>FTCT01002312.1_pt1 | contig 143004 bp, 143 predicted proteins | sample 1658881 | NCBI WGS metagenome assembly FTCT01 (sample SAMEA3914864, study PRJEB12502) | metagenome | biome: forest; material: soil | place: USA | collected 2012-03-12 | depth 0.3 m | reverse complement strand
ACGCCTTGCCGCTGCCGGAAAAGCGCAACACCGCCTATACCTATAGCGGCGACGTGCTGCTGGTGCCGCTGCGTATTTTCGACGACGGCGCCTCGACCTATATGCGCTGGGCCGACGGCATCGAGACCCCGGCGGTCTATGCCCTGAACGCCGACAATACCGAAAGCATCATCAACTACGCCAATCGCGGCGACTATCTGGTGATCGAGCAGGTGGCGCGCGCCTTCGTGCTGCGCCGGGGCACGCAAAAGGTGACGCTGTATAACGATGCGTATCACGTGCAAGGGCTCGACGATCAGTCGCCCAAGCCGCGCGGCCGAGGAGGCAAGTAATGGCCAGACTGCCCGCCGGCGACGATCCGCGCCTGAAGACGCCGCCTGACGATTTGGGCGCCGCGACCGTCCACGCCATGCCGCAAGTGGCGCGCACGGGCGGCATGAGCGACAGCTTGGGCCTGGCGCTCGGTCTCGTCGGCTGCGTCGCTATCGGCGCCTTCACCTTCCTGTCGATGCACAATCATCCGGCGCCGCGCCCGTCCGTGGTTCAACCGCCAGCCCCACCGGTGCTGCCGATGCGGACCGTGCCTTCGCCCGTTCTGGTCCAGCCGCAACCGGCGCCGGTCGCGCCGATCGTCGCCCCGGTCGCCGTGGCGCCGATCCCGACGCCCACACCCGTGCAGGACCCCAATGCCGCCCGCGCCCCGGCGATGATCATCGACAATTCGACGCCCCAGGCGCCGCCAGCCCCGGCCGCGGCGAACCCGGTCGGCGCGGCGCAACCGGCCAAGCTCAATTCCAACGACCAGTTTATCAATTCGGCCAACGGCACCATCGTCAACAAGGCGTGGAAGATTGGCGATCCGGGCAAGGTCGTGCCGCAAGGCACCGTCATCCCAGCGGTGCTGGAAACCGCGATCAATTCCGACCTGCCGGGCTATACCCGCGCCATCGTGTCGCGCGATATCCGCAGCTTCGACGGCACGGCCGTACTGATCCCGCGCGGTTCACGCCTGGTCGGCCAGTACAAGAGCGGCCTGACGACGGGTGAAACGCGCGCCTTCATCATCTGGGATCGCCTGATCCGGCCGGATGGCCTGTCGGTGCAGTTGGCGTCGCCGGCGACCGATGATCTGGGCCAAGCCGGCAGTTCCGGCAGTGTCGACAATCACTTCGCCAAGCGTTTCGGGGCGTCGATTTTGCTGTCGATCGTCAACGGGCTGGCGTCCGGCCTGTCGAAGAGTTCGTCGACCATCGTTATTGGCTCGTCGACCGAGGCGTCGAGCATCGCCAACCAGGCCCTGTCGGCCAATGTCGCCATCCCGCCGACGATCAAGGTGCCGCAAGGCACGCCGATCGAGGTCTTCGCCGCGCGCGATCTCGACTTCGGCCTCGGCACTCCGGCGGAAAACAAGTGATGGCGGCGCCGTCATATCTCCCTTCTTATACCTCCCCACTTGCGGGCGCGGGCCAGCGAGGCAGGGGGACTGTTCGCGAAGCGAACGGTGGCGGGGGCCTGTCTTAAAATGGCCCGCCCGGCGACCCCATCGGACAACAATGTCGCCGTCATGGACGGCGTCTATCTGCGCACCTATCTCAAGCCGTTCGCCGAGTTCCTCGATCGCGACGACGTCACCGAAATCCTGGTCAACCAGCCGGGCGAAGTGTGGATCGAAGCCGCCGGCCAGGCGCAGATGCAGCGCTTTGAAATCCCGGAAGTCGACGACCAATTGCTCGGCCGGTTGGCGGCGCAGATCGCCCGCATCGCCCACCAGGGCATCAACCGCGAAAACCCGCTGCTGGCGGCGTCTCTGCCGGGCGGTGAGCGTGTGCAACTGGTTGGACCGCCGGCGGCGAAGCACTGGGCCATGGCCATCCGCCGTCACCGCATGGTCGATCTGTCGCTCGATGCCTATGACCGCGGCCCGATTGCCGTCATCGATCGCGGTGGACACGCCAACGACCTGACCCGCGCCCGCAAAGCGCCAGTTGCCTTCCTCAAGGACGCGGTCAAGGCGCGCCGGACCATCCTGATCTCCGGCGGCACCTCGTCGGGCAAGACGACCTTCCTCAATGCCCTGCTCAAGACCATACCGGCGCACGAGCGCATCATCCTGGTCGAGGACACGCCGGAAATCGCCGACAACCACCCCAATTCGCTCAGCCTGATCGCCGTCAAGGGCGAGCTCGGCGAAGCCAAGGTGACGATCAACGATCTGCTCCAGGCGTCCCTGCGTCTGCGTCCGGACCGCATTATCGTCGGCGAAATCCGCGGCGAGGAGGCCAATACGTTTCTGCGCGCCATCAATACCGGCCATCCGGGTTCGTTCACCACGGTCCACGCCAATACACCGCAAGGCGCGCTTGAGCAGGTGGCTTTGATGGTGCTGCAGTCGGGGACGCAGTTGTCACGTACCGAGACGCTGAGCTACGCCTCGTCGCTGATCGACGTCGTGGTGCAACTGGCCAAGACCGGCGGCGACCGCGGCATCACCGACATCTTCCTGCCGCGCGGCGAATAGGGCGCTCGCTTTTACGACAGCCGCGTAACGCGAATGTCCCGGGCGAAACAGACACGCCCTAACACCCCCGCAATTGCTCTTTAAGCCCGACGATGGCGCGGCGGCGCCCTCATAGGCGCATAACCTGCGCATCCCCGGATGGTCCGGGCCGGTTTCATCTCCCCCCGATCGCCGGCCCGGGCTTCCCGCGGCCAATCCTCCCTGGCCGTATTCCGGGTATTTCCTCGCGGCTTCCCCCGTCCGCGAGGCCGAGACCTGCTGCGCCACTCTTTTTTGCAGAGCCCCCCTTTTTGCAGAGGATGCAGCCATGGCCCACGATCACCAACCATCCGAAGATCACCCTGAAGCGCCGAGCCTCGGCCAGGATTTGCGCCGCTTGCTCGGCCGGCGCCGGATCGGCCTTCGTCACCTCGTGCGGCGGTGGCAGCGGCAGTTCCGGTACGTCGATCACCGCTACGGCATCGGCCGCGACCACCAGTTCGTCGTCGTCTTCGTCAACCTCATCGACATCTTCAGCCTCTGCATCGACCGGCTGCACCGAGGCAGCAACCAATACCAACGGCCCGTTCCCGGCCGACGGCAGCAATACGATCAACGGCAGTGTCGTCAATGTGCTGAGCCAGTCGGGCATTGTGCGCTCGAACATTACCTCAAGTTTCGGCAGCTATTCGGGCACGGCCGCCGGTGTGCCGCTGAAACTGACGATCACCGTCGAAAGCGGCTGCGCACCGGCCGCGGGCTATGCCGTCTACATCTGGCATTGCGACGAGAACGGCCTCTATTCGCTCTACAACACGACCGACCAGAACTATCTGCGTGGCGTCCAGGTCAGCGATGCCAATGGCCAAGTGACTTTCACCACCATCTTTCCGGCCTGCTATTCCGGGCGCATGCCGCACATCCACGTCGAGGTCTATGCGTCGCTGGCGACCGCGACCGTCGAAACCAATGCGCTGAAGGTAACACAACTGACCTTCCCGCTGGCGACGATGCAGAGCGTCTATAATAATGTGAGCGCCTATTCGGCCTCGGTCGCTAATCTGGCGGCGATTAGTTTCGCTTCGGACATGGTCTTCGCCGGCGACACATCGGCGCAACTGACGGCAGCGACGGTGACGATGAGCGGCGACTATTCCAGCGGTTTCACTGGGACGGTGACGGTTGAGGTGTAGCCTCTGAAGGAGACGGCGCCGCTTCCGCCGGCGCCGTCTTCTTGATCGGCTGGCAGATGACCAGGGTCAGCGGGATGTTCTTGGCCTCGCACTGATCGCGAGTGATGAACTGGTGGAAGGTCAGCGGCGCGATCCACAGGAAGGAGAGCGCGATCAGGATCGTCAGGCCGCACAGCACGCCGAAGCGGTGCTTGTCGAGCGGCGCCCATTTGCGCGCCAGGATCTTGAACACCAGCGGCACCAGCAGGAAGCTGAGCGCCAGGCCGATGAAGTAGTGGTAGATGTACATGACCCGTTGCGTGCCGAGATAGATGTGGATCATCATGAACACGGCGTACATGGCGAGAATGGCTTCGAGGCGGTTATAGTCCTCGGCGTCAGGCCCCGGATTGCCGCGCCCCTTGCGCAGCGCGATCAGCACGGCCGCGCCAATGATGCCTAAGAAGGCCAGGGCCCAGTTGACCGGATTGCCGACCATCTGGGTATAGGCGGTCTTCTTGCCGTCGAAATCCCAGCGATAGTTGATGACGCGGACCATGAACGGCCATTCGATCGGCTGCGAGCCATTGGCCTCGGTTTTGATCTCGTCGACGAAGTCATGCTTCATGTAATTGTAGTAGCCGGCGGTGGCGTCGAGCACGACGACCGGGGTCAGCGGGCCCTTGTGATTGAGCCACGCCTTGTAGTCCTGCGGCATGTATTTCAGGTCCTTGCGGCCGTCCTCGGTCTTGGGATCTGGCGCCACCGGATTGAGCACGACGTGCAGGGTGAAAATGGCGACCACAACGGCCAAAAACGCGCCGCCGACGGCAGCGCCACGCACCACATTGCGCTGGATATTGAGCTTGCTGCGATCGACCCAGACCGAGCGCGCCAGGCTTAACCCGCCCAGCAGCACGATCACCAGCGAATTGACCTTGCACATGAAGGACAGGCCGCACAGCAGGCCGAACAGGCCGTACATCAAAAGCGGCCGTTTCGGCTCGCGGCCATAGGTCGACAGCCACACCAGGATCGAGCCCAATGTGAACGTCAACTGATAGGAATCGAGGTGGCCCGCCCTGAAGTGGACGAGATAGGCGTTCTCGAAGACGAACAACAGCGAGAAGACGAAGGCCTCGAACGCCTCGCCGCTGAGATTGAGCATGATGAAATAGACCAGCATGATGCCGATAACGCCGAATATAGCCGACGGGATGCGGATGCCGGTGAAGTCATAGCCCGCCGGCGTGTTACGCGAATCGATCTTCTTGGTCTCGCCCAGGACGTGGGTATCGATCCCCTTATTGACGCCGGTCAGGGTGATGCCGAGGTCCTGAAACATGAAGGCCAAAGGCGGGTGCGAGGCATATTGCGCCCGATGTTCGACATAGCGCTCCGACGAGGTGACGTAATAGCTCTCGTCCCAGAAGGCGTGCGGCGGATTATTGAGATCGCGCATATAGTTGAAGCAGGCCAGCGCCAGGATCAACACACCCAGCACCCAGCGCAGGGTCTTGTCGTCGGCGTTCCACAGCGAATTCAGGAAGGTTTTGAGCGTGTTGGAACCGTCGGAAGGGGCGGAGGTCATGCGGGCTCACAGGCTGTCTTTTCAGGCTGAGTCTTATGCCCCAAGATTCCGTAGCTGGCTATAAGGTTAAGCGCGCGTTTACGCTTGGCCCCCGCTAGGCGTCGCCGACGTCCTGGCCGAAGCTCAGCAGGTAGCCGTTGTTGTCGCGAATGGCGAATTCCAGCATGTCGTAGGGCATGCGCTCGGGTCCCCATTCGACGGTGACGCGATCCTTGATGGCCTTGTGCAGCGCCATGACGTCATCGACCGTGATGTATTGCGTCGCCGTCGCGGCGGGGGCACCCAGATGATCATTGGTCATGAACATCAGCTCGACCTTGTCGCGAACCAGGTGCATCCATGCCGGATGGGGCTTCGAGACAACGCGAAAGCCGAGGATGTCTTCGTACCACTGCCGCGTGGCGATCAGGTCGAGGGTCTGCAGCATCGGAACAAGCGAACGAAAGGCCATGGATTCCTCCTGACTTAGGAAGCAAGACACCCCTCCACCATCTTCGCTTCGCTCGACGGTCCCCCTCCCCAAACAAGTTGGGGAGGCACAAGAACGAAGAAACCATTCTTACTTGTTCCTCCTCGGCTTTGCCGGGGAGGGGGACCACGAGCCTTTAGGCGAAGTGGTGGAGGGGTATCTTACTTAGGTCTATTCGAAGTCACCGCAAATGCGGTGTCACGCGTGTTTTTAGCAGGGAAATCAACTCGGGCTGCATGAATTCGAAGTCGTCAGGGATGTTGAGGCAAATGACTCGCGCCTTGCCAAGGTGGGATTTGAAACGTTTGCTGAGCTTGTTACGGTGTGCCTTTTCCATAACGAAGACGATATCGACGCCGTCGAAATGTTCGGGCGCCAATGGATCGACGGCGTCCTGATTGAGCCCGGCGGACCGCGCCTCAACATTGGGATATTGCGAAAACACCTGCTCGGCTGTCGGCGAGCGCAAACGATTGGCCGAGCAGATGAATAGCAGGGTCTGCATCAAAGGTTCAGCAGCGCCGGGTCGCCGCCCTGCGCGGTGATGTTGACCGACACGGCGCGTTCCGAGGCAAAGCGCGTCAGGGCTAGCGGGCCGCCGGCCTTGGGGCCTGTGCCCGATAGGCCCTCGCCGCCGAAGGGCTGGACGCCGACAACGGCACCGATGACGCTGCGGTTGACATAGACATTGCCGGCCGGGACCATCGACATCACCGTTTCGGCAAAGGCTTCCAGCCGCGAATGCACACCGAGCGTCAGGCCATAACCGCGCGACGCCAGGGCCGCCATGGTCGTCTCCGGATGCTGCGAATCGTAGCGCACGACATGCAGGATCGGCCCGAAAACCTCGCGCTCCAACTCGGCCGGGTCTTTCAGCTCGGCGAGGGTGGGGGCGAAGAAATGGCCGTTCAGGCGCTCATCGAGGCGGGCGCGGTGCAGCACCTGGCCGCGTTCGCTGAGCTTTTCCAGATGCTGTTGCAACAAGCTTTGGGCGTCGGCGTCGATCACCGGGCCAACGTCGATATCGAACGCGGCCGGATCGCCCAAACGCAGCTCATCCATCGCCCCTTTCAGCGTCTCGATATACGAATCGGCCAGTTCGTTGGGCACGAACAGCAGGCGCAGCGCCGAACAGCGCTGACCGGCCGAGCCGAAGGCCGACAGGATAACGTCGTCGACGACCTGTTCCTTGAGCGCGGTGGTGTCGACGAACATGCCGTTGAGCCCGCCGGTTTCGGCGATGAACGGCACGATCGGCCCGTCGCGCTTTGCCAGCGTCATATTGATGGCGCGCGCCGTGTCAGTACCGCCGGTGAACGCGACGCCGGCGATGCCCGGATGGGCGACAAGCGCCGCGCCGACGGTCTGGCCGAGACCCGGCAACAGGGCCAGCAGATCGGGCTTGAGACCCGCGCCATAGAACAGCTTGACCGCCTTGTGGGCGATCAAGGGCGTCTGTTCGGCGGGCTTGGCCAGCACGGCGTTGCCCGCGGCCAGCGCCGCGGCAATCTGGCCGGTGAAGATGGCCAGCGGGAAGTTCCACGGCGAGATGCAGACGAAGACGCCGCGGCCGTGCAGCTGAAGCAAATTGCGTTCGCCGACCGGGCCGGTCAGCGTCGTCGGCGCCCCAAACTGCTCGCGCGCCAGTTTGGCGTAGTAGCGGCAGAAGTCGGCGGCTTCGCGGACCTCGGCGATGGCGTCGTTCCACGTCTTGCCAGCCTCGCGCACCAGGACGGCGCAGAGCTTGTCGTGCTTGGCTTCGAGCGCGTCGGCCATGGCTTCCAGCACCTTGGCGCGGCCGTCGCCGCCCAAGTGGTTCCACGCCGGTTGTGCCGCGGCGGCTTTGGCGAAGGCGTGCTCGATCATGACGGGGTCGGCGTCGTGGACCTCGCCGACGATGCGCGTCAGGTCGGCCGGGGCATAGATGTGCGCAGCATAGGTCGATTGCGGCTTGCCGCCGATCAGGGCCGAAGCCTCCTTGGGCTCGGCATCGAGCGCTTCGACGGCGTGGGTCAAGCGGGCGCGGATGGCGTCGATCGAGGTATCGGCGCCCAGGCTGTTCTTGCGGTCGCCGTACATGTCGCGCGGCAAGGGCAGGCGGGCGTGGCGCGCCGGGTGGGCCAGAACCTTTTCGACCGGATCGGAGATCACGTCTTTGGGCGCGATGCTTTCGTCCAGCAGGGCGTTGACGAAGCTCGAATTGGCGCCGTTTTCCAGCAGGCGACGCACCAGATAGGGCAACAGATCCTCATGGCCGCCGACGGGAGCATAGGCGCGCAGCGGGAAGGGCTCAAACTGATTCATCGCCTCGGCGTAGAGCTGCTCGCCCATGCCGTGCAGGCGCTGGAACTCAACGACGACGCCCCGGGCCGCGGCCATGCGGCGCACGGCGGCCAGGCTATGGGCATTGTGGGTGGCGAACTGCGAATAGATGAAGGGAGCGGCATCGATCAGCGCCTTGGCGCAGACGAGGTAGCTGAGATCGGTCGCCGCCTTGGTGGTGTGCACCGGGTAATCGTCGCGGCCATAGACCTGGGCGCGCTTGATTTCGGTGTCCCAATAGGCGCCCTTGACCAGGCGGACCATCAGCCGGCGGCCGCTCTTTTCGGCCAGCGTTCGCAGCGCGGCAATAACTTCCGGACAGCGCTTTTGGTAGGCCTGAACGGCCAGGCCTAAGCCCTTCCAGTCGCCCAGCTCCGCCTCGTGCGCTAATCTGTCGAGCACCTTCAGCGACAGGGCCAGGCGGTCGGTTTCCTCGGCATCGAGCGTGAAGTTGATATTGGCCTTTGACGCCTGGATGGCCAGGGCCTTGACGCGCGGATAGAGCACGGCGAAGACGTCGTCGGTCTTGACCGCCTCATAGCGCGAATAGAGCGCCGACAGCTTGACCGAAATGCCGTGGTCGGCTTCCGGCCCGCCCTTGACGACCTTGGCCAGCGCCGTAATCGCGTCGGCATAGGACTTGGCGTAGCGCACGGCGTCGTGCTCGGTGCGCGCCCCTTCGCCCAGCATGTCGAACGAGCACAAATAGCCTTCCTTCTTGGCGCGCTTCAGCGCGTCCTCGATGGTGCGGCCCAAAACGAACTGCTCGCCCATGATGCGGATGGCTTGGGCCACGGCGGCGCGGATGACCGGTTCGCCGACGCGTTGGGTCAGGCCGGTGAGGTAGCCTCTCAGGTCCTTCTTGGCCTGGTCTTCGACGTCGATGATGCGGCCGGTCAGCATCAGGCCCCAGGTCGAGGCATTGACGAACCAGTTGTCGGATTGACCGAGATGCGAGGCCCAGTCGGCGGGCGCGATCTTTTCGGCTATGAGCTGGTCGCGGGTGGCTTCGTCCGGGGTGCGCAACAGCGCTTCGGCGAGACACATCAAAGCCAGGCCTTCGCGAGTGCCGAGACTGAATTCCTTAAGGAAACTCTCCACCACGCCCTGGCGCTGGGCGGCCTTGCGCGTGGCGCGAACCAGGCTCTCGGCTTCGGCGCGGACGACGGCGCGGAGCTGTTCGTCTAACGGATTGTCGCGCAGCAATCGGGCGCAGATATCGGCGTCGCTGAGGTATTTGAAGTCGTCCAGCCGGTCCCAGTCGGTGACATAGGCGGGTGCCGCGGGGGTGGCGCGGGCGGGGCTGGCGTCGGGCATGGAGGGCTCCTGTTTTCGCATCAGCAGATACTACCGGCTCGACGCGAATAATAGGCCCGGCGGGGGAAAAATCTCTTCGCAATTTTTCGTCATATGCCGGAGAAAATTCACCCGTTTCGCAAAATCGCGCGCGAAACCATCGCCGCCGTTGAAAAACACGCCTGTAAAAGATAACCGCCGGTGGGCGCTTCCCAGTCGAGCATTTCGCCGACGGCATAGACGCCGGGCAGGGCCTTCAGCTCGAAATCCGGCGTCACGGCATCGAACGCAATCCCGCCGGCGGAAGAAATGGCGCGCTCCAGCCCTTCGAAGCCGGTCAGGCGCACCGGGACCGCCTTGATGTCGGCGGTCTTGGTTTCGTGGACCAGAGCGATCGCCGCCGGTGACAAGTTGAGCGCCTTGCGCAGGCGATTGCTCAGACTGTCCTTGGGGCTGGCGCGGCCGAGCTTCGACACCACCTGTCCGGCGTTCAAATCGGGGCGCAAATCGACGACCAGATCAGCGTGACCGTGGCGGGTAATGGCGTCGCGCAGGGCGGCACTGAGGGCGTAGATGGCGCCACCTTCGAGCCCGCGCCGCGTGAGCATAAGCTCACCCTTGACCTCGCGACCGGCAAAAGACAGCGCGATGTTTTTCAGTGGTTCGCCGGCGAATTTTTCGGCAAAGCTTGCGCTCCAGGTCGCGTGAAAGCCGACATTGGCCGGTTGAAACGGCGTCACGGGAACGCCTTTATCAGCCATGATCGATGCCCAGCCGCCATCGCCGCCGAGCCTTGGCCATGAGGCGCCGCCCAAGGCCAGGATCGTCGCGTCCGGCTTGACGTAAAGCTTGCCGATCGGCGCGGCGAAAACCAGTTGATCCTCGTCCCAGCCTAGCCAGTCATGGCGCGTGTGGAGGACAACGCCTTGCGCCGCCAGTCGCCCAAGCCACGCGCGCAGCAAGGGCGAGGCCTTCATCGCCTTGGGAAAGACGCGTCCGCTGGTCCCGGTGAAGGTCTGCGCCCCCAAGCCGTCGGCCCAGGCGCGCAGATCGGCCGGCGAAAACGCCTCCAAAGCCGGCCGCAACAGCTGCGCCCGTTTGCCATAACGTGTGACGAAGCGCTCGAACGGCTCCGAATGGGTAAGGTTGAGCCCGCCGCGCCCAGCCATCAGGAACTTGCGCGCCACCGACGGCATGCGGTCATAGAGATCGACCCCGCACCCCGCAGCGCTCAGACGATCGGAGGCCATCAGCCCCGCCGGGCCGGCGCCGATAATGGCAATTCGTCTCATCTCGTCCTTGTCGATCGGCTCGCGGCCATGGTAGCGCAGGTCCATGGCCGATTTGATTGCGAAGGTGCATAGCATCGGCGCCGAAGGATGCAAAATCCTCGTCGTCGACAATCTGGTTCCCGATGCCCGTCCGCTGGTCGATCTGGCAGCGCGGCTCGGGCCGTTTCCGGCGCCCCAGGGCATCCTCTATCCCGGTCTGCGCCGTTATATCGGTGAGCGCGACCGTGAGGCGGCCGCCTATGTCGGCTATGTCTGTCAACGCCTGGCACCAGTGCTGAGTGATGCCTTTGGTATCGGCACGTTTGGTGTCGACAATGCCTCGTTCTCGCTGGCGACGCGCCGGCCGGAAACGACGGTGCCCTATATGCGCATCCCTCACTATGACGGCGTCGATCAGAAGGCCTTCGCCGTGCTGCATTATCTGAGCGAGACCCCGCAGGGCGGCACCGCCTTTTACCGCCACCGCCGCACCGGCTTCGAATGTATTTCGCCCGATCGCGCCGAGGCCTATCAGCAGGGGGCGTTGCAGGACTTTGCCGACTATGGCGAGCCACAGGACTATATCGGCGAGTCGACGCAGGCGTTCGAGCGCATCTTCGACGTCGAGGGCGTGTTCAACCGCTGCCTGATCTATTCCGGGGCGATGTTGCATTCCGGGCAGTTGAGCGGAAACGCCAATTTCAGCGATGATCCGCGCCGGGGGCGGCTGACTGGAAACATCTTCCTCCGTGTCGATCGCGCGGATCTGGGGCCGTACGACGCGGTTTAGGGAAGCGACGGGCGTTTCCGGAAGGAAGACCCCCACCACCAAACTCGCATTCGCTCGTTTGGTCCCCCGCCCCACAAGTGGGGCGGTATAAGAATAGGGAGTGGTGCTTTTTTTCTCGTACCTCCCCGCGACGCGGGGAGGGGGACCACGAGCCTTCAGGCGAAGTGGTGGTGGGGGCCTTGCCTTCTCCACGCCGCCAACTTTGTTCGAACGTGACTTCCGCCGGCGCCACCCTCACTTCCCATTTTTGGGATTTTTACGGCCGCTTATGCATTCCTCATCGTTTTCATATGGCGGTGTCGGGATACTCAGGGGCGTTGCGCACTCCGCGCACCCCTATTCAAGGAGCCCTCCCCATGAAGCGCCTCGTCATTATTTCGCTGCTCGCCATCCTGCCGGTCACCATTGCTGCCTGTAACACCATTGGCGGCATGGGCCATGACGTCAAAGACACTGGTGCTGCCGTGCAAAGCGCCGCCAGCTCGGCCAAGTAAGCTATTTTTTGACGCCATCATGTTTATCCAAAAAGTGGCATCCACTTTTGGCATGAGGCTTATCAAGGAGATCGTGTCATGAAACGCTTTGCTCTTATCGCTATCCTGCTGGCCAGCGCCTCGGCCGTCACCGCCTGCCACACCGTCCAAGGGGTCGGCAAGGACGTCACTGCCGTCGGCAAGGCCGGCCAGGACGCCGTTTCCAAGTAAACTTTGAAAGTAGGCAGGGCGCGCCGGACTCTTGCGGCGCGGTGCGTCTGTGAGTAATGAATTAGGGTTGGCTGTGAGAGGATCAACCCCAATGACATTACGCACAAAACACATCGCCGCCCTGGCCCTGCTTACCTTGTTGCCGCTGATTGCCGCCTGCAATACCGTTCAGGGTGTGGGCAAGGATATCACCGCCGTCGGCAAGGGCGTGGAAAACGCCACCAAGTAAGGCGCTAACCGCCCCAAAATTACCGAAAAGGCCGCTCATTCCTGAGCGGCCTTTTTTGATTTCCAAGGGGGGAAGGCTTTGGGGGGAAGCATGGATCGACGCGCCTTTGTCGGTGCCGCAACGGGGGCTGCCCTGTTGAGCGGCTGCGCGCCACGGACCGAGGCCATGTCGGGAAAGGCAGCCGATCTCGTTCGCGCTGCCCGCGCCCAGACCCGCCATTGGACCACCTACGACGCCGGCTATACGCCGATCGCCTATCCGAAAGGCGACGTCGATGCCGGGCGCGGCGTCTGCGCCGACGTCGTGGTGCGCGCCTATCGCGGCCTGGGCATCGACCTGCAACAGCTTGTCCACGACGATATGAGCCGGCATTTCGAACTCTATCCGAAACTGTGGGGCCTTGAGGCGCCGGACGCCAATATCGATCATCGCCGCGTCCCCAATCTGGCAGTGTTCTTTGCGCGCTTCGGTCAAAGCCTGCCGATCACCCATAATGCCGCCGATTACCGGCCGGGCGATATTCTCGTCACGCGGCCGATCACTCGCCCGCATATCTCGATCGTCGGCAATCGCCGCGCCTGGTTCGGCGCCGGCGATCTGATGGTCATTCAGAATATGGGCTTCAGTGTGCGCGAGGATAATGATCTGCTGAAATTCCCGATCACCGGGCATTTTCGGTATGAGATTTAGCTCTACACCTTGGCCGCATAGGCATCGATTTGCGCCAACAGTTCGGCCTTGCGCGCCTCAGACGCGAACGAGCCGGTGATCGAGTTGCGCGCCAGGGTCAGGCAATCGTCGCGCGATAGCAGGCCGTGCCGCGTCAGGGCTTTGAAATTGTCGTTCACATAGCCGCCGAAATAGGCCGGATCGTCGGAATTGACGGTCGCCTTCAACCCCTTGGCCAGCATGTCGGGGATCGGGTGCAAGGTCATGTCGGTGACGACGCACAGCTTGTGGTTCGACAGTGGGCACACTGTCAGTGTCAGCCCGGCCGCGGCGATGCGCGCCACCAAAGCCGGATCTTCGAGCGAGCGGTTGCCATGGTCGATGCGATCGATCTTCAGGATATCGAGCGCCTCATAAACGTATTCCGGCGGGCCTTCCTCACCAGCATGGGCGACGCGTTTCAGGCCCAGGTCTCCGGCGCGAGCAAAGACCTCGGCGAATTTCGACGGCGGATGGCCGACCTCGGACGAATCGAGGCCGACGCCGATGATGCGGTCGAGATACGGCTCGGCGGCCTTGAGCGTGTCGATCGCCGCCGCTTCGGGCAGGTGGCGCAGGAAACACAGGATCAGGCCCGACGTGATGCCGTACTGCGCCTTGGCATCCTGTTGCGCGCGCGATAGCCCATCGATCACCGTCTTGTAGGCGATGCCGCGGTCGGTATGGGTTTGCGGGTCGAAAAAGATCTCGGCGTGGCGGACATTATCAGCGGCGGCGCGTTTGAAATAGGCGGTGGCCAGGTCGTAGAAGTCCTGCTCGACGCGCAACACATTGGCGCCCTGATAATAGATGTCGAGGAAGTCCTGCAGGTTGGAAAAGTCATAGGCGGCGCGTACGGCCTCGATGCTGTCGAACGGCAGCTCGGCGCCGTTGCGTTTGGCCAGCTCGAACATCAGCTCGGGCTCGAGCGAGCCTTCGATATGCAGGTGCAGCTCAGCCTTGGGCAGGCCGGAAACGAAGGCGTCGAGCGAGGCGATCTGTTGGGTGTCGGGCATGGGGGCGACTCCGTGTGTGCGGTGCACACTCTCGGCGCAAACCGGAGACTTTGGCAAGTGACAACAAGCGGCCAATCGATGTTTGCGATTCCCCAAAGCGAGCACTGGTCTCTTTTGGTAATGCGCTTATTCTGCTTCTCCTTCCGAAAGTTTATCATCTTGAGCGTCGTCGAATTGTTCCGTACTCTGCTCAGTACCAAATTTTTCTTGAAATATGTCGAAATATGAAGATTGAAATTCCTCAGTTTCTCTGAATTCTTTAAATAATGGCCAATCTCTATAGTTAAATTTGCTGACTGGTCCGCTCGCTCCAATTTGCATCATAAATTTTTTGCTTAAGCCCCATTTCTCAGACAAGACGGAATCAGCAAGTTTAAATTGCACGTCCTTTGCAGACCAGTCTTGTTTTTTCATAATTTCATTGCAGCGATCTGTACGACCCGCCCATTTATGAGATTGAGCACAATTGACGATCATCACAGACTTTCTTAGATCATTTGAGATTTTCTTATCCCAATCTCGAAGCGCCATATCGAGCAGATTGCAAGCAAGATTGTACTGCTCTCTCTCAATGAGATCATATGTAACCGATATTAAATTTTCATCGGCTTCTTCTATATCCGATGGGAATAACTTCCTCCAAAGAACCTGACCTAGTTTTACTCCAATTTCATACATTATTTGAAACGATTGCTTAAAATAATCATGGCTTACTTGTAATTTTTGCCCTTCGAGGACCTCGGATGTATCATGCTTGTGATCACCGCAGACACTTATATATTGCTTTGATACGACTCCGTCAGCATGAACGAAAAGGTTTCGACGTTCTGTTATTTCGATGAAGCTTGACCATGCGCTTAAATTTTCGCGCAACTTCAAGCCAAATTTGTCTTGCATTATATCAAATTGCTTTGAGTGACTTTCTCTAATAATTGATTCAATTTCCTTGTCTACTGCGAAGTGTTTAAATTCATCTATCGTCTGGTATCGAACTATATCCGAATAATTGTAATTTTTGGCTGTATTTGAAATAATTTCCGGCTTATTTAAATATATTTCTTTCAATAATTTCCCCAAATATGCGTCGTACTGGCTTACCATTGTTATTATAAAGCCGCGCGGAACAAGGAGCCGCGCAATTCTTATATTATCGTTTTGAAATTTTAGCTCTCTGAACCCCTTATGATATCCATCTTTTATGGAAATTGTTTTTCCATTTTCATTTTCTTCAACTACGGTACAGTAATTCGCTATATATTTTTCAACATCTGAATTAGATGTTCTTTGGGCTCTTTGAAGGGAAACCATTGTCTGAGGGAGAGTCGTATAAAGGCTTTCCAGTTGCTCAGTATAGGTTTTGATTTCGGTCCCGATTTGACTCTGCGTCGACTGCATAATTTTCTCCCGCGCCCCAGGGTTGGCTTGGGAGGCTATTCCCGTTTTAAGGGCTAAGTCAACTTGGCGGCCTTACTTCCACTTTTTCGATATCTAGGGCTCAAGTTTATCCAGCCTTAGGCCTATTAACCAGTTAGCCGACCGCCCTTTCCATGTCTTCCAACTCGACGCCGCGCGTTTCCGGGAAGAAGCGCGGCACGACGATGGCCTGAACCAGAGTGCACAGGGCAAAGACGACAAACGGCAGGGCCTTGGTGTGCGTGGCGACGATGGGGAAGGCCGCCGAAATCACCGCATTGGCGATCCAGTGGGTGGCGCTGCCCAGACTCTGGCCGCGTGCCCGCACCGGTGTTGGGAAAATCTCGCTGATATAAACCCAGATAACCGCGCCCTGCGAAGCGGCGAACGAGACGATGAACAGGATGAGCAGGGCCAGCAAATAGGCCCGGCCCTGACCGGTGGCCATGATCACGGCGACGCCCGACAGCGCGATGGTGCAACCGACGGCGCCGATGGTCAGCAGGGCTTTGCGGCCGAGGCGATCGATCAGGGTGAGCCCAACGAGGGTGGCTGCCAGATTGGCGCCGCCGACGGCGACGCTTTGCAGATCGGCCGAGACCGAACTGAACCCGGCGGCGGCGAAGATGTCGTTGAGATAGTAGAGAATGGCATTGATGCCGGTGAGCTGGTTGAACAGGGCGAGCGCGATGGCAAACAGGATCGGCTTGCCGTGACAGGCGAGGCTGAGGCGGCTCTGGCCGACATCGGCCCGTTGAAACTCGGTTATGGCCGTCTCGGTATCCGTCATGCCGAGCTTTTTCAGGCCGGCGACGGCCTCGTCTATGCGGCCCTTGGCGACCAGCCACCGCGGGCTTTGACCGATGAAGAACAGCAGCACGAAAAACAGGCTCGACGGTACGGCGGCGAGGCCGAGCTTCCAGCGCCAAGCGTCCGTGGCGATGGCCTGACCGACGACATAGTTGCTGAGATAGGCCAGCAGGATGCCGAAGACGATGTTGAATTGGAACAGGCCGACCAGGAGCCCGCGCCGCCCGGCCGGGACGATCTCGGAAATATAGACCGGCGCCAGGACCGACGAGCCGCCGATCGCCAGGCCCAGCACGAAGCGGCAGCCGACAAACGGCAAAAGCCCGCCGGACAGGGCGCTACCCAGCGTCGCCAGCACGTACATCAGGGCGATGACGCGCAGAGCATCTCGGCCGCCGATGGCGTCGCCCAATCGGCCCATGAACAGGGCGCCGATGAAGGTGCCCCACAATCCGGCCGACACCGCCAGGCCAAGATTGGCGTCGCTGAGGTGATAGACCGCGCGCAGGGCCGAGGTGACGCCGGATATGACGGCGGTGTCGAAGCCGAACAGAAGCCCGGCCAGGCTGGCGATGATCACCGCCGTGACATTGATGCGCATGGCGTTCCCCCTTATTTTTTGTTGGGGGAGGGTATGCCGCGAAAGCCTTGCCGGCAAGAGGGCTAGGCGTCCTGCTTGGCGAGCTTCGGTTGCGGCTGTTCCAGCTTGCGCAGGTCGAGGCCGCGCGTCTCGGTGCCGAACTTGATGAACAGGCCAAGCGCCACCAGGATCGGCACGATGATCATGCCGGCGGCGATGCCGAGCGGCGGCACCAGCGCGGTGATGCTCAGCGTCTGGGCCAGCACGCCGCCGCCCTTGGTGCAGGCGGCGACCCAGCCGGTGGCCCGGCCGCGCACCTTCAGCGGATAGCTTTCCGAAGCGTAGGGCAGGAGGATGGCCAGGATGCCGTTGGAGCCGATGATCAGCAGGGCGACCGGGAAGACCGGGCTGCCACCCGCATGGCCTTCGAGCAGCAATATCCACACCAGGCCCGCCAGGGTGATAGCCATCATCGTCGTCAGCGCCCACTTGGTCGACCAGCGGCTATAGATCCAGGTGCACAGGAACACCGTCGGGAAGGCGATCAGCGCCGATTCGGCCAAAAGCTTCGACGACACCGCCATCGAATAGCCCTTGCTGACCAGATCGTTGGGCAGCCACAGCAGCAGGCCGAAATTGATCAGCCCCCAGGCCAGGGCGGCAATCGTCAGGGCGGCGGTCTTGCCGATCAGCCCGCCGGTCCACAGCTTGGGCTCGGTGCCGTCGTGCTTGGCGTGGTGGTGAGCGAAAGTATCATCAGTGTCTTCCTCGTTCTCGCCCAGGCGGTGGCTGACCGTGCCGAAGCGCGCCAGAACCTTGTGGGCTTCATCGTCGCGGCCACGCGACAGCAGGAACTTGGCCGATTCGGGGATCAGCCCACCCATGAAGACTAGCAACAGCCCGGTCGGCAGGTTGATCAGCCACATGATGCGCCAGGAAAAGGTCGGAACCAGCAGAAAAGAGAACCCGCTGGCGGCGAAATAACCGCCGACCGCGCCCAGCCCGCCGACCAGCACCAGCGCCCAGCCGCGATGGCGCGACGGCATGGTCTCGGCCAGCAGCGCATAGGTCACCGGCAGCATGCCGCCGGCGCCGGCGCCCATCAGGAAGCACATGATTTCGTTCCACAACAGGCTTGGCATGGCGCCGCAGATCGAGGTGCCGACGAAGACCACGGCCGACAGCAGGATCGACGCCTTGCGGCCGTAGATGTCGGCGATGATGCCCCACAGGATCGAGCCGGTAACGGTGCCGACCAGGGCGAAGAAGGGCACCAGCGAGGCCTGGGCCTTGGTAACGCCGTATTCCTTGATCAGGCCGGGCATGACGAAGCCCAACGCCGCGGGCTTCATAACGTCGATGATCAGGGCGACGACCAGGACGACCATGAGGATGATGTGGTTGACGCTGAGTTTGGCGTCTTCGGGGGCGACGACCTTGATCCGTGTCGCCGAACGCACCTGGGCGTCGACGCCCTTGGGCAGCAGGCCGTAGGCGGCGATACCGATGCCGGCGACGATGAGGAACATGCCGAACAGCATGTCATTGCCCATCGGCATGCCGGCCAGATGGTAGCCCATGTCGCGGCCCATCAGGAACATCGGAATATGCAGCAGGACGCCTATGGTTACCGCTAGGCAGCCCAGCGAAAACGCCCATACACCCTGGCGGCCGTGAAATACCCGCGCGTCGATCATACCTGGTCCCCGTGTCTGGCGCGCTTTTGCCTAGGCGCCCTTTGACGTCAGCATCAAAGAAAATGCGAGGAAAATAAAGGCTTTTATAGCGGTCGCGGTGACATTTTTGCCGTCGAAAACGAATCCACATTGCTACATTAGCGTGTGGCAAATGCTGGAACGTTGCTACATTGTCGCGGCTTAGCTGACCTGAGGTATTTCGGCGGTCTGCGCGGCCGTCGCGTGCCTGGGCCGCGCCTGGCGGATGAAGCTTTGCGACAGGGCGTGATAGAGCGGCCGCGGGCAAATCAGGCGCGAGACGCTGTAGGCCAGCAGGCTGGTGGCGATCAGCGGCAGCACCATGTTGTGGTCGTTGGTCATCTCCATGACGATGACGAAGGCGGTCAGGGGCGATTGCACCACGCCCGAGAAATAGCCGACCATGCCGAGCAGGGCGAGCGTCGTCAGCGGCACCATGGGCAGCAGGATGTGCAGATCGCCGCCGACGCCGGCACCAGCCGACAGCGACGGGGCGAACAGGCCGCCCGGAATGCCGGAAAAGGCCGAGATCAGGGCGGCGGCGATGCGCAACGGGCCATAGCCGAAGCTTATGTGCTGCGTCCCGGCCAGCAGCGCCTTGGCGTCGCTATAGCCGGTGCCGAAGGCCAGGCCGCCGCTTAGGCACCCCAGCGCCGCCAGGGTCAGGCCGCAGAGGGCGGCAAAGGCCACGGGATGGCGCAGGGTGATGCCGCCGAACAATGTGCCGAGACGCCGGCTGGCGAAGATGGTCAGTCGCGAAAAGGTGCCGCCGAGCGCCCCGCCGACAATGCCGCAGACGGCGACGGCCAGGACGTCGATCCAGCCGCTGATCTGCGCCGTGTCGCGGCCGAAATAGGTGTAGTCGCCGATCAGGCCGAGCGAGGCGATGCCGGCCAGCATGACGGTGAAGATGACCGTGCCCGAGGTGCGTTGCTCGAAGCTCTTGCCCAGTTCCTCGATGGCGAAGACGATGCCGGCCAAAGGGGTATTGAAGGCGGCGGCGACACCGGCGGCCCCGCCGGCCAGCAGCAGGGCGCCGTCATTGGCGACGATGCCGCCCATGCGCCCGGTAAAGCGCATCAGGGCGGCGCCGATCTGTACGGTCGGGCCTTCGCGGCCGATGGGCGCGCCGCAGACGAGGCCCAGGAACAGCATGGCGATCTTGCCGACGACGATGCGGATCGAGACCAGATTGCCGACGGTTTTGGGGTGATGGCGGACCAGTTCGGAGGCGGCAATGACCTGCGGGATGCCCGAGCCTTGCGCGCCGCGAAACCACCGCCGCGTGGCGTAACTTGAGGCGGCGAACCCGGCCGGGGTCAGGATCAGCGGCAGCCAGACGACGTGCTGGCGCAGCGTAAAGAACAGGGCCTGCGCCTTGTCGGCACCGATGGCGACGAACACCGCCACCAAGCCCACCAGCAGGCCGCCCGACCAGAAGGCCAACTGTGATTTCCAGTGTTTCAGGCTCATCCAGCGCGACAGGACGGGGCGAAGGCGGCGCAAATCACGGGGCATGGGCGGGCTCGGACACAAACAAAGGGGGCTTGCAGGCTATAGGGGGCGGCGTCCGCCCTGTCCGGTCAAATTTTGTAAGCAAAAGCCGCGTGTACCTGAGGCACGCGCGGCTTTTGCGGCCCTCTCACCGGCCATGGCAATCATTTTCAGTGCGATTCGGTGCGCGGCCGCAAGGATGGGTAGGGGACGTATTCCGACGGCACGTGATGGCCGCGGCGTGCCAGTTTCTCGGTCATGATGGTGTTTTTCATGACGAAGGCAGATACCATGAAGGCGGTCGAGCAACCGGCCAGCAGCGGCAGCAGCGTCGTGTACTGGCCGGTGATCTCCAGCGCGAACAGCACCGAGGCGAACAGGGCGCGCGAGGCGCCGGCAAAGCACGCCGCCATGCCGACCAGACCGGCCATGCCGAGGTCGATCCCGGCCCATGGCGCCACGGCTTGCACGGCTTCGGCGATCATCACGCCCAAACCGCCACCGATGGTGAAGATCGGCGCCAGCGTCCCGCCCGAGGTGCCGCTGCCCAGCGATACCGACCACGACACGAATTTGAGCAGGCAAAAGACGATCAGCGCCGAACCCAGGAAATGGCCGCTCAGGATATGCTCGATATTGTCGTAGCCGACGCCCAGCGTATGCGGCGAAACGAAACCGACGACGCCGACGACCAGGCCGCCGATGGCCGGCCACCACATCCAGTGGATCGGCAGCTTCTCGAACAGGTCTTCGATGACGTAGGTCGACTTGGCGATGACCACGGCGAACAGACCGATGACGACGCCTTCGAGGGCATAGCTCAGCAAGGCCGCCTGCGGCACGGCGGCGAAGACCGGCATGGCGATGACCGGCGCGGTTCCGAACAATAATGGCCGCAGCGTAATCGCCGTCAGGGCGGCGATGGCCACCGGAATGAAGGAGCGCGGGCGGAACTCGAACACCAGAAGCTCGATGGCCAGCAGGATGGCCGAAAACGGCGTGCCGAAAATCGCCGTCATGCCGGCGGCGGCGCCCGCGGCCAGAAGCGTCTTGCGCTCATGCGCCGTGACGTGGACGACCTGCCCCAGCAGCGAGCCCAAAGCGCCGCCGGTGGCGATGATCGGGCCTTCGGCGCCGAACGGCCCGCCCGTGCCGATGGTGATGGCGGCGGACAGAGGCTTCAGGAACGTCATACGCACGGGGATGCGGCTGTCATTGGTCAGGATCTGCTCCATGGCCTCGGGGATGCCGTGGCCGCGAATGGCCTTGGCACCGTAACGCGCCATCAGCCCGACGATCAGCGAGCCTGCGACCGGCAGGACGATGACCCACAGCCCCAGATGACTGCCGGCGGGCGAGACGAGGTCGGTCGAAAAGCGGCCGTAGAAGACGAAGTTGGTGATCAGCCCGATCAGCATCATCAGGAGCCGCGCGATCGGCGTTACCACCAGGGCGAGGCCTATGGCAAAGGCTGACAGACGCAGGCTTTTGCGGTCGAGCTGGCGCGGATGGCGCTCGATATCGGCTTTTTCCAGGACGGGGCCGAGGCCGAGCGAAATCGGCAGGCCGGGCGTGGTCGAGGCGTTTTCGACGTCGTGGGTCATGGGGCACTCAGGGACTATTGCTGCGACTGCGAACAATTTATATGGGCGCCAATATATAATTGTTGCGGCCGTGTCCAGAGGGGGAATGTTCTGGCTTTCTCTCTCGTTGCCAATGGGGCAGGCTTGTTAGAAGGAAGAAAGCCCCCACCACCACGCTCCACTCCGTGTCGCGCGGTCCCCCTCCCCGCGTGGCGGGGAGGTATGATTCTGAAATATTTCTCCAAAAGAGCAGAGCAGGCTAATGCCTTCTTGCACCTCCCCGCCACGCGGGGAGGGGGACCGCGTGAGCGACAGCGAACGTGGTGGTGGGGGCCTTTCTTCCTACCCCCTCAACCACGCCCTCAGCCGCTCGGCCAGGAAATCGGCGACGCGGCGGGCGCGGGGCTGGGTGCGCAATTCCTCGTGCATGACCAGCCACACCGGCAGGGGCGGGACATACATGCCGATGTCGATGCGCTGCAGCCCGGCGGCTTCGGCGATCACGGCCTGAGCGAAACCCATCCCGGCGCCAGCGCATAGCAGGTGCCAATAGACCATCTGGTCGTCGACACGGATCGGGAAGTGCTCGCGCGGCACGACGTGGCCGTGGGCGGCATAGCCCTTTATGATCAACTCATTGCGGTCGAAGCCCAGTACGTCGTGGGTGAGGATGTCTTCGAGCTTTTGCGGCCGGCCGTGTCGCGCCAGATAGGCCGGCGTGGCGAAAAGACCCAGGGGCGACTCGCCGATCTTGCGCGCGATCAGGCTTTTCTGCGTCGGCTCGAACATGCGGATGGCGATGTCGGCGTCGCGGCGCAGCAGGTTCTGCGCCTCGTCCGAGGCGACGATCTCGACCTGGATGCCTGGCTCAACCTGGCGCAGGGCGGCGATCATCGGTGGCAGGACGAGGTTTGAGACGACGATCGAGGCGGCAATCCGCACCGTGCCGCCGATGGCCTCGGTGCGGCCGGCGGCCTTGAGCGTCAGGGCTTGCGCCGCGTCGCCCATGCGCCGGGCATCGTCGATCAGGCCGAGCGCCGCCTCGGTCGGCTCCAGCCCGCGCGGTACGCGGCGGAAAAGGGAAACATTCAACCGCTGCTCCAGTTCCTGGATATGGCGGCTGAGCGTCGGTTGGGTGGCGCCGGTTTCCAGCGCCGCCGCCGACAGCGAGCCGGTATCGACCACGGCCAGAAAGGCGCGCCACAGCGTCCAGTCGATCATCGCGTCTCTCCTGCGTCAAAAAGGCGATTGCCATCGGCTGGGCATCGGTTTATAAATTGAGAATGATTTGCAATTGCATATGAGCTTGCCATGACCCAGTCCGCCGATATCATGCCGTCCGACCTGCGCGACCTGCGCTACGTCCAGCATTTCTGCATCTTCGCGCTGCGGGCTTCGGTGTCCTGCTCGCCGAAGTGCCGCATCCTGCTGCGTGAGTTCGACCGCGCCTTCGGTGGCGACGTCGGCGACGGTTTCAGCGCCTATCTCGACCTGGTGCACAGTTTGGGCAAGGGGCGGCGCAAGGTCGCCGTCGGCCGGCCGGGCCATGTCGAACTGACCCACGACGAGCGCACGCTTCTGGCCCTGCTGGCGGCGGCGCAGGATCAGGATCGCGTGCGGTTCGCCGCCCATGCCTGCTTCTTCATGGGCCATAACCGGTTGGACCGGCTCTATGACGACGCCCGTGCCTTTACCGGCCTGTTGCGCAATCACGGCCATTTCTTCGCCAAACCGAAGATGGAGGCGCTGCAGGAGGCGGCGTTTCAGGCCAGTTTGTCGGTGGCCAGCTGACATTGGGGCTCCGCGTCGGCTCCATTGTATGCAATTTTGCATATCATATTCGGAATTTGCCGCAATTTCCATGCGAAATTGAGTGATCTAAGGTCCGGTCATGGTCGCAAAGGAGATCGTCATGACCGGATATGTTACCTCAACGCCGCGTACCCTGCTTCGCCTCGAGGGCCTGGCCGTCCTCGTGGTCGCGTCGATCGCCTATGCCCGCTGGGGTCTGGGCTGGGAAGCCTTCGCCCTGTTCTTCCTGACGCCGGATCTGGCCATGCTGGGTTATCTCGGCGGCAAGAAACTAGGCGCTGCCAGCTATAATCTCGCCCACTGGTATGTCGGGCCGCTGATCCTGCTCGGCGCCGGTGTCCTGCTGGCGCAACCGCTAGCCTTGAGCGCCGGGCTGATCTGGGCGGCCCATATCGGCCTCGATCGCGCCCTCGGTTACGGCCTGAAATACGAAGACGGCTTCTTCGCCACCCATCTGGGCCTTCTGGGCAAGGCCGGGCGCGCCCTGGCTGCCGCCTGAACCCGCGCAAAGGAGAAGCGACATGAAAACCGTATTGGTTCTGGGCGCCCTGGGCGGCATCGGCAAGGCCACGGCCAAGGCCTTCGTGCGCCATGGCTGGCGCGTTATCGGCCTGGTGCGGCCGGGCAAGTCCGATGTGCCCTCTGGCGTCACGGCGGTAACTGCCGATCTGTTCGACACCCAAGCCGTCGCCAAGGCGGCCGCAGCGGCGGCGGACGGCCCCATCGACATCGTCTTCAACGGCCTCAACCTGCCCTATCCCGACTGGCCGGCGAAGGGGCTTAAGCTCTACACCGCCGCCGCCGATCTCGCCGAGGCCTTGGGGGCGCGCCAGATCTATCCGGGCAGCGTCTACAATTTCGGCGCTTCGATGCCGCCCGAACTGACGCCGCAAACGCCATTTGCGCCCTCAACCGTCAAGGGCCGTATCCGTGTCGCCATTGAGGCGATGTTCGCCGAGCGGGCGCAGGCCGGGCGGTTACGCACCATCGTCCTGCGCGCCGGCGACTTTTTCGGCGAAGGCGCGCCGAAAAGCTGGATGCACATCGTTGTCGCCAAGGAGATCGCCAAGGGGCGCATCACCTATCCCGGCGGCTATGACACGGTCCATGCCTGGGCCTATCTGCCGGACATGGTGGAAGCCATCGTGCGCCTGGCCGAGGTCGAGGCGAACCTGAACGCCTACGAGGTGTTTCATTTCGACAGCCACAATGTCACGGCGCGCGAAATCGTGGCGGCAGCGCGGGCAGGTTATGGCCGCAAGATGACGCTGGGCCACCTGCCGCGCCTGGTCTTCCCGTTGATGGGGTTGTTCGATCCTGTGCTCAAGGCGACGATCGAGATGCTTTATCTGTGGGACGTGCCGCATGCCCTGAAAGACGCGCGACTTGAGGCGGTCATCGGGCCGGTGCCGAAAACGCCGCTGCCTGAAGCGTTGAAAGCCCTGAAATAGAAAAAGGCGGAGCCTCGGGGAGGGGCTGCGCCTATCGAAACGGCGTTTTTGACGCCTCATGTTTATCAGAAAAGTGGCGGCCACTTTTAGGCATGAGGCTCGCGTGGGGGGCTATTCCGCCGCTTCGAGTTGGTCGGCGCGTTGCGCCAGGGCGACGTCGAGGGCACGGCCATCGGTTTCCCACAGTTGCCCGATATGCTGGGCGACCGGATCCGGGAAGATGTAGGTTTCGCCGGCATTGATGCCGTCGATGATCAGCTTGGCCGCCGATTCCGGGCTCGCCTTGTCATAGGGCAGGTCGCGCGCCAGTTCGGTATCGATCGGGCCCGGATAGATGCCGAGCACCTTGACATTGGTGTTGCGCAGATTGACGCGCACGGTCTGCGTCAGCGAGTGCAGGGCGGCTTTCGAGGCCGAATAGCCGCCGAGCGGGGCGGCCGAGGTCAGGCCGACGACGCTGGCCACATTGGCGATGGTGCCGGAGTTACGCGCCACGAAACCGGGGACGAAGGCGCGCAGGACACTCAACGTACCGTAATAGTTGGTGTCCATGTCGGCCTTGAGGTCGGCCAGCGGGGCTTCGATGACGTCGGCGATCTTGGCGGTGCCGGCATTGTTGATCAGCACGTCGGTATCGGCAGCGGTTTTCGCGGCGGCCTTGACCGAGGCCTCATTGGTGATGTCGAGCTGAAGCGGCACGACGCGGGCGTCGCCGAAGTCGGGCAGGGAGGCGGTGTTGCGCGCGGCGGCGTAGATCTTGGTGGCGCCCGACGTCAGCAGTTCGCGGACGATGGCGGCGCCGATGCCGCGGTTGGCGCCGGTGACCAGGACGGTCTTGGTGTTCAGATAAGCCATTGGAACTTCTCCATCTGTTGAACCGTCAGGTCTGAGCGAGGCGGCTAAATGTGTAAACCGATCTGTTTACACGGCGTGATGTAAACAGATCGGTTTACATTGTCAAGCGCGTTTGCTATATTTTTTCGCGAAGGAGCATTCCCATGGCCGACGGCACATCCACAAAGCGCGACGAGATCGTCGATCAGGCCTATCGCCTGTTCTATGACGGCGGCTTTCACGCCACCGGGGTCGATGCGGTCATGGCCGATACCGGCATTTCCAAGCGCACACTCTATAAGTACTTCCCGTCCAAGGAACACCTGATCGAGGCCGTGCTCGACAAGTACGGCAATCAGGTCGACGACATGCTGTTCAAGCCGGCCTTCGCGCGGGCGACGGAGCCGAAAGCGCAGATCCGCGCGGTGTTCGAGGTTCGCCGCGAGATGATGTCGGCCACCCGCTGTCAGGGCTGCCTGGCCAATATGGCGGCGATGGAATATGCCGGCAAGCACGAGGGCATTACCGGCAATGGCCGCCGCGCCTCGCTCTATCTCGAAGGCCGGTTTATCGCGCTGTGCGAACAGGCGGGCTTTGCCGATGCGGCCGAGCGCGGGCGTAGGATCAACCTGGTCTTCCAGGGCGCGATTCAGACCTCATCCATGCGCGGCGATACCGAAACGTTTGGCGCGGCGATTGCGATGCTTGACCAACTGTTGAGCTGACGATCTTCCGTTGGCGGACGATTTGCGCTTAACTCGGCGGATGACGATTCCGCACAGAGAGTTCCTCGGCAAGACGCCGCAAAACACCTTGCCGGTCGCCGCCCTGCTGATCCTGGCGGCGGGGATGCTCGACGCCTATACCTATGTCGGTTATGGCGGCGTGTTTGCCAATGCCATGACCGGTAATATCGTGCTGCTGATGATCCGTCTGGCCCAGGGCGATTTCGCCACCGCCGTGCGCTTCGTCGCCCCGATCGTCGCCTATGTCTGCGGTGTCGCCGTGGCGCATGCGGTCAAGGAAAAGCCGCTGCATGGCCTGATCCGTTATCCGGCGCGGGTCCTGCTGGCGGTTGAGATCGCTTTCCTGGTCGTGGTTGCTCTGACCGCGGGGCATATGGCGCCATTGGCGGTGATCACCGGCATCGCCTTCGTCGCCGCCATGCAGGCGACCGCCTTTACCCGCGTCGGGCCGTTCGTTTTCACCTCGGTGACGACCTCGGCCAATCTGCGCCATCTGGCCGAAAGCTTCATGGCGGCAGTGGTCTTCCGCGACGGGCCGACGGCGCGCAAGGAGTTGTTCTTCTTCGCCGTGGTCGTCGGGTGTTTCTTCGCCGGGGCGGCGGCAGGGGCGGTTTTGACCCTGCATCTTGGCAAGCCGGCCGTGTGGCTGCCGGTGGTGCTGTTATCAGCAGCGCTCATCCTCTGCATGCCGTGGAACCGGCCGATGCATGAAATCCTGAAGGCGGATTAGACGTCAGGCTCTAAAACGTGAGGGAAGTATTTCTGGTCCCAATCGTCAGGCCGCAACAAGACTTTTCCGTGCTCGAAGACGGTGTCGCCGTGGCGATATGGAACGACGGATAAAGCTATATCGATGGCGCCCACATCTTCACGACCGCCAAAATGGTCCAAATGAAAATGGTCCCACCGGCGGTCCAGACGTTGAAGTTCTTCGACCAAGAGATCGCGGCCACTTTCATTTAATAACAGTTCGAAAGTGCCACCGGCGCGGACGCAGGCTGTGACTCGCGGCTTCATTCAACGGTCCTCGGTAACTTCAGCGCCTCAGAACTGGCACGCCTTCGGGATCTTGTCGTCCGACCATTGCCCGACCGGGATGCCACCCGGCGTCAATGTCAGCTTGGTTTTGGTGTTCTTGACGCCCTTGCCGGTGAGGAAGTTGATATCGCACGAGCCGCCGGCATTGGGATCGAGGCCATCCCACGACGACTGCGTAAAGCCCGAGACAACGTATTGCCCGTTGCGGTAGGCCAGCGTCAGGGTCTGTTCCCACTTGCTGCGGCCGACGCCGGTATTTTCCGAATAGACGCTCAGACCTCCGTCCTTGGTGACGCGCAGCTCGGGCTGAGTGCCGAACATGGCGCCGGCATAGGCGATGTCGTGGGCGAAGGCGACCACCTTGAACGAGCCGCCGATGTCGCCGGCATAGATGACCAGGTCGGCGGCATCATTATCGGCGTCATTGATCAGGATGGCGCGGTTCATGGTGCCGTCATTGGCGAAGCTGCCGCTGGCCGCCGAGATGATTTTCTCCGGCGCCACGTTTGCGGGAGGCGCCGAATGGGCAGGCGTCGTCGCCGCCAGCAAAAGCACGCCTAGAACGTTTGTTAGAACGCTTGAAATAATCATGATCAGCCCCCGGTTCGCGGCCGCGCGCCGCCATTGGTTTCACGCTTAACCGCTTTGAAAATAAGCACAAGCGTACCGCGCGATATACCTTCACATTGTCATCGGCGCGGCCTAAGGTCAATTGCGTCCGGCCTTCTGAGGGGCTTGGGTCAAGCTAAATCGCAGGCACTCATGCCATTTCAGAACGATGCCCACTCTACGCCAATGCTCGACCGCAAAGTCAAGCGGCCGGTGCTGCGTGGCTTTGCCTCGTTCAAGCGGCTGATCCAGGGATCCGGCATCTGGTTCGTCGTCCTGGCGACCCTGGTCGGCTGGCTGGCTGGCATCATGGCCTCGCTGCTCGGCCATTTTTCGCACCTGCTGCAGTCGCTGCTCTACGGCTTTTCACCGGATTTGCGTCTGAGCGCCTTGCCGAGCGTGCCGATCTACCGGTTGCTGTCCTTGCCGCTCGGCGGTCTGATCCTGGCGGGCGTGCGCATGGCCTTTCCGCGCCGCCGCGCGCCGATCGACGTCATCGAGGCCTCGGCGCTCTATGGCGGCCGCATCCCGGCGCGCGACAGCCTGATGGTGTCGCTGCAAACCTTCATTTCCAACGGCTTCGGCGGCTCGGTCGGGCTTGAAGCCGCCTATGCCCAGATGGGGGGCGGCCTGGCCTCGAAGATGGGCCAGTGGCTCGACCTGAAGCGGGCGCAGTTGCGCACGCTCGTCGGCGCCGGCGCCGGCGCGGCCATCGGGGCGGCGTTCGGGGCGCCTTTGACCGGCAGTTTCTATGCCTTTGAGATCGTGTTGGGCGGCTATACCCCGGCGACCCTCGCCCCGGTAGCGGCGGCGTCGCTCGCCGCAGTGCTGGCGGCGCAGCTGATGCAGGCCGAACCCTTCGTTATCGCCTCGACCGCCAATCAGGGCATCGAGGTGTCGGGTTATCTGCTCTATGCGGCGCTCGGCCTGTTGTGCGCGGGCGTCGGCGTCCTCATCATCAAGCTGGTCGCCAATATGGAGACCCTGGTGCGGCGATTGCCGGTCGGCGAGATTTGGCGGTCGGTCATCGGCGGAGCGTGCCTGATCCCAATCGCCTGGGCAGCCCCCCAGGCCCTGTCGTCGGGCCATGGAGCGATGCAGCTTTTCCTCGGTCACCGCACCTATGTCACGACCCTCGTATTGGTGTTTTTGCTCAAGGTCAGCGCCTCGGTGCTGTCCCTGGCCTTCGGCTTTCGCGGCGGGCTGTTTTTCGCCTCGCTGTTCCTGGGCTCACTGCTGGGTTCGGCCTATGCCCAGGTGGTCAACGACTTCTATCCGGCGGCGCATCTCGACGTCACCAATGCTTCGCTGGTCGGCATGGCGGCGCTAGCCGTGGCGGTGGTCGGCGGGCCGATGACCATGTCGCTGATGGTGCTGGAAGTGACCCACGACTTCGCCCTGACCGCGGCGGTGGTGACGGCGGCGCTCTGCTGTTCGCTGATCGTGCGCGAACGCTTCGGCTATTCGTTCTCGACCTGGCGCCTGCACCTGCGCGGCGAGGCGGTACGCAATCCGCGCGATATCGGCTGGATGCGCTCGATGACGGCGGTCACCCTGCTGCGTAAGAACCCGATCGCCTTGCCTGAGCACGCCAGCATCGCCGAGCTGCGCGAACAGGTGCCGCTGGGGACGACCAGCCGGGTGTTTCTGACCGACGACAAGGGCGATTATCGCGGTATTGTGCCCACGGCCCAGGCCTATATAGAGACGCTCGACGTCGACACGCCGTTGTCGCAACTGGCCAAACAGACTGAGGTCTATGTGCGTCCGGACATGGATATTTCAGCGATTTTACGGGTGTTCGAACACTTCGGCGTCGACGATCTGGCCGTGGTCAATGAGGAGCACAAGCTGCTGGGCATGCTGTCGGACAAGTACGTCAACCGCCGGTACGCCGAAGAGCTCGAACGGTCGCAGCGGGAGTTTTTTGGGGAGTAGGGGAAGTAAGGCCCTCCGATGGTTGAACTCGTGGCGGCTATAGCTGCCGATGCAAGGGATTGGCCTTCACTAGTAAGGCCCCCACCACCAAACTCGCTGTCGCTCGTTCGGTCCCCCGCCCCACCAGTGGGGCGGTAAAAGGTAGGAGAGATGGCCGCTTTATTGTTTCTTTTTTACCGCCCCACTTGTGGGGCGGGGGACCATGAGGCCAGAGGCCGAATGGTGGTGGGGTCCTTCGGGACATCTCACCACCTCAGTCGGTAGCCGAGCCTAAAACAACGACAGCGTTTCACCTAGCTTCGGCGGAGGGACCTCTTCCACCAGTCGCAAGGGCGCCGGCGCGTACAGATCCGCGCGGCCGCGGCGCATCCAGCCTTCCCACTGATCGGGCTCCAGGATTACCGGCTCACGCGTATGCACGGCGCTCATGTCGCTGCCCGCTGGCCGCGTCAGGATCGAAAAGCTGAGCACATCGCCATCGCCGCAGGTCGCCTCGTCCCATAACCCGGCAAACGCCAAAGGCTGGTTGTCGGCGCGCGTCACCCGCCATTTGGTGCGCCGTCCCGCCGGCCCCGACCATTCGTTGAAGGCGTCGGCCGGGACGATGCAGCGGCGGTATTTCCAGGGCCCCTGAAAGGCGCGCTTTTCCGCCGCGTCCTCGACCCGGGCATTGAAGGTCGAGGCCTTCCAGTCCTTGATCATACCGCGATACCAGAACGGCACCAGGCCAAAGCGCGCTTCGGCGACGCCCGATGTATGGGTCTCGGAATCGTAGAGCACCACGGGCGCGACACCGGTCGGCGCGACCTTGCGCGCGGTCTCGGTGATTCGCGATTCCGTGATTCGGGGCCCGTTAGCCTCGTCGGCCTGGATGTAGGCTTGCAGCAAATGCAGGTACAGGCGGGCTTCAAAGTGTCCGCACATAAGGCGATCTCCTATGTGCGGACGACTTTAACCCCCACGCTCCCGCAAGGGAAGCGTCCCCCCGCGTGTCGTGACCCCGAGGCGGCGGGACACGACGCGGATAACAACAGTCTTTGAGGAGTTACCTAAGCGACTGTTATTGGAGACATTTTCCCATATCCCGTGAATCTCGGCCATCACGGATTCTCGTGAGGTCGGCTTACGGTCGTATATGACCGTGCAAAATGCCCTTGACCACGGCGGTGACGCGGTTGGTGGCGTCGAGCTTGTGGAAGATGTGGCGCATGTGGGTGTCGACCGTGTTGCGCGATATGCCGAGGATGGCGCCGATATCGTCGTCGGTCTTGCCGGCGGCGACCCAGCTCAGGATCTCGCGCTCCTTGGCCGATAAAGGCGTCTCGACGGGCTCCAGCGGCGGGCGGGCGTGAAGCCGTTTGAAGGCGTGATAGAACTGGGTGCAATAGGCGTTAATCAGGTCAAGGTGCGGCCGCGTCGCATCGTTGTGCTGCGACGACGCCAGAGCCACGCCGGCGATCAGGGCGCGCTGGCTGCGAAACGGGATGCCGACGCCGTGGTTGAGCCCGGCGTCTTCGCCCATCCGCATGAAGCGGACCTGGGCGTCGGACCAGGTGCCCGAACGCTCCAGTTCTTCCCAGGTGAAGGCATGGCGGTGAGTGGCGGCGGCGCGCAGCACCGGGTCGATGCGGGCGAAGTCTTTTTCGACGTAATAGGCCTGCCAGTCGTCGGGATAGTTCTGCATCAGGCCGTTGCGATTGAGCTCGGCCGGCAGGTCGAGGTCGAGCGGCGCCGAAAAGATCACCCGGTCATAGCCGAACTGGCCGACGGCGCGCGTCAGGTGAGCGAACAGCGCCTCGCCATCGCGCGCCTGGGCGGTATCGGTGACGAAATCTTCGAAACGGTAACGGTCGGACATGAACGCGGTACTGTTATCATGTACGCATGCCACCGTCGCCGGCAAATGCATAAAAAAGACGGGCGATGAAGCACCGCCCGTCAGTCAGAGGTCACCCGGTTAGGGGTTCGAAGTGCCGCCACTCTATGGCAGGATGAGTGGCGGCGCTTCATGCAAATGGGGGATCGATGAAAAGAAATGCAAAAAATGTTTAGGGGACGAGAGGTCCTAAGGCATTGAGGTACGGCCGGTGGCTGCCGGCCGTGCCGAAGAATTCAAACTGGAATTAGTGGCCGCCCGGCGGGGTATATGTGGCCAGCCCCTTCGAGGTGCTGCCCGATCCGCTGCTCGACGATCCGCCACTGGTGGCGCCGCCGCTGCTGCTCGACGAGCCGAACATCCAGTCGCTGAACTGCTGCAGCAGGGTCTTGGGTGGCTTGCCGTTCGATTGCTTGGGCTCGCGAGCCATCGGTGTCAGGGTGGTCGGCGTCAGGGTGAAGTTCATGGTGACCACCGAGGCGCCCTTGGTGAAGGTCGAGGTGCCCGACGCGCTGTGGGTGCCGGGCAGGGCCGAAACCGTGCCGTTGAGCGCCCAGGTGGCGCCGTTGCCGGCGGCTGTCTGGCCGTGCAGGGCGTTGCCGGCGCCGATGGTCATCGGCAGGCTGACGGTGGCGCCGTCATTGTCGGCGGCGGCCATCAGGACGGGCGCGTTGCCGCTGCCGGAAATGTCGACGACTTCAGTTGCCGAGACGCCGCCGCCGCTGACCGTCATCTGATAGGCGCCGGCGGGCAGGGTGCCGGTGATCGTCGGCGCATTGGCGGCGGTGAACTTGGGCGCCGGTACTTCGCCCGACGCCGACAGCGCCGTGACGGTGGCCAGGACGCTGACGATCGCAGCCCCCATCATCAATTTGCGAGCCTTGTGGTCCATGAGCATTCGCATCGGATATCTCCCCGGTTTAACAACGGGGGCAGCTAACGACACGCGGCGGCCGGGTTCAATTGCCTATAGCGACAGGGTCGGGCGGGTTTAACAGCGTCCGAGCCAGCAGCGCACGGCGTGGACCAGGGCCTGATACCAGCCCGGGCCGTTCTCTTGGGCGCGGATTTCCGGGCCGGCGGTGGCCAGGGTGAAATGGCCGCCGGCGATCGGCTGAGCGCCGGTTGGGGTGACCAGGATGTCGCCGCTGGCATTGGCGCCCGTCGCCTGACCGGTGAAGACCATCGTGGCGCGGGCGTCGTCGATCTCGAAATTGACCGCGCCCGTGGTCGAGACGGTTCCCGTAGCCAGGTTCGGCGCGCCGGTGTCGACAAGGGCCATGGCTGTGCCCGTACGCGTAAGGGTGACGGTTTCGCTGTGATTGACACCGGGGACGACGTCATGCGGCGGCAAGGCGAGGGTGAAGACATAGCGCCCGGCGGGCAGAGGCGCCGACGCCAGGGTCGGGGCCGTGATCTTGGGCACCGTTATCGGCACGCGGCTGGTCACGGTCGGCGTCGGAGTGAAGGCGAGGAGGGCGAGCATCGATCCGGGTTCCTGTGCGGGAAAAGCTCAGAGTGCGACTTCGGGCCCAGGGCGATCAATTGCCTATTCAGGTAGCAGTGCGGCCACGCGCGCCCGCAGTTCCGGCACGATCTCGGCCTCGAACCACGGGTTTTTGCGCAGCCACATCAGGTTGCGCGGCGATGGATGAACCAGCGGAAAGTAGCCCCGGCCGGCGTGGTCGCGCCAGGCCTTTACGGTGTCGCCGAGCGTCTCTGAGCGCTGTGGCTTGAGGTAATAGGCCAGCGCGTGGCTGCCGATCAGCACGGTCAGTTCGATATTGGGCAGGGTCTCCAGCAGCGCCTTGTGCCACAAAGGCGCGCATTCCGGACGGGGCGGATTGTCGCCGCCCGACCCGCGCCCCGGATAGCAAAAGCCCATGGGAATGCTGGCAAATATCGACTGGTCGTAAAACTGTTCCGGCGTCACGCCCAGCCAGTCGCGCAGGCGTTTGCCCGAGGCGTCGTCCCACGGAATGCCGGAGGCATGGACCTTGGTGCCCGGCGCATGGCCGATGATCAGGATGCGCGCCTTCGGATCGGCGGCGTGAACCACGGGACGCGGGCCCAACGGCAGATGCGCCTCGCACACCCGGCAGGCGGCAATACGGTCGAGAAGGGGGATGGCGGTCATGGACCCACCATATGGGAAAGCCTGGGGGGACAAGAAGACTGTTGGGCGAAAAAATGCATCCTACGCTAGATCATTGGCGCACGAGGACGCCTTACCGACGTCAATAAGAAGGGCTCATGAAGGCCGGCATAGACATAGGTTACGATGAGCTGTTGGCCATCGCTTTGCAAAAGCCTGATTTCCCGTTGCGCGTAGTTGGCTTCGTCGCCCGCAAAGCTGTCAATGGCCACTGCGTCAATAATATCAAAAACCTCAAGCTCGGTGAGGCCGATCGCTAGATAGTCGAGAACGAAGGTGGAATCCTCGACAACTGATCGCATCCCGGCAATCTGGACATGAAACGATTTTTTGCGTTCCGGGCGCACTTAGCCCTCCATTCACAGTAAAACTATGATTGTAAATGGCCTGATTGTTGAGTCGTGAAAACATGATTTAAAACGGTCAAGTTTTGCAACATAAACAGTATTTTACATATATTGCCTTGCCATCTTTGATAAGAATGTGGCGTTATTTTCTGAATTTATTCACAGGATTTGATCGTGTGGATAAATATGTGCATAACATGTTGATAATTTAGGCGGGAAATTTACGAATGCAGGAAAGCACGAAGTTCTCAGTAATGTGCTCGACCCTTTCAAGAGCGTTGTCTGGTGTTAGCTTAGTCAACTCGTCAACAACAAGGTTGGCAGTATTTGCGCGAATTTTTGCCTTTTGGCTGCGAGTTAAAGGAGGTTTTTTGCTAATATCTGGGAAATGTAAGCGGAATGACGATATTATTTCCTCGGAAAATTCATCATCAAATAATAATTTCTTATTTCCAATCGGATCAAGTATTAAATTTGAAAGCGTTTTCCAGTCTTTATTATTTAAGTAAGCTTCAATATTTCTCAAAATATCTCGCGTCTCGTCCATTTTGTTACTTATTGTTTCGATAATGGTAAATATTTTTTCTCTCTCTGTGGAGTTTTCTACTTTTAGCTCGTGGGCTTTATAAGCTTTTCTATACATAAAGCTGATTTTAGCACGCTCTTCATTTGTAATGTGAGCGAAGCGAAATGATGCCGGGCGAGCACCACCATGCCCGCCCTTCTTTTTGTAGGAATAAATCAAGCGTCACCGAGTTAATGATCTGGTCTAGCTTCCCGACGTGTCGCGCATCAGCGAGAAGCCGGTGTCGCCGTCCATCCACGTATCCTTGTCGCGGACGATGGCTTGCGGCGGCAACCCTTGCGTTTGCACGCCCATGCCCTGGGTCTTCTTGACCGCCGTACCAATGGCCATGAATTCGATCAGGCCCTGGCCGATTTCGATGATGTAGGTCTTCACGCCCACCACCTCCTCGGCGCCCAGGCTGTCGGCCTCGCGCTTCAGCCGGTCGATGCAGTGCTCGCGGGCGTCGTGGACAAGCGTCGTCAGCTCGGAAATCTCGCCGCGGGCCAGCGACTTCAGCGCCGAGAAGATGCCGCCGACCACACCCAGCGAATAGATCGAGGTCGACATCAAAAGCTTGACCGGGGCATAGCCCAGAGACGCCATCGCCCACAGTTCTTCGCCGGTCAGGTCTGACGTCACGACCTGGCCGGTATTGCCGAGGCCCGGGTGATTGAAGGCGGTGCCGGTCATGACCATTTCGTGCGTCCCCATCCACGGCAGGACGGTGGTGCGGATACCCAGCACGGCATTGGCGCCGTCGGCGCGCGCGGCTTGCGTGATGCGATCGAGCGCCAGGTGCCGCGTCTTGTTGAACACATCCGAATATTCGGAAATTTCACCGCGCGCCAGTTGCTTCAGCGCGCCCAGCAAGCCGCCGCCGACGCCCATCGAATAGGCGATATTGCCGAAGACGTGCTGGACCGGCTGATAGCCGGCATCCATGTGGCAATAAAGCTCCTGGGCGTCGCCGGCGGTGGTGAAGAACTGGCCGCCGCCGTTGCGCGACGTGATGCACGAGCCGACGAACAGAAATTCCGTATTTCCGGAAAGGCCGCGCAGGTCGGACGACACTCCAGTGACGCCGTGGGCGCCGTGGCTTTGCGCTTCCTTGGCCATGCGGCCGAAGGCGTGCATACGGCCGTCTTGGATCGCCTGGGTCACCTGGGGAACTTCGCCGCCCAGCAGGTTGTTCAGCCCGCTGCCCAGCGAACCCAGAAAGCCCATGGAATTAACGCTGTTACCGACGACCATTTCGCCTGCGCTGTACCCCTTCAACGCCATGCAATAGATTTCGTTACCCGACAGACCGGTGACCTTGGCCATGAACCGCGCTCCTTCAATGATTGGCGGCACAGGTGTCGCGCGTTTGGCGAAATTGTCAATTGAACAGGGTGTTATTTGCCGGACTTGTCGGGGACGTGGCGGGAGGACGCGGCCGGTGGCGGTGACCATTTCGATGCGGCGCGGATCGGGCCGAACTCGGCGGCGGGCAGGCCGAGGATGAGGACGTGCAAGGCGACACCGCAGGCGGCCGTGGCGACATAGACCCAAAGCCGGACGTGGTGGTCGTCGAGCGGCTCGAGCGCGATCTCGCCGACCGCATTGCCGCATTCACGGCGCAGCAGGGACTGCGCCGTGAACGACAGCGCCCGGTCGACGGTGAGGGAGAAATACACCGTCTCTGGGGTAGCGGATGGTGGATATCGGGGGGACAGCGCGGGCATGGCGGTGGTTTAGCGCCGCGCGCGTATAGCCGGCGTATGAAGGGGGATTGGCGCTGTAGTGTTTGCGTATAGGGAAGGAAGAAAGGCCCCCACCACCACGCTCAACGCTATCGCGTTTTCGCGCGGTCCCCCGCCCCACGAGTGGGGCGGTAAAAAAAAGGAAAGTAGAAGCTCCGCTTCGCTAAATCAGCGCTTCTACGATCGGCTTTCGGGAACCCAAACGAAAGATGAGTTCACTTATCTTTTTACCGCCCCACTTGTGGGGCGGGGGACCGAACGAGCGGCAGCGAGTTTGGTGGTGGGGGCCTTGCTGTCGAACCCGTTAACGCCGCCGGTACAGATAATCCGCCGGCAGGCCCAGCCTCAGACACGATTGCACCGCCGGCGACGACGGCAGCATGGTCCGCTCCGCCGTCCGTGCCGCCTGGCGCACGATCGGCTTTTCCCAGGGGCGCAATCCGCAATCCTCGGTCAAATTCAAATGGTCGCGCATCCATTCCGGCACCAGATCGACAGCGGCGCGCACCAGCATCCCCTGCAACGGTCGCAGCAACATCGGCAGGGCCGGGGCGTGGCGCATGATCTTATGAAACTCGAAAATCACCGGTGAGTTCTCCAACCCGCCATACATCGCCTCGAACAGCTCATCCATGTCGCGCTGTGAGGTCGGCGCATCGACCGCACCGTACAGCTTCGCCGCCGGTTGCGCTTCGCGGCACAGGGCATCGAGATCGTCGCCATCGAGCGGGCGGACATATTCGCTATAGGCCTGGCCGAAGCCGAACAGGGCCGTCGCTTGCACCCAGGTCAAGAGCCGCGGATCATTGGCGCGATAGGTGTAGCCACCCGGCAATTCACCGGCGATCTTGTCGTGCATGCGCACTACCTTGGCGATCAGGGCCGTGGCCGTGCTTTTGGGCGCATAGACGGTGACCATGGCGGCGAGGCCCGTGCGTTGCAGGCGTTCGACCGGGTTTTGGCGAAAGGCGCTATGCCGCCACACGCCTTCGCGCACGCCGGGCTCAGCCAGTTCGAGGATGACGGCGCAGACCCCGCCGATGAACAGGCTGACCGGGTTCTTGAACACGCGCCAGGAGACGGATGAGGCCTCGGTCAGGGCGGGCTCACCGGCCGGATGGGCGAAATCGACCGGCAGCGCGCCCGGCGGATGCAGCATCTGGTGCGCCGCCTGATCGAGACGGCGGCCGACAAAGGCGAAGGGGTGCGGCACGGGCAGGGCCAGCCTGGACATAAAAGCCTCCGGAGCGCGGCAAAACGCGTCCGAGGAGGCTATGCCGCTACCGGTCGGGATACGATGGGCAAGGCGGGGGGATGCTGCAAAGAAACGGGAAGTGTGGGGAGGAAAGCAAGAAAGCAAGAAAAGCAAGAAGCCCCACCACCCCGAGCCATTCAGGGCGGAATCACCGGTTGTGCCGGCTCGCGGTCCCCCTCCCCGACGAGCGGGGAGGCGCAAGAAAAGACAGGCCACTCTTACTTTGCACCTCCCCACAAGCGAAGCGCGTTGGGGAGGGGGACCGCGCGAGCATTAGCGAGCGAGGTGGTGGGGTTTCTTACTTTAGGATGCGCTGGCCTGTTTCAACAGCACTTCAGCGATCTGCACGGCGTTAAGCGCCGCGCCCTTGCGCAGATTGTCGCCGCTGACGAACAGGCTCAGCCCGTGCGCGACCGTCGGATCGCGGCGGACGCGGCCGACAAACACCGGGTCCTGACCCGTCGCATCGAGCGGATTGGGGACTTCCGTCACCACGACGCCCGGCGCACGGTCCAGCAGATCGAGCGCCGCTTCGACCGGCAGAGACCGCTCGAACTCGGCATTGATGGCCAGCGAATGGCCGGTAAACACCGGCACCCGCACGCAGGTCGCGCTCACGGCCAGGCCTGGAATCTCAAGGATCTTGCGGCTTTCGTCGCGCAGTTTCAGCTCTTCCTCGGTATAGCCTTCCTCGCCCAGCACGTAGTTGAGCGGCACGACGTTGAAGCCAATCGGCACCGCCCATTTGCGCACTTCGCCCAAATCGACCGCGTGGCCATCGGTCGCCAGCGCATCGCAGCCTTCAGCCCCCGCCACGATCTGATCGCGCAGGATCGAGACGCCTTCCATGCCGCCGCCGGAGACCGCCTGATAGGTGCTGGCGATCAGGCGCTTTAAGCCCGCGGCTTCATGCAGCGGCTTGAGCACCGGCATGGCGGCCATGGTGGTGCAGTTGGGGTTGGCGACGATGCCTTTCGGGCGGTCGAGGAGGGCGTGGGGATTGACCTCGGCCACCACCAGCGGCACGGCGGGATCGCTGCGCCAGGCCGAGGAATTGTCGATGACCACGGCGCCGGCCGCGGCGACCTTGGGCGCCAGGGCCTTCGAGGTCGAGCCGCCGGCCGAGAAAAACACGATGTCGAGGCCGCTATAGTCGGCGGTGGCGGCGTCTTCGACGGTGATGCTCTGGCCCTTGAGGGCCAACGTCGATCCGGCCGAGCGCGCCGAGGCGAACAGGCGCAGCGAGGCCAGCGGAAAATCGCGCTCGGCCAGGATCGACAGCATCATGCCGCCGACCAGACCGGTCGCGCCGACAATACCGACATTGGGATGGGAATTCATAGGTCACGTCTCCATAAGGGGCGGAAACGCGGGGGTGTTTGGCTTGCTGTGCAAGGGGCCCCGCGCTTTCGCGGGGCTTCGTCCAGATGCTTTGGTGTTAAACCGTCAGCACGACCGGACCGCCCCGCAAAAGCAGGTCGGCTTGGTAGTGGTTGGTGTGACGGACATCGGGCACATGGCGGCGCTCATAGCGGCAAAGGCTGCGGATGTCAAAGGGGAGGGAAGGAAGAGCCCCCACCACCATTTCGCCCTCCAGGGCGAAATGGTCCCCCGCCCCACAAGTGGGGCAGTACGAGAAAGAGAGAACCGCGCCCAAGATTGAGGTAGGTAAGGTGAAGCGAGGTAGGTAAGAAAATAGACGGTGACGCTCAAATTCTTATACCGCCCCACCACGTGGGGCGGGGGACCGAACGAGCGATAGCGAGTTTGGTGGTGGGGGCCTTACTTACTTTGGAAAGCCCACCGACCCTACTTCTTCTTGCTCAACCGGGCGATGGCCTTCTCGGCCGCGCGTTGGGCTTCGAACGTGTCCTTGGCCACGCCCTGAGCCTTGGCCGGGCCGCCGGCCTTGGGGAACAGCTTCCATTCGCAGTTATTGGGACCGCGCGGTGTCAGGCGGATGTCGTATTCGGAGGATGAGTCTTGCATGGACGGCTTTTAGCAACAAACGCCGCGCGGTCAAAGGCCTATTGCTAAGCGGTCGCCACGACGATGTGCGCCTGGATTTTGGCGGCGACCGGACCGTCGCCATGCCTGGCGGCGATGGCGGCCGCGGCGTGGGCGATGGCCGCGTCAAGCCGGGCCGCATCGCGCGTTTCGATCTCGGAGCGTAGCACGGTGCCCAGGCAAAACGCCGCCGCCGCCATACGCGCCGACGGGGCGCGGCTGAGCTCGGCCTTGGTCTCAATGGAGATTTCGCGGAAACCGACGGCCTGGAGCTCTGAGCGGATCAGCGCCGTGTCGTGATAGCCGTGCGGCGTGCGCGCCAGAAAGCGCGGCGGATCGTCGGTAAACACCTCGGCCAGGGCCCGGGTGACCTCATCGGCGAAGACATTGTCCTCGATGCGGTCCCAGACATTGAACAGGAAATGGCCGCCGGGTGTCAGCACGCGGCGCGCTTCGCCATAGGCGTGGACGCGGTCGGGGAAGAACATGGCGCCGAACTGACAGCAGACGAGATCGAAAGTGGCATTGTCGAAAGGCAGTGCCATGGCGTCGGCCTGACGCCAGTCGATTCGCGGATCGTCGCCTTGTTGGGCTGCGGCATGCGCGAGCATGGGCGGATTGAGGTCGCTGGCGATATAGCGCGCGTCGGCGGCCAACAGCGGCGCCAGGGCGCGGGTGACGACACCTGTTCCGGCAGCGATTTCGAGCACCGTTTTCGGCGCCAGGCGGGCGGCCCGCGCGGCCAGATCGGCGGCGTAGGGCGCAAAGATCAGCGGCACCATATGGCGGTCGTAGTTTTCCGGGATCGAACCGGAAAAGGCGCTATCGGCGTGCGTCATCGTCCTCTCATACAGTGTCTGCCTGTGCGCAGCCTAGCAGGGCGCGCGGCCCGGAGCCATCCGGCTTGTGACGGCTTCGCGGCACGTGGGTGAGGGGCTAAGCTCACAGCGATTCTCGCCCCAAAAGGACCGCTCATGACCGACGACGCCCTGTTCATCCGCCGCCGCACGCCGGAATCGGCGGCCATGGTGGCCGGCGTCAAGCGCGCCATGACCATCACCGCCAGGATCAACCGGCTGACCTATGACGACGGCGGCGAGGTCCGCGCCCTGGTCGCCGAGCTGACCGGGCAACAGCTCGATGACGGCTTTTTCCTGATCCCGCCCTTCTATGCCACTGGCGGTGACAATAGCCGCTTCGGGCGCAACCTGTTCATCAACCAGAATTGCACGCTCTACGATCTCGGCGGCATCGATATCGGCGACGACGTAATGATCGGGCCGAATGTGAGCCTGATCACCTCCGGCCATCCGATCGCGCCGGCTCAGCGCCGCGACGGCGTTACCGCAAAGCCCATCCGCATCGGCAACAATGTGTGGATCGCCGCCAACGTGACCATCATCGGCGGGGTGACGATCGGCGATAATTCAGTCATTGCGGCGGGAGCCGTGGTGACCAAGGACGTGCCGGCCAACAGCCTGGCCGGCGGCAATCCGGCGCGTGTTATCCGGTCGATCCAAGAGAGTTGATGCTTAGCAAATCCTCCTCTCCCCGCACGCGGGGAGAGGACGGGAGCGGAGCTTGCGACGCGACCGGGTGAGGGGCCTTTGGTTGACGCATAGCCCCTCACCCGACTGTCTGCGCCTTCGGCTTGCCAGTCGTCCTCTCCCCGTAGAACGGGGAGAGGGGGCATAGGTATGTCTCATCTAAAGCGGCCACTGTCACGCCTTGTCAGCACTCAACAGAACCGTAACTTGACTTTGTCCGTCGAGCCGCCACCTTTGCCGCACGCGCAGGGGAGCTTCATGACCGCCGCCGATTCCATCATTTCGATCAAAGGCCTGACCAAGACCTATAAGGGCGGGCATCAGGCGCTGAAAGGTGTCGATCTCGACATCCGCCGCGGCGAGATTTTCGCGCTTCTGGGCCCCAACGGCGCCGGCAAGACGACGCTGATCGGCGCGGTCTGCGGCCTGGTACGCATCACTTCGGGCACGGTCACCGCCGACGGTAACGACGTCGTCAAGGATTACCGCAAGGCGCGCTCGGCCATTGGTTTGGTGCCGCAGGAACTGGCGACCGACATGTTCGTCAAGGTGTGGGACACCGTCGCCTTTTCGCGCGGCCTGTTCAACAAGCCGCCCAACAAGAAGCACCTCGAACAGGTGCTGCGCGACCTGTCCTTGTGGGACAAGAAGGACAACAAGATTGCCACGCTGTCGGGCGGGATGAAGCGCCGCGTGCTGATCGCCAAGGCTCTGGCGCACGAGCCCGACATCCTGTTCCTCGACGAGCCGACCGCCGGCGTCGATGTCGAGCTGCGCCGCGACATGTGGGAAATGGTCCGCCGTCTGCGCGAAAAGGGCGTGACCATTATCCTGACGACGCACTATATTGAAGAGGCCGAGGAGATGGCCGACCGCATCGGCGTCATCGACAAAGGCCAGATCATTCTGGTCGAGGAAAAGCACGCCCTGATGCAGAAGCTGGGCCAGGTCCAGGTGACGGTCGAACTGAAGGCGCCTTTGGCGGCCCTGCCCGAGACGCTGAACGGCCTGCCGGTGGTGCTGTCCGACGACCATTTGACCCTGACCCTGACGATGAAGGGCGAGTCCGGCGGCGAGGACGCCTCGGCCGCCGACCTGGTCAAGAAGCTGGCGGCGGCGAATATCGACTTCAAGGCCATCGACATGAAGCGCTCGTCGCTGGAGGACATCTTCGTCAGCCTGGTGGGAGGGAAGTCATGAGATACGCCTTCCTGATCGCGTTTGGGCTGATGGCGGCGACACCGGCCGCGGCTGCCACGTACCAAAAGGCGCCGTGCCCGGTTACCGTGGCGCCGAACGAAGCCATCGAGTGCGGCAAGCTGACGGTTCCGGAGAACCGGAATAAACCGAATGGCCGCACCCTCGATCTGGCGGTTGAGATCTTCAAAAGCCTGTCGGCGACGCCGGCGGCCGATCCAGTGATCTTCCTGCCGGGTGGTCCGGGGGGCTCGGCGGCGCGGCAAAAGTCGGGCGTCAACAACCCCTTCCTCGACGACCGCGACTATATCCTGCTCGAACCGCGCGGGGCGAAATTCAGCTCCGTCGATCTCGAATGCCCGAAGATCAATGCCATAAAAGGCGAAATATCGGCCGGTCATCTGACGCCGAAAGCGGCTGACATGGCGCTTGCCGCCGCGGCGGCTGATTGCCGCGCCGGATGGGTGGCGAAAGGCGTCGATCTGGATGGTTATACGTCCGCGGAAACTGCCGACGACATCGACGATCTGCGCCAGGCACTCGGCATCAAGCAGTGGAACGTCTTCGGCCATTCCTACGGCACGCGGCTGGCCCTGACCGTGCTGCGCGATCACCCGGACGGCGTGCGCAGCGTCATGCTCGACTCGGTGCTCTCGCCCGAGGCCAATTTCGATGAAAGCGCCATCGCCAACTTCAAGCGCCCGCTCAGGGGCATCTTCGACGCCTGTGCCGCCGATACGGTCTGCAACAGCGCCCATCCGCACCTGCAACGCACCTTCTACGCTTTGGTCGGCGCCGCCGAAAAAGCGCCGTTGCAACTGGCCACCCCGATCATCGGTTCGGACGGCGCGCCGGTGACGGTCAATGGCGCGGTCGTTGCCGATGCCATCTATTCCGAGTTGCACAATCCGCCGCAAATCGGGGCAATCCCCGCGATCATCGACGATGCCGCTCATGGCAAGACCGATTCCTTGGCAGCTTTGATCAAAGACAATCAGGGGCCATCGAACTTTATCTGGGGGTTGCGCTTGTCGGTGTGGTGCGGCGAGGAAATGCCGTTCGAAGATCCGGCCAAGGTCGAGGCCCAGACGGCCGCGTCGCAACGGTTAGGCGGCCTGGATGAACGTACAGCTTCAGAAGCCATGTGCAAGGCGTGGAATGTTGCCCGCGCCGATGCCAGGGAAGCGCTGGCCGTCAAGTCCGACGTGCCGATCCTGATTCTGAGCGGCGAATACGACCCCGACACGCCGCCCGACTGGGGCCTTGCGCTCGAAGAAGGTGACCCCAATGCCCGCGCCATCCTGTTCGGTGGACAGTCGCATGGCGCGGCCTTCAATCGCTGTGGCGGCCAGATCGAGACCGCCTTCCTGCGTGATCCGACGATCTATCTGCACGCCACATCCCAGCCAGATTGCGTCGCCGCTATGCCCGTCCCCAATTTTCGCGTCAGCGCGACCGGAACCAAGTCATGAACCTGCACGCCGTCCGTGAAATCTACTGGTTCGAGCTCGGCCGCTCGATCCGCACCCTGTTCCAGAGCCTGGCCGCGCCGGTGATCTCGACCTCGCTCTATTTCATCGTCTTCGGCTCGGCCATCGGCTCGCGCATGACGACGATCGAAGGGGTGAGCTATGGCGCCTTTATCATTCCGGGCCTGATCATGCTGACCCTGCTGACCGAAAGCACGTCCAACGCCTCGTTCGGCATCTACCTGCCGCGATTTACCGGCACGATTTACGAAGTGCTATCGGCGCCGGTGTCGGTGGCCGAGATCCTCATGGGCTATGTCGGGGCGGCGGCCACCAAGTCGGTGGTCCTGGGCTGCGTCATCATGGCCACCGCGCGGTTTTTCGTGCCCTATAACATCGTCCATCCGGTGTGGGCGGTGGGTTTCCTGGTGCTGATTTCGCTGACTTTTTCGCTGTTCGGCTTCATCATCGGCATCTGGGCTGACGGCTTCGAGAAGCTGCAGATCATTCCGCTGATGATCATCTCGCCGTTGAGTTTCCTGGGCGGAACGTTTTACTCGCTGAAGATGCTGCCGCCGGTGTGGCAAACCTTCACCCTGTTCAACCCGATCGTCTATCTGATCAATGGTTTCCGCTGGGCCTTCTATGGCATTGCCGACGTCAATGTGGCGGTGAGTTTGGGCGCGACGCTGGGCTTCATGGCGCTGTGCATCGCCGGCATCGCGTGGATTTTCCACACGGGGTATCGGTTGAGGACGTAGGGGCGCTTAAGAAGGAAAGACCCCACCACCACTTCGCCTAAAGGCTCGTGGTCCCCCTCCCCGCGTGGCGGGGAGGTACAAGAAAAGAGAACCAATCATCGCGGCTAACTGACCGAATTCTTCCCTTTTGTACCTCCCCGCCACGCGGGGAGGGGGACCGAACGAGCGACAGCGAGTTTGGTGGTGGGGGCCTTCCTCAATCTCAGTCTTCACAGTCGTGTCAGCACCTTGCCATCGCCGCTAGGAACGAATATAGAACATCGTCATGCCGCGCCCGCAAATCGTCCTGCCGCCGACCTACTATCACGACCATTTCGTCGAGATGCTGGCCTTCCTGAGCCAGGTCTATGGCGAAGTCCTGGGCGCGCCGGAACGCGCCTTTATCGCCGCGTTCAACGACCTGCCGCTGCAGGCGCGCTGCCTCTATATCCGCATGATCAACCGCAAGAAGACGGTGTTTCGCCTCAAGGACCTGGCCTATGGCGAAATCCCCGAGCCGGAATATGCATTGGGCGATCTGCGCGATGCCGGCTTTGCCCGCGACGTGTCGGACGCCGACTACCCCGCCCTGATGGACGACCTCGCCAAGGCCGATCTGGTCGCGCTCGCCAAATCGCAGACCGCCGACGGTTTCCGCGCCGGGTGGGGCAAGCCCGAGATCATGGCGTGGATCGCCCGGCGTGTCGCCTATGCCGATTTCGCCACGGCGCACGACCTGGGCGGTACCTTCGTCCCCGGCCATCGCGACACGGTTGCGTTTTTGCTCTACCTCTATTTCGGCAAGCTGCCCGACCGTGAAACCGGCGCTTCGATGACCAGTTTCGCGCTGCGCGATCTCGGCGTCGTCGCCGTCAAGGCGCGCGAGAGCTATCAGGCGCGCTTTGCCGACATGGAGGAGGCGAGGGCCGGCTTCTTCTACAGCCGTCTGCGCCGCACACTTAGCCTCGGCGCCGATATCGCCACCATCGCCGATCAGGCCGACACCTTCCCGGAGGCGCGCGGCGACTTCACCCAGCGCCTGCGCGACAAGGTGATGCACGCCATCGGCCAGCATTTCGACAAGGCGGGCGACAGCGATCGCGCCGTCGATTTCTACGACCGCACCCAACTGTTCGAAGCCCGCGAACGCGGCGTGCGCCTGCTCCATGCCAAAGGCGATTTCGACGCGGTCAAGACCCGGCTCGACGCCATGCTGGAAGCGCCGTCGCACGACGAGGAATACGTCTTCGCCAGCGATTTCTACGCCCGCAAATTCGGCACCAAGCGCACCGGCATCTTCACCGAACTGCTGCGTGGCGCCGAGATACTGACCGCCGACGACGTCTATCGCGGCCATCCGGAATACGCCGCCATCCGCCATTTCGAGACGCAGGGCTGGTCGGCGTTTCACGTCGAAAACGGCTTGTGGCCGGCCCTGTTCGGCCTCTTGTTCTGGGACGAGCTGTTCGAAAGCGGCGGCCTGTCGTCAAGTTTCGACCGCGTGCCGCAATGCCTGCGCGACGGCACCTTTGCCGCCAAGTTCGCGCAGCCGATCGACGCCCGCCTGGCTGCCGTCGCTTTAGGCGAGGCCGGGCCGCTGATCGAACGCAGCGTTCGCCGTCACATGGGCGACGATAACGGCCTGTTCGGCTGGTTCGACGGCATCAATGCCCTGATGCAGGCCTTTTTGCGCGCCGCGCCTCCCGCCGCCGTGCGCGATGTGCTGAAACTCATCACCGACGACGTCTATGCCATGCGCGACGGCTTTCCCGACCTGCTGCTGATGCGCGAGGACGCGGTCCGTTTCGTCGAGATCAAGGCCGAGGGCGACGTCGTCCGCCGCAACCAGCTGGCGCGGTTGAACCTGTTGAACAGCGTCGGTTTCAAGGCCGATATCTGCCGTGTGCGCTACGCCGTCGATCCCGACCAGACCTATGTCGTCGTCGACGTCGAAACCACGGGCGGCCGGCCGCCATTCGACCGCGTCACCGAGATCGGCGCGGTCAAGGTCAGGGGTGGCGAGATCATCGATACCTGGTCGTCGCTGATCAACCCGCAAAAGCGCATCCCGGCCTTCATCACCCAATTGACGGGCATCAGCGACGCCATGGTCGCCGACGCGCCATTGTTTGCCGAAGTCGCCGATGCCTTCGAGGCCTTCATGGCCGGATCGGTTTTCGTGGCGCACAATGTCAATTTCGACCACGGCTTTATCGCCAGCGAGTTCCGCCGGCTGGAACGCCCGTTCCGTTACCCCAAGCTATGCACGGTGGCGTCGATGCGGCGGCACTATCCGGGCCTGGCGAGCTACAGTCTGGCCAACCTGACCCAGGCCTATGGCATCCGACTGGAAAACCATCACCGCGCCCTCGACGATGCCCGCGCCGCGGCGGAGCTGTTGCTGCTGGTCAATGCCCGCCGGCTAGGATCGGAAGCGGCGTAAGCGCCCGCTCAGCGCACGACGCGGAAGCAACCGCGCGAATAGACCAACAGGATTTCCGGCGCCGGCATCAGCGGGCGGCCGTCGCTGCGGTAAAGCCACGACAGCATGCGGAAAACATTGGGGTTTTCGCTGTCCTGGATGGCCTGCTGCGGGCCGTGCCCCGCCAACTCGACCCAGACCTGGTCGTACAGTTTCAGTTTCATGTTTTGTTCGCCAAAGCCGTTTAGGAAAAGTGTCCGCACTTTTCCGTCTAAAACGGCGTCTTACTCAAAATACGCAGGCGAAATGCCTCCTGGTATTTGGCCTAGGGCGATTTGCGAATCATGCCAAGCGCGACATGCGAAATGTGATCGGCGCCATGGTTTACGCCGCCGCCATGGCTTCCTATTTGGAAGAGAAGGGAGCCGCTTCATGGACATCTACGGCTATTTCAAGCGCGAGAACGCAAAGCTGTTCGACCGGCTGGAAACCGTGGCCGAATCCGACGATCCGGCCCTGCATAGCTTGCTGCTCAATGACCTCAATCGCGACCTGCCGGCCTATCTCGACGCCAAGGCGCGCTCGCTTTATCGCGCGTTGAAGGACTATGCCGCCGCCGAGCCGCATCTGATCGCCTTCAAGGCCCACGCCGCGCGCATTCATCACGCGCTCGAAGCCGTGTTCGCGGCGCGCGAGGACGGGCCATGGCAGGGGCAGTTTACGGCGCTCAGGAACGCCGTGCTCAGCCATCTCGACGACGAGGAGCATGATGTCTTTCCGGCGGCGCGGCGGTGGATCCATGGCCGCACCGCACGCCAACTGCGCCGTGAGGCCGAGACGACCTTGCGCGAGCTGGAAGCGGCTTAACGCGGCCGTTGTGAAGCGCAGGCCGAAGTGCGAAAGACATGCAAAGTTTGACCAGCGTCGTGGGGATTCCTAGCCTAACAACGCTATACTTCCGGAGGTGAACCGAGGCTATGCCAAGCATCGAGGACACGATTTCTTTCATCAAAAAGGCTCATGCCGGCCAGGTCGATAAAAATGGAGAGGCTTATTTTCACCACCCGATCGCGGTGATGAACAGGCTTCCAGCCGATGTCGACGATGAGGTCAGGCTCGCGGCCCTTCTGCACGACGTTATCGAGGATACACCGTACACTCGCCAGGATCTCGCCGATCTCGGCTACAGCGAACGCACTTTGACCGCGGTGGAGCTAGTGACGCTGCAGCCGGATGACAAACGGTCCTATCCCGAAAAGATCGACGCAATCATTGCCAGCGGTAACCGGGACGCCATCCGGGTCAAGTTCGCGGATATGTCGGAAAATTCCGACCCTGAGCGGCTGGCGCTTTTGGACGCGGACAGCCGCGATTACTTCGTCCGGAAATATGCCGGTCCGATCCAAGCCCTGCGGGCCGCGTTGCGGTGATGGCGGGCTATAGAAGGATTGGCTTCGCTGCGCTTCGCCGAACTCGCGCTTGCTGACGCAAGCCGCTCGTTTCGAAGCATCGAGTCGATTTCAAATCCCGTCCGGCTGGAATCTCAACAAAAAGGCGCTCCCAAAAGGGAGCGCCTTTTTGTTGAGATGGCGGACAGAGAGGGATTCGAACCCTCGGTACGGTTTCCCGTACACACGCGTTCCAGGCGTGCACCTTCAACCACTCGGTCACCTGTCCAGACCGGCTGCGGAACGCCCCAAACGGGCCGCCCTGCGCGGAAGGCGGCCTTTATATACGCGCCGGGGCAATGAGCAAGCCCCGCCGATGCTTTTTATTGCCCTCGTAGGGTGGTGATGCGCGGTAGGGCAAAACAGCGACTTTGCTGCGCCGCAACGTCTGGGCGTCGCCACAATTGTGCTTTTACCGTCACAGTTTTGCCCCTTTTCGGCGCGGTGAGCTGCCTGGCGTCGTATCGACTGAAACTTCATCTCTTTCAATTCATTCGGAATTTTGAAATTTCGCTATGTTTTCGGCGGCTTGTCGATGCAAAGGGCGCCAAAAGGCGGCTTGCCACGCTCCGCATTCGGATTAACAGTTCGTAATGTAAGCCCCCAGAGGAGTTCAAATGTCGGTATCGTCCTTGCTGCGTCGCACACTGATCATCGCCGGTAGCGCGGCCTTTTGTCTGGCCTCGGCCGCGCCCGTCATGGCGCAGACCATGCCCGCCAAGCCCTACAGCCAGTGGACCAAGGACGAAGACCAGGCCTATTCCAAGGTGATGATCCCGGCGGCCGGACACGAGTGCAAGGACGTGCGCGGTTTGAGCTCCAGCGACTCGACGGGGGCGCATCTGCTCAATGCCTGCCTTTTCGCCTATTTCGTGCTGCACCTGCCCAAGGATCACCCTAAGCGCGCGGCTTTGACCACGGCGGCCAATGCCGAATACAAGGCCGGCGCGGCGGGCGGCAAGACGCCGATCGACGACATGATGGCGCAACTCAACGCCGGCGGCTAAGACTTAGGTCCGATCGACATTCAGGTTTCGCGGCGTGATATGAGCTACTGCTCGCCGCTTCCAATACGCAACTTGCCCCGTACCCTTTCAGGGCGCGGCGAATTTGGTCCCTGAGGGCGTCGCCCGCTGCTTGTGGAGAGTACTCCACGGCGCATCAGGCTCCTGCTCAGAGACCAAATTCGCTCGCGTCACGCTCGGAAACTGAATGTCGATTGGACCTAGCTGTTGCTGGATAATGACGGCGCGGTGAAAATCGCCGCCGGACGCCGCTGACACGCGCTGAGTGGCCTTGCGCGAGCCACAATTTTGCTGTTTGGCAACGGCATGACGAGCTTTCACATCCTGCTGATCATCGGCGCGGCCCTGGCCGTAGTGGCGTCGGCCGCGGCGCTGATCGTCGACGGCCTGCGCATTTCGCGTGAGACGCGGGCGATGAGCCGCGAGGCCGACATCGATGTGCCGGCGGCGCCGATTTCCGCCGCGCGGCTGTCGTTCGGCGTGTCGCGGCCGATCGGCATGCGGCGGACCATCGTTCAGCCGGTCGCCGAGTCTGTGGCTGTGCCGGTTCAGGCTCAGCCGGAAACGCCCGTGACAGAAAAAGCACCAGAGGTCGCGCCGGAATCTGCCGTGCAGGCCCCGGCGACGCGGCCGCAAGCCCTGTCGAAGGCGCTGGTTCTCGATGACCTGTCAGAAGACGTACCTGTCGAGGCGCCCGAAACCCTGCACACACCTCTGGAGCCGTTCCCGGAACATCCCGACGCTGAACCATCGGAAGGCTGAACCATGACGCACTGGGCGATTATCTATTTCATCCTGGGCGGCATCGGCCTGGTCGCCGGCGTGTGGATCGGCCTGATCTTTGCCGGCGTCTTCCGTCGTGGCGGCGAGGGTGAAACGCCGAAATCGACGGATGTGACGTTTTGGCAAGACGGTCCGTCACCAGGTGGGTTCGGGCAGTAGCGCTCCGCCATCGGCAAGACGTGGACTTGCCTGAAGACTCCCCTTACCGGATTCTTACAGCGCACAGACCATCCCGGATCGTGCGACGATAATCGCCCGCCTATGGTCGCGCCATGACACCGCTCAGCCACGCCCCGTTTACCGACGCCGTCCGCCAGCAGCTGCTCGGCGCCATGGACGACATGTGTTATCCGCCACATCCCGACCGCATGGTCCACGATGTGCGCATTGCCGGCAAACGCGTGCGTGCGGCGCTGAAGCTGCTGCGTCCGGCGATGGGCGAAGACGCCTATGCCCGCGAAAACGCCGCGGTGCGCGACCTCGGCCGGCTGTTTCGCGAGCGCCGCGACAGCCACGTTGCGCTGGAGACGCTGAAGGGCGTGCGCGACGATCCGGCCTTTGCCGCTGCCCGCATCACAGCCCTCTGCGACGTGTTGCAGGGCGAAGCGCAGCAGGCGGTGGCCGCGACCCCGATGGACGAAGCCATCGACCAGGTGCGCGACACTTTGTTCACCGCCCGCCGCCGCATCGAGGAACTTGAGCTCGACTCGTTGCGCCCGGGCGAGGCCTTTCGCCGCCTGTTCAAAGCCTATCGCAAGGCCTGTGCTGAGGCTCGCGATCACCCCGATACCGAGCGACTGCACGAATGGCGGAAGCGCACCAAGACCCTGCGCTATGCGCTGAAGGCGCTGAAGGACGTGTGGCCAAAACGTGTACAGGGCTGGTGTCAGGCGTTGAAAGACCAGGGCGACCTGTTGGGCCGCGACCACGATCTGGCGCTGTTGGCCGAACGTGTCAGCGATGACGATCAGAAGGCGCACATCGCGGCTTGCCGGGCGCTGGTGCAAAAGCAGGTGTTCGAGGCGGCAAAGGCGTTCGACCGCGAAAAGCCCAGCCACGCTGCACGGCGCCTCGGCCGCCATTGGAAGACGTGGCGGGCGGCGGCTTAATCCTTCAGAACGAAGACGCCCACCCGGCACTCGCAGCTTGAGCGCGGCTCGGCGTCGGCGGGCGCGGTCGGATCGGCGAAAGCCGTGTGAAAGCACGAGCGCAGCTCGCCATTATCGCCCTTGCGGCAATCGTAAAGCTTGAACGCCAGCACTTCGTCGCCGGTCATGGCGGGATAGTAGACCCAGCGCTGGGCCGGATTGCGCCGCACCGCCATCTGATGCACCGGACCATTGGCGGCAATGCCATGGATCTCGGTCGGCACGATGTCGTCGAGATCGACCGAGGACGGCTCGCACAGCGCCAGGGGCATGTGGCGCAGGGGCTCGCGCATATTGATCGGGCGCCAGAAGTCGATCAACACGTAGGATTCGACGTCGTCGCGGTCGAAACCCTGACGCCAGCCGATGGCGGCGGCCTCGCTGGCGAAGGCGCCGACCAGCTGCTGATAGTCGTCGGGGCCGATGCCGCAATCCTGATGGACGCCGGTGGCATATGGGTTGCCGGTGTCGGGGCCGCGCCGGACCACGGTGGCAAAGGGCGGGATAAACAGCTTTTTGCCGGGCAGGAGGCGGGTGCGGATCAGGGTTTCAAGCTCGGCCAGATAGCCGGTGGTGGGATCGGCCGACCAGTCGGTGACATGGCTCTGATGGTCGAGCAGGACGAAGCCGTGATCGGCGAAGAAGGCGGCTTCGTCGTGGCCGTGCTGCAGGGCGCGGGCGTCGTGGATCGGCGTGAAAGGGCGCTCTTCCGGCGGGCGGGAGGAAACCGGCTGGCCGAGGTGGATAGGGAAGCGCCCGTCGTGGCGAAACCTTGCCGGAAAGGCGGAGAGCTGAGCCTGGATCATGGGGTGTTATAGCCCACTTCGGGGTGTGGGGCCATGGCCCCACGTTTGCCTTGTCGCCCTTCCAGACCTATTTCGTCTTAACTTGATCCTGCGGTGCCGTGCCACCTGTCGGATTGATGGTATGGATGTCATAGACATGCTGAAGGGTGAGATAGAAAAACGCCAACGAGATAATTAATATGGACAGGCCAATAACTGAGGAGCGGATTTCGACGCCAGTTAGGGCGATTTTCAGCGCGCTATCTTTCGAGGTTTTCGACCTTGCCGACCGGTCGCTGTGCTCAAGCGCCATTTTTTCACTAAGGCTAAATTGAAGGTAGCTAAGATAAAGACCCACACCGGTGATAACGATGACAAGCGCAAAAATAAGAGCGTCATACACGGCCTGTCGCCGCAATGTGCCTTGAGCGAGTTCGCTGTAGACCCGTTCGTTGCTAAGAAAGAGCTGCTGTTCATCGAGCTTCTCTTTCGCCATAGCCAAATCGATTGAGGCTCGCGCTTCGGATTGCGGCGTTTTTTCCTGGGCGCAAACAGGAGCCGGCGTTGTGGTGTTAGCCGATTGGGCGGAGGACGTGTCATGGAGGCTGTAAGGAACATCGACACGCGGCGTTATGATCGCTTTCGCCTCTTGAAGTGCTAGCCCGCCTCCACAAAGCACGATTAATGCCACAAAAAGACAATTGCGGATCATCATCATCCTAATGCGAGGCACAGCTAAGCCGGTTGTTGCGTACAACAGGTTCTTCCCTGCGCCCGTGATCTATGTTTTGCTCGCACTGAGCCTCGAATGCCTTCATCCGGGAGACGAAGTCCGAATCGTCTTTACAGCCGATGATCGTGATGGAAACGCCTCTGGAGCCGCTAATGACTTTTGAAGCACACGTCGGATCGGGTTTGGGCGCAAATGCCGGTTGGCTGTCGTCGGCCGATGCCGAGCTTGGGCCGGGCGATTGGATGTCGCGGACGGGCATGGGCGTTAGTGGAAAGGTCGCCCCCATGATCATGTCGCTTCCCATGATATTTGCAGGAGACATCGCAGCTGGTGGCGCAACCATGTATGAATTGAAATTCGGTTGAATCTGAGGCTGAAAAAGATTGGGAGTAAAGGTGTCAGGCTGACTTTGCGATGGATAGATACTTCTCTGGAATGAAGCGACGCCGGTCGGTTGTGGCTTCGTCTGGTCGGAAGTTGAAGATGGAGGATAAAGCGTATCCTGTGCATGCGTACTGGCAGCCGTCAGCCATAGAACAAAAGCAAGCCTGGCCGATTGCGAAAAATTTTTGACACTCATGCGAGACTCCCCGGAACGGCGTTCTTTGAAAGGGTTAGCACACGCGTTGGATGTGGCAAGGCTTGGGGCATCTTGAGTTCGCGTTGCCGCATTTTTGCAACTATTGGTTGGCGCACTTGACCTGGCCCTATAGCCTGAAGCCGGTTTCTCCCGATTGACAGGCTCAGTGGGGAGCGGCTTTGATCTTTCCCCTTCCACCGGTGATTTTTGTAACCATATGGACGCCTGACGCGTATATGTGGGCAAACGAAAGGACCGACGCAAAATGTTTGGCCAAACCTCTCTCAAGACCCAGATGATTTCTCCCGCCCAGGCGCTGTCCGGCCGCCCGGAGCCGATCCCGACCGAAAAAACCCACGTCGTGCTCGGCCACCCGCTGAAGGGGCCGTACCCCGATAACCTCGAGACCGTGGTCTTCGCCATGGGCTGTTTCTGGGGCGTCGAGCGGCTGTTCTGGCAGGTGCCGGGCGTGTGGGTGACCGCGGCCGGCTATATCGGCGGCTATACGCCCAACCCGACCTATAAAGAAGTGTGCTCCGGCGCCACCGGCCATACCGAAGGCGTGCTGGTTGTTTACGATCCGGCTGTGGTGTCGTTCGATAAGCTGTTGAAGATCTTCTGGGAAAACCACGATCCGACCCAGGGCTATCGTCAGGGTAACGACATCGGCACCCAGTACCGCTCGGCGATCTTCCCGTCGACGAGCGCGCAGCATGAGGCGGCCGTGGCGTCGCGTGATGCGTTCGCCGCCGAGATGAACAAGATCGGCAAGGGCGCGATTACGACCGAGATCACCGATGTGTCCGATTTCCGCCAACTGGAGCAGGCGGCGGTGCCGTTCTACTTCGCCGAGGACTACCATCAGGGGTATCTCGACAAGAACCCGGACGGCTATTGCGGCCTGAAGGGGACGGGCGCGGTGTGTCCGATCTAGCCTTGATTTAAGTTACGCCCCGGAAGCCCGCCGCGCCCCCCTCGCGGCGGGCTTTTTCGTGGGTGCTTGGGAGGGAAGGGGGAAGGAAGAAAGACCCCCACCACCCCTTCGGTCGCTTTGCTCCCTCGCGGTCCCCCTCCCCGCGTGGCGGGGAGGTACAAGAAGAGAAGCTCAGCTCTCTTTTGAAAGCTTACTTTTTACCGCCCCACTTGTGGGGCGGGGGACAGCGCGAACACGAAGTGGAGCGTGGTGGTGGGGGCTTCCATGCAGAAGACGTAAACTCAGACGTTTATCGTCTCGTCAGGAACCAGCCTTTTCTATTCTTCCGGCTCTTGCCAAAGCTCGATCGCATTGCCTTCAGGGTCGTGAATGCGCGCGAAGCGGCCGGTTTCGGGCGTGTCCCAGGCCGGATCGGTCTTCACCTCGATGCCGTCCTGACGCAGCTTGGCGATGACGCCGTCGATGTCGGTGACGCGGAAATTGATCATCCACTGCTTGCCGGCCGGGATGTGATCGCTGTCGGCGGAAAACGGCATGATCAGGGTCGGGCCGGCCTGCTGCTGCCACGGCTCCCAGCCGGTCGGCGCGACGCCGAGGTGCGTGCGGTACCATTCGGTCAGGGCCTTGGGATCGTTCGCCCGGAAAAATACGCCGCCAATGCCGGTTACGGGCATGAGAGTCTCCTGAAGAAAGTTGCCAGCGTATCTTGCACGATCATTGGCGTCCGTCGACCGCTTTTGCGGCGCTTAGTCTTCCAGCTTGGCCTTCAGGCGCAGCGACCCCATGAAGTCGCGCTTGCCGACGGGGACGCCGAGATGGCGCAGGATGCCGTAAGCGGTGGCGGCGTGGAAATGCACATTGGGCAGCGAAAAGGTCAGGATGAAATCCTCGGCCGTGAACAGCCGGCGATTGCCCGGCGTGTCGAACAGCATGTCGGTACCTTCGTGGGCGTTGATCGCTTCTGGCGTCAGAGCCGCCAGCGTCTCACGTGCCTCGGCGATGAGCGCCTGCAGTCCGGCATAGTCAGGACGGGGGCGCTCACCCGGATGGCGCAGCACACCGGCTTGGACCGCGGCCATGGCGCCCGTGGAATGAAAGACGACGTTCTGGATCTGGAAACGGAAGGGCAGCATGTCCGGGGACAGCCGCGTCTCGACGATAGCGTCGGGATCGGTGCCGGTCTCTTCGCACCAGGCGAGGCCCTTGGCGAGGAAGCCGTCGACGCCTTCCAGCGTTTGTTGAAAGCTGAGTACCGAGATGTCGTAAAGGGTGAGGGGCATGGTGTGGCTCCGGTTTGAGCCTTGGCATAGGCGGGCGGCGCAGGGCGGTCAATGGTGGTGGGGGCCTTAAAGCAGAGGATGATGGCCCGGTCCTTGGGAGGTTTGCAGCAAAGCTCTTCCTACAGATCCCCGTCGCCCACGACACCCTTCCCAACATCCCGAAAATTCGGGGCGTTTTCGGGCGCAAAACCGCATTTTGCCTCTGGTCATCACGTCTGTAACCGGTTAGCTCTAAACGATCTTCAAAATTGCATCCGGGGGCTGAGTGGCGGGCGTGAGCGTTGCAAAGGCTGGTTTTGTCGCTATCAACTTAGTGATTATAAGTGGTGTGGCGGGCGCGGGCGCTGCCATGGCCCAAAATACAAACCAGGATACGAACTCAAATACGAGCCAAACGGCGGGCCAGAATGCGGCTCCGGCACAGGCCGCTTCGCCGGCTCAACCGGCCGCGCCTCAGCCCTCGACCCCCACCCAGGTCACCGTCACCGGCCATCGCGCCGACGTTTCCGACCGCATCGACCGCAAGGTCTATGACATCGCCCACGATCCCGACGCCCAGACCGGCGTCGCTTCGGACGTGCTCAACAAGCTGCCCTCGGTCCAGGTCAGCCCGGCCGGCGCCGTCACCCTGCGCGGCGATGCCGGCGTCTATGTGATGATCGACGGCAAGTACCCGCCCCAGGGCAACCAGATCATCCAGACCCTGTCGGCCGCCGATATCGACCGCATCGAAGTCATGACCAATCCCTCGGCGCAATATGCCCCGGACGGCACCGCCGGCATCATCAATATCATCACCAAGAAGCGCCACCCCTTCGGCTTCAACGGCAATACCAATCTGCGCCTGTCCAGCCAGGGCATCGTCTCCGCTGGGCTGAACTCGACCCTGGCGCAGGGGCCGTGGTCGCTCGACAGTCGTTTCAGCTTCAGCCACGCCCCCTATCACGGCCATTCGGTCGAGGTGCGCGACCTGCCTGAAGCTGCCACCGACGACGGCCGTTATCGCGGCCTGTCGGAAAGCGTGGTGGCCAGCGTCACCGGCGCCTACAAGCCGTCGGACACGACGACGCTCAGTTTGCAGGGCCAGGATTTCCGCGCCACCGCCAAGACGGTCAACAGCGACGTCTACCGCTCGGCGACGCTGAATTACGACGGCACCGGCCCGGGCAGTTTCCTGCTCAATCAGACCGATATCGAAGGCACCTACGAGTACAATAACGACAAGACCGGCAGCCATTTCACGCTGGACGAGGACCATACCGACTATCGTATGCGCGAAACCGGTCAGGGCCACATCGTCTACGGCAATGGCGGCTATGACGACAATGGCAGCAACAGCGTCAGCCGCGGCCCCGAAGACGATTTGAAGGGCGACTATGAGCGCCATCTGGGGAATAGCCGCGAGCTGACTGCGGGCTTCGAGTACGACCACCACATCACCGATACCGAGACCGACTACAGCGACCACGGCACGGTGCCGGGCCCGGTGACCGACGGTTTTCGCGATATTTTCGGCGTCGATCGCACGGTGACCAGCGCCTATGTCACCTGGCAGACGCCGATCGGCGCCTGGACGGTGATGCCCGGCCTGCGCGCCGAGTTCGAACGCCGCCTGGTCAGCGCGCCGGCAACTGGCGTGGTGGCGCGGGTGTCGGATCTGCGCTGGTATCCGTCGCTGCACGTCGACCATGCACTGGGCGATACCGACAAGCTGAAGTTCAGCTATAGCCGCCGCGTCCAGCGGCCGGACCTGTCGAGCTACGATCCGGGCCAAAGCTGGATCGGCCTGACCGGCGAAACCATCGGCAATCCGTATCTGCGCCCGACCGATACCGACTCGTTCGAGCTGGCCTGGGGGCATAACAAGGATGCGGCCTCCGAGGAGGTGACGGCGTTTTATCGCCTCAACAGCGACCTGCAGGCCCAGGTGACGACGGCGCGGGCCGACGGTTATCTGATCACCCAGCCGGTCAATGCCGGCCGCTCGCATTCCGGTGGCGTCGATATCACGCTGAAGGGGCCGCTGGTTCCGGGCTGGAAATATTCGATCAATACGACGCTGCAGGACATAGGCCTGATGCGGCTGGGCCTGGGCCAGCGTGACTATTTCAGCGCGCTCGGCAATGCCATGATCGAGTATGACAGCAAGGCCGGCGATCAGGTCCAGGCCAATCTGACCGTGACCGGGAAAAGCTATACGGTCGAAGGCTATAGTGGCGCCCTGTGGCACCTCGACCTCAGCTATCAGCACCCGGTGACCAAGACGGTCGCCCTGTCGGTCAGTGTCACGGATCTCACCAACAGCGTGCGCAATGTGACCGTGGTCGACGCGCCGGGCGTCAAGTCGCGCACCGTGCGGCTGCCCAACGACCAGGCCTTGCGCATCGGGCTGTCGTACAAGTTCGGCACGGCGAAGCACTGATCGCAAACCTTTGGCAACGAAAACCCGCCGCGCGCTGGGCGTGGCGGGCTTCGTTCGGGGACGGATCGATCACAGCGCTTCGGCGGCGAGTGTGTGAGCGCGGGCGACGATGCGGCGGCTGGCCAGTTCCGAGACCCCCAGCGCCAGAACGACCATCACCGCCGAGATCAGGCCCAGATTGTGTGCCCCGATGCCCTGCACCCCGGCGGCGCCGATCAGCCCGGCCAGCGACACGCCGATATAGGTCGCCGAAGTGTTCAGGCCCAGCACGACCGGCGCGCTCTTCGGCGCCAGCGCCACCAGCCGGTGCTGCTGCGGCACCAGCAGGCCCCAGCCACAGGCGCCCCATACGGCGATGGCGACCGCGGCGGTGACCAGATGACCGCCGGTCCATGGCAACAGGGCGATGTCGAGCAGGAGGATGCTCAGGGTGGTGACGATGACCGGACGCGAGCCCAGCTTGTCGATCAGCCGGCCGATAACGATATTGGCCAGCGTCCCCGACAGGCCCCAGGTGATCAGCAGGCCGCCCAGTACGGCGGTGCTGCCATTGATGACGCGATCGAAAACCACGGCAAAGTAGGTGTAGACCGTGAAATTGCCGGCCAGGGCGAGCAGCGTCGTCAGCAGGGTCAGGCCGACGCGGCTGTCGGCCACCGGCGCCAGGCGCTGCGCCAGGCCGACTTTCGGCGGCAAGGGCACCTGCGACAGCAGGGTGAGCACGCCCAACGCCGCGGCGGCGCCCAATACCGAGACGAAAACCATGGTCCAGCGCCAGTCGCCCAGTCCGCCGATCATGGTGCCGATGGGTGAGCCCAGTGCCGTCGCGCCGGTCAGGCCGGCAATGACCACCGACAGGGCAAAACCGCGGCGTTCAGGGGCGACCAACTGAGCGGCGGCACCGGTGGCCGTCGGGGCGAACATCGCCGCGCCGAGCCCGGCCAGGACGCGGGTCAGAAGCGCCAGGCCGAAGGCGGGAACCACGGCGGTGGCCAGGTTGGCGACGACGAACAGCGACAGCCCCGCGACCAGCAACAGCTTGCGCGGCACGCCGGCGCAGACGGCGGCGATGGTCGGTGACATCACGGCGTAGGTGAGGGCGTAGACGGTGGTCATCTGCCCGGCGGCGCCGATGCCGACATTGAAGGCGCGGGAAATCTGCGGCAGCACGCCGGCAACGACGAAGCTGTCGGTGCCGAGCGCGAACATGCCCAGGGCGAGTACGAGAAGGCGGCGATCCATGGCGGAACTCCCAAGAGGATTGAACGCCGCAGACATAGGCCTTTTCTGATTTGGAGATAATCGGCTATATTCGAGCATCATCTGATCGGATTTTGAGAAAATGGACCGCCTCGAAGCCATGATTATGCTGGTCGCCACCGTCGATGCCGGCAGCCTGTCCGCGGCGGCGCGCGCGCTTGGCGTGCCGGTGCCGACGCTGAGCCGCAAGGTGGCGGACCTGGAAGCGCGACTGGGGACGCAGCTTCTGACGCGGACGACGCGCAAACTGGCCCTGACCGATGCCGGGGCGGCCTACGTCGCGTCGGTGCGGCGCATCCTGGAGCAGGTCGAGGAGGCCGAACGCGAAGCCGCTGGCGAATTCCTGGCGCCGCGCGGCGGACTGGTCATCACCGCGCCGGTGCGTTTCGGCCGCCGCCACGTCCTGCCGGTGATCGCCGGTTTCCTGGCACAGTTTCCCGATATTCACGTCCGCCTGGTGCTGGGCGATCGCCGCTTCGACCTGCTCGACGACAATATCGACATGGCGGTGCGCATCGGCGAGTTGCCGGACAGCGCCTTGATTGCGACCCGCGTCGGCCATTTGTCGGTCATCACCTGCGCCAGCCCGGGTCTTCTGAAGGTTGAAGGGGCGCCGCGTGTACCGGAGGACCTGACGCGGCGGTCGTGCGTGTCGACGGAGCTGCAACTGGCGCAGGACGGCTGGCGCTATCGCGATCCGGTAACAGGCCAGGCGCGCCAGGTGGCGATAGCCCCGCGCCTGGTGACGACCGCGGAAGCCGTGGCCGATGCCGCCATGGCTGGGGTCGGGTTCGCCCAGTTGCTCGACTATCAAGGCTTTGAGGCGTTGCGGGCCGGGGTGTTGCAACGGGTGCTCGACGATTTCGAGCCGGCGCCTTTGCCGGTGCACCTGATCCACGTGGCGCGCGGCCAGATGCCGCTGAAGATGCGGCGCTTCATCGATTTCGCCGCGCCGCGCCTGCGTCAGGCCATTGCCGGATTCGGCGGTGCGCCGTCATAAGCCGGCGGGCCTTTCTTCCTTACGCCGCTGCCCCCAAATCCAGCGCCATCTGGATGTCACAGCGGGCATAGGGTGAGGCGCCGCGGTCGACCTCGACGAAGCCCAACTTGCGGTAAAGCGCAATCGCCGGCTCCAGCGAGCGATTGCTTTCGAGATAAAGCTCCTCCGCGCCCAACCGTCGCGCCTCGGCGATCGCCGCCCGGCCAAGCTGAAGCCCCGCGCCATGGCCGCGCGCGGCGGGCGTTACCGCCATCTTGGCCAGTTCGTATTGCCGGTCGCTCATGCGGATCAGGGCGGTGGTGCCGACCGGCGCACCGTCGAGCTCAGCGATAAGGATGGTGCCGCCGCCGGCGATCAGCGCTTCGGGGTGCTCGAGCTGATGCACGTCCTCGGGCTCTATCGCAAAGTAAGCGCTGATCCACTCGACATTGATGTCGCGAAAGGCGGTGCGATGCTCGGGTGCATAGGGCACGATGCGCAGGCCGCTGTCCGGTTCGGGGCGCAGCTCGCGGATGCGGTCGTAGAAGCCTTTTTTGTCCAGCTCGGCTTCGAAATCGTCGAGCGCCCGCCACAGGTTGTGTTCAGTCGCGCTGAGAACGTCGTCCATCACCGCGCCGACATCGTCCATCTGTGCCTGAAAGCGGGGCAGGGCGGCGCGGGCGGCCTGCGTCAGTGTCACCACGGTGCGGCGGCCGTCGTCGGGGCAGGCAGAAAGCGTCACCAGACCGCGTTCGCTCATCGCCTTGATGACCTGGCTGACCGAGACCTGCGACTGGCCGGTGGCGTCGGCCAAGGCGTTCACCGTCTGGCCATTGGTCTCGATCAGGGCCTGCAGAACCGGGAACCAGCGGACTTCGAAATCGAGGCCGTAATGGCGATAGACGCGGGCGGCGTCGCGGCCCAGCCGCTCGCTGAGCAGGCGCAGGCGGCTGCCGATGGCGCGCGGTCCGGTGCGGGTAAAAAAGCTATCCATAAGAGTTTATATAAAGACTTATGTATTCTGTCAAATGGAGGGAAGAAGGGGCGTAAACGAGGAGCGGGCGCTCTTATACTCTCCTCCCCATTCGGTTCGAATGGGGAGGTGGCATTGAAGCGTCGCGTAGGCGCGACGCTGAAAATGACGGAGGGGTCACTTTCGGACGGGGTGGTGCGGCTCAAACGAAAGGAAGTGACCCCTCCGTCTGCTCGCTGACGCTCGCATCCACCTCCCCATTTTAACAAAATGGGGAGGAGAGTCTGTTGTTACGCTTTCACTTCACTCCCGCATACTGGCACCACAGCGCGCCCTTGACCAGATGCGGTTTGGGACAAGGCACGGCCGGTTTCGGCAGGGGCTGGCCCGGGTGCCATAGGCCCAGGTGCTGTTCGATATTCGGCAGCTCGGAGTCGATGACCGACAAGGGATTGCCGTCGCCATAGCGCGTGGCGCTGCGATAGTTCAGGACCTGCTCGAATCGGCTCTTCGCCGAAAGCTTATTGACCGTCACCCAGAAGCCATACGGCTTGTCCTGCGTCGGCTCGGCGGTGATCAGATCGCCGGCCAATGGACCATCCGGCACATAGCGCAGAGCCTCGCTATTGTTGTGCCCGCTGCTGTGCTGCCAGGCGAGGGTAAAGGCGTCGCGAGCGCGGTCATAGAGCAGGATTTGCGTCACCACGCGGGCATTGCCGTCGGTACTGAGGACACTGGCGGTCTTGAGGAAGAACAGCGGGCGCGCGTCGGGGCCGGGCAGGTGATCGATCTCGACCTGCACGAGGCTATGCGGTTCGGTGAACAGGTCGTCGTCATTGGCCTTGGCGAAGGCGTCGGTCAGGACGTGGTCGCAGGTTTTACCGGCATCGCGGCTAAGGCACAGCGTGATGGCGCCCGCCACCTGGCCTTCCTCGCCGGTCGGATCCGGGATGTCCGGCCCCTGCGTCGCCGTGAAGGTCCAAGCCGAGCGCGTGTGGAACGGCTGTGCCAGATCGATCGATGATATGACCTTGGACGGGGCTGGGTTCGCCCCGGAAACAGTGGACGCCATCGCCAAGGCCGCCAGCCACAGTACCGCCGTCATCCCCATACCCTCCGTTCAGGCGCCTGTGATAGCCAATCCGGTGGCGGCCGTCGATGCACGCAGGCTTCACCTTTATGTGCGCCCCGCAACTCCGCCGCCGTACAAGCGCCGCTATTTCCGGCTTTTTGTGCTATAAGCGACGGGAAAGACCGAGGGGAGGCGCGGATGAGCTTTAAATCGATAGGCCTGGCGGCGGCGTTGGTGCTGCTGGCGGCCAGCGGCATGGCGGCCGCACAAACCGCCCCTTCGGCGCAGGCAACGCAACTGGCGCATCGCCTCGTTCGCGACCAAGCCGGCGGCGACGACTACATGGCCTATATGGAGCAGTCGGCCCTGGCCGGCTTCGACCGCTTCGTCGTCAACAGTTCGTCGCCCGACATTCCCGCCCGCCGTGCTGCCCTGCAACAGGCCTTTGCCCAGAGCCAGGCCGATATCGACCAATTGCAAGAGCAGATCGCCGGTATCTACGCCGCCAACCTGACCGAAGACGAACTCACAGCGTGGATCGCCTTCCTCGAAACGCCGGAAGGCCGCTCGATCCAGGCCAAGAAGGCCAAGGCCGGATGGCCGTTGGGCCAGCCCGACCTGACGCCCGCGGAACAGAAGGCGCAATCAGCCTTCAATACCAGCCCGGCCGGCCAGTCGATCGCCGCCAAGAACAACACCCTGATGGCGCTCAGCGTCCAGGCCAGCATGGCCTTCCAGCAAAAGCTGTCGGCGCGCGCCAACGCCATCTATTGCCAGTCGCGTCCGTGTCCGACGACGCCGGCGCCGCAGGCGGCCAGCCCCTCGACCTGATCGGGCAGCGGTGCGCCGACTTACACGTCATCGGGGGATGATCATGCCGGAGAAACAGCGAAAACCCTGGTTCGGTCCGAAGCGTTACGGATTTGGCGTGCGGCCGGTCGCCTGGCAGGGCTGGGTGATTGTGTTTGGCCTGCCGGTCGCGGTGTTGCTGCTGGCGGCGTGGCTGCGGGGGAGTTTGTAGGCTCCGCCACTTGTGATTGACAAAAACCGGATTTCGGCGCCTGATTACGTCTCGGCATTGAAGGGGGAGATCTCATGTCGCGCACCAAATCCACACCCGTTACCCGCCTGGCCATGGTCGTCTTTGCCGGCCTAGTCGTGGCCATGCTGCTCGGGGCGACGTTCCCGGACTTTTTCCATGGTTTGATGGACGGCTTGAAGGGGTAGGGGGCTTAAAAGGCCCCCACCACCACGCTCCACTCCGTGTTCGCATGGTCCCCCTCCCCACGTGGTGGGGAGGTACAAGAATAGAAAAGCGAACCCGCTGAGTCTGCTGCGTGGCGGAGCTCTAGAAGAGCTGTAAGAGGGACGAAGTCTTCTTCCCTTGTACCTCCCCACTTGTGGGGAGGGGGACCACGAGCCTTTAGGCGAAGTGGTGGTGGGGGCCTTGCTTACTTACTTAAAGCCCAACCCCTAAGCCGCTTTCGGCAGCACGCGATACATCCGGCAGCAGTTCCGGCCCGCGGCCTTGGCGTCATACAGCGCCTTGTCCGCCAGGCTAACCAGCCCGTGCAATTCCGGCGCGGCCTCATGCGCCCAATGGATGCCGAACGACGCCGTCACCGGACTGCCCTGGCCAAAGTCATGGCCCTCAATGCACCCGCGCAGCTTTTCGGCGATGCGCTGAGCCCCCTTGCGGTCGACATCGGCACAGACGACGACGAATTCCTCGCCGCCCCAGCGCGCGGCGATATCGACGCCACGGACATTGCCGCCGATGACCTCGGCAAAGGCTTCCAGCACCTCGTCGCCGTAGTCGTGGCCGAAGCGGTCGTTCAGCGCCTTGAAATGGTCGATGTCGATCAGGATGACGGCGAGCGCAAACGCCCCCCGGCGCTCCTTCGCCATGGCGTCGAAGCGCTCGGTCAGGCCGCGGCGGTTATAGAGCCCGGTCAACGGATCGCGGCAGGCGGCTTCGCGCGCTTCCTGCAAAGCCAGGGCCTCCAGCACGCGGCGTTCCTTGGCGGCGCGGCGCAGATTGCCGACGCGATAGCCGAGATAGAGCACGATCATCACGATCCATAGCCCGAGCAGCAGCGAATACCATTGCGCATCGGACAGGATCGCCGCGCGCACGGTGATGTCGCGCACCTGGAAGTCGTGGTGGCCCAGGGGCGCTTCCGAGCCCGTCTCGATAATCAGCGAGGTGATGTCATTGAACTGCGGCCGGCCCAGTTCCGGCGGCAGCTTGCGCTTCCTCAGCCACCAGTCGGCGACGCCGAAATCGGACGGCACGAATTCGCGCGTCAGCGCCTTGCCCGGCGTCGTGTCGGCCTCGACGCGCAGATATTTCGGGCTCTCGTCGTCGGCCTTGTCGGCATAGGCCGGGTCGAAATTCTTCAGATGGATGCGGAACGAGGTCGACGGCCCGGTATAGAGCACGGTGACGGCCAGCGAGCGCATGTTGCTGAGGTCGAGCCCATGCGTGCCGCGGTTATGGTCTAAGAACAGCTCATAGCCGCAATAGGGATAGGCATTGCCGCTCTTCAGATCGCAATCCCAATGCAGGGGGCCGAGATCGCGCGTCGTCGTGCCGCCGCCGGCGTCATGGTCGGAAAAGACGAGGTGGCTGTGCGCCGCGGTGGTCGCCGGCGTGAAGTGAATCGTGCGCTCCAACAGCGCGTTCTGCCAGATGATGGCGCCGGCCGTCAGCAGCAGCAGGACGAACAGGGCGAACTCGAAGCGGGCATTGGCCAGCAGGCCGAGCGTCCAGCCCTGGCCGGAACTCTTGTCGGTGCTCTGTGCTGAGCCTTTTCCGGCCTGGCCGGCGAAACGTTTCGGCAAACCCTCGATACGCAAGCGGTTACCACCCCGATGTTTGGTTATGAGCAATCTGTCGTTGCAGACTACACGATAACCTTAAGCGGACCGTGAAAGGGCACGGTTAATGGGGGGGCTATTCCAAAAGTAGCTGATCTAGTATAGACAGTAATTGCATAAATTGCATACGCTTTTCGGGGGATTGCCTTTGCAGCTTGGCCGTCAAGGCTTGAAACGTGTCGGTGCGGGCTCCCTGACCACTTTCTCCGAAATCGGCGAGCCATTTGGCTAACTTTTCTTCAGTCTTATGGGCTAATTTTATTTTATTTGACAGGACTTTACTTAAATGTGGCTGTGACAGGCCGCAGGCATCTGCGAGCCCCACTTGAGTGACCTCAAGTAAGGACATTTGGGCGAGCACTTTCGCGATTAGTTCTTCATTGCCCATTGACGGGGCGGGCAAATAATTGCATAATTTTTATGTATTACATAAAAGGCATTCCCATGCAACGTGTCATCGCCGACATTAACGGGCGCTACGAAATCAAGGAGTTGCCCGACGCCGACACTGCTATCTGGCCGGGTGTCAAATGGGGGCGCTTCGAGGAAGCCTTGACGCCGGCTTTTTGGGTAACCCAAGCATGGATGTCGGCGCCTCGAAGCGACGCCGAATTTCAATTGGGAAAATCACTTGTCGACGAGACAGTCTTTTGTCTCTTGGGGGGGTATGGAGCTCCGGCGGAAATTGGGTTGGCTGCGTCGCGTCGAGTGTGCGATTACTTGGCTCAGATGCGTAAGGTGACGGCGCCTAAAGAGCAGTTCGAAGAGTTATTAATGGAGCCCCTCGAAGTTGATGGGCGCCTTGTTCGCTATCGATTTGCTAGGCAGCGGGCGCGCTATTTGGAAGGTGCGCTTGAGGGGCTTTCAGCCTTAAGGGAAGCTTTGTTGGATGACGTAGAGCTGCGCGATCAACTTAGTGCACTTCCCGGAATCGGCCCTAAGACTGCTTCTTGGATTGTTCGTAACAGGCGCGGCAGCGATCGTGTGGCTATCCTCGATGTTCATATCGTGCGCGCGTGTAGCGTAATGGGGGTGTTTCCTGCGGGGGCAGATCCTGCGCGACACTACGTCAAGCTTGAGCGCCTTTTCCTAGATTTCTGCAAGGCCACGGAGGCTCGTGCGTCTGCCCTAGATGCAGCGATGTGGGGCACTATGCGTAGATTGCGCGGATCGCTAATACAACAAATCGTTGACAGTCGCGATCCGAGTGTGAGAGCTTCCCCAAAAGAACAAATGGGGAAGCAGCTATGTCTGGATCTGGCGGTGACAGGGATGATCGACGATCAGCTAGTGACAATCCAGTAGGCGGCGGAGAGGTTGACCCTTGCCGAAAAGTTCGGCGAGGCCCCATTAATAGCCCTAAGCTACCCGTGCTTGGCGCCTTAACTGTTGGATCAGTTATGACTGTCGCTGTGCAAATGAGTGGAGCGACTCCGGTGCTTGTCGTTAAAGATGGTACTGGGAACGTTGGTGGCTCGCTTACGTTTATCGGATACTTGGATATTATAGACTGTATCCAAAATAGAGCCGTATCTTATATGGCGACAATTGTCAGTATTTCGGGAGGCATATATGAAGTCCGAGTTGAGGCTTTGTAATGCCGGACATTGCAATCGTCGGCGGATTATACGTTGAGCATTGTATTCAGCCTTTATGGAGTGCGGTATACGGCTCCGCTGGCCGGGCAGCTCAATGCATCACGTCTTTGATTGACGGAAAGATCAGCCTCTATGGATATGTGGCCACAGAGATTCAAAAAGAAGTTGAATCATTGGCGCTCGACTGCGAAGCAATCTTAATCCCTGCGAGCTCATCGCAAGCTATCTGCTTTGACTACCTGCATCCGCTTTCTACTCCAATCATTTCTCCGGCGATTAGTCGTATCGCCGCTAATAACGCAATTGAAGTAAATGCGGATATTGTCTTGCGGTACGGAATGCTTGAAGGAGACGCCGTTACTCGATCACGTTTAGCTGTTTACGATCCTCAGTCGGCTTTTAATGTGCGTCGCTTTTCCGATAACGGGTCTAGAGCGGAAGCTTTGGCTATCGTTATGAATCGATATGAAGCTCGGGCGATGACGGGGATAGGCGACCCTTCGGAAGCTGCAAAGTCGCTGATCCGCTCGGGAGAGGCTGTGGTAGTGATTGTTAAAATGGGCAGTCAAGGCGCACTCGTAGTTACACCCGATCGAACTGAATTTGTTCCAATTTACGAGACGGAACGCGTTTGGAAAATTGGGTCAGGAGACGTATTCTCCGCGACGTTTGCGGCGCTGTGGGCGTGCCAAGCAATGTCGGCAGTGGAGGCTGCGGATTTAGCGTCACGTGCAACGGCGTACTATTGTCAAAATCGTAGTTCGCCGTCGCCAAGCGTAGATGAGTTGAGGAAGATGGACAATCGCCCGTGTCATCTCACCAATGGCACGGTATATTTGGCATCTCCTTTTTTTGACCTTGGGCAGCGTTGGCTTGTTGAAGAGGCGAGGTCAATTTTGCAAAGTCTTGGCGCTCAAGTTTTTTCACCTGTTCACGCCGTTGGGCCAGGACCGGCCAGTATTGTTGCGCCAGAAGACATAAAAGGTCTTGAAAGCTCAGATGTCGTATTTGCTGTTCTCAATGGGTTGGATACCGGAACGATTTTTGAAATAGGCTACGCTGTAAAGAAGGGTATTCCGGTTGTTGCGTTGGCGCAAAACGTTAAGCCTGAAGATTTGAAAATGATCGAGGGGACAAAGTGTGAAGTTGTCGATGATTTTGTATCTGCTGCGTACAGAACAATTTGGCGCCTTCCAAAAATATGAAGGCATTACTTCTTTCAGGAGGAATGGACTCCGTTAGCATCGCTTGGTGGAAGCGTCCGCAATTAGCGATGTTTGTCGACTATGGGCAAGTTCCTGCGGCGGGTGAGGAGGCGGCTGGCAAGGCTGTATGTGAAATTTTGTCTATCCCATACGAGGTTATCAGAATCGATTGTTCCTCAGTTGGGTCGGGTGATTTGGCAGGGACAAAACCAATTTCCCCTGCCCCTGTGCCCGAGTGGTGGCCATTCCGAAATCAGCTTATTTTGACTATCGCAGGCGCGGCGGCATTAAAGTTTGGCGTGACGGAACTCATGATAGGCGCGCTATCCACGGATGGTGCACATGCAGATGGCCGGCCAGATTTTGTAGCTGCAATTTCCCACTTAATGGCGCTCCAAGAAGGCGGAATTGTAGTCTCTGCTCCAGCAATTGATATGACGGCAAAGGAGCTCGTTCTGGTATCGGGAGTGCCTAAAGCCGTTTTAGCGTGGGCTCATTCATGCCACAAAAGTAGCTTCGCCTGCGGCCAATGCCGAGGCTGTAATAAACACTATTCGACATGGAAAAATCTTGGCTGGGAACCTCACTGACGAGCCTATTCTGAGATCGCCTCCCTTGTTATGGCGACCTTCGCTACCCCCTGTTGGGCAAAAGCAGCAACTCGTGTTGCCCAGAAGAAATTCAGAGGTTCGTTTTCAGAAGGTTTTGGAGGGGCGCCGCTCGTTTGCCGGTGGAACTGTTTCGTGGTCAAATATCGCCGATTTGCTTTGGTATACTCGGGGGGCGCGAGGGATCTCAAATTTTAGCCGGTCAGGAATGCAGGTCGAATGGTCGCCAACGCCCAGCGCGGGGGGACTCGCCTGCGTCCACATAGTGTGTATATCCGATCAAATCGAGCCCGCGCGGCTCTATAGTTCTCAAGACCACTCTTTTTACGAATTTCTCGCGGATAGCGAAAAAATCTCTACGCTAAATCGCGACCAAGTTGCTGAATTTATGGGCACCTCTAAAGGATGTACGCTTAGATTTTTTGCCGATGTAGAAAAAATAAATGCAGCTTACATAAATTATGAAAGCCTATTGCTCAGGGATGTGGGCTGTCTGGTCGCTACAACTTGTATGTGTGCCGAGTGGTTGAAATTGACTGCATGCCCACTCGGATTCTTAGGAAGCGGGCTTCTTGAGCCATTGGGGTTTGCGGTCGGGAAATTTTTGGCCGTCGGTGCTATGCAAATTGGTAAAACGCAGAGCTTCGAATAAATATAAAATACTCCATGAGTTGCTTTAATTCACTATGATTTGTGGGTGTATAAATTGGGTTTGGAAATTACTCTTTCGAGGGTTTTAACAGATGGCTGCCCCTTGGAAGAAATACCAGGCTGACGCGCGCGATTTCTTCATATCGCTTGGATTTGAAGCTGAGAATGACGTGACGGTTCAGGGTGTTCGGACAAACCACGATGTAGATGTTCTTGTAAAAATTCAACACGCCGGCATTGATATTATTTGGATAGTGGAATGTAAATTTTGGGAAAGTAGGGTGAGTAAATTGCACGTCCTTGCCTTGCGAGAAATCGTTACCGATATCGGAGCTGATCGCGGCATCCTTTTATCCGAATCTGGCTTTCAAAGCGGGGCTCTATCGGCCGCTAGTTATACAAATGTCGAATGCACCTCGTTATCGGAGCTCAAGACTACAGCATCCGATCAGATTTCAATGGCGCGTCTAAGAGACCTCGCTGAGCAATTGGACATTTGTGGTGATATTTATTGGGATATATCTAAGGAGGATCGAATAAAGTTTGGATTGCGGTCTGGAGGTATTACCAACGGACCCTCAGGAACGATTATTATACAAATCGTTCAAGAGGTAATAGCGAAGGCAATTCGAGGCCTTTATCCAATATATATTGGTGGCGCAGCGAGGGTAATATCAGAAGATCCCAACATGAAGGATAGTTTCAATAATCCCGCCGAAGTTATTTCTGCGGTCGGGCCCGTATTAGCAAACTTTCGCGCTCGACTTGATCGAGCTCTCTCGTCTATGGGTAAAATATAGATAACGATCTAGTATTCATATGTAGTGTCAGTCCATTTCAGCTCGCATCGTCAGGCTTTTTGCTGTCACCGATTGGGACAGATGTTGACGGCAGGGTCGACCGGTGCTGAGCAGCCTTGCCGTCATGTGCTTGAGGTCGGCGCCGTGCTACATGCGCCATCAAACGCCTCGAATTTCGGTGACAGGATGTCAATTGCGAAATCCTTGAACGCAAGCACCCATAGGAAAAGCGGCGGAGGGCGATCCGCCGCGCGCTTAAAGCGAGTGCCCGGTCTGGGCGGGTCTGCTGCCGAAGCGGGCCGCTGCCTACGAGGATGACGACGACGAGGCCATCCGGTCGTTCTTGATATTGCTCTTGGTCTTGATCTTGCCGCCATCGGCCGGGAGCGGGGTCGAGGCCGAGGCTGACTCCGACGTCGAACATCCCGCCGCCGAACGGTTGAAGTCGGCGGCGTGGACGGCGCCGCTTTTGCGATCGGTGGTGCAGGCGTCGGCGCCGGTCACCGTCAGGGCGACTCCGCTTTGGGCCGCGGCGCTGTTTTGCATCCTGTCGTGCGACAGGTCGGGCGGCAGGCTGCCGGCCAGGCCGCTGCTTGCGGTCGAGGCGCACTTTTCGGTGCTGTGGCTCAGCCCGCCCATCAGCTTGTTGTGCTCCTTTTCCTTGGCGGTGCAGTCGGGCGCGGGCGTTTGGCCGCCTGTGGGTGTCGCGGGCGCGGTACCGTGCGCCAGGGCAAGCTGCGTACTGATGGCGAAGGCGGCAAGTGCTGCGCCGGCAATCATCTTTTTCATGTTTCAGTCCCCGGGTTGTTGGCCGCCTTTTATGAGGGGCGGCTTGCTCTTTTATCACAAAGGCGGCCGTGGGCAAATTATGCTTCTGACCTTCCGGAAATGTAAGGAAGCGATCTCTGGTGTCCTGGCGGCATCGGCCTATGGTCGCAGATGAGGCGCCGCACGGGCGGCGCGCATCATTTTCAGGAAATTGTCATGGACGCACATAGTCTTATCATCTGGCTGGTCATCGGCGCGGTCGCCGGCTGGCTGGCGGGCACGCTGGTCAAGGGCGGCGGCTTCGGGCTGATCGGTGACATCGTCGTCGGCATTATCGGCGCCTTTATCGGCGGCTGGCTGGCCGGCGTGCTGCATTTTCACATCGGCACCGGCATCATTTCGTCGATCATTACCGCGACCATTGGCGCCGTCGTGCTGATCCTGCTGTTGCGGGTCGTGCGGCGCGCCTGATGAAGGTCAGAACCACATATCCCTGACGCAGCGGCCATCGCGCGGCAGGTCATCATAGCTGACCAGCCCGTCGAAATGATCGATGGGCAGGTCGGCGACCGCTTCGGGCGGGGCCAGGCGCAGATTGACGGCGATGCGGCGGCGGCCGTCGTCTTCGAGCTCAAGTCCGCGCCAGGCCAGGACGCCGGCGCACGTTGGGCAAAAGTGAATCTCGATCGAGGCCGGCGTGTCGCCCGCGCGGGCATAGGTGTGGCTCGGGCCAACAAGGCGGATGCGTTCGTTCTCGTAATCATAGGCCCACAGCGCGCCATAACGGCGGCAAAGCGTACAATTACACGCCGTCGCCGGACCTGGATCGCCGTCGAGTTCCCAGTGGCATAGGCCGCAATGGCACCGTCCTTCGAGCATTGAGGGCCTCCTGTGAGGGGCTGAGCGTGCGGCAAAGTTAAGGGCGAGGCAAGGGGGAGGGCAGGCACGCTGCATCTTCGAAAGTAAGAAAGGCCCCCACCACCAAACTCGCTGTCGCTCGTTCGGTCCCCCGCCCCGCTACGCGGGGCGGGGGACCGAACGAGCACGAAGTGGAGCGGGGTGGTGGGGGGCTTGGTTAAGGGAAGTGACCCCTCCGTCTGCTCGCCAGAGGCTCGCATCCACCTCCCCATTTTAACAAAATGGGGAGGAGAGACGGTGTGCGTTTGCTGGAACGTTCCCTACGGCGTCACCCCATCATCCACGCTCGCCACCGCGCGTTCGCCGCGTTTGCGCGTCGCCGACGGTGTTTCGCCGAACAGGTCGGCATAGTATTTCGAAAACCGGCTCATATGCGTGAAACCCAAACTCAGCGCGATCTGGGCGATCGAGCGCGCCTCGCCGCTCGACAACAGCGCCTGACGCGCCTTGCGTAGCCGGATGACGCGCTGATAGGTCCGCGGCGTCATGTCGAGATAGGCGCGGAAATTGGCCTCCAGTGTGCGCACGCTTACCCGGGCCGAGCGCGCCACTTCCGACATGCGCGGCGAGTCGGCGATGTGACGCTCAAGATACCGTTGCGCCAGGCGGACATGGTTGGGCACGGGCGCCGCCTGCTGCGATTGCAGCCTGACAGTATAGCGGTGCGGCAAAAGCTCCAGCAGCATCTGGCTGAAGGTCTTGACGATGCGGTTGCGCAGGTTGGGCGAAATCGTCAGCCCGACGGCATAGAAATCGCCGCTGCAGAACATGCCGATCAGGCTGAGGATCAGCCGGCTGTTGCCACCCGAAGTGTCGATCAGCGGCGGCAGGTTGAGATCGCGCTCGACCGGGTGATGCAGGGTCTCGGACAGGAACTGCTGGGCAAACGCAAAGCTGAGCTGGATGAAGCCGATCTCGAAAATCCCGTCGCGCGGCTGGGCCTCGAAGGCATCGAGCGCCAGGGATTGATAAACCGCCGCCTGGCCGGTCTCGACGGTGACGATCTGGGCCGGATAGTGCAGCCTGATCGATCCATGGATGGGCAGGACGATGAGGAAGTCGCAATCGTCGGGCAGGCGGACCTGGGTATAGCCGCCGCTGGTGCGGAAGCGCCCGACCGTCATGTGGCCGGCGGTGTCTTCCAATCCGCTGAAGCGCACCACCTCCATCTTCCAGGTGAAGGCCGCCTCGGGATCGGCCGGCGCCGCCTGCCAGTCGAAATAGGTGTTCAATGTCGTGTGGCAGGTGGCGAAATTATCGCCGCCGAACGACCAACTGCCGATGCCGTCACTATCCTCGCGCGCCATGGCAAGGGCCCCCAGAACCCCGTAAATGATACCGTCTTTTTCGCCCGTGTACGGACTAGCGTAAATGCCCAAGCTGATAAAGAGACGCATTATCCATTAACCACGGGCCTAGGTCGCAATACGCAGAAAACTGCAAATCATTGCAAAATTCATCCTATTGGCGAAAAGAGCATAAAAGCATTCCCCAAAACCAGTAAAAGTTGCGTGCAATCCCAATTGGTGGAATGCATCCTTAATACTCTTATCCATTTTCACTGCACTTGAGACAGTATGCGAAAGTCTCGACGTCGTGTGAAAACGCCGCCGACTGTGTCCGCGAAATTGTCATTTACCGCTGGTTAACTCTGCGGAAGCATTGCTTTTCACGTCATCGCTATGCGTTTTCGGAATTGTTTTGCGTATTCCGTCAGTTAGCCGGTGAAAAGGTCGGGCCGGCGGGGGGCTGAACCGTGCCGGCCCGACCACAGCCCAACCCGTACAGCGTGTTTTCTCCACCCCGGCCAGAGGCGAGCTTCATGCTTTTCCAGGACACCACCACCACCGACCGCTCCATCGTCGCGGCGCTGAATGCGTCGCAGGCGGTCATCGAATTCACGCCGGATGGCCGGATTTTGACGGCCAATGCCAACTTCCTGGCGGCCGTCGGTTATGGACTGACGGAGGTCATGGACCGGCATCACCGCCTGTTCTGCGACCCCGTCTATGCGCAAAGCGACGATTATCACCAGTTCTGGCGCGACCTGGCGGCCGGGCAGTTCAAAACCGGCGAGTTCAAGCGCGTGGCCAAGGGCGGGCGGCCGATCTGGCTGCAGGCGACCTATAATCCGATCCGCAATCGCTCAGGCAAGGTCATCAAGGTCGTCAAGTTCGCCGCCGACATCACCGATACCAAGCTGCGCGCCATCGACCACGCCGGCAAGATCACCGCCATCGACCGCGCCCAGGCGGTCATCGAATTTACGCCCGCCGGCGACATCCTGTGGGCCAATGACAACTTCCTGACGACGCTGGGCTATCGCCTGGACGAGATCCGCGGTCAGCATCACCGGATGTTCTGCGAGGCCGACTATACGCGCTCGGGCGACTATCAGCGTTTCTGGCAGGCTCTGGCGGGCGGCGAGTATCAGACGGGCGAATTCCGCCGCGTCGCCAGGGATGGCCGCGCCGTCTACATCCAGGCCTCGTACAATCCGGTGTTCGACGACACCGGCGCCATCGTCAAGGTGGTCAAGCTGGCCACCGATGTCACCGAAGCGGTCGAACGCCGGCTGCGCAATGACGGTCTCAGCCACGACATCAATACCGAGCTCGGCAGCGTGCTCGATCAGATGATTACCGCCACGCAAATGACGTCGAGCGCATCGAGCGCCTCGACCGAAACCGGCTCGATCGTCAATTCGGTCGCCGCGGCGTCCGAGGAACTGAGCCAGAGCGTGCGCGAAATCGCCGAGAACATGCTGCACGCCAAGTCGGGCGCCGAAGGGGTGTTCCGCCACGCTGAAAACGCCAATGCTTCGGCCAATTCGCTCAACGACTCGGCGGCGGCGATGACCAATGTTGTCGCCCTGATCCAGGGCATCGCCTCGCAGATCAACCTGCTGGCGCTTAACGCCACCATCGAATCCGCCCGCGCCGGGGATGCGGGAAAGGGGTTTGCGGTCGTGGCCTCGGAGGTCAAGTCGCTGGCCAATCAGGCGGCGGCCTCGACCAAGTCGATCGCCGACGAAATCGCCCGCATGCAGATGGTCAGCGCCGAGGTCGTCGACGCTTTGGGGCTGATTTCGGGGTCGATGACCAAGGTGCTCGACAACGTCGCCAGCGTCGCCTCGGCGATCGAGCAGCAGCACGCGGTGACCGGTGAAATTTCCGGTAATATGCAGGCGGCGGTCACGGCCGTGCATCAGATCGAAGACAGCCTGGGCCACATCGCCACCACCTTCTCGAATGCTGCCAATGCCTCGGAGCAGGTGAAGCAGAACGTCGAACGTCTGGTGGCGTAAGGCGGGGCAAGGAAGGCCCCCACCACCATTTCACGTGCTGATGCACGCTCATGGTCCCCCTCCCCACGTGGTGGGGAGGTATAAGAATTAAGCGGGCCTCGTCGCTTACTTATACCGCTCCGCTACGCGGGGCGGGGGACCGCGCGAACACGAAGTGGAGCGGGGTGGTGGGGGCCTTCCTTAATTCCTCAAGCCTCGCCTTAACGCTTAATCGCCGCTGGCAGCGTCAACCGGTAAACCAGGATCAGATTGTCATTGTCCCCTGAGCCGCTACCGTCGACATTGGTGAGGCCGGCGTCGAAGTCTACGCCGTTCAAATGGCCCTTGGACGTCTCGAAGTCGTTGTCATTGCCGACCAGCAGAAAGACGTCGTTCGGCGCCTTGGGATCGAAGGCCGGGGCAATCGCCATGGCTTCGAGCTTTTCCGGCAAGGTCATCGGCGTCGATGGCTGCACGTTCAAATTCATGCCGAAACGCGCCAGTTGCACTGGATTGAGCAGATTGACCAGTTCGGCCTGCTGCACCGGGACGATGCCCGCGACCAGTTGGCCGTCTTTCGCGACTGGTTGGGTCGTCAGCTCATACGGCGTGCCGGCCAGGTTGGTCGCGCCGGTGGTGTCGATCAGCAGCACGCTCTTGTAGACCGCCGCATTGGCCGAACCCTTGCCGCGGCCGTTGCCGTCGCGCGACAGCACCAGGAACTGGTGGTCGCTGAGCGCCTGCATTTCCGACTGCGCCGCCGTGGCGTCGGCCGGGCCGCCGTCGCCGTTTTCGCGATAGGTCGGCAGCTGCAGCACGTAATGGGCGACCGGCGCCGTCGGCGTGCGGGTCTTGGAGATATCGTAGACCAGGACGCGGGTATTGTTGCGCGTGGCGGCGTTCTTGCCGGCGACGTCCTGCATGGCGGCGCTCTGCACGATGGTGACGAGGTACTTGCCGTCGGGCGTCACCGCCAGCGCTTCCAGCCCCTGATTGTTGCGGCGGCCGGTGTCCGGCGCCTTGTCGGCGTTGAAGTTGAGCGCGCCATTGGTCATCGGCAGCAGGGCCGGGATGGTCTGGATGGCACCGGTTTGATGGCCGTCCTTGTCGAGCAAGTAGATGCCGCAGGCATATTCGTCTGAGATGTAGAAGCTGCCGTCGGGCAGGCGGGCGACGGCTTCGGAATCGAGGCTGATGCGGCCGGCACCTTCGCCCGTGGCCGGGGAGGGATACTTGATGCCGTCGCGCGTCAGCACATTGGCGCCGGGGTCCTTGCCGGTGAAATTCTTGCCGGTGGCGTCCTTGAGCATGATGCCGCCGGTCGGGGTCAGCGTCACGTGGCCCGCTGCGTCGAGCGTCAAATGAATAGCGTGCAGGCGGTTGGCGTAGTCAGCCGTGCCCTTGACCGAGCCGACATCGTTCGGGCCACGGTCAGGCAGGGTGTAGATGTCGCCGCTATAACTGCCGTCGGCTTCGCGCTTCCACGTGCGCAAGGCCATGCCGGAAAAAGAGCCGAGCGTGTCGCCAGCGAAGTCGCGCGTGGCGGCGGACAGGTGGCCGGCACCGACCAGGCCGTGATTGACGAAGGTTTGTCCGTTCAAGGTCACGCTGACATCGCCCGGCGCGTCGCTCCAGTGCTTGGTCGTATAGGTCTGCGACTGGGCGTGGGCGCCGGTGGCTATGACTAGGGCGGCCAGTGAAATCAGAACGGACGAACGGGGCATGGGGGCTCCTGGAAGGAAAGGGGAGGAACGGGAGAAAACTCTCCTGGCAAGGTGGCTTTTCTATTCTTGTACCGCCCTGCTACGCGGGGCGGGGGACCGCGCGAACACGAAGTGGAGCGTGGTGGTGGGGGCCTTGCGGAAGGCGGTGTACGACGAACGACGGGAAGCGAAGCGCCTTTTCACCGGCTGATGGGACGAAGCGCCGGACGGTAAGGCCCCCCACCACCACTTCGCCTAAAGGCTCGTGGTCCCCCTCCCCACAAGTGGGGAGGTACAAGAAAAAAAACGGTCTCTCCCCGCCAAAACAGGGAGAGACCAAAGGACTCAACGCTTAAAACGCATAACCCAAGGTCAGGAAGGTCTGACGCGGGGCCGAGGGGTGGGCGACCAGGACGGTGCCCGTCGGATCAGTCGGGGCAAAGACGCTGTTGTCGAAGTTGGCGACGTAGCGCTTGTCGGTCAGATTGGTGATGTTGAGCGCGAGCTTGGCGCCCTTCATCGGGCCCGAGGCGTCGAAATTGAAGCCCAGGCCCAGATCCAGCGTGGTGTAGCCGGCGAAGCTCTGGTCGTTGGTATAGGTGTAGTAGCGGCGGCCGGTGTACTTGCCTTGCAGCGAGCCCCAGAAGCCGTCATGCTTGATCGTCAGCACGGACGAGACCAGTTGCTTCGGCGTGTCGACCTGCTGCTTGCCGGCGGTCGGCTCGATGATGCAGGTGGCGGTGCAGAAGTTGAGGTCGGTGTCGTAGGTCGTCTTGTTGAACGACGCCGAATTGTACCAGCTCAGCCACTGAAGCGGCTTCCACAGGGCGCTCAGTTCCAGACCGTCGCTGGTCACGGAGCCGGCATTGTGGAAGGTGTTGTTGCAGCCCGGGTTCTGCTGCTGGCTGGTCGGGCAGGGATTGTACTGCAGCAGACGGTTGTTGAACTTGACGTGGTAGGCGGCCACCGAAACTTGCAACTGGCGGCTGATGAAGCGGTAACCGGCGTCCATGCTCTTGGAAGTTTCGGGCTTCAAGGTCTTGCCCTGGACGTCCCAGATCGATTGCAGGACCGCTTGCGGCCCGAGCTTGAAGCCGCCCTGGAACATGGCCATGTTGCCGGAATAGCTGGCATAGACTTCGTTGCCCGGAGCGATCTTCCAGCGCGCGCCGAATTCCGGCAGGAAGCCGTTCTTGGCCTCAAGCGAGCCGTTGGCGAACTGGCTGGTCGCGGGCGGCGGTGTCTTGGCGATGCCGGCCAGGGCGATGGCGTCGGACTTGGCGTCGGTTGCCTTGAAACCGGCGTCGATGCTCAGCCTGTCGTCGAACAGCTTCATGGTGTCCTGGACGTAGAATTGCTGCGTCTTCCACTTGGTTTCCTGGACCCACTGGGCGCTGTCCGGCTGGCCCTGCAGGTAGTGCGCCAGGCTGAACGGGCCGGTGACGTTCTGCCAGATGTAGCGTGCGGCGCTGCTGGCATTGTCCTCGAACCAGAAGCCGCCTTGGAGGTGATTGAAACCGACGTCCCAGCTTAGCGAGCCTACGGCGCCGTTGCGGTCGATGGTGTAGCGCGTGTCGCGGATCTGCACCGGGATATCGTCGGTCGTGGTCGTCGTGCCCTGGTTGGACACGCCGGAGATGAAGTTGTTGCCGGCCCCCTTGTCGGTGTGGCGATAGACCTGAAGGTGCGCCTTCAGCGTCGAGGTCAGCTCGTAATCGCCGGCGATGTAGTAGAGGCCGTCGTCGCGCAGGATCTGACCGTTGGTGAAGGTGTCGTCGGTGTAGAGCTCGTTGCCGGAAGGCTTGACGCACTTGACGGGCGTGGCCACCGACGGGCAGGCGGCGCGGGTGATGTAGTTCTGCCAGTCGGGCGCCATGCCGCCCCAATCGACGCCGAGGCGCGAGATCATGTCCTTCGACAGGTACGGATCGTCGGCCTGGTTGGTGCTCGACAGGTCGGCAAAGGCCGTCACCTGGCCGCGGTCAAAGGTGTATTTGGCCTTGGCATTGAGCTGGCGGCCGTACGAGGTGTCGTAGTCGCCCTGATTGACGAACAGGTTTTGCTGGCTGTACTGGCCCGAGACATAGGCCGAGAAACCGCCGTGCTCGCCGCTGTCGAAGCGGAAGAAGGTGCGGCCGGCTTCCTGGCTGCCGACGCCCTGGCTGATGGCGAAGCCCATGTCCTTCTTGGGATCGGACGACGTGTAGATCAGCGCGCCGCCGAGGTTGGAGGTCGAGGGGATGGAGAGGCCGGCGATGCCGGTCGCCAGATCGGCGCGGCCGAGGTTTTCCGAGATCAGGGCGCGGCTGATCGTCAGGCCGTTATAATTGTTGTAGGCGCCGTCACCCAGCGGCATGCCGTCGAGCGAATAGCCAAGGTGGGTGGTCGAGAAGCCGCGCACCTGCAGTGATAGCGACTGTTCGTTGAGGCCCAGCGCATCGATCGACTGCGCCATCACGCCCGGCAGGAAGTTCAGATCCTTCTGGATGCTGGTGCCCGGCGGCAGGACGTCTTCGTTGGACGGCAAAAGCGTCGACACCGAGCGCGTCTGGCCAGTGCCTATGACAGTGACGACGGTGGCGTCATTGGCGTCCGTGGCGGCATCGGTCTTGGCCGAGGCGTCCTGGGCGTGCGCGACGCCGCACAGCATGGTGCTGGACAAAAGGAAGGCGAGGCCGGCCGCAAGCGGCTTGGCGCGCGATGAAACAGTCATAGATTTATCCCCACAGATAAGACCGTCCGGGCGAGCAGACGGTTTGACATGAACAAGCGGGGGGCTCGGCGAGCAGGCATGACTCATCGGTCGGCGGCGCAGCCACCTCTGGTCAGCGAAGCTGTTGATAAACCCGCAAAAAGCCCCCGGCGAGGGGCCTCTTAGGGTGGCTCTGCGAACCTTTTGTGACTTGACGGCGAATGGGGCGGGGAAATTCGGCGAAAGCTTAGGGCTGTGGCGCCGGTGCCGCGCCTCGTGCCGGAGCGACGGTTCAGCCGAACGTTTTGACCACACGGCCATCCCTGAGCACCAGCGAGGTGCCGGGCGTGACGGTGACCCAGGTCTCGTTGCGGGTAAGGGGCTGCGACGCCAGCACCAGGACGCGGTCGTCGGGTGTGGTTTCCTGGGAAAAGTCGACTTCCCAATCCTCGTCGATCAGGGCCGCCTGACCGAACGGGGCGCGGCGTTCGACGTAGCACAGCTTGGTCGAACAACTGGCGTACAGGCCTTGGCCGTCGCTGAGCAGGGCATTGAAGACGCCAAGGGTGCGCAGTTCGGCAAACAGGCCGGCAATGGTTTTTGCCAGTTGCGTCTCCGGCGGGCGCGCCGGGAAGTGGTCGCGCAACTGCCCCATAAGCCAGCAAAAGGCGTGCTCACTGTCCGTGGTGCCGATTGGCGTTGATTGGCCCAGCGGATAGGCCTTGATGCCCTTGAGCTGGCCGTTATGGGCGAAGGTCCAGCGCCGGCCCCACAGTTCGCGCGTGAAGGGGTGGGTGTTTTCGAGTGCGACGCGGCCGCGATTGGCCTTGCGGATGTGAGCGATGACGACGCGGCTCTTGATCGGGTAATCGCGGACGAAGCGCGCCAGTTCGGAATGAGCCGACGGTGCCGGATCGAGCAGGGTGCGGCAGCCCTTGCCTTCGTAGAAGGATATGCCCCAGCCGTCGGTGTGCTTACCCGTGCGGCCGCCGCGCTGCACCAGGCCGGCGAAGCTGAAGCGGATATCGGTGGGCACATTGGCGCTCATCGCCAGAAGTTCGCACATCGTCGGGGCTCGGAGGATATCGATGGGCGGCTTATGGCGCGATCGAGCCGGGCGGAAAAGCGATAATTCCTGTGGCAACGGTTAAGCGCTGTCCAACTGCGGGGTCTGGGGCCTGAGGCCCCAGTCCTTCCTTATTTCCTTCTCGGTCCATCCGCCCCGAGGGCGGTGGCCGAGAAGAAATTTAGAAAAGATGTGGGGTCACGGACCCCACACCCCGATGTTAGACGGCGTTATACTTGCCGATGAAATCCATCGCCGCCTGCAGCATCGCCACCCGCGACGAACCCATGGTTTCCCAGTGATCCTGGCCCGGATAGGTGATGAATGACACGCTCTTGCCAGCGGCCTTCAGCGCGTCGGCCATGCGCTGGCTCTGTGCGATTGGCACCACCGTATCGCCCGTGCCATGGATAATCAGCACGGGGCACGACGCCTTCGCCGCCTGGCGCGCCGGAGACACCGCCGCATAGGTCGACGGCGGGCCGAACCAGCGCTTTTCGCTTTCCACCAGGTGCGAACGGCTATCACTATCCATGGCCAGGCCGTCGAGGAAGGACGAAATATCCGACACACCGGCAATGGCGACGGCGCAGCGATAGGTCCCCGCCGGATCAATCGTCGCCCCGGCCAGCGCCGCATAGCCGCCATAGGAGGCGCCATAGATCGCCACGCGCGAGGCGTCGACAATCCCCTTGGCCGCCAGCCATTTGACGCCGTCGCTGAGGTCAGTCTGCATCTTGCCGCCCCATTCGCCATAACCGGCATCGTGGAAGCTGTGGCCATAGCCGGTCGAGCCGCGGAAATTGGGTTGCAGCACCGCATAGCCGCGTGACGCGAAGGCCTGGGTCTCGGCGTCGAAATCGATATAGTCGCGCGCGCCCGGCCCGCCGTGCGGAAAGACGATCAGCGGCAGCCCCTTGGCCGGCTTGCCTGGCGGCAGGGTCAGATAGGCGTGGATGTCGAGCCCGTCGCCGGCCTTGTAGGCGATCGCCTGCTTCTGCGTCACCCAGGGCGCGGCCAGGGCGGCATAGTTGCTGGCCAGAATCGCTGTGGCGCCGGTCTCGAAATCGATAAAGACGTAGGAGCCCGCGTCCTCGGCGCTTTCGACATAGACCAGCATCTTGCGCGGATCCTCGGCCACATCGGCGATGCTGAAGCGGTAATCTTCGCCCAGCGCCTGGGGCAGGGCTTCAGCCAGCTTTTTCAGCAGCGAGTCGTCGTAATGATAGCTGAACCAGTCGTCACGGCGGATAAAACCGGCCAGCACGCCGGTCGTCGGATGGAACAGCGGCGTATGCGCCTGGTCGGCGCCTTCGGGGTCGAGCTCGGGCCCGAGCGTGCCGTCGGCGGCGATTTCGCGATAGCTGAAGCCGCTGTCGTCGGGGTTTTTCACCGCGATCACGATCGATTTGCCGTCGCGGCCGATGCCTTCGAGATCGGGGAATTCAAGGGCGCCGCGCACCGAATAGATGCTCTTGAAGCTGGGCTGCGCCGCCGTGCCGCCATTGTAGAACAGGGACCATTCTTTTTCGTGCGTGGCGCCTTCGTCGTTGAAATCGGCGTGGGCCAGGCAAAGACCAGCCGGAGAGAGCACGAAATCGCGAGTGCGCGGTGTTCCCTCATAGATCAGGTGCGGCACGGTGGCACCGGTCAGGCTGAAACTGTACAGGCACATATTGTAGTCGCCATTGACCTCCATCTGGCCGGTACGCAGGCCCGGCATGCGGTAGTTCATGGCGGCCAGACGGTATTCGCCGTTGACCTTGATGCGTTGGGGCGTGCCGAGGACGATGCCGTAGAAATCATCCATATTGTCGTAGATCAGAGTGATCTTCGATGTGGCGATATCGATGATCTGGGCCTGCGAGAATTCGCCGCGCTCCTGGGCGAATTCCGGCAGGTGAAGCACGCTGGAATCGATCAGCACGACGTGGCTGTTGTCGCCCCACATCAGGCCGCGCACCTTTTGCGCGCCAAGGCCGAGCGTAGTGATCTTTTTGTCGGCGACGGCGAAGACGCCCAGCACCTTGTCGTCGCCCTTATGGCTGATGAAGGCGACGTGGCTGCCGTCGGGCGACAGGGCGATATGCTCGATCATCGGCGGCTCGGCATAGACGCTGAGCTGCGGCGGGGCGCCGGCCGGGGCCGTTTGCGCCCGAGTGCCACTGGCAAACGCCGCGCTGGCGGCCGCAGCCCCACCCATGGCCAATAGCGATCGCCGGTCAAGTCGTGTCATCTTAAGCCCCCCAATCCAGACGATCATCAGCCTAAGGACGGCCATGAACGAGTCAAGAAGACCAATTTTATTTTCCCGCGCAGTGGCGCAACGCCAGAAAGCGTGGCGACCGGCCCCTCGCGACATATGGGGTAAAAAACGCGTGACTCATCCCACATTGTGAGTCTGCTCGCGTGATTCGTGAAAAATGGCGCCGCTTTCCGGTTGCGGTTCTTAACGGCTGTGTTAAGGATTTGTGAACGAAAAATTCGGGCGCACCCATGTCGAACCTTCTGCTGACGGGCGGTCAAATTTCACCGGGCATCAAGCACGCCCTGAACCTGCCGCCGGACACGTGGCAGCTCGTTTTCAATCGCGGCCTGACCATCGCCTCCTACATGGATGGCAAGTGCCGGGTGCATCATCTCGATATCGATGAGATGCGCCGCCAGAACCTGAAAACCATTATCCGCCAATAGGCCGCCGGTGATCGGGCTGGGCCTGCGCGCGCAAAAAGGCGGAGCGGTGGCGGTTGCCGTCGCCATTGAAGCCGGCGCGCCTGTCATTCGTTATGCGGGTTTCGTCGCCACCGCTGTTGACGGTGATCGGCTGGCGCTGGAGCCCTATGGTGTGGCTTATGAACGCGCTCAGGCTGGCGGAGATCCGGCCGAAGCTGCCGCCGAAGGCCGAAAACGTCAGGACGTGGCGGCGAGGCGGCATCTCGAACAGCTTATCGCCCATCTGAACGCGCCGGTCGTGGCCGGGTTGCTGATCAACCGCGCCGGATGGATCAGCGACCTTGTCGCCTACAGCCTGGAATGGGCCGAGCACGTGCCGGTGGCCGAAGGGCTGGCCGTGCGCGAGGCGCTGCGCTTCGGTCTGCGCCAATGCGGGATCGCGGCCGTCGAATACGACGAGAAGACGCTGATCGAGCGGGCGGAGGCAGCACTCGGCCTGTCCGCCGATGCCATCGAGGCGCGGCTGAAGGCGCTGGGCAGCGGCCTCAAGCCCTGGCGCAAGGAACAGAAGCTGGCGGCCCTGGCGGGGTGGCTCGCGGCGGTGGGTTGATCTTCTAGAAGGCTTTGTCGCTCACGCCGTCAGGGCACGGTACGCAAACCGGCTCAGGCGCGCATTACCTGTCCCAGCGCAATAGATCCCGGCCTTCAGGCTGAGGAAGCCGCCGAAGACATTGTGGTGGATACCCGACACCTCCATCCGTGTCGGATGCTGATGCCAGCTCGCACCCTCATCCGTCGAATAGAACCAGGTCAGCACATTGTCGGTGTTGTTCAGCCGCACGCGGACGGGGCCTGTCGCTATCGGTTGCCGCGCCCAGCTCTGTTCCTCGGCATATTGCCAGGTCTTGACCGTGCCGCCGGCAAAACCCAGGCCGACAAAGGCCTTGGGATTGTAGAACAGCAGCAAACCGGCCTCGGCGCCGGCGTCCGCGTCGAGGGTGACCTCGATCTCATAGGAGCGGTCGCGCATGGCGCAGGTCAGGACCGAGGTATCGATGGGCGAGGTCCCGCGCGCCGCCAGGCGCAAGGCCTTATCGGCAAAGGTGACGCGCGCCATGTCGTCGGGCTTCGGATCGTGAAAGCACCACTGCGTGCCGAAGCGGTTGGACGCGAAGTCGTCCGACAGGGCAAAGCCCGACGGCCCCTTTTTGCCGCCTTTCGGCTTGGCCAGCGGCCGTGACAAATCCCCACCTGTGGCGCGGAACCAGCCATCCCTGGTCCATTCGATCGGTTCCAGCAGGGTCTGCCGCCCCAGCGTGCGAAAGCCGTTTTCGTAACCGTGATAGACGATCCACCAGTCGCCATTTGGACCCTCGACCGGGGTGGCGTGACCGCGCGACCACCACGGCTCAGACGAGCTCAAGGTGCGCACGATCGGGTTATGCGGGCAATGTTCCCACGGGCCATCGATCGACTTCGAACGCGCGGCGATGACCATGTGGCCGGTGACCGGACCGGCGGTGCCGCCGACGGCGGTGACGAGGTAGAAATAGCCGTTGTGGCGTAGCAGTTTCGGCCCTTCGGGCGCGAAGTTCTCCGTGACCCAGCTGTCGGGATAGTGCCACGGCGAATAGGCCGGCTCGACCGCGCCGTCACGCGCCAGGCCGTCGTCGGTTAGGCGTACGCGGCGGATGCCGTTGACGAACAGGTAGCGCTTGCCGTCCTCGCCGACGACGTGGCCGGGGTCGATGCAGCCGGAGACTTTCAGGTCGACCGGCTCGCTCCACGGGCCTTTGATGTCGTCGGCCCAGATGGCGTAGATCGACCACTCGCTGCCGTTTGGCGCCGCCGGGATGTAGATGAAATAGCGTCCGTTATGCTTGCACAGATCGACGGCCCAGATGGTGCCGAGCGGCTTGTGCAGGGCCGGGCCTATCGGCGCCCAATTGACCAGGTCGGTCGAATGCCAGATGACAAGGCCCGGGTAGGAAAAGAACGACGAAAACGTCATGTAGTAATCGGCACCATCCTTGAGGATGGTCGGGTCGGGGTGATCGCCGGCGATGATCGGATTGAGGAAGGTGCCGTCGCCGCGATCGGCCGTGCGCTGGCCCTCGACGCCCTGACCCCAGCGCGGCGCCTTGTTCGTGGCGCATGTCGCGGCGGCAGCGGGCAGGGGCGCCACCGCCGCTCCGGCGATCAGAGCCTTGAATACGCCGCGCCGCGATGTCTTTGTCATGAGATGTCTCTGCCCTGATCCGGTGCCAGCCTAGCGGCCGGTCTTGCTGAAGCCGAGTTCGTCCATCAGCTGGAAATAGCGCGTTTCGGCGGCGTCGTTCTGCGCCTTGGTCAGGTCGGGCGAGACCAGCACGGCACCGACGACCTGGCCGCCGTTCGGCATGCGCGGCGCTTCGAGATACTTGCCCATGATGCGCCAGGCCTGGCCTTCGACCAGATCCTTGTCGCCGCCCTTGCCCTGCTTGATCAAATCACCCAGCCCATAGGCCGCCGGGGCGAAACGCTGGGCGGCGGAGGCACGAAACAGCGTCCGGGCCTTGCCGTAATCCTGATCGACGCCCTGGCCGTCGCGATAGAGTATGGCCAGCAAGTATTCGGCGCGCGGTTCATCGGCCGCGGCACCGGCCTGCAGCCATTTGACCGCCTGGACGATGTCCTTGGGGGCGCCGTCGCCCTCCAGATACATCAGGCCGAGATCGGCGTCGGCGCGGACAACGCCGTCGGTGGCAGCGGCCTGATAGAGGCCGAGCGCCCTTTGCGGATCGGGCGCGGTGCCTTCGCCGTTTTCGTACATGGTGGCGGCTTCGTATTCAGCCCAGCCGACGTGCTGATCAGCGGCCTTCTGGAACCACTCAAGCGCCTTTTTGTCGTCCTTCAGCGCCTTGTCGTAATAGTAGCGGTGGCCGAGTTCGAGCTGCGCCGTGCCATCTCCGGCCTCGGCCTGCTTTTGCACCTGATCGAGCGGCGCCTTGGCGAGGCTGGTTGTATAGGTGGTCGTGGCGGCGGTCGCGCCGGTGGCTGCCGTGGCGAGCAGAAGCGCGGCGAACAGGGCGCCGCCGTGGGCTATAAACTGTGTCATGATTGTCCCCCTCAGGATGTCGCCGCCATGCTTCGGACGCTGCTGGCCGCCTGTCAAGCCAGGGCCTTGCGCACCAGCGGTTCGAGTTCGGTGGCGATGGCGACGTGGTCCTCGGCGATGGGGTGGCCATTGCCCGGCCGGCCGGGGTAATGACTGACCGGGGCATGGGCGACGAGCGGGCTGTTCGACCGGCGCACGACCTCGTTGACATAGGCGGTCAGCACGGTGCGCTTGGGCAGGTCGCCATCGCTGACGATCGGCGAGTCGGTGAGAAAGATCATGGCCTTCGGCGCATCGCGGCGGACCTTGTCGACGAATTCGACATAGGCGTTGACGAACTCGTTCTCGTCAGGAATGCCCTGGTTGAAGTCGTTGGTGCCCAGCATGACGACGATGGCATCGGGCACATAGTCGGCCGGGTTCCAGATCATGGTCGGCTCGTCGGGCGCGGCCAGTTCGTAGAATTGCGGCGCGTTGCGGGTATCGCGGATGCCCTGCCAGTCGCGGATGACGCCGCGCCCGCCATAGGCGACGAGGTGGCATTGGGCGTTGAGCCGTCCGGCCAGCAGCTTGGCATAGGTCTTTTGCGCGTCGTTGACGGTCATGTCTTCGCGCGGATCGTCGCGGGCAACGTCGCAGGCCGCACCGCAGGTGATCGAGTCGCCGATGAACATCAGGCGCTTGGCGGGCAGGGGCGGCGGGGCGAGGAAACGGCCGTCGGGCGCCGAGGCACCGCTCAGATCCCACACGCCTTCCCAGCTTTCGTTGCGCCGGGCGATTTCGACCGTGTGTTCGCCGGCCGGCCCGTCATAGACGACGAGGTCCTGGGCGCCCTTGGCGAGATGAACCATCTTTGGCGGGCCGCCATCAATACGGATATCCATGTAGAGGGTATCGGTCGAGGCGGTGGTGTGCAGCACCAGGCGAGCGCCGTCGATGCTGGCGCGTAGTACGACACCCGGAAAACCGGCGCGGACAATGCCTGAAACCATCTTCGCCGTGCGGCCCTCGAACGACAGGAAGGGGCTTAGCGCCGGCACCTCGGACGGGACATCGGCCGGTTTGGCGACGCGTCTGGCGGCGAGCGCAGGCGTCGCGGAAAGCCCCATGGCAGCCACGGACAGGGTGAACAGACGGCGGTCGAGGTCCATGAGCGCTTCCCGGTTCTTTTTTTAAGTTGATTAAATTATGAAGCGCGGCATTCATGGCTGGCAAGGAAAAAACACAAACCGGGACAGGGACATGACGCTATTTTCCGCCAGGCTTGCCGGGCCTTTCGCCATCATGACTTTGGCCGCCACGTCAGCCGTTGCGGCGCCGATCTTGATGCCGGTCCAGACGCCGAGCGGGCTGACAGCGGCGGTCGTCCATGTCGGCGGCCGCGTCGTGCGCGCCGACACTGGCAGTTTCACCTACCAATGGCCGGGCACCTATTTCGAGACGGCCTTCACCGGCACCGAGCTTTACCTCAGGCTCGGGCCCGGCGACGTCATCCTGCACGTCAGTGTCGACGGCGAGGCCCTGGCGCCGCTGGTCAAGCCAGCGACGGGCACGTACCGCCTCTCGGGGCTGGCAGCGGGGGCGCATACGGCGCGCATCGAAGTGGCCAGCGAAAGCCAGGCCGGTCCAGACCGTTTCGATGGCTTTTTCCTGACGCCCGGCGAGACGGCAGGGAGCGTTCCGGAACGCGCGCGCTCAATCGAGTTCATCGGCGACTCACACACGGTCGGCTATGGCAACATCTCGCCGAGCCGCGACTGCACCACCGATCAGGTATGGGCGACGACCGACGACACCCAGGCTTTCGGGGCGCTGACGGCGCGGCACTACGGCGCCGACTACCGCATCAACGCCATTTCCGGGCGCGGCATCGTGCGCAACTACGACAACTTCCCGGCCGATCATTTGCCGGAAGCCTATCCCTACCTGCTGTTCGACAAGGCGCAGACGGACACCGACACGCACTGGCAGCCGCAGGTCGTGGTCACCGCCCTCGGCACCAACGACTTCTCGACGCCGCTCAAGGCGGGCGAGCCGTGGAAGGATCGCGACGCCCTGCACGCTGACTTCGAAAAGACCTATGTCGCCTTCGTCCAGTCGCTGCGCAAGCGCTATCCGCACACGGCGTTCGTGCTGTGGGCGACCGATCTGTCCAACGGCGAAATCCAGTCGGAAGTCACCAAGGTTGTCGCTCAGCTGAAACAGGCCGGCGAGACCCGGATCAGCTTCGTGCCGGTCAGCGGCCTGACCATGACCGGCTGCCACTGGCACCCGTCAACCGTTGACGATAAGACCATCTCCGACGACCTGATCAAGGCCATCGATGCCACGGGCGTGTGGAAGTAACTACTGCAGGCGCAGTCGCGTGCCGATGACCAGGGCGTCCTTCAGCCGGCCGTCGCCGCCGGGATTGCGGATATATTGCATGTCGGGCTGGACCGTCAGGTGGCCGGTAAGCACCGCCTTGTAGGTCAGTTCGGTCGTCGTTTCGGTCGAACGGCGGGAGGCGATGCTGAGGCGATAGGGGGCGCCGAGCCGCGCCTGCATGACGGATATGCCGACCTGATCGTTATTGTGACCGTCGAACAGGCCGGTATAGTTGAGGCCCGTTCCGGTATAGCGGCCGAGCTTTTGCGTCGCCGCACTGGCGGCGCCCACGCGCACCCAGCCCTGCAGGCCCTGGCTGGCATCGGCGTCCTCATCGAGGAAACGCCACACCAGCTGGCCATAGACGCCCTGGCGCGCGCCGGTGCCTGTGCCGTCCCAGCGCGAGCCCTTGACGGTGTAGCCCCAGTGGCCGAGCTTGATCAGGCCGTAATCGAAATGCTGCTCGTATTCGACAATCGCCTCCAGGCCATCGCGGTGATGCAGGTCGAGATCGGTGAACACTTCGGGATGGTTGGGATCACCCGGTACGGCGTCGAACAGGCCGGCGCGGATGGTGGCATGATAGGTCAGACGCCATTCGCCGACCGCGCCCAGACCCGTCACCGGAAAGATCGATGGTCCGGACTGAGACATGTCGGGGCCGATGCCGTCCGACGAGTTGAGAAACGGCGCGCCTACGCCCTGGACGTCGAAAATGCAGTTGAGGTTCATGACGCCGAACGTCGTCTTCAGCCGCCCGTCGGCCGAGGTATAGCGCGCCCAGGCTTCGAACAGCCGCGTCGCCGGGATAGCGTCGATGTTCGACACGGTCTGCAGGTCGCCGCTGTAGCGGCTGGAAAAGCCACCATGGCCGTCGACGAGGATATAGCCCCACAGTTCCCAGCCCTTGTCGCCCTGCCAGTCGGCGGTGAGGTCGACATTGGTGAGCGTGCGTTCGCCGCGTCGGAGCCCGCCCTGGGTGTTGTCGAGCGCGTCGACCGTGAGCACGGGGGCGAAGGTGAAGACGCCGTCGGCACGGGCGCTGACGGGCAGGATCGCCGCCGCGGCGAAGGCTGAGCAGCAGAGCAGGGCGCGGCAGGCGAGCATGGCGGTCCCGGTCGGGGCGTCGCCGGGACGGCCCCGGCCTGCCAAGGCCTAGCGCCGAATAATAACGCTGGCGTGACGATGGTTTGCCGCCTTAGCGCGCGTCGAGATATTGGCGGACCTTGGACCGCATGACGTTGAAGTCGAAGGGCTTCGACAGGTAGTCATCCATGCCGGCCTGCAGGCACAGGACGCGGTCGGCGGTGGTGGCGTGGGCGGTGACGCCGATGATCGGCACCGGCGGCAGATCGCCCTGGCGTTCGTACTGGCGGATCAGATGGGTGGTTTCCAGCCCGCTCAATCCCGGCATCTGCACGTCCATCAGCACGACACCGAAACGCCCGGCCTTGAAGCGATCGAAGGCTTCCAACCCGTTGCGCGCCACGATAACGCGGTAGCCGAACTCTTCGAGCAGGCTGCGCGCCACCAGGATATTGGGCTCGTGGTCCTCGACCAGCAGGACGGGCAGTTCGCGCACGTCCGGTGGCCCCTGACGGCCGTCGCCGGTACCGTCGTCGTGGAGAGGCTCGGCGGTTGTCACCTGCAGCGGCAGGGTGACGGTGAAGGTCGAACCCTGGCCCATGCGGCTGTCGACGCTGACCGTGCCCTTCATCGCCTCGACCAGAGTGCGGGTGATGGCCAGACCCAGGCCTGTGCCGCCATAGCGCCGGTTGATGCTGCTGTCGGCCTGGACGAACTTGTCGAAGATGGTGGCGATCTTGTCCGGCGGAATACCGATGCCGGTATCCGACACGCTGAGCGTCAGGTTTTCGGTGCCCGGCGGCTCGCCCGGCGCGCAGGCAATGGCGATGTCGATACGGCCGCTTTCGGTAAACTTGATGGCATTACTGATCAGGTTGAGCGCGATCTGGCGGATACGCCCGCTGTCGCCGAGGAAGGTGCGCTCGCCGACGCAGTCGATGTCGGTGACGATGTCGAGCGCCTTTTCGCGCGCCTTGACGTCCATCATGGCGACGACCTCGGCGACCAGATCGGACATGCGGAAGGGGACGTGTTGCAGCACGGCGGCCGCGGCCTCGATCCTGGCGACGTCGAGCAGGTCGTTGATCAGGTCGAGCAGACCGTTGGCGCTGGTGCGCAGGGTGTTGATGAAATCGCTCTGCCGGGGCGTCAGCGGCTGGCTCATGGCCAGCAGGTTCGACAGGCCGATGACGACGTTCATCGGCGTGCGGATCTCGTGGCTCATATTGGCCAGGAATTCCGACTTGGCGACGTTGGCGGCCTCGGCGGCATTGCGCGCGGTGATGACCTCCTGCAGGGCGCGTTCGCGTTCGGTGACGTCCGAGCCCTCGGCGAAAACACCGGTCACCGTGCCGTCGGGATCGACGATCGCCTGATAGAGCAGGTCGAGGTAGCGCCGTTCCGGCGCGCCGCCCGGCGTGCGTTGAAGATCTACGCCCAAGCCGTTGGCGCGAAATGGTTTTCCGCTGCGGTAAACCTCATCCAATAGCTCAAGATACCCTTGGCTCTGCGCCTCGGGGACGGCGTCGCGCACCGGCTTTCCGATGAGGTCGCGGTGACCGATCAACTGTTGATAGGCGGGGTTGGAATATTCGAAGACGTGGTCGGGACCGCGCATCACCGCCATGAAGGTCGGGGTGTCCTGGAACAGCTTCACGAAGCGCTCGCGCTCGTGCTGCAGTTCGCGTTCGGCCAGCACCTGCTGCGTCGTTTCGATAACGATGGCGATGACGCCGGCGGGGCGGCCGTTCTCGTCCGGCACCGGCGAGTAGTCGAGGTTCATCCACACCTGTTCCGGCGCGCCATTGCGGTGCAGGGTCAGTTCCTGGTTGGTGTAGGCCAGCGTGCCGCCGGCCAGGCCGACCTTCATGACGTTGTCGTTGAAGTCGGCGACCTCGGCCCAGCCTTCGCGGACGCGCGAGCCCAGCAATTGCGGGTGGCGGCCGCCGGCGAAGCCCGAATAGGCGTCGTTATAGATCATGATGCCGTCTTCGCCCCACAGCATGACGATGGGCAGCGGCGAACGCAGCAGGATGCCGGTGGCGGTGCGCAGGCTTTCCGGCCAGCCGGTGATCGGCCCAAGCGGCGTCTGACTCCAGTCGAAGGCCGCGATCAGCCGGCCGGTCTCGCCGCCATTGTCCTTCAAGCTTTGGATAAACAAGGCTGAAGGTGTCTGCGAATTCAATGATTTGTGGTCTTCGGCTGCCATAACACTTTAAGTCGCGACACTGCCGGAACGATCGGCCGCGCGGATCCCCTACGATGGCCACACTACCGACGGGGATAATAAGGGATCAATGTCGAGGTGGCAGCGGGCGCATACGCACCTGTGTCCCGGTGGCCTGTCACCGCAAAAATCAACCTTGGAGGGGCTGCGTCACATGGACGGTCGGAGCGCCGCGGACTATAAGAACGCCGGTATGTGCGCGCGTTGATGGAGACAACAGCAAGGGGCGGTGGCCTATGGTACGCAAGATCGGTATCTGTTTGGGTGTGGTCGTGACGCTCTTCGGGGCAGCCCTGTCGGCCTCGGCACAACCGGCATCGGACTACACAAAAGATCTGCCGTCGGTGCAGCGCGTCGAAAGCCAGATCAAGGGCGCCGATCCGACCGACACTACCGCCCGCCAGGTCGCCGTCTTCACCTATTTGCAAAGCTATATCCAGCGCATCAAGCTGGCGCGCGACTATCGCGGCGCCTATAGCCCCGGCGAGCAAAAGCTGATGGGCGATTACAGCCTGGCCGCCTATCAACTGACGCAGGACTTCACCAAGAGCCACAGCCCGGCCGAGGTCAAAGCCTTCCAGCAGAAGGAAGGCCAGTACGAGGTCAACAACGCGATGGACTGGATCAAGTCGCTGCAGGGCCAGCAGGCGGCCGACACCTATCGCGGCACCGAGGCGTCGCTGGCGCAAAGCTACAAGCAGCACGAAGACAAGGTCCAGCAGGAAATGAAGCCCAGTTCGGGCGGCGACGGCATCGCCGGCGATGCGGTGCTCGATCCGACCGGTGCCATCGCGCGCGGCGAGGCCAATCGCGTCAACGACCCGAAACTGCGCCGCTGTCTCGAACTCGGCAGCCCGCTCGATGACTGCGAAGGGCTGGGCGCGGTTGAAGGTTTTGCCAGCCTGATGACCATGGGCACCGCCAAGGTCGATGATGATGCGCCGCCTGTGGTCAGCGGTGTCGTGCTGGCGGGCCTGTATCAGGGCGCCGGCGGGCAATCGGGGGTGTCGACCGGCATAGGCGACGGCCGCGCCGTCGTTACCGATTGCGGCGGGCTCTACGGCGACCCGCGCGACTACCGCGTACGCAAGACCGGCGGCGTGACGCAACTGATCATCGCCAATGACCCGCAGCCGATCGTCGTCACCGTACAGCCGGACGGCTCGCTGATGGGGCCGGGGACGATCCTGGTCTCAGGCCGCGTGATAACCGGCTACAGCACGCAGACGACCCAGGTCATGGTCAATGGCGCGCCTGCCGGGGTTCAGGGCTATGATTGCGGCGGGCCGTGCCAGCACGTCAGCCAGACGCCGATCTTCGCCCCGAAAGTGGCGCGCTGTACCTTCGGGGTGATGACTGCGGTCCACACCAAACCGGCGCAACCGACCAAGACCGGCCTCGGCATGCTCGACGCCATGAATGAGACAAAGCCCTTGGTCAACGGCTTGCGCATGACCGGCCGTTTTGCCGGCCCGTCGGGACTGAAGCTCGACTTCGCCAATGGTGACGTCACGCTCGATTGTGGTCAGGCCCACGTCAGCATGCCCTACGTGGTCGAGAATACGCCGGCGGGCTTCGTCATTCACGTGCAGAACGGCGGCGGCGCCTTCCTGCTGGCGGTAGCGCCCGACGATACGCTGCATGGCTCGGGCTCGACCAGCGTCAATGGCCGCCTGGTGACGGCGATCAACGGCGACAATGTCCGCTTTGCGCCGCACAGCGAGACCTGCGCTGTCGGCGGGCTGACCTCGGCCGCTGGCCGCAATACGATGAGTTTGGCGGGCCGTTAGGCGGTCTCCATTGCCTCGCTATAGGCGCCTTTGCGGGCCGCGCTGTCGAGCCGGGCACGAAACAGCAAGGCCTGTTGTGCCGCTGAACGCTGAGCGTCGTCGCCGTGCCAGATGTGCAGAGCCGGCTCCTGGATAGCGCGGCCGAACGAGAAGGTCAGCGGCCAGGGCAGGGATCGATGCCGCGTATGCATGGCGTTCAGCCGCGCTGTCGCCTCGGGCCCGGTCTGGCCGCCCGAGAGGAAGGCGATGCCGGCGACCGCGGCGGGGACGTGTTCGCGCAGACAGGCCACGGTGGCATCGGCGATTTGGTCGGCGCTGGCCTGTTGCGCGTGGTCGAGGCCAGGCAGGACCATGTTGGGCTTGAGCAGCATGCCTTCGAGCGACACGCCCTGTTGCTTGAGATGGGCGAAGACGACGTCGAGCGTACGGCCGGTGACCTCGGCGCATCGGTCCAGGCTATGATCGCCGTCCATCAGCACTTCCGGCTCGACGATCGGCACCAGGCCGGCCTCCTGACAGAGGGCGGCGTAGAGCGCCAGACTCTGCGCATTGGCGGCCAGGCAGGCCTCGCTCGGCAACTGCGCATCGAGGTGAATGACGCCGCGCCATTTGGCGAACTCGGCCCCCATGCCGCGATATTCGGCCAGGCGCGCGCGCAGCCCGTCCAGCCCCTCGGTCATGGTCTCGCCGGGATGGCCCGGCAGATCGACCGGGCCTTCATCGACCTTGATCCCGATGACGATGCCGGCGCGCTTTATCACTTCCGTGAATGGCGTGCCGTCATTGGCCTTTTGGCGGATGGTCTCGTCGAACAGGATGACGCCGCTGACGGCATCGCCAAGGCCAGGCGCGGTCAGGATCAGTTCGCGCCAGCGCCGCCGCATCTCCTCGGTCTGCGGGATGTTCTCGGCGGCGAAGCGCTTGCCGGCGGTCGATGTGCTTTCGTCGATGGCCAGAAGGCCCTTGCCGTCGGCCATCAGCCGCGCCGCCACCTGAGGGAGATCAATCTGCGTCATGTCCTCACCGATTGTCTTGTAGCTAAAGGATTGGCCGCCGCGACGATGGCCTCGAAGTCCGAAGCGGCCAAACTGTCGCGACCGACCAGGGCGCCATTGACCTCGGCCAGGGCCAGGATCTGCGCCGCATTGGCCGCGGTCACCGAGCCGCCATATATTATACGCACCGATCTGCCCTCCACACCGAGATGCCCAATCAGGGTGGCGCGGATATGAGCATGCATTTCAACGATATCGGCCGGCGACGCGGCCTCGTCGGCGCCGACGGCCCACAATGGCTCATAGGCTATGGCGCAGGTCGTGCCGGTCATGGTTGGTGGCACGCTGGCAATGACTTGCGCGGCGCAAAAGGCCAGGGCGTGGCCGGCATCGCGCACCGATTTCGATTCGCCGACGCAGATAATGGCCATCAGTCCGGCGCGCGCGGCGGCGGTCGCCTTGGCGGCGACGCGCGTATCGGTGTCGCCATAGGCCTTGCGGCGCTCGGAATGGCCGACGATGACCGCCTGTGCGCCGTCGTCCTTCAGCATCTGGGCGCTGATATCGCCGGTGAAGGCACCGGTGATCTTGCCGTGGCAATCCTGGCCGCCGATGGCGACGACGCCGGCCGCGGCTTCCACGGCGCGGTCGATCAGCGTCGCCGGCGGGCAGATGAGGATGTCGGCCTGCGGTGGCGAGGCTCTGACGGCCGCGGCAATCGCCCGAATCTCGCCGAGCTGCGCCTTCAGGCCGTGCATTTTCCAGTTTCCGGCAATCAGCGGCCGCATGACAATCGTCCTCGAAACCGCCAGAGTAGGCGCGGGCGATATCAGGAATCGATATGGCGATTAGTGTGTGCGCAGCGTAGGGGCGCGTGGCGTGCCGACGACTTCCATGCGGTAGCCTATGCCGGACTCCGAAGTGATGCAGCGGCCGAGACCGGCGACGGATTCGAGCTTTTCGCGCACCTGGCCGATATAGACCCGCAGATACTGGGTATCGTCGGTATGGGAGGCCCCCCAGACGTCGCGCAGGATCTGTTTGTGCGTCATCATCTTGCCCTTGTTGATGACAAAGGTCTGCAACAGCGCGAATTCCTTGGGCGTGAACGCGACCAGTTCCTGATCGACGAAGACCTTGTGGCGCAACAGGTCCATGCGGATCGAGCCGTTTTCGATGACCGAACTGGCCTCGTCCTTGTGGATGCGGCCGCGCAGATTGGCCTTGATGCGCGCCAGCAGGACTTCGGCGCGAAAGGGCTTGGTGACGTAGTCGTCGGCGCCGGCACCCAGGGCCCTAACGATTTGACGATCGTCATTGCGCGCGCTCAGAACCACGATCGGCAGGTTGGAAAAGCGGCGCACACCTGCGATGACCTCGTGGCCATCGATGTCGGGCAGGCCGAGGTCGAGGACGATGAGGTCGGGCTTTGCCGCCACGGTTTCGCGTAACGCGCCCTTGCCACAATCGGCCTGGAGGATGTCGAAGTCCTCCGTGCCCAGGAAGATGGTGAGCATGTTGCGGATTTCCGGCTCGTCATCGACGATCAGGATTTTGGGGCGGGCCCCGATCAAATCCGAATTGGGCATGGGGCGCCTCTTGCGTTTGAAAGCCGCCGTTTGAGGCCGGCTCAGGCCGGACCTAATCTCGTGTGTCGGATGGGACCAGTCGCCCGAATTCGTCATACTTGGGGCGCGGGCCTTCCAGGCCGTCGATCTTGAGATAGAACGGCCCCTTGCGGTATTGCCGCCTCTGGCGGGCTTCGTCGATGCGGGCCAGGGGCGCTGCAGACGGACGGACAACGACCTCGCTGGGCACGGGAGCGGAAAACCGCTCCGGAAACGCCGGGAGCGGCGGGGTCGGCTTAGCGGATTTGGTGGTCTTCATGGCGTCCCTTTCCGGGAGGCTGGCGCCGGGGCCGCCTCGCCACGGCGAGGTCGACGTGGCGCATGGAAATCAGGAAAATCGCAGTTGTGCGGCGCCGCCGGTCGAGAAGATCTCGGTCATCGCCGCGCGGACGCAGTCATCGGCTTCGCCGCGTGAAGAAAAGATGCCCCAGAAGGCCTGGCCGCGGAACACTTCCCAGTTGACGCCGCGCGGCAGGATGCGAAAGCGCACGGGAACATTTTCGTAGATCAGATGGTTTTCGCCGGCGGTGGGCCAGATGTCGTCCCACCCGAGACGTGTTAGGGATAATGTTTGTGTCATGAGGGGACGCGGCCGGACAGATCCGGCCGCGCACGATCCTTTGCTTCAGACTTTGAGGTCGACGGCGGAATTCTTGCCGCGGTCATTGGCGACTTCAAAAGCGATCGTCTGGCCCTCGTTCAGGGTGCGCAGACCGGCCTTTTCGAGCGCGGAGATGTGGACGAAGATGTCGTTGCCGCCGCCTTCAGGCTGGATGAAGCCGAAGCCCTTGGTGGGATTGAACCATTTGACAGTGCCGTTGGCCATGGGAGGCCTCCATTGTTGATCGCACGTTCGTGCAAAATGCCGCGCGAGATTGCACGGCAGGTCCGAAAGTAGCGATGCTTGAGAGAGGCGCCGAGGCGGGCAGACAAGACAAAAGTCTGTTTTCGAATAATGTTATAATCTCACATAAAGATAAAAATAGCAATTGGTCGCCGATGTTTTTGTTTTTCGTTGTGAAAAACGCGAAATAATATTTGCCAGTCTCCATATTTTTATTTGACGAAATTTTGAATATAGCGCCCGAAAAACGCGGAAATAATAGCTATTTAGTGCGGATTAAAAGAAAATATTGGCGCTTTTATTTGAGGGCACGTCTTCGCGGCGTGCGAGGCGGCCAAGAACCAGCCCCTCGTTGCGGTTTTGGGCGCCTCATGCCCAAAAGTGGCTGCCACTTTGGGGCATGAGGCTCAACGAAGGGCTGGCTTAGAGCCGGACGCGTTGGGATATTACCGTCCGGATGTGTTGAGGCTGAGGTCACGAACCGCGTGGCCATGGGCTTGGTCGTCGAGGCGGCTGAGATCGTCGCGGTTGATCTGGCGCAGGGCGTCGGACATGGCCTGGGCCTCGCAGGCCTTTTCGCGCGCCGTGTCGTAGTCGTGATCGTAGCTGGCGGCGGTGTCGCAGACGTAACGTGCCTGCATCTGCAGTTGGCGATAGAGCTTGGCGGTCGCGGCGGCGTCGGCATGGCCGGTCGCCGGCACGGACATATGGGCTTCGGCGACGGTGGTGTCATCGGCCCAGGCCGGGGCGGAAACGCTCAGGATGGCGGCAACGAGGGCGGCGGAGAGAAGCGTGCGGGTCATGGTCAAATTCCTTGTGGCTGAGATTGTCGAAGGACGGTCACGGCGGCCGGGACGGCGGTGGTGATGGCTCGATCTTGCGGCGCCGGGCCGCCGGGCGACAGGACGGCGGACTGATGAAGTGCCGATGGATTGCCGATGAAGCGCCGACGCCCGGTCTTTTGGGCGACGTCGGGCGTGGCGGGCCCGTGCGAGCTATGTTATCCGAAGCATCGGATGGGGCGCCGGACCGGTGGCCTTGCCATGATCGTTCGAGCCCCGATGACCCAGCCCGCTTCCCCGATAGACGGTCCGGTAAACCTCGCCGCCGCGCCCGCCGTGCGGCTGGGGGCGCTGGAGGTGATGCCGTCGACGCGGGAGGTGCGCCATGGCGACACCCGCATCATCGCCGAGCCGCGAGCTCTGCAGGTGTTGCTGGCCCTCTATCAGGCCGCGGGCGCCGTGGTGTCGCGCGACGACCTGCTGCGCCGCTGCTGGGACGGCCGCATCGTCGGCGACGACGCCATCAACCGCTCGATCGCCAAGGCGCGCGAACTGGCCGCTTTGTCCGATCCGCCGGCCTTCGTCATCGAGACCATTCCGCGCGTCGGGTACCGGCTGAAGGTCGAGGCGGCCGCGCCGGTCGACGCCCCTGTCGTTGCCATGGTGGTCCCGGAGGAAGCCGGGGCGTCCGCGCCTGAAACCGCGCCGTCACGCCGCCTGATCCTTTTCGGTGGCGCCGGGGCGCTGGCGGTCGCCGCGATCGGCGGTGGCGCCCTGTGGTGGGCGCAGCGTCCGGCCACACCGGTCGCCTTGCCCCTGGTCGCCGTGCTGCCGTTCGATAATCTCAGCCCCGATCCCCAGCTCGGCTATTTCGCTGATGGCCTGGCCGAGGACATTCTCGATAATCTGACGCGCGCCGGCGGCTTGCGGGTGGCGGCGCGGTCGTCGAGCTTCACTTTTCGCGGACCGCAAAAGGCGAAAGCCGCGCGCACGCTCGGCGCCAACTATTTGCTCGACGGTTCGGTGCTGCGCGATGGTCAGCGCCTGCGCGTCAATGCCTATCTCAGCGACGCCAAAAGCGGCCAGACCCTGTGGTCGCAGACCTATGATCGCGCCGTCGGCCAGGAGCTGCAGATCGAGGACGAGGTCGCCCGTCAGGTCGCGGCAGCGTTGAAGGTCGAGCTGACGCCCCACGCGGCGCGGCTGATCGATCCCGTCGTCTACGATCTCTACCTGCAGGGCCGCGAAGCAACGCGTCAGCACGACCCGGCCTCGATCGAAAAGGGCAAGGCCCTGTTGCAACAGGCGGTGGCGCGGGCGCCTGATTTCACCGAGGCGTGGTTTCAGTTGGCCAAGAACCGCTGGCACGCCGGCTTTTTGCTGCCGCGCCCTGATCAGGAGGCCTCGTTCGCGCTTGGCCGTGACGCGGCGCAGCGGGTGCTGACGCTCGACCCGCGCTATGGCGCGGCCTACGGTGTTCTGGCGCAACTGACGCCGTCCTATCATCGCTGGAACGAGATCGAGGCCGGTCTGGTCAAGGGGCTGGCGCTGTCGCCGGCCGACGCCGACCTGATCCTGTGGCGCGGCGATTTTCTCTATCGCACCGGACGGGTGAAGGCCTCGGCCGACGCGCTGCAACGGTCTTGGAGCCTTGATCCGCTGGACTACGCCAATAACGAATACCTGTTCAATATCCTCATCGCGACGCGGCGTTTTGCCGAGGCCGACACCATTGCCCGGCGCATTCAGGCGATCTGGCCACAGCAGGTCGGCGCTTATTGGAACACGTTCTGGCTGCTGGCATGTTCAGGCCGGGAGGCCGAGGGCGCGGCTTTGCTTGACGATCGTGCCCGGGGCACACCCAGCGAGTTGCCGCAGGAGTTTTCGGTGCTGGCTGCGGCGGTGCGCGCTTCGGTTTCGGGCTCAGCCGCCGAGCGCCAGGCGGCCGCCCGGCAATGTATCGGCCTGGCGCAATATGGCCTGGGCTACGCCATCAACGCCATGTTGCTGCTCGGCAAGCTCGGCGACGACGAGGCTGCGGCGGAGATGGCGCGGGCGATCTACCTGCAGCAGGGGACGATCGCCATCGACCGCTCGGTGACGTTCAAGGGCAATAGCCGCTATCCGCCGTTCGGCGAGGCCAGCACCGAGAACCTGTTCCATCCGCTGGTGGCACGGGTGCGGCAGCAGGGCCGGTTCAACGCCATCTTCGACGGACTGGGCCTGACCGCGTTCTGGCAGGCTTTCGGGCCGCCGGACGAGGCGTAGCGCATCAATTGGCGCGCCCGTCGTCTTGGGCGCAATATTCATCGACCCTGTACGCAAAATCCGCCCGGTGCAGCCCGGCGGCTTTCTGCGCGGCCCTGGCCCAGCGGCACGCCGCTACGCGATCGCCGCGTTTCCACGCCGCCTCGGCGCGGCTGTCGTCGAGCCGGGCGTAATGATCGGCGACGCGAACATCGGCGTGCGACTGATGGACATAGGCGGGGATTGTCTCCCCAGGGCCGCTATTATCGTGGCCAATATCATGAACGATGGCGGGAGCGTCCGGTTGACCGCTCTGGCCCTGGGCCAGAGCGGCATAAGGGGCTATCGCCATACTGGCGGCCAGGACAATACAAATGCTATGCTTGTGGGTCACAACATCCTCCTTGAGCAAATATGACAGGGATTTGCGCCGCCAAGCACGAAGGCTGCGGCGCGTTGTCAATGCAGGTTCGACTTACCCGTCTTGTCGAAATCGGCGATCTTGGCCTCGGCAACTTCGCCGCGCGCCTTGGCGCTCATATAGGAAAAGACCATAAGCGTGTCGCGGTCTTGATCGAGGGTGTGCCGCGTGCTGATATCCTTGATAAACCAGGAGAGCACGGCTGTGTCCGGGCATGTCAGACTGGTTCCCCCCATGGTCATTCCCGCCTGTGCGCGTTCGCACTGTCGCGACGCTTCAGGTGCCTTGGCCCAGCTTTGATCGAGTTCGTCGCGCGTGATCTGGGCGTTGTCCGCCAGTTCGTGGAAGGCGCCGTATTGTTGGAATTGTGCGGAGACGAGGGCGTAGCTCAGGCGCTCCGGAATTTTCGGATGCGCGTCGCACTGGGCGATAGCCGGTTCCCACTCGGAGCGCTTTTGCCCGATCCAGTGCGATATGTCGGCGATATGTTGCGACATGCCGCCGACCGCAGCGGTATGATAGGTCGCGGCAAAATCCGCCTTGTCGGCCTCCGGCACGTGCGACCAGAAGCAGTCGCCCAGGCCTTGCGGCGCCGCCGGCGCGGTATCGGCGAAAGCCATTGCCGGCACGATGGCTGACAGGGCGAAAGCCAGGGGTACGGCGGCCCATTTCAGGTTCTTCATATCAATCCTCCCATTTGATATCCGAGTTGAGAATAAACGATACGGAATGCTCCGTAGATGTCAACGGAAAATTCCGTAGATGCGCGTCAAATCGTCATCGGCAGGCGTATACGGAGGTTTCCGTTGACGCCTACGGGAAATTCCGTATATAATAACCTCATGCCCAAGATGACCTCCCTGACTAGGCCCACCGATGCCGAACTCGAAGTTTTGGGGGTATTGTGGTCGCGCGGCCGCTCCACGGTTCGCGAAGTGCACGATGTCGTCAGCGCCGGGCGCGCGGTCGGCTACACCTCGATCCTCAAGACCATGCAGATCATGACCGAAAAGGGTTTCTTGAAGCGGCTCGAGCTGCAAAAAGCTCATATCTATCAGCCGGTCATGAGCGAGGAAGAAATGCAGGGTCAACTTTTGACCGAACTCAGCCAGAAGCTGTTTGCCGGATCGCCCGGCGCACTGGCCATGCGGGCCCTGGCCCTGACCAGTAGCGATGAGGAGTTGCAAGAGATCCGGGCCATGATCGACCGGCGCAAGGCGACGAAATGACGGCCTTTCCCGCGATCGTCGAGGCCCTGGGGTGGACGCTGGTGCATTTCATCTGGCAGGGCGCGGTCATTGCGGGACTTTACAAGGCCGCCGAAACGATGGTCACCGGGAAGGGCCCGCAAGCCCGTTACGTCGCGGGTCTCTGCGCGCTGCTCGCCATGGTCATGGCCAGTGGCGTAACCTTCGCCATAAGCCTGGGCGGGGCGCTACATAGCGCTCCAGCGAGCGCCGTTGCCGCGATTGGTGATGCGACCATTTTGGCGCCGAAGTCCCTCGCGGTGCAGGCCTTGCCGTGGGTCGACGCGGCCTGGCTGGTGGGTGTCGCCGTCCTGTCGGCCCGACTGCTTGCCGATCTGTGGCGCATCCAGCGTCTGTCGCGCCTGGCTTTGCCGGCGCCGGCCGCTGTGCTCAGGATTTTCGAGCGGGCGTTGGCGCGTTTGGGGGCGCGGTCGGGTGCGGCGCGGCGGACCTGCCTGCGGCTTCACGCGTTCATTACCGAACCCTTTGTCGTCGGGATTTTTCGGTCTGTCGTTTATCTGCCGTTGTCGGCGGTCACGGCCCTGGCGCCGGAGCAGCTGGAGGCCGTGCTGGCGCACGAACTGGAACACGTCCGCCGCGCCGACTATGCCTGGAACCTGCTGCAAAGCGTCGTCGAGACGCTGTTTTTCTATCATCCTGCCGTGTGGTGGATCGGCGCGAAGCTGCGGCAATATCGCGAGCTGTGCTGCGACGACGCGGCCCTGGCGACGTGCCGCGATCCGCTGGTCTACGCCACAGCCTTGCTGAGCCTGGCCGAGCAAAAGCGCGGCGCGCCGTCGCTGGCCATGGCGATGAGCGGTTTGGCGGGGTGTGATTTGGCGGGCAGCCCGAGCCTGCTCGCCCGCATTGGCCGGGTGCTGGGTGAAACCCCTTCGGAAACGCGGAGCAAGGGGCGGCGGAACATGGCGGCGATAGTCGCGCTGGCCATGTTGGCCACCGCATACGTGGCAGCGCTCGCCCTGGACCGCGCGGAAAGTTCCGTCGTCCATAAGGTTGAACGGCTGACGGCGCGGATGTCCGCCATCGCCCACGTGCCCTCGACGCCACCGGCGCGGACATATCGGACGGTTATCAGATCGTCCGCGCCCGTTGCGCGACCGTCGCCCGCAGCCTTTGCCGCACCGGTCGTGCCACCGGCTGCCGCCCAGGGGCCGCGGGTCGTCGGCGCCGAAGTGGACGGCAACCAGATAACCTATGAAGTGACCGGTCCGCCGCACGGTGATCTGCTGACCCGCTTGCTGCCGGTTCCGCGAGAGGCGAGGGCCGGCCAAACATCCCCGTCCGGAACCGTGGCCACCTACAAGATTACCTTCGTGGCGCCAAAAGTCGTTGTCAGCGAAGCCTATCCTCGCGGCACCACCGCGCTCGATTCCGACCAGAACTATCGTGTGGTCGTGACGAAAGTACCCAATGGCGCGATCTCGGATATGTCGGGGGCCGCCGTTATGCGCCTCGTGGCCAAGGGCGGCGATAAGCTGCCGGCGGCCCCGTCCAAGGGGCCCGGCGCAGGCCTGCAATACAGGTGTGCGACGGCGAGTTGCCGCTACATCCTCAATAATGACCCCGACGGTCCGCTTTAGGATGTTTTAGGCGAGACATCGGTCCAACGTGTGCCGTCGAATTCCCAGGTGTCGCCGAGATAGCCCTTTTCGCCCTGGCCACCGAAGATGACGACGCGATCGCGGCGCGGATCGTAGCCCATGACGAACTGGATGCGCGGCGGCGGGCCTGCGTCGGCGATCTTCGTCCACGTCCGGCCGTCATAGGCCCAGGTGTCATTACAGAAATGGCCGTTGGCGTCTTCGCCGGCGAACAGGATGACGCGCTTGCGCTTTGAGTCGTAGGCCAGGCCCGACCAGGCGCGGGGGCCGGGGCCCTTGACCGGGATCTGCGCCCAGGCCTGGCCGTTCCATTCCCAGGGTCGTCGAGCGCGTCGAGCGGACGGAAACCGCCATAGAGCACGGTGACGCCGCGGTCTTCGTCATAGGTCATAGACGTCGGGTCGCGCAGGGACGGGCCGGGCTTCCAGGTCTGGGCCCATTTTTCGCCGTCGAATTCCCAGGTGTCGGAAAGCTCGGTCTGGCCGTGGCGGCCGCCGAACAGCACGACCCGGTCGCGGCGGTTGTCATAGATCATGGCCGGGCCGCCGCGCGCCATGGCCGGATCGTCGCTGAGCAGGCGCCATTTGCCGTCGTCCAAGACCATCAGGCGGCCATTGTCAGCCGCTTGGTCCGCGAAGCCGCCGAACATCAGCAGGCGGCTGCGTTTGCTGTCGTAAGCCATGGCCGGGACGATGCGGGCGTCGTAGGTCCCTTTATTGTCGCCGTTGAGGATGCGCCAGCGTTCGCCGTTCCACGCCCAGATGTCGCCGGCAGCTTTCGGCGCGCCATCACGAAAGACATAGCCGCCACAGAGGACGAACTCGCCCGTGGTCGTATCGAAGGCTGCGCCGGCATGGGCGCGGGCCTCGGGGATCAGCACGACGTGGACGTGGACATTGACGTTCACATTGACATTCTGCACGACCTGCGCCCGAACCGGAGTGGCCATGACGCCCAAACCAAGGGCAAATGCGCGGCGGGACAGCAGGGTCATCGATCGGCCTCCGGAAAGGCCTGGTTATACGAAAGCTTTCGTAACGAGTCAACGAAGGCCTTCGTAGTACCCTTACAGAAATCGCGATACGACCATGCAGACAAAACACAGGCCAAGCAGGCCACCGGCAATGCGGTTGCCTACGGCCATGGTCTTGCGCACTGCGGCGACGTCACCACCGGCCTTCAGCTTGCGCCGGGCGCCGCCTATCACGACACCCTGGATGCCCGCGGCGACGATGGCCAATATGGCGCCCGCGCCGAGGACGATCTCATAAACGCCGACTCCGCCGGCGTGAAGCTGGCTCCACAGGAAGCCGCCGGTGAGGATGGCGATAGTGGCCATTATCATCTGGCGGGGGAAGGCTTTCTCGCCACCCAGGCCGCCGCTGCGCGCCACCATGCCCGAGGCAGCCAGCCACGATACGGCAGCAACGGCGTGAACAGCGACGGTCGCGGCGATAAGCATTTGCATGGGCGTCAGCATTGGGGCAGTGTCCTTGATGTGGATTGAATATACATGCTGTTCACTGAAAAATAGATATACACTCTGTAAATCGAATATCAAGCCGAATAATGTCACCCGTCGCCCCCCATTCTGAAACGCCTGAACCCCATGCTTCAGAACCCCGCGCCTATGTCAGCCCGAAACGCGCGGCGGCGGCGGCGCAAACGCGGGCGCACATTATCGCCGAGGCCATGCAGCTGTTGGAAGGCGGCCCGGCGCAATTGTCGATGGAAGCGGTGGCCAAGGCGGCGGGCGTGACGCGGTTGACGGTGTACAAACAGTTCGGCTCGCGCCGGGGGCTGTTGGAGGCCATGTTCGACGACACCGGCCGCCGTTTCGGCATTGCGCGCATGGCGCAGGCTTTGAGCGACGCCGATCCCAGAGCCGGTTTGCATCAGGCGATCGAAACCCTGTGCGCCTTCTGGGGCAGTCACCCGTCGTTTGGCCGGCTACATGAGGCGGCGGCCAGTGACGCCGAATTCGCCGAAGCCTTGTCGGCGCGCAACGACCGCCGCCGCTGCGTCTTCGATCAGTTGCTGAGCCGCATGAGCGGGCCGGAAGCGGCGCGCAAGGACTGCGCCGACGTCATCTTCGGGCTGACCGGCATGCCGATGTTCGTGGTGCTGATTGCGGGGCGCACGCCGGCCGAGGTCGCGGTGGTGATGAATGCCGCGGCGACGGCGATTTTGGATGCGCAAGGCCTAGGGCCGATCGACATTCAGGTTTCGCGGCGTGATATGAGGTAAAATTACGCAGTTCCAGGAGCGAAGGCGCCGGAAGGGGGCCCCCTTTCCAGCTTTCGCGACGCCGAACTGCGTAATTTTCCCCATACCCTCGGGCGCGGCGGATTTGATCCTTGAGGGCGTCACCTGCTGCTTGTGGAGATCACTCCACGGCGCATCAGGCTCCTGCTCAGGGATCAAATCCGCTCGCGTCACGCTCGGAAACTGAACGTTGATCGGCCCTAACTAAGGGTGGACACGCCCGGCCGTGACGCCCTAGGCTATGTTAGCGCTAACGGCGCAGCGTTTGAACGGGGAGGCCGTCATGGCTTTGAAGACGCAGATTGTCATTGTCGGGGGTGGGGCGGCGGGGCTTGAACTGGCCGCGCGATTGGGGGCGCGCTATGGCCGCGACAAGCACGACATCATCCTGGTCGAGCGCAATCGCACCCATATCTGGAAGCCGTTGCTGCACGAGGTGGCGACCGGGTCGCTGGACGCCAATCTCGATGAGGTCGGCTACCGCAGCCATGGTCATCAGTGGGGCTATCGCTATTTTTACGGCACGCTCGACGGCATCGACACCGAGACGCGCGAGGTTCATATCGCGCCGTTGACCGATGACGACGGCAGTGAGCTGATGAGCGCGCAGACTGTGCGCTACGACTATCTGGTGCTGGCCATCGGTTCGGTGAGCAACGATTTCGGTACGCCGGGGGTAGCGGAAAACTGCCTGTCGCTCGACAGCCGACGCCAGGCCGACCGGTTTCGCGCCAAGCTGCTCAATCACTGTCTGCGGGTGTCGCGAATGATGAGCCAGGATCCAGCGAGCGACGCCCACGTCAAGGTGGCGATCGTCGGCGGCGGGGCGACCGGGGTCGAGCTGGCGGCGGAGCTGTACAACGCCGCCGATGCGCTCAGCCACTATGGGCTTGAGGTGTTCGACCGCAAGCGCCTGGAGGTGACGCTGATCGAGGCCGGGCCGCGAATTCTGCCGGCGCTGCCGGAAAAGCTGTCGGACGCGGCGCGCCATGAGCTTGAGGTGCTGGGCGTACGTGTGCTGACGGGGATGCCGGTGACCGAGGTGACGCATGACGACATCGTCATCCGTTCGGGCGAGCGCGTGGCGGCCGATCTGAAGGTGTGGGCGGCGGGCGTGAAGGGGACGTCGATCGGCGGCAGCACCGGCGGGCTGGAGATGACAAAGAGCAACCAGTTCGTGGTTTCACCGACGCTGCAGACTTCGGACCCGCGGGTGTTTGCCATGGGTGACTGCGCCTGGTGCGTGCTGCCGGGCAGTGAGCGGCCGGTGCCGCCGCGGGCGCAATCGGCGCACCAGATGGCGGAGACGGTGTTCCACAATCTTGTCGGGTTGATGGAGGGGCGGAAGCTGAAGCCGTTCGTTTACAAGGATCACGGCTCACTGGTGTCGCTGAGCCGGTTTTCGACGGTGGGCAGTTTGATGGGCGGGCTGGTCGGGGGGCAACTGGCGATCGAGGGGCGGCTGGCGCGGCTGGCCTATACGTCGTTGTACCGGATGCACCTGATTGCCATTCACGGGTGGTTGAAGGGCGTGGCGCTGATCGTGGTGGGGCATGTGAATGCGATTGTCAGGCCGAAGCTGAAGCTGCACTGACCCCATTGCGGGGTTTGGGGCCTGAGGCCCCAAGCCTTCCTTTTTTCCTCTTCCGCCACCGCCCCTTTTGGGGGGCGGTGGCGGAAGAGGAAGAGAGAAAAGATGTGGGGTCGCAGACCCCACACCCCGACGTTGGGTCGTACACCTCAGCATCCCGCCCTTACCAAACCCGCTTCACAATCCAACCCCATCCCGAGCTCTCCTCTGGTAGTATGGTAAAAACCGCGGCGGATGACCGAACCGGATCGGCGTGTTTCCGATCCCTGCGTAAAGGAGCGTCCCAATGGACAAGCCCATTTTCCATAAACTCACTCTTGGCGCGGCGTCGCTGGCGCTGATGCTGACCTTGCAACCGGCCTCAGGCGCCCTGGCCCAGAACCACGGTCACGGTGGGGGCCATGGCGGCGGTGGCGGCCATATGAGCGGCGGCCACATGGGGGGCGGCGGTGCACACTTCAGCGGCGGCCACGCCGGCGGTTTCTCTGGCGGCGGTCACACCACCTTTGCCCACTCCAACTATGCCCGCGGCAGCTACGGCCATACCGGCTACGGCGTCCGCACCGGCATCCGCTCTTACGGCGGCTACGGTCACGGCTATTATGGTGGCGGCCACCTCGGCACCCGCTACCTGTGGGGCGGCCTGCCGTTCTACTTCTATGGCGGCTACTATTACGGCGATTGCGGCTGGCTGCGCGAAGAGGCCGAAGACACTGGCTCGCCCTACTGGTGGCACCGCTACCACCTCTGCCGCGCCTACTAAGACCTACGCAGGAGCGCCATTGCGCGCGCAGGCCTCGGACATGTCCCGACAATGCTCGGTGCCGGTGACCGCCGTTGCAGCGAAAGCTGCCGGTGGCACCAGCGTGGCATGAATGTCCGAACCCTGCGTCAGGGTACGTTGAACCGGACACTTGCCGGCGATTTCCAGGATGCGGGCGCGTTGCTCATCGTCAAGCGGACCGGTCAGCTCGATCGCCTTGGTGAAGACATCGCGGCCGTCGAGCCCGTCGCGGCTGTGGGTGACGCGCACGCGCACCGCCTCCAGCGGCCAGCCCTTGCGATTGGCGTAGAGCCGGATTGTCATCAGGGTGCACGAGCCGAGCGCCGCGCCGAGCAGGTCGTAAGGGTTCGGGCCCGAGCCCAATCCGCCCGCCGAGATAGGCTCATCGACGATGAATCGTGACGATCCGGCCGTGGCCTGAAGCTGAAAAGCGCCGGCGCGGGTTTCATCGACAATGATGGCCTCGACGGCCGCGTCTTGCGTGTTCATGGCTCAGCCCCTGTTCCGCCGCGTAGCGGCCGACGGTGATTTCGGGCGTGTGTATCACGGGAGGCGTACGGTTCACAGATGTCTCAGGCGAGGCAGCCGGACTAAGCGTTTCCCGGCCTCAAACTGTCGATCATCTGCTGAATCATGCCGGCGACCTGGGTCAGGTCGTAGGGCTTGGCAACGAAGGGGACGCTGCCCAGGCCTTCCGATACGGCGAAGTGCCCTGACGTGATCAGCACCTTTACGCCCGGATGGTCGCGCAGGACGCGCTTGGACAGGGCGATGCCGTCGAGCGTGCCCGGCATGCGGACATCGGTAAACACACAGCCGATTGCCGGATCGTGCTCCAGCACGTCGAGCGCCTGATCGCCGGACGAGGCCTCGACGACCGTCAGCCCGTGGTCGTTCACCAAGACATCGGAAATAATGAATCGCAGGCCAGGCTCGTCTTCGACGACGAGGACCTTGGAGAGCGCAGGGCCTGTCTGCGCGGAGGAGGACGCCATACTTTGAAACCAGCCACAATGATCGAGACATTGATCAGCGGTGGGGCCTGTCCCTGGTCAATTCAGGTTGAAGATAATCCGCACCTTGTAAGTTTTCGATGTGGCGCCGGCGGATTGGCCCGCGCGGCGCTATTCGCTTGTCAAGCTTGACACAAGGTGGTCTAAACTTATGCCGTTGGGTGTATGATCGCGGGGGCGATTGACGAACGACATGCGCGGGCAGCAGCCGAAGCTCCGCATGGGAACCTTTTTGGTTCGGCGCAGGAGACGCCTATGCCTGACACCCTCGACCCCGTCCGCCTGGCCGGCCGGACCATTGGCCCCGTCAACCACATCTGTGCCTTCTTCAACTCGAAGGATGAGCAGTACAAGGTGCTGATGCCGTTTTTCAAGGACGGCTTCGACCAGGGCGAAAAGCTGTTCCACGTCGTCGATCCCAAGCTGCACGACGATCATCGCTGCGCCTGCCGCAGCGGGGGTATCGGCGTCGACCAGGCGGAAGCCGACCACCAGCTTCAGATCAGCGACTGGGAAAGCACCTATCTCAAGGACGGTTATTTCGACGGCGACCGCATGATCGCCATGGTCGAGGACATGCTGGCACAAAGCCGCGCCGATTTTCCACGCGTCCGCGTCACCGGCAATATGGAATGGGCGCTGGAAACCGCGCCCGGCGTGTCGGACGTCATCGAATACGAGACCAAGTTGAACTATGTCCTGCCCAAATATGACGACGTCTTTGTCTGCGTCTACGACCTCAACCGCCATAGCGGCGACGTCGTCATGGACATTCTGCGCACCCATCCGATGGTGATCATCGGCGGCGTATTGCAGGAAAATCCGCTCTACGTGCAGCCGGACGACTTCCTCGACCAGTTGCAGAAGCGCAAGTCGGATGCGGCGGGCGCAGAGGCGGCGTCTTCCGCGCACACCGCCTGATCGAGCCCGGACGACGCCTGCGTGCTGAAAGCCATCCCTGAAGCCGATGAAGATACCCTCAGGCGCAGCCTGGGCGATATTGTCGCGCTGTCGACCCTGACAGCAGTGTGGGCCGGTGCCAAGCCGGTGCGCATCGCCGAGAGTCTTGGCGCCGCCCTCTATTCCATGTTGGGCGCCAAACTGGTCTATGTCGCGCTCGATGATCCGAAGGGGGGCGCCCTGGCCCGCATCGCCCAGACCGGGCGCTACCTGTCGGATGAGCGGATTGCCGGGGACCTGGGGCCAAAGCTTGTCGATTGGGCGCGACGCCGCGATCCGCACGAGCTTTATGTGCATGAGGTGCCGGGTGAGGTGCCTTTGCGCATCACCTGCCGCCAATTGGGTCACAATGCCGAACTGGGCGTGATCGCCGCCGGTTTTGCCGGCGATGACGCGCCGGCCCCGTTGCATCACCTGCTGCTCGACGTCAGCGCCACTCAGGCGACGACGGGGCTCAACAATGCGCTCGCGGTCCAGTCCCTGCGCCAGAGCGAGGCGCGCCTGCAGGACCAGACGGTGGCGCTGGAGGCGCTCAACCGCACCGCGGCGGCGACAGCGGGCGAGAAGGACCTCGATCGGGTGGTGCAGACGGTGACCGATGCCGGGGTCGAGCTCAGCGGGGCGGAATTCGGCGCGTTTTTCTACAACGTCATCGACCGCAGTGGCGAAAGCTACATGCTCTACGCCCTGTCGGGCGCGCCGATGGAGGCCTTTGCCGGCTTTCCGATGCCCCGCAACACGGCGATTTTCGCGCCGACCTTTTCGGGCGAGGGCGTCATCCGTTCGGACGACATCAAAAAGGATCCGCGCTACGGCAAGAACGCGCCGCGGTCGGGGATGCCGCAGGGCCATTTGCCGGTCAGCAGCTATCTGGCCGCGCCAGTGGTGTCGCGCACGGGCGAGGTGCTGGGCGGACTGTTTTTCGGCCATTCCGCGACGGGACGCTTCACCGAGGAGCACGAGCGCCGCATGGTGGGATTGGCGGCGCAGGCGGCGATCGCCATCGACAATGCGCGGCTGTTCCAGGCGGTGAAGGCGTCCAATGAAAGCCTGGAAGAGCGCGTGGCCGAGGCCCTGGCCGAACGCAAGGTGTTTTCGGACGTGATCGACAGTTCGACGACCGCGGTGACGGCGCTGGGGCTCAACTTCGAAATCCTGGCGATCAACCGGGCGAATATCGACGCCTTCGAGCAGGTGTACGGCAAGCGGCCGCGCGTCGGCGACCAGTTCCTGGATCTGTTCGCCGACATGCCCGAGCACGTCACGCAGCAGCGCGATATCTGGCAGCGGGCGCTGAACGGCGAGGAGTTCTTCGTCATTCAGGCCTTCGGCGACGACCGCTTCGAGCGCCGTTATTACGAGGTCCGCTTCAGCACGCTGCGCGACAGCGACGGCCGCATGATCGGCGCGTCGAGCACATCGTACGATGTGACCGACAAGGTGCTGGCCGAACAACGTCTGGAAGTGGCGCAGGAGCAGTTGCGCCAGGCGCAGAAAATGGAGGCGGTCGGGCAGTTGACCGGCGGCATCGCCCACGATTTCAACAACATGCTGGCGGTCGTGTCGGGCTCGCTCGACCTTCTGGAGCGGCGCACGCCGGTCGATGACGGCCGCGCCCGGCGGCTGATTTCATCGGCCCAGGAGGCGTCAAGGCGCGCCGCCAACCTGACGCGGCGCTTGCTGGCCTTTTCGCGGCAGCAGCCGCTTGAGCCCGAGGTGCTGGACATCAACAAGCTGGTGTCGGGCATGTCGGACCTGTTCCGCCATTCACTGGGCGCCGACGTGCAGCTGGAAACGGTGCTGGCCGGTGGGATATGGCCGGCCTTTGTCGATCAGAATCAGTTGGAGAGCATTCTGCTCAACCTGGCGGTCAATGCGCGCGACGCCATGCCGGGTGGCGGGCATCTGACGATCGAGACGCAGAACACGCACCTCGACGCGCGCTATGTGGCGGAAGAGCCGGGCGTGGTGCCCGGGCAATATGTCATGCTGGCGGTGACCGATACGGGCACGGGGATGCCGCCCGAGGTGATCGCCAAGGCCTTCGATCCGTTCTTCACGACGAAGGAGGTCGGCAAGGGCACGGGGCTGGGGCTGAGCCAGGTCTACGGCTTCATCAAGCAGTCGGGCGGGCACATCAAGATCTATTCCGAGGTGGGGCAGGGGACGACGATCAAGCTGTACCTGCCGCGGCATATCGGGCCGGCGGTTCCGATGGAGAGCCGCGATCACGAGGCGCGGCTGCCGGCGGCGGAAAGCCGTGAGCTGATACTGGTGGTCGACGACGAGGAGATCGTGCGCAATGTGTCGATCGAGGCGCTGACGGAGCTGGGCTACGGCGTGCTGTCGGCCGGCGGGGCGGCTGAAGCGCTGGCGATTATCGGCGAGCGGACGGACATCGATTTGCTGTTCACCGACATCGTCATGCCGGAGGTCAACGGGCGCAAGCTGGCGGATGCGGTGCAGGCGCTGCGGCCGGAGCTGCCGATCCTGTACACGACGGGTTATACGCGCAACGCGGTGGTGCATAACGGGGTGCTGGATGCGGGGGTCGACCTGATCGGCAAGCCGTTTACGCTGGATGAGCTGGCGCTGAAGGTGCGCGAAGTGCTGGATACGGCGTTGTTGCGGCGGAAGGTGCAGCCCTGAACCCATTTCGGGGTTTGGGGCCTGAGGCCCCAAGCCTTCCTTTTTTCCTCTTCCGACACCGCCCCTTTTGGGGGCGGATGGCGGAAGAGGAAGATAGTAAAGATGTGGGGTCACGGACCCCACACCCCAAAACGGTTACAGTGCTCCACTATCCACCCGAACCCCTCCGGAGGTCCCCATGTCGAAAGTCCGCGTCGCCGCCTTCTCTCTCTCGCTCGACGGCTTCGGCGCCGGCCCGGAACAGAGCCTGGACGATCCCCTGGGCAAACGCGGGCCGGAGATGTTCGCGTGGTTTTTCCCGACCCAGGCTTTTCAATCCATGTTCGGCAAGACCGGCATCTCGGAAGGCGCCGATGCCAAATACGCCGCCGCCGGCAATAGCGGCTTCGGCGCCTTTATCCTCGGCCGTAACATGTTCGGCCCGGTGCGCGGCGATTGGCCCGACGACACGTGGAAAGGCTGGTGGGGCGAGAATCCGCCCTATCACGCGCCGACCTTCATCCTGACCCACTATCCGCGCGACCCCATCGTCATGGAGGGCGGCACGACGTTTCATTTCATCACCGGCGGCATCGAAGAAGCGCTGAACCAGGCCCGCGCCGCCGCCGGCGACAAGGACATCAAGATCGGCGGCGGGGTCAGCACGGTGCGCCAATACATCCAGGCCGGCCTGGTCGACGAGATCCACTTTGCTATCTCGCCGGTCATGCTGGGCAGCGGCGAAGCCATGTTCACCGGCATCGACCTGCCGGCACTGGGCTACACCGTTACCGCCCACGAAGCGACCGACGCCGCGACGCATATCGTCCTGACGAAATCATCGGCGACATAGGGCTTCCGCCTCTGCCTGACGTCGTCACGCCTTGCGGCGCTTGCGCCACAGCTCGCGGACCGTGAGGATCACATCGGGCGCGAACAGGGCCGCGACCACTAGGCCCCACAGTACGTCGGCCAGGGTCTGGTCGGTCCAGCGAAAGCTCGGCCAGGCGTCCGGCACGCGGCTGAGGATAAAGACCAGGCAAAAGCCATAGCTCTTCATCATCCACGCCTTGTGCAGCATGAGGTTGCGGTTCAGCACGCAGATGAGGGCGATGGCCGTCGTCGCAAACCAGCCGCCGGCCTGAAACAGCTGCTCGATGCGGATCGAGGCCGGCTCGAAATGGTAGCCGATCCACGCCGCCATCGGCGCCGAGATGGCAATGGCGCCGACATAGACGCGCCCGAGCCAGCGATGCAGCTTCGGCCGCGTACGGCGGAGGGTGTCGGAGAACTGAAACGGCCCGCTCAGCAGCGCCACCGCGCCCAGGGGGCCGTGGACCAGCAACAGCCATTTGAAATCGTGGATATGCTTCCATTCCGGGTTGGCCGGCAACACCAGAAAGCGCTCATCGACCCAGAGGACCAGGGCGACGCATAAGGCCATGACGGCGAAAAACGCCCACTTGGTATAGTCCGCATCCTTGCGCGCCAGAAAATTCATTGCACAGCCCCGAGTCCACCGGGGCGAGGCTAACCCAGGGGGCGGCGGGCGTCGTGGAACATTTTTGACGGGCCTGTTCGTCCGTGCACGTCCGTTTTGAGGGTCTTTCTTTCGGCGCGCGACCGCCTATGTTGCGGAAATGGCTGTCTATATCGATGACATGTATCGCTATCGCATCGGCGACTTTCACGGCCGCAAGATGTCGCACATGATCGCCGACAGCGATGCCGAGCTGCATGCCGTGGCGGCGCTGATCGGCATGAAGCGCGAGTGGTTTCAGGGGGATCACTACGACGTGCCGCTGACCCGCCGCGATCAGGCAATTGCCGCCGGCGCCATCCCCATTACCTACCGCCAGGCCGGCGCGATGCGGAGACGCCGTGCCGTCGAAGGCATCTGCGGCGACCCACACTCAGCCGTGGCCTGGTATGCGGCGTGGCGGAAAAGGTGAGGGGGGTACTGCATCACCGGAATATCCTTCGATATTTATTCAACTTTCTCAAAAAACTTCAGGATGCGTTCTGGCCTGAAGTCGAATTTCTTGGTTTTGATGCAGACGGAGGGAAAGAATAACGATTCGTAACGACTTGCGTTAAGCGAAATTTCCCCTCAGGATTGCTGCCAAAATCCAGGGAGGCAGGACATGAAGTTTGATTTCGGCAAGTTGGGAAGTGCCTCAGGTGGGCAAAGGCCGACCGATCCAATCCGGCTTTTCGAAACACTTCCCAGCCTTCCTAATACGTTAAATGACCTATGGAGAGGGCAAGCTGAAGCGCTGACGGAATGGCATCAAAATAGGCAGCTCAGTGATGTACTAATTTCTCTTAATACAGGAGCTGGGAAAACTGTATTGGGGTTGTTGATTGCGCAAAGCCTTGTCAATGAAGGTCTAGAGCATGTTGTGTATGTGTGTTCAACAAACGACCTTGTGAAGCAAACCGCAATTGAAGCGAATAGAATCGGCATTCCATATACAACAAGATCAAAAGCAAAATTCAGCAATGATTTATTTGAAACTGATCAGGCGTTTTGCATAACAACTTATTCGGCACTATTTAACGGCCGGAGTACAATTAGATCTAAATTTTTTCCTGAAGCGATAATCTTTGATGATGCTCACGTCGCTGAAAATATCCTTAGGGACGCTTTTACCATCCGAATTGATTCCGCTAAATATGGAGATTTATTTAAAGAGGTTGCTAATTTGTTTGCCGATCATTTTAGCGAATTGGGAAACAGGGGGCAGTTTAATGACGCCATAGGTAAGCAACATTATGCCACCGCCTTTGCAGCGCCGAGAGCCGTACATTCAAAAAAAGCGCAGATATTGGAGATATTTGACCGTCATCGACTTCAAGAGGATGAAAGCATAAAATATGCTTATTCGCATTTGCGTGATCATATCGAATGCTGCGCCGCTATATTCACTCACGGAGCATTTGAATTGGCGCCGCCATTTCTGCCAACTCTGGCGATGGATGTCTTTGATCGACCAGTTCGAAGAATTTATTTGTCAGCAACGCTAAGCTCTCAAATTGAATTTGTTCGCGCGTTTGGACGTGTGCCTAAAAAAGTAGTGATGCCTTCAAATGACGCCGGAAATGGTGAGCGTTTGGTTTTATTTGAGAAGGGAGTTCAGAACGGCTTTCCAACAAAGTTGGCTAAAGAAATTTCTTTATCAAATAAAATTGTAATAGCGGTCCCAAATTATCAGGCCGCAGGCAATTGGTCGGATGTAGCCTCGCCTCCTGCAGTTGAGCAATTTTCCGACGAACTTGATAAATTTAGAAAGGAAAAAGTTGGAGCATTTGTACTTGTTGCTCGGGTAGACGGCATAGATCTGCCGCATGATACTTGTCGAATTATGCTGATGGAGGGGGTGCCTAGCGGGACGTCGCTTATAGAGAAATTTCAATATGAATTTTTAAGAATGGCAAATGTCCAATCATATCGGATTGCTAACCGCATTGCTCAGCTATTTGGACGGATAAACCGGGGGCGCAATGACTATGGTGCCTTCTTGGTAAAAGGGCATGAGTTAAATGTTTGGTTAAGCAGAGATAGGAATTTATCAATTCTACCGCCGCTTCTGCAGAGGCAGATTATACTTGGGAGGGAAGTTCAAACTGGGCTCGGAATTAACGATCACAACGCCGTAAAGGGAATCGTAAGCGCTGTTCTTGGAAGAGATCAGGATTGGTTAGACTATTATAGTCGCGAAATTAAGCTTGCGGAGATTGACAAGGAGCAAGCTGATCGCGTCTCTGCAGCGGAGCCTGTGCTTTTGAAGGCGGCTATATCAGAGGCGAATTATGCATGCGCTATTTGGAATCGTAACTACGCGCTTGCTAGGCGAACGTTGGAGGCGACAGTTGATGAAGCGACCCAGGCAGATACGCCCTTGGGTGGCTGGCATAATATTTGGGTCGCTGCGGCTTATGATTTGGAGGGTGATCGTGGTTCTGCGGAGAACCATTACGCAAAAGCCAGATACAAAATTGGTCCAGCGATCACTCTTCCTCAAAGGCGCTGGCAAGCAAGTGATGGTAGCGTGGAGATCGTTTTTAATTCGTTTGGCAATTCAATACGACAACAAGTTGCTTACACAAGCGGAGGTGCTTTCGAAACTGAACTTCGGAAAATAAGGGAGGAACTTGAATTGATATCGAGCGGTTCCCCAAGGCAAGCAGAAGCAGGGCTTCGGAAGCTAGGAGAATTGCTCGGCTTTCGATCAGAGCGTCCAGATAACGATGTTGGTACCGGTCCCGACGTGACTTGGGTTGATGATGATGAAAAGAAAATATTGGGATTTGAGCTTAAAACCGACAAGTCTGATCCAGCTACTTACTTTAAAAAAGATGTAGCGCAGGGCCATGATCATATTGAATGGATGGCCTCAAATTATTCGGAATGTGAACAGCTTGGCTTATTGTTCGTCGGGCCGGATGGATTGGCTGATAGTAAGGCGAACCCGTCGGAGGGCATGGGACTTTGCCTTATCAAGCAAATCGAGAGCCTGAGGGGACGCTTAGTCGGATTCATAGACGCGATGCGTGATATCCCACCTATCGAGCGCCTTGCTGCCGTGGACACAGAAACAAAGAAACAAATATGGTCACTATCAAGCTTGGCCTCAGAATTATGGTCAAAAAATTTGTCAGGCTAGAGCCGCATGAAAATTCACACAGAATTGCGGCTGCTTTGTTGAATTGGAGAAAATTATGGCTGTTTACGTGGTGACATGGAATCTAAATCGTGAAGCTGGTAACTACAGCCATGCAAGGGATGAATTTTTAAAAAATCTGAATAAATACGATAACATACAAGATGATCTCGATTCCGTACGATTTATATCGACGAATAGTACAGCAGATCAAATTGACGTATTTCTACGTCAAAAGCTGGACCAAAACGACCGGTTGTTCGTCTCTCAACTCGTGCGTGGTCAGCACCAAGGGTGGTTGGCGCGCGACACATGGGACTGGATTAATGCTAGACTTTAGGTGGTCAGATTAAATTCACCTGAATGGTTTCACTGGTCGAAACCTCGCCGAATCCCCTTTACAAAAGCCGTTTCAGGCGACACCTTCCGTGCGGGTTGTGAGAGCGGGGCGGCATGTCCGGAGAATTCGAACTTTTCGGGCTGGATAGCTGGAAATCCTGGCTGCGCCGCAACAAGGGCCACGAATTCGTGCCGGCGCCGGGGCAAAAGTGCCTCAACTGCGATACCGAGCTGAAGGGCCAGTACTGCTTTCATTGCGGCCAGGACGCCGACACCCACCACCGCACCATTCCGCATCTGTTGTTTGAGGCCTTCGAGGGCCTGTTCCATCTCGACGGGCGGCTGTGGACGACGTTCCCGCCGCTGCTGTTCACGCCGGGCAAGCTGGCGCGCGACCTGATGGAAGGGCGCGTCGCCCGCCACGTGCCGCCGTTCCGCATCTTCCTGATCGCGCTGCTGGTGCTGATGGCCGTGGCCGAGCACCAGACGGAGGAGGCGAGGCTGCATCCGCGCCCGGCCCCAGAGGTGCAAATGCCGGGTATCGTCGGCTTAAGCGTCACGCCGGACAAGCCGTCGCCGCCGGCTGTGGCGGCCAGCGCATCAGCATCCGATGAAGCTTCCGACGCGGCCTCGGATGACGGCAGCGATTTCACCGAAACCCTGGACCATCACGCCGGTGAGCTGCAAAGCGACCGCATGACGCGCACGGTCGACAAAAAGACCGGCGAGGTCACGGTCACCCACAATATCAATCCGCTCAACCTGACCGATGACGACTCTAAAATGGTCGGTGGCTGGGTAGCGAAGTCGCACATCAAGCCCGACTGGCTGAAGGCCGACCTGATCCGCGCCCTGGAAAACAAGGAACGGTTCTTTGCCTCGATCTTCACCTGGGGGCACCGGCTGGCGCTGTTGCTGCTGCCGATCGTCGGGCTGACGCTCGCCCTGCTGTATATCGGCAAGCGCAAGGATGGGCGCAGGCTCTATCTCTACGACCACCTGATCGTGTCGATGAACCTGCTGTCGTTCATCTTCTTCACCAATGCCATCGGGCTGTTGCTGCCTGAAGGTGTCAAGGGCGGCTGGAGCCTGATCGCCTTCGCGTGGACCTTCTGGGTGTTCTTCTCGACGCTGCGCGGGGCCTATGGCTCGTCGATCCCGGGGGCGATCATCAAGTCGCTGATCCTGTGGACGCTGACCGGGTTTGCGTTTGCGCTGCTGATCGCCGGGGTGATCTTTATCAGTTTGACGGTGGGATAAGGGCGCGGAGCACGACCGGGACCTGTTCGGAAAGGTCCTCGGCGATCAGGCCGGGGCCAAAGCGGCGGGCGCAGTCGGCGTGGATACACGCCCCGGCGCAGGCGGCATCGAACGCCTCCATGCCTTGCGCCATCAGGCCGGTAATCAGCCCTGACAGCACGTCGCCGGAGCCCGCGGTAGCGAGCGTCGGCGGGGCGGCGCGATTGATGACGATGCGCCCGTCCGGGGCCGCGATGATGGTGTCCGATCCCTTCAACAGCACGACGGCGCCGGAGGTTTTGGCGGCGCGGCCGGCGTCCTGTTCGCGGTCGGTGAGGTCGCCGAACAGCCGTTTGAACTCGCCTGCGTGCGGCGTCAGCACGACGGGCGATTGGATGGTTGTGAACAGCGTGTCCGGCGCGCCCTTGAACACGGTAATGGCGTCGGCATCGAGGACGCAGGGCTTTTTCGCGGTGAGCGCCGCCAAAACCAAAGCCTTGGTGCGGTCATTGACCCCGGCGGCGGGGCCCAGAAGCACCGATGTGACGCGGGCGTCGCTGATCAAGTCGGCAAAGGCCGTTTCATCGCGCACCGGCTTGGTCATAACGGCTTCGAGGGCGGTGGCATAGACGATCAGGCTTGATGGATCGCAGGCGACGGAGACCAGCCCGGCTCCGATGCGTAAAGCGGCGCGGGCGGCCAGTCGCGCCGCGCCGGTATGCGCCACCGGACCGCCCAGTACCACGGCGTGGCCGCGGTCGTACTTGGAGCCCGAGGCCTGCGGGCGCGGCAGGCGAGAGAGCCACAGATCGGGCGAATTGTCGGTCATGACGCGCTTTCCACAAAGGGCACAATGGCGGCGAGTTGGCGTGCATCGACGCCGTGGCGGCCATAGTGGGCGAACAAACCGTGGCGCAGGCGCACCCAGTCCTCCATCATCGCCGCCTGTTGTTCGTAGCCATAGGCGCGGTAGGGCTTGCCGGGGCGGAGGCGATAGGCGTAGCGGCCCAGGCGCGCAATGACGTCGCGGAGGATGTAGCTCAGCAGCGTCATGCCGGTCTCGTATTGCCAGACGTGAACCAGTTCGTGGGCCAGGACCGACAGCGTGCCGGGCTCGCGGCTCAGATCGTCGCTCAGATTGGGCCAGAAGATGCGCCGCCCGCGCACGACGATCAGGGCGTAGCCGCGAAAGGTCTGTGACAGGCGCGACAGCGGGTGATGCTTACCGATCAGGCGCACATGCTCGACCGGCACGGCGGCGACCAGGCCAGGCGGCAGGGCGGCGATTTCCGAAGCGGTGAGGGGGCGTTGAAGACTCATTGCCTGATGCTTTAAGCCCGAATAGATTGCGCGGCAATTCTTCCGCGTGATAGGCGGCGGACGTGAATTGAACGAATTTCCGCCTGCCTTGGCAGGCGGCAAGGCCGACTGGCCGCCCGAGCGCAAGCGAGGAGCCATGCGGCGCTTGAGCTGAAAAAATGAGGAAAACAGTTGGAATTGGTATTTGAACCTGTTGCCCCTACGATTGTGCCAACCACAGACGGGAAGGGCTTTCCGGTGCGTAGAGTGTTCTGCATCGGCCGCAACTACGCCGCCCATGCGCGCGAAATGGGCTCCGATCCCGACCGCGATCCGCCGTTCTTCTTCACCAAGTGGGCCGAGGCCGTGGTGCCGTCGGGTGTGATCGCCTATCCGCCACAGACGAAGAACTACCATTTCGAGGCCGAACTGGTCGTCGCCATCGGCACTTCCGGCCGTGATATCGCCCCGGAAAACGCCGCGGCGCACATTTTCGGCTATGCCTGCGGGCTCGACATGACGCGGCGCGACCTGCAAAACGCCGCCAAGGACAAGGGCCGGCCGTGGGATACCGGCAAGAATGTCGAGCAATCGGCGCCGATCGGGCCGATCAAGCCAGGCAACGCGCTGATGACTGATGGCGCCATCACCCTGACCAAAAACGGCGAGGTCAAGCAGACCGGCGATCTGGCCGACATGATCTGGCCGGTCGCCGACGTCATTGCCTATATTTCGCGCTTTTACCGGCTGGAGCCAGGCGATCTGATCTATACCGGCACGCCCGAAGGCGTCGGCCCGGTGGTCGAAGGCGATCAGCTTGTTGTGCATATCGACGGCCTCGACGATCTTTCGGTGACGATCGGCCCTGCCGCTGAATGAAAAAGCCCTTCTATTCGCACCTCTATTTCCAGGTCCTGGCCAGCATCGTCATCGGCGGCGCCATCGGCCTGATCTGGCCGCAGATCGCCGCCCAGCCGTGGATGAAGGCTATCGGCGACGCCTTCGTGGCGCTGCTGAAGATGATGATCGCCGTGCTGATCTTCTGCACCGTCGTCTCGGGTATCGGCCACGTCCAGAGCGCGCGCCAGGTCGGCCGCGTCGGTGTCAAGGCCATCGTCTATTTCGAGGTCATGTCGACCGTCGCCCTGGTGCTGGGCCTGATCGCCGGCAATGTGCTGCACCCGGGGGCGGGGCTGAACCTGCACGGCGACGCGGCGGCGGTCGCCAAATACGCCAAGGGCGGCGAAGGGCTGACCGATTTCCTGAGTGGCCTCATCCCCGACAGTTTCCTCTCCGGCCTGGTCAAGGGCGACGTACTGCAAACCCTGGTGGTCGCAGTGCTGACGGGCTTTGCCCTGATGCGGCTGGGTGAACGCGCGGCGGGGGTGCGCAAGCTGGTCGAGGAGGGGACGCGCGTCATTTTCGACATCGTCAACATGATCATGCGCGCCGCACCCATCGGTGCCGGCGCCGCCATGGCCTATACGCTCGGCAAATTCGGCGCCTCGGCGCTGGGCAATCTGATCGCGCTGATCGGGACGTTCTACCTGACCTCGATCGTGTTCATCGTCGTCGGCCTGGGCACGGTGGCGTGGCTGTCGGGGTTCTCGATCTTGCGTTTTCTGGCCTATATCCGCGATGAGCTGCTGGTCATCCTTGGCACCTCGTCGTCGGAAAGCGCGCTCGCCTCGCTGATGGAGAAGATGCAGCGTCTGGGCTGCTCCAAACCGGTCGTCGGCCTGGTCATTCCGACGGGCTACAGCTTCAATCTCGACGGCACCAATATCTATATGACGCTGGCCTGCCTGTTCATCGCCCAGGCGATGAATGTGCCGCTGTCCTTGCCGCAGCAATTGACGATCTTGGCGGTCGCCATGCTGACCTCGAAGGGCGCTTCGGGCGTCACCGGGGCCGGATTCATCACGCTGGGTGCCACGCTGGCGGTCATCAGCCCGGCGCTCGTGCCCGGCATGGCGATTATCCTCGGCGTCGACAAGTTCATGAGCGAGTGCCGCGCCCTGACCAACTTTATCGGCAATGGCGTGGCCTGCGTGGTCATCGCGCGCTCGGAAGGCGAGCTCGACAAGGCGAAACTGAAAGCGGGATTGTCCGGCCGCGATCCGGTGGAGCAGATATGAGCGACGTGACCGGTCCTGTAGCGCGGCAACTCGACGCCTACAATGCCCGCGATATCACGGCGTTTATGGCGCAGTGGGCGGACGATGCGGAAGTCTACGCGTTTCCCGACACCCTGCTGGCGCGTGGCCACGAGCAAATCCGCGCGCGCCACGTCGAGCGCTTCAAGGAGCCCGATCTGCATGGCGAACTGCTGTCGCGCTCGGCCGTCGGTGATCTGGTCGTCGATCATGAACGGGTGACCCGCAATTTCCCGGAAGGCTTGGGCGAGGTCGAGGTCATCGCCCTTTATCAGGTCGCGGACGGCAAGATCATCAAGGCTTGGTTCAAGATGGGCGCGGCACGGGTGTTTTAGGTCGCAAAAAACGGGGACCGTTGAAACGGCCCCCGCAGGGTCTGGGGATATTTATAATTGGGGGCTCTTCTATTAACGGAAGAGACTGAGCACTGTCGAGGTCGATTGATTGGCGATCGACAAGGCCTGAACACCGAGTTGCTGCTTGGTCTGCAAGGCCTGCAAGGTGGCGCTTTCCTTGGCCATGTCGGCGTCGACCAGGTTGCCGATGCCGGCGTTCAGCGAGTCCTGAAGCTTGCCGACGAAATTGGCGTGGTTGCTCAGCGCCTTCGACGAGGTGCCGAGCTTGGCCAGAGCGGCCGAGACATTGTTGATCGAGGTATCCAGCGTCGTCAGCAGGTTCGAGGCCGAGGTCGCCGTCGAGAAGCTCGACGTCGTACCGACCGTGATGATCGAGCCGCCCAGCGACATATTCTGACCGGTGACCGTGATGGTCGAGGTCCCGGCCGAGTTGGCCAGGGCCGAAATCGAGGCATTGGCGCCATCGAGGATATTGATGCCGTTGAAGGTGGCGTTGCTCAACGTCTTGGTGATCTGATCGCGCAGAGATTCAAAGTCGGTCTTGATAGCGCTGCGCGACGTGGTGTCGAGCGACGTATCGGAGGCGGCGAGGGCCTTTTCCTTCATTTGCGACAGAAGATCGGTGACGCTGTCGCCGGCCGACATGGCGACGTCGACGACCGAGCTGGAGCGCGACAGTGACGATTTCACGGCATCGAGGGACGACACCGCGGCGCGTTGGCTTTGCGCGATGGCGTAGGTGGCGCCGTCATCCTTGGCGCTGCTGACCTTCAAACCCGTCGAAATGATCTGTTGGGTCTGCTGCAGCTGAGTGCTGGTCGAGTTGAGGTTTTGCAGGGCGACCATGGCCCCGGTATTGGTGTTCACGCTTTGCATGGATACTATCCTTTTCAAGGTACGGTTGAGTTTTTCAACCGAGGCATTTTGCCTGATTGTTACGACACGCTCATGCAGCAGTAACCATCGCCGTTAACCATATAAAAATAGATATTATTTTTTACTGAATAAATTCAGCCGTTTGCATTTCGTGTATTTGTAAGTTGTTAACGAATATTTTTAAATATTAAGCAAATATTTACCAATTTTCTTGGTTTTGGCGGTTGTGGTTAGCCGCTTGTTAATATGCATGGTTTATTCTGGACGCTGCGAAATGCAGTTTTTGGCCCTAGAAAGGGGTATCCACCGTGTCCGCCTTATCCGGTTTGTCGGCCGCCCAAATTTCGGGCCTGAGCACGACCTTTCTCTCTTATATGACGACGACCCAGGTGTCGGGCCTGAGCACGAGCCAGGTGGCCGCCATCTCGACGACGGGCGTCAACTCGCTGACGACGACCCAGATCGGCGCTCTCACCAACACCGACGTCCAGGCCCTGACCAAGAACCAGGTCACGTCGCTGTCGACAACCCAGGTGGCCTTCATGGCGACCGGGCAGGTGGCCTTCAACTCGACGCAGCTCTCGGTGCTCCTGTCGGCCCAGATGGCGCAGCTGTCGACCACGGCGATCACCGGCCTGACCAACACCCAGCTGTCGGGTCTGACCGCCGGTGAAGTCTCGGGCCTCGCCAATACGCAATTCCAGGCTCTGAGCTCGACCGAGACCGGCGCGCTCAACGCCACCCAGGTCAAGGCGATCAGCACAACCGACGTCGGTCTGCTGACGACGACGCAACTGGGTACCCTGAGCTCAACACAACTGTCGAACATTTCGGCGGCGCAACTGGGCCAGCTGTCGACCACCAATATCAATGCGCTGACGACGGGCCAGGCCTCGGGCCTGACCTCGACGGCGCTGGGCGGTCTGACGACGACGCAATTCTCGGCAGTCGCGACCACCCTGATCCCGGAACTGAACGCCACCCAGACCAAGGCGATCTCGACCACCAACCTGGCGCAACTGACGACGACCGAAGTCTCGGGCCTGAGCTCGACCTTCCTCGGCAACCTGTCGACGGCTCAGGTTTCGGGCCTGACCTCGACCGCCATCGGCGCCCTGACCTCGACCCAGTTCAACGGTCTGGCGACGACCCAAGTCGCGTCGCTGAACTCGACCGGCCTGTCGGGCTTGTCGACCACCGACATCACCAACCTGGCCACCACGCTCGCCGCCACGCTTTCCGGCACGCAGGTCGCCGCCCTGACCTCGACCCAGGTCGGTTCGCTGGCCGTCACCGGGCTGAACGCCATTACCTCGGCCGCGCTCGCCTCGCTGACCTCCGCTCAGGCTACCGGTCTGACGACGACGCAGTTCGCCGGCATCTCCTCGACCAACCTCGAGGCTCTGTCGTCGACGGTCTTGACCAATATCAGCACCACCGACGTCGCCCAGCTGGGCGCCTCGCAGCTCGGCAAGCTGACCACGGATAAGGTCGCCGCCCTTGGTGCCGCCAACCTGTCGACGCTGAACTCGACCAACTTCTCGGCCCTGAACGCCACCCAACTGGGCGGCGTCACCTCGACGCAAGCCGCGGCCCTGTCGACCTCCGACTTCGCGGCGCTCAACACGACGCAGCTCAACGGCTTGACGACGACGGCGATCCATTCGCTGAACGCCGCCGACGCCGGCGCGCTGGCTTCGACCCAGATCTCCGGCCTGGCGGTCACCCGCCTGTCGTCGCTGTCGACCACCGCGGTCGCTGCCCTGACGACGACGGCCCTGACTGGCCTGGCCGTAACGCAAGCCGCAGCTCTGACCTCGGCGCAACTCGGCTCGGTGACGACGACCCAGGCCGATAACCTGGCGACGACACAGTTGAACGGCCTGGCGGCTTCGGCGCTTGGCGGTCTGACGACGACCGTTGTCGGCTCGCTGACCACGACCCAGGTTTCGGGCCTGTCGACGACCTTCCTCACGGCTCTGCCGGTGGCGCAGTTCGGCGGCCTGACATCGACCCAGGTCGGCACGCTGGTGACCTCGCAACTGCAGGCCCTGACGGCCGGTGCGGTGGGCTCGATCACCGCGACCCAGGCTTCGGGCATCACCTCGACCAACATCTCGGGCTTCACGGCGACGCAGGTCGGCCAGTTGACCACCACGGCGGTCTCCTCGCTGTCGACGACACAGCTCAGCGCCCTGACGACCACTCAGGCGCTTGGCCTGTCTTCCGACGACCTGTCGGCCCTGACGACGACCAAGCTGCAAAACTTCGCTTCGACCCAGGTCGGCGGTCTGTCGGTCAAGACCCTGTCGGGCCTGACCTCGACGGTGCTTGGCAACCTGACGACGACGCAGCTCGGCGGTATCTCTTCGACCCAACTCGGGGTCCTGACGGCGACCTCGCTGACCGGTGTCGCTTCCGCGACCATCGCCAACCTGACGACGACGCAATTGACGGGCCTGCAAGCTGGTCAGCTGAAGAGCCTGTCGACCGGTCAAGTCGGCGGCTTCACCTCGACCCAGTTCGGCACGCTCTCGACCACGGCCCTGGCCGGTCTGACGGCGGCGCAAGCCGGCAGCCTGACCTCGACCCAGGTCAACTCGCTGTCGACGACGACGCTCGCCGGTCTGACGACGACGGCCATCGGCTCGCTGTCGACCACGGTCATCAGCAACCTCTCGACCACGGACGTCCACTCGCTGACCGCGACTCAAGCGGCCTCGCTCACCGACGTCCAGCTGAACGCCATGTCCTCGACCCAGGTCGCTCAGCTCTAAGACGGACACCGTCCGGCCGCTTAGCGGCTGGACAGGCTCCCCCAAAGGTTTACAGTCGGCCGTGCCAAAAGCACCGGCCGGCTGTCGCCGTTTTGGGGGATCGATGATGAAGCTTTTTGCCAGCTTGACCGTGGCGACCCTGATGGTCGCGTTACCGGCTTCCGTGGCCTCCGCGTCTCCCGTGACGGTCGAGCTGACCCGGTCGAGTGACGGGACCTGGTGCCTCTACAAGTCCGCGCGTCAGATGGGGGAGGCCATTTCGAACGAGTCGTTCGATTTCTCCGCCGAGCTGACGGTTGACGCCCGAAAGATCAGGGGTCTTGTGGTCAACATGTACGGCAACGAACTTGAGGTCTTCACCACCGACACCTACGCCATCACCGATCCCGCGAACTACGTCGTGCATCGGACCATCGATGTGCCGACGGAGGGCAATTATCACAAGAGTGTCGACTACGAGGTTCGGGATGGCAAGCCGGTCAAGCTGCCGCACGTGCACGAAGCCTATGACGAGATCATCAACAAGGCGCCTTACGCGGTGAGTCAGTTCGAGATATTCGACCTGATCGAAGCCGCCCGGAAAACCAGGCAAAGCCCCGTGTGCCGGACCCTGCCGGCGAAACCATGACGCAGCAACAGCTCTTCATTCTGCCGTTCCTGCTGCATTTCGCGCTGGTGTGCGGCCTCTATGCCTGGCTGACCCTTGAGCGTCAGATCGCCGTGCTCAAAAAGGAGGTTCGCGTTGGCGACTTCGTCAATGCCGGCGCCGATCCCGAACGCTCCAGGCGTATCGCCCGCAATGTCGCCAACCAGTTCGAGCTACCGATGTTTGCCCTATTCGCGGCGGTGTTCCTGTATGTCAGCGGCAAGATCGCGCCGATCGACGTCGCCGCCGCGTGGCTGTTTCTGGCCGGGCGGGTGATCCATACCTGCGTCCAGACCCTGACAACCAATGTGCCTTTGCGCGGCATCGTCTACACCATCACCTTCGTCGCCGTGGTCATGTTGATGGTCCGCGTGGCGCTGGTTGTGTTCGGCCTCCAAGTGCCGGGGCTTCAACTCTCTTGACGACGTGATACCTATAGGTTACATGTAACCTGTGAGTTACACGAAACCTCAAGGGAGCCGTCCCATGTCCGAAGCCGATCTTTTGCTGAAACAGGCGCAGTCCTACGCCGTGACGCGCCGCCTCCTGATGGTCGTCAATGCGGTGAGCTACGTCGCCGCTATCGGCGCGCAGGGCCTCTTAGCGATGAAGCGGCCGCTGGTCGACGTGCATATGCTGGATGCCGTGCGCTTCACCGCATGGCCGATATGGGCGCTGAGCCTGGGCGGCCTGTTCTGGGCCATGGCACGTCTGCGGCGCCGCGCCGATCTCGCCGGCCTGGTCGACGATGAGCGTACGGCGGACGTCACCAACCTGTCGTTCAAGGCCGGCTATTGGGTGCTGCTGCTGGGCATAACCGGGGTACTGGTCGCCAATTCATTCGTGCCGCTCGATCTCGGCGGCATCGTGCTGTTTCTGCTGGGGCTGGGCGTGGCGGCGCCGTCCCTGACCTATGCCGCCTTCTACCGGTCCTGACATGGCTCAGGCCCTGAAAAACCGCCTGAAAGACATGCGCGCGGCGCAGGGATTGACTCAGGCTGACCTGGCCGTCCGCGCCGCAGTGTCGCGCAAGACGATCAATACCATCGAAAACGAGGTCTTCATGCCGTCGGCCCTGCTGGCTTTTCGCCTGGCGCGCGCACTCGGCACCGGCGTCGAAGACCTGTTTTACCTGGAGGACTGACATGATCTATGGCGATCGGAAATTCCGCTACACCACTAAGCGCGACCTGAAAGTACGCCAACGTAATCTGGCGATTCAGACCGCGGTGTGGGGCGGGGTCATCGGCGGCGTAGTGACGATGATGGCCGCCGCTGTGACCACGCTCCACAGCTAGAAAGCCTGCGCTTGCATCTTCCGTCGCGGACCGTGGCGTGCGATGATTTGCGGGCGCGGGCGGAATCGCCGCGCCAAAGCCGCGGGAGGGCAACGGACATGGGATTGCGCATCAAAAGGTCAAGAAATGTTAGCGCTATCATGACGCTTGGCCTGCTGGCGGCGGGCGAGGTTATGGCGCAAACCCCGACACCGCAGGCCTCCACGCCTCCGCCCATGACCGCCGACACCGATGCCCCGGCGGGTGCCGTGCCGGCGCATCCGGGCAATGGCGCCGGCGCCTATGCGACGCACCGTTACCGCAACCTGTTCGCCGAGCGGCTGGGGCGCACTCCGGCCGAGACCCACGCTCGCATCGAACAGGCTTTTCAGCAACTGTTCCACGGCGACGGTCAGGAGGAACGCGTCTATTTCGAAACCGGCGCCAATCGCGATGGGCCGCTGGCCTACGTCACCGACTGGGCCAATAATGACGCCCGCAGCGAAGGCATGAGCTACGGCATGATGATTGCCGTGCAGCTGAACAAGAAGCGCGAATTCGACGCCCTGTGGAATTGGGCGCACACCTATATGCTGGTCACCGACCCGAAAAACCCGTCGGTCGGCTATTTTGCCTGGTCGATGAATACCGACGGCACGCCGCGCTCGGTCAGCGCCGCCCCCGATGGCGAAGAATACTTCACCATGGCGCTGTACTTCGCCGCGCGCCGCTGGGGCAATGGCAAGGGGATCTATAACTATCAGGCGCAAGCCGACCGCATCCTGCGCGGCATGCGCCATCATCCGCGGCTGACGGGAACGCCGCCGTTCCGCGTCCATCCGGGCGACGCCCCCTTCGTGCCGCCCGACCGGCCGTGGCCCAGCCTCAATAACCGCGCCGCTGAGGCGCAGGCGGCCAAGGACGGCAAGCCGTGGCCGCCCTATCATTTTGACCGTACCCCGCGCCCGGTCACGGTCGGGCCGATGGTCGATGAAGCCTCGACCATGATCCGTTTCGTGCCGGAAACGACCTTCGCCGACACCGACGCCTCCTACCACCTGCCGGCGTTTTACGAGTTGTGGTCGCGTTGGGGGCCGAGGGAAGACCGCGCCTTCTGGGGGCGCGCCGCCGATGTCAGCCGTCAGCTTTTCGCCACCGTCACCGGGCCGAAAACCGGCCTGTCGCCCGATCGCAGCGGGTTTGACATGTCGCCCGCCACCGATTGGGATGGCAAGCACAGCCAGTTCGGCTATGACAGCTGGCGCACTGTATCGAACGCCTCGGTCGACTATAGCTGGTGGGGCAAGGACGACCGCGAAAGCGCTTTGGCCGGCCGGGTTCAGGGCTTCTTGTCGAGCCAGGGCATCGGCACCTTCGCCGACCGCTACACCCTGGATGGCCAGCCCCTGTCGACGCGCCATTCAACCGGCATGCTTGCCGCGGCGGCGGTCGGCAGCCTGGCGGCGGCGCCTGGCGAGACTTCGGACGCCTTTCTCAAGGCGCTGTGGGACACGCCCGTGCCGTCGGGCGAGCAGCGCTATTTCGACGGCATGCTCTACCTGATGAGCCTGATGCATCTCGGCGGCGAATTCCGCATCATCGAGGGGCGCGGAACGCCAACGGTGCGCTGAGCCTGTTAGAGCCTATACCCGTATAAGATCACGGCTTTAACGGTAGACGGGGCGGCTCTAAACATTGCGCATCGTTGATGCGGAGAGAAGACCATGCGTGTTTTTGTGACCGGGGCTTCGGGGTTTGTCGGATCGGCCGTGGTGCGCGAACTGCGCCACGGCGGCCATAGTGTGCTGGGTCTGGCGCGATCTGAGGATGCTGCCCGAAAGATCGAAGTGTGCGGCGCCGAGGTCCTGCGCGGCAATATCGAGGATTTGCAAAGTCTGCGCACGGGCGCGGAGGGCTGCGACGGCATTATCCACTGCGGTTTCAACCATGACTTTTCCAAATTTCAGGAAAATTGCGACAATGATCGCAAGGCTATCGCCGCCATGGCCGAGGTCATTCGCGGCTCCAATCGGCCGCTGATCGTCACCTCGGGCGTGGCATTGCTGAGCGGCCAGACGGTGACCGAAGACATGCGCGCCCCGGCGCAAAGCCCCAATCCCCGCGTCGCCACCGAACAGGCGGTCGACGCCGCGCTGCAGACCGGCGCCGATGTCCGTGTCGTACGGCTGCCGATCGTCCATGGCGACGGCGATCACGGCTTTATCGCCATGCTGATCGGCCTGGCGCGTGAGAAAGGCGTGTCGGCCTATGCCAATGACGGCGGCAATTGCTGGCCGGCGGCGCATCAGTTGGACGTCGCCCGCGTCTACACCCTGGCCTTGGCCAAGGGCGAGGCCGGCAAGCGCTATCACGCGGTCTCGGAAGCCGGCATCGCGCTGCGCGACATTGCCGGCGTCATCGGGCGGCGGCTGGGCGTGCCGGTTATCGCCAAGACCGGTGCCGAGATCGAGCCGCACTTCACCTGGTTCTCGCACTTCGTGCAGATGAACGCGGTGGCCTCAAGCGCCTGGACGCGTGACGCGCTGGGTTGGGCGCCGACCATGCCGGGTATGCTGGCCGACCTGAATGGATCGACGCACTACTTCGCGGGCTAATCTCAGGCCTTGACCAACTGCTTGACGCGCTTGGCGGCGCGCAGGGCGTGCCATTTCAGGCCGCGCTCCGTCGCCCACTGCTTGCCGCGTAGCGAGCTTTTCAGCGAACGCGCGTCGAGCTTCAGCTTGGCCGGATCGTCGTAGAAGCCGTTGATCTTGGCCACGTCCATGCCCGGCGTTTCCATCCAGTCGGGCAGGTGATGGCGCGTCAGCACCTTGATGTCGTGCAGGATGCGCAGCATGCCCGTGCCCGAGGCCGGGCAGGGGGCGTGGAAGCTGTCGCCGATCAGCACGACGCCGGCGCGACGGTGGCCTTCAGTGGCGTAGAGGTCGGTGCCGCGCACTTCGCAGCGGCGAACGACGCGGGCGCCGTCCAACACGGCCGCGGCCTTGGGCGCCACTTCGGCCAGCGCTGCCAGCGGATCCTGCGCCATGCGGCGCGTCCACGGGTCGTTGAGGCCGCGATAGCTGAACATGTTGACGCGGATCTCGTCCGGCATCGGGAAGATGCTGACATAGCCGATGTCGTGGCCGAACGGGGCGTGGTGGACCTGAGAGGCGATGAAGCGATCGGCGGTGACCGAAAAGCCGAGACAGGCCGAATGACCGGCGCTCAGAATCTGGTGCGTGATGCCTAGCGATTCGTGCAGGCTGTGCATGCGGCCCGACGCCAGCACGACCAGGCGGCCGGTCAGTACCTCGCCCGAATTGAGCGTGATCGAGGGCGTGGCGCTGTCGGCGTCGATGGCGGTGACGGTGCCTTCGACGAAGGTGACGTTGTCGCTCCACGCCGCGCGCACCGACTTCAGCCACGCCTGATGCGGGGCGCCGCAATCGGTCAGCGACGGCGGATTGCCGTTATAGGCGCCGGCCGGCCAGCAGGCGGCCTCGAAGCATTCCAGCGCGTCGAGATCCCTCAGCAGCTCGATCTGCTCGGTGCCGAGCTTCTCGTTGCGGAACATCGGCGGCGGATCGCGACGCGGATCGACGACGGTGACGCCGTAGCCGGCGCGGCCCAGAACCAAAGCCAAAAGGGAGCCGGCCATGCCGCCGCCGACAACCAGAATGCGGTGGGCGGGATCGGGGGATTGCGTCGTGTCGAAAGCCATGGTCACCTGTGTCGTGCAGAGACGATAAGATCGGGTTCGCCTCTCAGGTGCAAAAGCGGGGCCAAACCCTTGCTCCGCCTAATGTTTCGGTATTGACACAAAAGGGGCGTTTTCCGGCTTGCCAGAAGGCGATTTCGGCGTAAAACTATTTCCATAAGCAAAAATAAGGGCGGAAATCATGCTGTCGAAACGCGATCTGTTCAAAGGCGCGGCCGGACTTAGTGCTTCAAGTTTGGGCGCTGTGGGCGCCACCCTGTCCGGCGCCGCCCTTGCCGCGCCGGGCGCCTTTTCCACCATCGCCGACGGGCCGTTTTCGCCCACCTGGGAGTCGCTGGCCGGCGGCTATCACACGCCCGACTGGTTCCGCGACGCCAAGTTCGGCATCTGGGCCCACTGGTCGGCGCAGTGCGTGCCGGAGCAGGGCGACTGGTATGCCCGCAACATGTATCTGCAGGGCACGCCGCAATACGATCATCACCTGAAAACCTATGGCCATCCGGCCGATAGCGGCTTCATGGAGATCGACAATCTGTGGCGCGCCGAGAACTGGAACCCGGGCGAGCTGCTCGACCTCTATAAGGCCGCCGGCGCCAAGTATTTCTTCGCGCTCGCCAATCACCACGACGATTTCGACACCTATGCCTCGAAGTTCCACGACTGGAACGCCACGCGCATTGGGCCAAAGACCGACATCATCGCCCGTTGGGCCGAAGCGGCGCGGCATCGCGGGCTGAAATTCGGCGTGTCGAACCACTCCGCCCACGCTTGGCACTGGTTCCAGGTCGCCTATGGCTACGATCCCGAAGGCCCGCGCGCCGGTCAGCGCTACGACGCCTGGAAGCTGACCAAGTACGACGGCAAGGGCAAGTGGTGGGAAGGCCTCGACCCGCAGGAGCTCTATGCCGGGGCGACGCAGGTCATGCCAGACGGCATCACCTCGATCAAGGACGCCAACGCCTTCCACGATACCCACGACCGGGTGTGGGACGAGAACCCGCCGCTCGATAACCCCGCCTTCGTGCGTCAGTGGTTCCTGCGCTGTAAGGACCTGATCGACACCTATCAGCCGGACCTGGTCTATTTCGACAATACCGGCCTGCCGCTGGGCCAGGCCGGCCTCGACATCACCGCCCATTACTACAACGCCGCCAAGCAGTGGCACGGCCAAACCGACGTCGTCGTCAACTGCAAGAACCTGCCCGACGCCCACAAGCCCGGTGTGGTCGAGGATGTCGAACGCGGCTTCAAGCCCGACATCAACCCGCTGCCGTGGCAGACCGATACCTGTATCGGCGACTGGCACTACAACCGGGCGCGCTATGACAATAAATCCTATATGAGCGCCGACGCCGTCATCCATCGCCTGTGCGACGTGGTGTCGAAGAACGGCAATCTGCTGCTGTCGATACCGGTGCGCGGCGACGGCACCATCGATGACGAGGAGCGCAAGATCGTCCGCGGCATCGCCTCGTGGACCCAGCGCTACGGCGAGGCCATCTTTGCCACACGGCCGTGGCACGTGGCGGGCGAGGGGCCGACCCAGGTCCAGGCCGGGCATATGAACGAGGCCAAGACCAAGCCGTTTACCGCCGCCGATATTCGCTTCACCACCAGGAAGGACGCCTTGTATGCCCTGACATTGGGCAAGCCAGGGACGACCGTCGACATCACGTCTTTGCCGCATGGCAAGGGCGCCGTGCGCCGCGTCGAAATCGTCGGATCGGATGCGCCGCTGAAGTTCCATCAGGACGGCAGCGGTTGCCACGTCACCATCCCCGACGGCGCCTCGCACGACTACGGCATCGCCCTGAAACTGACGGGACACGGACTGGTATGATTACGGCCTTAGCTCTTGTCGCGCTGCTGGGCGCGCAAAACGCGCCGGTGCGCGCCTTTGCCGCCGCCCCGATGTATCTGCCGAGGTCGGCCGAAATCACCGTCGATCATCAGACCGTGCGCATGCCGCTGCGCGTCACCTTGGGCGGGCATGATCTGCGCGTCACGCTGAGCAATGCGCACGGCCGCGATCCGGCGACGATTGCCCGCGCCTCAATGATCGTCGGCGGCAAGATCTATCCGCTGACCTTCGCCGGGCGCGAGGCGGTCGAGATCCCCGTCGGCGGGCCGGTGCTCAGCGATCCTGTGCCGGTCCATGTCGCCGCCGAAGAGGTGGTCGAGCTCAACCTGTATATCGACCGCCCGACGGTTTTGGCCGCCATCCACCGCGATCCGAAGAACCCGGCGACCGTGTCGACGGCGGGGGATTTCACCGCCACGGCTGACATCCTGGCGGCCTCGACCACCGTGATGCGGCCGTACCTGGCTGCCGTCGACGTCATCCCCGACAAGCCGGCGAAGACCATCGTGGCGCTCGGCGACTCGATCAGCGACTGGGACTGCGGTTACGACGAGGCTCAACCCTGCATGTGGGAGGCCGAACTGGCGCGGCGGCTGGCGAAGGCCGGCAAATCCTACGCCATCACCAATGCGGCGATCTCGGCCGACCGCATCCTGGTCGATGGCCCCAATGGTGCGGCGCCGTGGAACGCGATCAGCGCCCTGGCGCGTTTCGACCGCGACGTGCTGAGTGTGCCGAACGCCGCCTATGTCGTGATGATGATGGGCGTCAACGATATCGGCCTGTCGAGGCAGAACGACGCGCCCGTGGTGTCGTCCGACGCGATGATCGCCGGATTGAAGCAACTGATCCTGCGGGCGCATGAGCATGGCTTGAAGATCTATGCCGCGCCGATCCTGCCGTTCACCGGGGCCGGGTACTATACGCCCGAGAAAGAAGCCGTGCGCGTCGCGGTCAATGACTGGATCAAGACGTCGGGCGCGTTTGACGGCGTGATCGACTTTGCCGGCGCCGTGGCGGATCCGGCCGATCCGGTGCGGCTGGCGGCGAAGTTCGACAATGGCGACCATCTGCATCCCAATGCCGCCGGGCAAAGGGCGATGGGCGACGCGATCGATTTGGGGTTGTTTAAGTAGGGCGGGGGCTTTTCATTCGGTAACAAGGCCCCCACCACCATTTCGCCCTCCTGGGCGAAATGGTCCCCCGCCCCACAAGTGGGGCGGTATAAGGTAAAGTAAGCTCGCATCTTTTTCTTCTCATACCGCCCCGCTTTGCGGGGCGGGGGACCGCGCGAACACGAAATGGAGCGAGGTGGTGGGGGCCTTACAGACATCTGCCGCGCGCAAATTGTCATACATTCTGTTGGCGATTGTCAGGCCATGTGCTAGCTAAATGGCGACCACAGGGAGTGTCGCGATGAGCATAGCCGGACTGATACTGACCGCCTTGATGCAGGCCGCCACACCCTCGGCTCCCATCACTATGCAACTGCCTGACATGCCGTTGCACGACCCGTTCATCCTGGCCGATAGCGCAACGCAGACCTATTACCTCTACACCTCGAACAATCCGCGCCTGACCGGCGATTGCGGGCTCGGCACCATGGCCTATGAGAGCCACGACCTGAAGACCTGGGCGCCGCCCAAGCTCGTGTTTCGCCTGCCGGACAACACCTGGGCCAATGGCGGCGCCTGGGCGCCCGAGGTGCACTTCTGGAAGGGGCACTACTACCTCTTCACCACCTTCCACAATGAATCGACGCCCATTGCCGGCCCCGCCAAGCCGCACCGCCAGCCCTATCGCCGCGGTACGGTCCTGGCGCGCGCAGACAGCCCCGAAGGCCCGTTCCAGCTCGTCAATAACGGCGAGCCGATCGCCGGGACCGAGCGCATGACGCTGGACGGCACGCTCTATGTCGACCCCAAGGGCAAGCCGTGGCTGGTCTATTCGCACGAATGGGTGCAGCAGACCGACGGCACCATGGAGGCCATCCCGCTCAACGACGACCTGAAGGCGATCGGCGCGCCGGTCGTGCTGTTCAAGGCGTCCGACGCCAAGTGGGTCAAGGGCAGCAATAAGGGCCCGGATGACACCGTCTACGTCACCGATGGGCCCGAGCTTTATCGGTCAAAGGACGGCCACCTGCTGATGCTGTGGTCGAGCTATGACAAGAACGGCTATGTCGAGTCCGAAGCGCGCTCCGACAGCGGCACAATCGAGGGGCCGTGGACGCAGTTGGAACCGCTGGTCCGTGCCGATTCCGGCCACGGCATGCTGTTTCACCGCTTTGGCGACGATCAACTGATGCTGGTCCTGCACCGGCCTTTCAGCAATGCCCGCGGCAAGCTGTACGAGGTCCGCGACGCCGGCGATCATCTGGAGGTCGTCACCGAGCGCACCGATCTCGACGGCGATACGGGCGCACCGCCGGTGAAAGGTCCGAAGCCCAATGTGCGCTCGGGCTGCCGTCCGGCGATACCAGCGGCTCCCGCGTCCGCCTCGGCGGCTCCGGCTAATTGACGCGGAATTCGCCGTCGACAGCGCGCCATTCGCCAGGGCCGATCAGGCTGCGGTGGCAATAGCGCACCGAATGCAGCGGCCCGTCGAGGCTGGCCTTCCAGAAGTCGAGGAACTTCATCATCGCCGGAAAATCCGGGGCGATGTCGTAGTCCTGCCAGACGAAGGTCTGCAGCACCGACCGGAAGTCGGGCATGTGGTACAGGATGTGGGCGGTGGTCAGGCCGTAGCCTTGCAATTGCTGTTCGAACTCGGACGAGGCACGCATGGGTTTCCTCTTGACACTGAGGATAAAAGGGTTATCCCAAACGCGCCGATTTTCAAGATAAATTGTTTGTATTTCAGTATGTTAGCAGCAGTGTGGGATGAGTGCTGCTAAAAGAAGAAAGTAAGTAAGACCCCCACCACCCCACTCAACGCTACGCGTTTTCGCGCGGTCCCCCTCCCCACGTGGTGGGGAGGTACAAGAAAGGAGAAGGCGCCACCTTGTCTTTTCTTGGTGAGCGGGGGATTAGGTAAGGCAACGCAGGTCGCAATCCCCTTGTACCTCCCCGCCACGCGGGGAGGGGGACCGAACGAGCGATAGCGAGTTTGGTGGTGGGGGCCTTACTGACGGGAGGAGAGGCGCGAACGCTTGAACCTAAAGCCCCCCAAACCACACTTTCAACCGCTTGATCGCTTCTTCCACCTCAGCCGTCGACACAGCGAAACTGAACCGGATGAAGTGCTTGCCCTCGACCGGATCGAAGTCGATCCCAGGCGCGGTCGCTACGCCGGTCTCGCGCACCATGCGCTTGCAGAAGGCCAATGAATCGTCGGTCAGATGCCCGATATCGGCATAGATGTAGAACGCCCCGTCCGGCGGCGCGATCCTTCGCAACCCCATGCCGGGCAAGGCTTCCAGCAACAGCTCGCGGTTCTTCGCATAGACCGCCACATGGCCTTCGAGCTCGTCACGCTGATCCATCGCCACCAGCCCGGCGTGCTGGCTCAACGACGGCGCCGTCAGGAACAGATTGCTCATATAGGCCCGCACCTGGGCCCAGCGTTCCGCCGGCGCCACCAGCCAGCCCAGCCGCCAGCCGACCATGCTGAAATACTTGGAGAACGAGTTGATCACCACGGCGTCGGGCGCGAATTCCAGCATCGATGGCGTCGGCCCGGCATAGCTCAGCCCATGATAGATCTCGTCCGACACGATGCGGATGTTCTTGCGCTGAGCCACCTCGGCGATCGCCCGCATCTCGTCCGCCGCGATGATCGTCCCGGTCGGATTGGCCGGCGAAGCGACGATCACCCCATCGGGCACGGGATCGAGCGCGTCCAGCGCGGCCGCCGTCAGCTGATAGCGCACGTTTTCGCCGCACGGGATTTCGACCGGCACTTGATGCAGTGCCTTCAACGTATTGCGATAGGCGACATAGCCCGGCCGCGCCAAGGCCACCCGCGCGCCGGGCGCAAACGACGACGTCAGGGCCAGAACCAGGGCCGGCGATGCCCCGCACGTCAGGATAAAACGCTCCGGGTCGATCTCCAATCCATACATCTCGCGATAATGCTGCGCCAACCGCGCCTTCAGCGGCTCGCTGACCCAATAGCCCATGCCGTCGGCGTCGAGCACCGAATGCGCGCGGGCAATCGCCGCCTTGGGCGCGCCGGTCGACGGCTGGCCGAACTCCATATGGATGACGGATTGCCCCTGCGCCTTCATGGCGTGGGCGATCTGGCTAACTTCAAAGGCGAAAAAGGGCTGGATCTCGGCGGTCATGCGCCGGGTGTACCCCTATTGGCTGAGCTTGATCAACACCGCAGCGGTAGCCAGCCCGAGGATCAGCGCGATCAAGGTCGAAATCCACCCCGCCGGGCGCAAACTGGCCTCGTCACCGTCGGGCTTGCGCTTACCGGTGATCATGGCGGGGATCAGCGCCTTGCGCTTGATGACGGTATAGAACGCGATGGCCAGCAGGTGCAGGCCGATAAGGATTTCCAGCCCCTCGAACGCCAGCCCGTGCGCCTTGGAGGCCAGCCGTCCGGTATCGAAGTCGACCAGGTTGGAAAACGGACCGGATTCGATACCGTCGGTGTCGACCGCGAACAGACCGAACGCCACCACCGCGATCGTGGTCAGCAGCATCAGCACCACCGACCATCCGCCGGCCGGGTTATGGCCGGGGCTGGTTGCCTTCGACTTGCCGCCGAGATAGGCGAGCACGGCCTTTGGGCCTTTGACGAAGTCGCTGAATTTCGCCGTCGATGAGCCGAAGACGCCGTACCACACCCGGAACACCAAAAGCCCGGCGACGGCCGATCCGGCGTCCTTGTGCCAATCCATGTGGTGCGTCTCGGCCGCCCACCAGGCAAAGACGATGCCGGCGGCCAAAATCCAGTGAAACAGGCGGATCGGCGCGTCCCAGATACGGATCGGGGTGCGGATGGCGGCCGGTTTGGCATCGGTCATGGGTGCGTTCCGCTATCGAAGGGCTGGACATCAATAAGCCGGGCGACGGGCGCCCGGCTGATCGGATATGGCTCTACGGTGATAAGTAACCTCATCACCAACCGGCGCCAGGGCCTAGTGATCTTCCTTGCGGAAGGTCTGGTGGCAGGTCTTGCAGGCATTGCCGGCATTGGCCATGGCGGTACGCGTGGCGTCGAGATCGCCCTTTTGCGCGGCGGCATTCAGCGCCTGGGCGGCAACATTGAGCGCATCGGCGTCGGCTTTGAACTTGGCGCCGTCGGTCCAGATATTGGGCTGAGCCTCGGTCTTGACGCCGGACTCAGGGCCGGAGCCCGCCGGGAATTGCGCCGGCAGGTTGGGGGCGGCGGCGGCGATGGCGGCGGTGAAGGTCTTGACGGCGGCGATGTCGGGGGCGGGCTTCTTCAGCTCGTCGTTCAGCCCTTTGAAATTGTGGCCGATGCCGTGGAAGAAGTCGCCGCGCGCCTTTTCAACCGCCGCGGCGTCGAGCGCCATGGCGGCCGTCGCGGCCATCAAGCCGATGATCAGCCCGGTTCCGCCGAATCCGATTTTGCCTCGCATCTTGCCTATCCCTTTTCGCGTTGCGCCGCCTTGGCGGCCTTCAATCCTGATACGTCATCCCGGACCAAATCCGGCGCCCGAAGGGAGCATATTTCAAGCGGAGAGGGAAGGGGGCAGTGGCGCTACATGCGGCACGGGGCAAAGCGGCACGCAATATGTTGTGACTATCAATTCGATATGCCCCGATATATTGCGAGGCGCGGTTGATAGCTATCGTGTTTTGATAAATGATCAGGCGAAATATCGAAGCTAGATCGCTGATTCGCCCTCATCACATTCAACGGCTATCAAAGGTACGCGTAATTGGAAGAGATTGAGATTTCACCCAGAGATGATTTTCTTCAGGCCGTCGGGAAGCAAAAATTCGCGACAGTGTTAGCGGATCCACCTTGGCAATTTGTGAATCGTACCGGCAAAATTGCGCCAGAGCACCGGCGCTTGAACCGTTATGGTACTATGAAGCTTTCTGAGATCTGTGAATTGCCTGTGAAAGACGTTCTGGCTCCTACAGCTCATCTGTATCTTTGGGTTCCTAATGCCCTTCTTCCCGATGGGCTTCAGGTTATGAAGTCTTGGGGATTTGACTACAAATCAAATATTATTTGGCACAAATTGCGTAAGGACGGCGGCTCAGATGGCCGCGGAGTTGGATTTTATTTCCGTAATGTGACCGAAATTCTTTTATTTGGAGTTCGAGGGAAAAATGCCAGGACGCTTGATCCTGGTAGAACTCAAGTTAACTATATAGGAACGCGTAAGCGTGAGCATAGCCGTAAACCTGACGAACAATATAAACTAATTGAGTCCTGTAGCCCTGGGTCTTACTTAGAATTATTTTCTCGTGGCGCCCGCCCAGGATGGACAGTGTGGGGCAACCAAGCTGCTGACGATTATGAGCCTACTTGGAATACCTATTCCCATAATTCCGCATCTGAACGACGTGTTATTGCAGCTGCCGAATAGGCTGTAATAGTTACGGAGCGATAATTTTAAGATCCGGAAAGTAGCCGATAAAATCTTTAGAATTGGCGGTGAGTAGTGAGGCTTGCATAGTAACGGCCGTAGCTCCGATTAAAAAATCGGGCAACACTCCGGTTTTTGGTCCCTTGTTGGTTTCCTTGTAGTCCTTGAAAGCTTTCGCAGCCCTGAATAGTGCAGCGTCAGGCGCGCGAAAACGCTCTAAGTCAAACCCAGTTATAATTGTGTCCACATCATCTTTGCTCGACATTCCAGTTGAAAATTCGCAATAGACAATATCTGACACTATAACGGGCCCCTTTGCTTTGCAATTTTGTAATTGTTCAACGGACCACTTGTGAAAAATCTCTTTGTCGTTGACCAGGGAAATTAATACGTTTGTGTCTATAAACGTTGTCATTTTTCTCTCGTCAATTTCATAAGCTCGTCGGCGGTCATCGTAGGAGCGATATTCTTTTCTTTTATTTTTTTGAGGGCCGCCTCTGTTCTTCCCTTTATAAATGCCTCCACATTAAAGGAGGCTAGCTCGTCCGCGCCAATGGTTTCAAAACCCGCATAACGAGCGAGCATAGCGCAAGCTCGCGGGATAGATTTCAATATTCTAGGGTTTGTTGGATAGACCGCCCCTTCCGGCCTCTCATCATTTGCCAAAAACCATTTAAAGTCTTGGATTTTTAGCTCTGTAAGTTCTTTAACATGCTCATCGGAAAAACGTGCCCTCCCGCCACAGGCTTCATAAAGAGATATAAGATGTGTAATGGCCATCTTTTTCTCTAGGCTTGTTTCGCCGCTTAAATTTTCAAATTCAAATTCAGCTAATAATCCCGCATATCTTTGACGATCAATGATTTTTACGTCTATTTTTCGGTATTCTATTGCTCGATCCAGAGTCAGAAAGAGCGCGTCGACCCACCATCGATCAACTTGGGTGTCCATCATTTCTGACAGATGACCGACCTTGTATAGATAATTCAGGTTTGTAGCTAATTTTCTTGCTGTCTGACCCGTGTACCTTGGATCTTTTGAAACATAAGATTCAATATCATTCGCACTGATAAGGCTTGCATTCCAGTGAAACTGCCGCGCTACTCGTTGCTTTACATAGTTGTTTGCCCACAAAGCTGGACGCGTTTGGTAACTTTTGGCGCCTTTCCATGTGCCGACTATGCTTAAGTTAAAAGCATAAAGAGCTAATTTGTCGAATCTGCTGGAGTGCTCACTTGTTAGAGCCTGAAAAACAAGCTCATCGACTGAAATATATTCCACTCCATCAACGATTTTGTTGAAAAGGAAAAAATTGATCGGAATATAATCTGGTCGCCCAGCGTGGGCTACACGAGTTCTAAATTCATCGCGAGAAACGTCACTAAGAGAGCCTGCGAATCCAAGACGAATAATTTCGTACAGCTGAGCCAAGCCGTCTGAAGGCTTTCCCCAGCTAAAATTCTTGGTGAAACTTCCAGGCCGCCATTCTTCGACATTCGACATGCCTAACGGATATCCAAGTTGCAAGGCGGGTGCAACGTCTTCTTTAGATTGAGGCGCGTTAGTTACTCTCTCGCACCCGCGAAAATAGTTTCGCGGGTGCTCTGGTATTTTGGCGCTGATTCCGCTATATGGGCGCGAAATCGAACATAAAATCCAACTATCCGGCGCCTCGCGACCACGACCTGAGGCGCTTTTGTCGTATGCAAAGGCTTTCATGAACCTGCGTAACATCGCCATTATCGCCCACGTCGACCACGGCAAGACGACCCTTGTCGACGCGTTGCTTGCCCAGTCGGGTGTCTTCCGCGCCAACGAAGCTACCGTCGAACGCGCCATGGACTCCAACGACCAGGAGCGCGAGCGCGGCATCACCATCCTGGCCAAGTGCACCTCGGTGCTGTGGCACGGCAAGGCGGGCGACACCCGCATCAACATCATCGACACGCCGGGCCACGCCGACTTCGGCGGCGAAGTCGAACGCATCCTCGGCATGGTT
>FTCT01001916.1_pt1 | contig 157528 bp, 139 predicted proteins | sample 1658881 | NCBI WGS metagenome assembly FTCT01 (sample SAMEA3914864, study PRJEB12502) | metagenome | biome: forest; material: soil | place: USA | collected 2012-03-12 | depth 0.3 m | reverse complement strand
CTCATCGCTGCATTGCCGGGAGTCCGTCCCGGCGGCCGGGTAACTTTCTTCTGCGGGGCCAGAAGAAAGTCACCAAAGAAGAGGCCCTGAACCGCACACCATCGCGACGCCGCGATGAGCGGCGCGCGAAAACGGCCAGCGGCATTGCGGGAAGACGCGACCCGCTGCGCTCTCGCTGCTGACCCTATGACGAGCACCATCGCTCGCAACAGCGGGCCGATGAACGCGCGGCTGCACGCCGAGCTCACCAGAAAACCAAAGACAGCGTCGCTCGGGCGACGCGGCTGTTCGGTATTTCCTGATGAGCCCGGCGTGCAGCCGGCGTTAACGGTGGTGAAGCGGCGATCTGTGATGGTCGTCACAGGGACAGCAGCGAGAGCGCAGCGGGTCGCGTGTAGGCATGACGCGCTTCGAGCATCGCGAGCGCATGCCGCCGCTCGAGTGCGGATTGCATTGAGCGCTCCTCTTTTGGTGACTTTTCTCTGGCGCGTCAGAGAAAAGTTACCCGCCATCGCGGGGCGGACTCCCGCGGCACTGCACGCGAGTCATGAGGACTCAGCCCGAAGCACCCCAACCCACTTCACTTCCCGTACAGCACCATCTGCGTACAACGAAACAAGGCCATCGTCTTCCCCGTGTCCTTGTTCGTCACGACTGCATCCCACACCTGCGTCGTCCTCCCCAGGTGCACCGCCTTGGCCACGCAGGCAATCGTGCCCTCGCGCGCCGTGCCGAGGTGGTTGGACTTCAGCTCCACCGTCGTGAAGCCCACGGCCCCTTCCGGCAGAGCCTGCACACAGCCATAGCCCGCGCAGGTATCCGCCAGCGTGACCACACTGCCCGCGTGCAGAAAGCCGTTGGGGGCCATCAGCTCGGGCCGCACCGACAGCTCGGCATGGATCTCGCCGGGCTTCACGTCGGTGATGACGATGCCGAGATAACCAGGCAGGTTGTGAGCACCGAATTGATTCAGTTGGTCGGGTGTGGACATGGCGAATCTCTCGAAGAGGCGGCCATGCTAAGACAAGAAAAAAAGCCGGCATGAAGCCGGCCTTTTGACAAAGCGCGAAGCCGATCAGCCGCGCACCAAAGTCGCCTTCAGCATCGAGTTCAGCATGTCCAGCGTCTCGGCCAGGTGCGCGCGCGTCTCGACCGACAGGCCCGGCTTGGCCGAAGCCGCGCGCAGCTCGTTGAGCAGCTGGCTGGCATGCCAGCGGGCCATCGAGAAGGCGTCGGCATAGACCGCCGCGCCGTTGGTCGCGCGGTTCAACTGGCCTTGCAGGCGGCGCAGGTATTCGCGCTGCAGGCTGCGGCGCATGCGGTCGATCTCAGCACCGGTCTTCAGCTCGCTGAAGATGGCGCCCTGCAGCGTGCCGTAGACCTCGCTGAGCGACACCGCACCCTTGCGCTGGGCCTCGGGCAGGTAGGCCGCCTGCTCGATGAGGCGGTGCGCCGTGTTGGGCGACATCAGGCGGTCCAGCACGCGGCCCTGCAGCGCGGCGACGCTGTCGGGGATGGAAATCGGCAGACCGCGATCCCATTCGTTGTAGTCGACCGTTTGCGTGACCAGGAACTCGGGCTTGAACTTGAACGAGTCGCTCGAAAGCAGGCCGCTGGCGATGAAGCGCAGGGCCTCGCGCTGCTGGGCATTGTCGACCGGCTTGAAGGCCGGACCGACCGTGACACCCGGCACCGTGCGCTCGGCATACAGACCGCCGACGTATTTGCTGATGTTGTTGGCCGTCATGCCGAGCTGGCGGAAGCTCTCGAAGATGGAGCGGCGGTTGCGCAGCGGGTCGTCGCCGACCGCGGCCGGACGCGACTGCACGCGCTCCCACAGCTCCTGGCTGAGCTTGAGGCGCTTCCTGGCATAGGCCAGCGGGTCGTCGCCCAGGTCGCGCTGGTTGGTGCGCGGGTCGAAGCCGTCGTAGGGGCCGCCGACGCCCTGGTCGAAGTCGTCGCCATAGGCCAGCTGCGGCTCGGTCGAGCGTGCGGCGATCTTGGCCAGCTCGGCGGCTTCCTGCTCGGCGGCGATGGGCTTGTAGGCGTACTCGATGGCCCAGTAGTCGTAGGCGCCCAGCGTCGTGTTGGTCAGACTGGCCCTGGGCTCGCCCTTGAGCGGCAGGTTGTAGGCGTTGTAGTCCATCACCGAGTTGGAGATGCCATGGGCCTCGGTGAAGGCCTTGTCCTTGAGCTGGGCCTGGGTGATGGTCGTCGAGGACCTGAAGTTGTGCTTCAGGCCCAGGGTGTGGCCGACCTCGTGCATGACGACGTCCTTGATGACGGCCTGGGCCAGGGCCTCGGCCTCGGGACCGTTCATGTCCATGCCGTCGCGCAAGGACAGCAGATCCAGCGCAAAGCCGAGCTCGTTGGCCTGGTCAGCCATGTAGCTGCAGTTCTGCTCGGCCAGGTGCTGGCTGCGCTCGCCCATCCAGGCGCTGTTGAAGGCCTGGGCCTGGGCGCCCGGCAGGATGTCATCAGAGGCCAGGCGCCGCGAGCCGCGGCCGAAGACGTCGCTCATGCCGATGTCGGCGTCCAGGATTTCTCCGGTGCGCGGGTCGCGGTTGCTCGGGCCGATCGCGAAGCCGACGTCGGCGCCGGTGAACCAGCGGATGGACGCGTGCGTCGAGTCCATGTTGTCCCAGTCGGCATCGTCGGGCTGCTGTTTGGCCTGCACGGCGTCCTTGAAGCCGATCTTCTCGAAGGCCTTGTTCCACTCCTCGATGCCGGCCTTGACGGCGGCGCGGTACTTCTCGGGAATGTTCTTGTCCATCCAGTAGACGATGGGCTGGACCGGCTCGGACAGGGCCGCGGCCGGGTCCTTCTTCTCCAGGCGCCAGCGCGCAATCATGTGCACGCGTGGGTTGGCGTTGAGGTCGTCGCCGAAGTCGGCGTAGCTCTCCATGAAGTGGCCCAGGCGCGGGTCGGCATGGCGCGTGGCGGCCTGCTGCTCCGGCAGCGCGCGGAAGCTGTAGACGAAGCTGAAGAACATCGAGCGCGGGTCCGGCGTGGCCTGGGGCGGCGTCGGCACGGGCACGGGCGCGGGCACCAGCGAAGGCGCCGGGATGCGCGGCGTGGCGAAGTGCACGCGCGACGTCAGCGTGGACACCTGGGCATCGGCGCGGGTGGCTTCGATGAAGGAATTGGTGCGGTCGGGCGCGAAGGGCAGGCGGTAGGCGAATTCCAGGCGCGTCGAATAGCCCGGGATGTCGCCCAGCAGCAGGCCGCTGGCGTCGATCAGCACCGACTTGCGGTCCGGATGATCGGCGCTGGCCACCGGCACGCCGCCGATCAGGCTGGGCGAGAAGGCCTGCTCGATGGCCAGCTTGCTGGAGGGGTTGGCGGTGCGGAACTTGGTGTTCAGCGCAATCAGCTGCACGTGATTGCCGATGCGGCGCCATTCGGCCAGCTCGTCGCCCAGCATCTGGCTGGCGTAGAGGCCGCGCTCGCCGACGGCATTGGCCACGTTGACGCTGAACAGGAAGGGCTTGTTGAAGGCCTCCTTGGGGATCTCGATCCAGACCTTCTCGTCCTTGCGCCAGATCGGGAACAGGCCGGGCTGCTCCTTGGCACCCTTGATAACGTCGGCAAACGGCTTGGGCGCCGTGGGGTCGACCGGCGGACGGGCGGCAGCGGCGCCGGAGGCAGCGCTGCCAGGAGCGGCAGCGGCGGGCGGGGTCTGGGCTTGGGCGACCGCGGCCAGAGCAAGCAGGGCGGCAGTGGCGAGGGCGGTACGGGGCGTCGGGATCATGGTGCCGGTCCGGGATGGCGAAAAGGCAGGCACTGTGGCCGGCAGCGACACTCGCGTCAATCCGAGTCCTCCCCCGTCGTGGGGGCACAAAACTTCACATCAAAACTTCCGTCATGGAACTCACACATCTGCTCTATCTGCACGGCTTTCGCTCGTCGCCGGCCTCGGCCAAGGCACGCCGCATGGCCGCCTGGGCGGGCGAGCAACCAGGCCTGAGGTTCATGGCCCCGCAACTGCCGCCTTCGCCGCTCGAGGCCATGGAACTGGTGGCCGACCTCATCAAGGGCTGGCCGCCCCTCGGTGCCGCCGTCATCGGCAGCTCCCTGGGCGGCTTCTATGCCACCTTCATCGCCGAGCAGCCCGCCCATCGAGGATGGCGCGCCGCCGTGCTGAACCCGGCCGTCGACCCGGCGCGCGACCTGGCCCGCCACATCGGCACGCTGACCGCCTGGCACGATCCGCAACTGCAGTTCGAGTTCACGGCCCGGCATGTGGCCGAGCTGGCCGCGCTGACACCGCCGCCTCGGCTGCACAACCCGGCACGCTACTACGCGCTGATCGCCAAGGGCGACGAGCTGCTGGACTGGCGCGAGATGCTGGCGCGCTATGCCGGCTGCGACGGCGAGGTGCTGGAGGGCAGTGATCATGGCCTCACCGATTTCGACGACCATCTGCAACCCCTGACGGAATTCCTGACCCAGAAATGACGACGATGAAACTCCAGAACAAGGTCTGCATCATCACGGGCGCGGCCCAGGGCATCGGCCTGGCCAGCGCATTGAAGTTCGCCCGCGAAGGCGCCACCGTCATCGTCTGCGACCTGCGGCCCGAAGGCGTCGATGCCGCCGTCAAGGCCTGCGAAAAGCTGGGCGCCACGGCCCAGGGCTACACGGTGGACGTCGCCGACCGGGTCTCGGTCGACCTGATGGTGGCCGCCGTGCTGGCCGACTTCGGCCGCATCGACGTGCTGGTCAACAACGCCGGCATCACCAAGGACGCCCGCCTGCAGAAGATGACGCTGGCCCAGTTTGACGCCGTCATCGACGTCAACCTGCGCGGCGTCTTCCACTGCGCCCAGGCCGTGGCCGACACCATGGTGGCGCAAGGCTCGGGCGTCATCCTGAACGCCTCGTCGGTGGTCGGCCTCTACGGCAACTTTGGCCAGACCAACTATGCGGCCGCCAAGTTCGGCGTCATCGGCTTCACCAAGACCTGGAGCCGCGAGCTTGGCCCCAAGGGCGTGCGCGTCAATGCCGTGGCGCCCGGCTTCATCGACACCCCCATCCTCGGCACCATTCCCGACAAGGTGCTGGACGAGATGCGCGCCCATGTGCCGCTGAAGCGCCTGGGCAAGCCCGAGGAGATCGCCAACGTCTACGCCTTCCTGGCCAGCGACGAGGCCAGCTACGTGAATGGCGCCGTCATCGAGGTCTCCGGCGGCATGACAGTCTAGAACGTGAAGCCCCTCGTCCAGCCGCACACCGCTGAACGCGGTGCGTCTGACCGGGACCGCGCTGCAGCCAGCGGCCGCAGCGCTTCGGCAGGCACGGCGAGTCCACAGGACTTGCCGTGTCCGGCCTTAGCCCCCGAGGGGACGGCGATGCTTGCGGCATTGAGCCGCAAGCACATCGCCAACGCGGGCCGGCTAGGGCGGCCCGGCGCTCGGCCCGAACACGATGGCCCGGCCGGCACCACGGAGAACTGAGGCGACAATCGTTCCCTTATGTTTGCGCTTTTTGATGACGCCGGGAAATTCCTCGCCGGCCGGGTGATGTCGGAGGCCGATGCCTCGCTGCAGATCGAGCTGGACTCGGGCAAGCGGGTCAAGGTCAAGTCCGCCAATGTGCTGCTGAAATTCGAGCAGCCGGCGCCTGCCATGCTGCTGGCCGACGCCCGCAAGCTGGCCGACGAGATCGACCTGGACCTGGCCTGGGAGTTCGCTCCCGAGGGCGAGTTCGGCTTTGCCGACCTGGCCAAGGACTACTTCAACGCCAAGGCCGGCGTCGTGCAGCAGGCCGCCGCCCTCTTTCGCCTCTACGACGCACCCCACTACTTCCGCCGCGCCGGCAAGGGCCAGTTCAAGAAGGCACCCGAGGAGACGGTCAAGGCCGCCCTGCTCGGCATCGAGCGCAAGCGCCAGCAGCAGCTGCAGATCGAGTCATGGGCCGAGGAACTGGCGCAAGGCGCCTGCCCCCAGCCCATCCAGGACCAGATCTACAAGATCCTCTTCAAGCCCGACAAGAACGGCCCCGAATACAAGGCCGTCGTCGAGGCCAGCAAGCGCTCGCACAAGGCACCACTGGACCTGCTTCAGGCGGCCGGCGCCATCACCAGCCCCTACCAGTTCCACTGGAAGCGCTTCCTGTTCGAGAACTTCCCCAAGGGCACCGGCTTCCCGGCCCTGACGGCGCCGGAGATCAAGGACGAGCTGGCGCTGAGTCCGGTGCAGGCCTTCTCCATCGACGACTCGCAGACCACCGAAATCGACGACGCGCTGTCGGTGCAGGGCCTGGGCACGGGCACCGTCACCTTCGGCGTGCACATCGCTGCGCCGGGTCTCGCCGTCACGCCGGACTCGGCCGTTGACAAGGTCGCCCGCGAACGCCTGTCCACCGTCTACATGCCGGGCTGGAAGCTGACCATGCTGCCCGACGACGTCGTGCAGGCCTACACGCTGATCGAGGGCCGCGACTGCCCGGCGGTGTCCATCTACTTCACGATGGACGAGGCGACCTTCGCGATCACCTCGCGCGAAACCAGGCTGGAGCGCGTGCACATCGCGGCCAACCTGCGCCACGACAAGCTGGACGGCATCGTCACCGACGCCACGCTGTCGGGCGAGGCGCCGGCCGACTACCTCTTCGCGCCCGAACTCGCCTTCACCTGGCGCCTGGCCAAGCATCTGAAGGCCCAGCGCGAAGTCGTGCGCGGCAAGCCCGAGAACTTCAACCGGCCCGACTACAACTTCCGCCTTGCCGGCGAGCGCATGGAAGCACCCAACGGCAGCGAGTCGGTCGAGATCAGCGTGCGCGCCCGCGGCAGCTCGCTGGACCTCATCGTGGCCGAGGCCATGATCCTGGCGAACTCCGCCTGGGGCGGCTGGCTGGCCGAACTGGGCCTGCCCGGCATCTACCGCAGCCAGGCGAGTCTTGCGCCCGGCATCAAGGTGCGCATGGGCGTCAAGGCCCTGCCCCACGCCGGCATGGGCGTGGCCCAGTACACCTGGGCCACCTCGCCGCTGCGCCGCTATGTCGACCTGGTCAACCAGTGGCAGATCATTGCCTGCGCCCGCCACGGTCGCACTGCGGCCCTCGCCGCGCCCTTCAAGCCCAAGGACGCGGCCCTGTTCTCCATCATCTCGGGCTTCGAGTCAGCCTATGCCGCCTACAACGGCTTCCAGAACGGCATCGAGCGTTTCTGGACCCTGCGCTGGCTGCAGCAGAACGGCACCACCGAGCTGACCGCCAGCGTCATGAAGGAAGGCCTGGTGCGCGCCGACGACCTGCCCCTGGTCTTCAAGGCCCTGGGCTGCGAGCCGCTGCCGCGCGGCAGCCATGTGAAGGTACGCATCACCGGTCTGGACGAGATGACGCTGGACGTGCATGCCACGCTGATCGAACGCCTGGATGAAGCCGCCGCAGCTGATGAGGCGGAAGGCGATGACGACGAGTTGGAAGCTGCGGCGGCACCGCTGACTCTGGCCATTGACGTCAACGAAGCTGAGCCGGCCGAAGCCGCATCGTCCAACTGAAGATGCGCAAGCTCAGCACGCTGCAGATCGCGCTGGCGTTTTCGCTCGGCGTGCATGCCGCCTTGCTGAGCCTGCGCGTGGCCGCGCCCGACACCTTCAACCGCATCTTCCAGGACACGCCGCTGGAGGTTGTCCTCGTCAACACACGCTCCAACGAGGCGCCCGCCAAGGCCCAGGCCCTGGCCCAGGCCAATCTCGCCGGCGGCGGCAACACGGAAGTGGGCCGAGCGACCTCGCCGCTGCCGCCCGCCCGGCAGAGCGAGATGGGCAATGCGGCCGAATCCCAGAGCTCGCAGATCGCCCAGCTCCAGCAGCAGCAGCAGCAACTGCTGACCCTGGTCAGGCGCGAGCTGGCCCTGCTGCCGCCGCCCGATCCGCGCCGCGAAAAGACCGACGCCGCCGAGCGCGCCCTGGCTGAGAAGCGCCGCCAGCTCGTCGACCTGCTCGCCGAGATCGAGAAGCGCGTCAACGAGGAAAGCGCCCGGCCGCGCAAGCGCTATGTGAGCCCGGCCACGCGCGAAGTCGTCTACGCCCAGTACTACGACGGCCTGCGCCGCCGCATCGAGGAACGCGGCACGCGCGACTTCCCCGAATCGCGCGGCAAGAAGCTCTATGGCGAGCTGACCATGAACATCCACATCGACCACAAGGGCCGCGTCATCGAGACCGAGATCGTCGCCTCCAGTGGCAACCCGACGCTGGACCGGCGCGCCGTCGCCATCGTGCAGGCCGCCTCGCCCTTCGGCAACTTCAGCAAGGAGATGCTGCGCGGCGCCGAAGTGCTGGTCATCACCTCGCGCTTCAAGTTCACGCGCGACGAGAACCTGGAAACCACGCTGCAGGGGCTGCCGCAATGACGGATCGATACGCGGTCGTGGGCAACCCGGTCGAGCACAGCCGCTCGCCGGCCATCCACGCGATGTTTGCCGAGCAGACCGGGCAGAGCCTGGCCTACGAAAGGCTGCTGGCGCCGCTGGACGCCTTCGAGGCCACGCTGCGCGGTTTCGCTGCGGCCGGTGCCCAGGGCTGCAATATCACCGTGCCCTTCAAGTTCGACGCGTTTGCGCTGGCGACCGAGCACACCGAACGCGCAGCCCTGGCCTGCGCGGTCAACACGCTGCGCTTTGACGAAGGCGGCTGGGTGGGCGACAACACCGACGGGGCCGGCCTCGTCAACGACATCCAGCGCAATGCGCGCCGCCCGTTGGAGGGCCTGCAGGTCCTGCTGATCGGTGCTGGCGGCGCGGCGGCTGGCGTGCTGGGCAGCCTGATCGCGGCCAAGCCGGCGCGCATCACCGTTGTCAACCGCTCGGTGGACAAGGCCCAGGCCCTGGTCGCCAGCCATGCCCACCTCGGCGTGCCTCTCGACGCAGCGACCCTTTCTGACGCGCCCTTGGCCCAGGACATCGTCGTCAACGCCACCAGCACCAGCCTCGCCGGCGCGGCCGCGCCCGTGGACGCGCATGTGCTCAAGCCCGGCGCCCTGGCCCTGGACATGATGTACGGCCCCAAGGCGCAAGGCTTCCTCGACTGGGCCACCGCCCACGGTGCCGAGCCGCGCGACGGCCTGGGCATGCTGGTTGAGCAGGCGGCCGAGGCCTTCTTCTTCTGGCGCGGCCTGCGGCCTGACACGGCGCCGGTTCTGAAGGCGCTGAGGGCCTCGCTGTGATCCGCCACGTCGGCCGCCTGGTGGCCGTGCTGGTCCTGGCCGTGCTGTGCCTGCAGCTCTGGTTCGCCGGCCGCATCCTGATGATGCGCTTCATCGCGCCCCAGTCCACCAGCTTCCAGCGCAGCGAAGTTGTGCGGCTGCTGAAAGAGAAGCAGCAGGTCGCCTGGGCCCAGCAATGGGTGGACGACGCCCAGCTGGCCACGACGCTCAAGCGCGCCGTCATTGCCAGCGAGGACGATTCCTTTGCCGAGCACGGAGGCGTCGACTGGGATGCCCTCAAGGGCGCCTGGAAGAAGAACGAGAAGGCGCAGGCGCGTGCCGAGGCGCGCGGCAAGCCGACGGCCAAGGTCATCGGCGGCTCGACCATCAGCCAGCAACTGGCCAAGAACCTCTTTCTTTCCGGCGAGCGCACCCTGCTGCGCAAGGGCCAGGAGCTGATCCTGACGCTGATGCTGGAAGGCCTGCTCGACAAGCGCCGCATCCTGGAGATCTATCTGAACAGCGTCGAATGGGGCGAAGGCCTGTTCGGCGCCCAGGCGGCGGCGCACCACTACTTCCATGTCGACGCCGCCCGGCTCGGCCCCTTCGAAGCCGCGCGCCTGGCCGTCATGCTGCCGGCGCCCAAGCGCTTCGAGCGCCAACCCGCATCGCCCTATGTGCTGGGACGGGCCGGCGTCATCACCGCGCGCATGAACAGCGCCCAGCTGCCATGAGTGATTCAGAAGAGATCGCCGCCGCCGCGGCCCGCCTCATCGTCGACGAGGGCATGGACTGGGGGCCGGCCAAGCAGCGCGCGGCCCGTGACCTGGGGGCTCCCCGCGCCGCCCTGCCCGGCAACGACGAGGTCGAAGACGCCGTGCGCGAGCACATCGCCATCTTCCATGCCGACACCCAGCCTGGCGAACTGCGCGCCCTGCGCGAGCTGGCCGCTGTATGGATGGGCCGCCTGGCCGAATTCCGCCCGCATCTGACCGGCGCCGTCTGGCGCGGCACGGCCACGCGCCTGTCCAACGTGCATCTGCAGCTCTATTGCGACGACAGCAAGGCCGCCGAGATCGCCCTGATCGACCGCGGCATGGACTTCGACGTGGCCGAGACGACGGCCAGCCGCGGGCGCCAGGTGGATATGCTCATCCTCGACGTACCCTGCCCCGCTTTGCAGGAACGCGTCACACTCTGCCTCACCATCCTGGATTTTGACGACCTGCGCGGCGCCCTGAAGCCCAACGCCCGCGGCCAGACCGAGCGCGGCGACCTGGCCGCGCTGCAGAAATTGCTGGACGAAGAAGACGCATGAGCCCCATCACCCGCCGCCTCGTCCTGACCGGAGCCGGCCTCGGCGCCGCTGCGGTAGGAGCCTCCTTTGCTTGGCGCAAGCTGAACCCGCCCCAGGCCTCGGCCGTCGCCCAGGCCTTCTGGGCCCGGCGGTTCCCCGGCCTGGACGGCCAGGAGCTGGACGTCGCCCGCTGGCGCGGCCAACCCTTGCTGGTCAATTTCTGGGCGACCTGGTGCCCGCCCTGCGTCAAGGAACTGCCGGAGATCAACCAGTTCTACAAGGAGGCCAAGGACAAGGGCTGGCAGGTGCTGGGCCTGGCGGTGGACCAGATGGACCCGGTCAAGGCCTTTCTGCAGAAGACGCCGCTGGACTTTGCCGTCGCCCTGGCCGGCCCGGAAGGCCTGAGCCTGGTCCGCGAGCTCGGCAACCCGGCCGGCGGCCTGCCTTTTTCCCTCATCTTCAACGAAACCGGCGACATCAGCTGGCGCCGCCTGGGCGTCAGCCGCCTGGAAGAGCTGCGCCAACTGGCCACAAGCTGAGCCACCCCGAGAATTTCCCTATCCAGCGGGAAATCGGCGCCAAAACGCGTAAAGTTCGCCCTTCCTCAATTTAGTGGCGGCTCTCTAGAGCCTCGTGCATGGTGCGCCGCCACGTGTTTGATGCAAGTTCTCGTCCTGCATGGCCCCAACCTCAACCTGCTCGGCACCCGCGAGCCCGAGGTCTACGGCTCGCAGACTCTCGCGCAGATCGACGCTGAACTCGGCGCGATCGCCAAAGATGCCGGCGCCGCGCTGAGCAGCTTCCAGAGCAACCACGAAGGTGCTCTGGTCGACCGCATCCAGGCCGCACGAACGGACGGGACGCGCTTCATCATCATCAATCCGGCCGCCTACACCCACACCAGCGTCGCCATCCGCGATGCGCTGGCGGCCGTGGACCTGCCGTTCATCGAGGTCCATTTGTCCAACATCCACCGCCGCGAGGCCTTCCGCCATCACAGCTATGTGAGCGAGCTGGCGGTGGGCGTCATCTGCGGCCTGGGCGCCAACGGCTACCGCCTCGCCCTGCGCCACGCCCTCGATTCGTTGGGAGCGGCCGGCATCTGATTTGCCGGCCTTCCTTTGTCTTCCCCCACAACAACAACACAGCCTGGAGCCACGATGGACCTGCGCAAGCTCAAAACCCTGATCGACCTGGTCTCGGAATCGAACATCTCCGAACTGGAAATCACCGAGGCCGACGGCAAGGTCCGCATCGTCAAGGCCGACCCGGCCGCCGCCGTGGCCATGCAGCCGGTCTATGCCGCCGCCCCGGCCGCACCGGTCGTGCACGCCGCCGCCGCTGCCGCCCCGTTGGCCGCCGCAGCCGCCCCGGCCGCTGCCGCGCCCGCCGAGACCGGCCATGTCGTCAAGTCGCCCATGGTCGGCACCTTCTACCGCGCTTCCAGCCCCAACGCCAAGCCGTTCGCCGACGTGGGCCAGCAGGTCAAGGAAGGCGAGGCCATCTGCATCATCGAAGCGATGAAGATCATGAACGAGATCGAGGCCGACAAGTCCGGCACGATCACCAAGGTGCTGTGCGAGAACGGCCAGGCCGTCGAGTTCGGACAACCGCTGTTCGTGATCGAGTGAGGGTGCTCGATGTTTAAGAAGGTTCTTATTGCGAATCGCGGAGAGATTGCTCTTCGCATTCAACGAGCGTGCCGAGAACTCGGCATCAAGTCCGTCGTCGTCTACTCCGAAGCCGACCGCGACGCCAAATACGTGCGCCTGGCCGACGAGGCCGTCTGCATCGGCCCCGCGCCGTCGGCCCAGAGCTATCTCAGCATGCCGGCCATCATCGCGACGGCCGAGGTCACCGACGCCGAGGCCATCCACCCCGGCTACGGCTTCCTGAGCGAGAACGCGGACTTTGCCGAGCGCGTCGAGCGCAGCGGCTTCACCTTCATCGGCCCGACGCCCGAGTCCATCCGCATGATGGGCGACAAGGTCTCGGCCAAGCAGGCCATGATCCGTGCCGGCGTGCCCTGCGTGCCGGGCTCCGAAGGCGCGCTGCCGGAAGACCCGAAGGAGATCATCAAGATCGCGCGTTCCGTGGGCTATCCGGTCATCATCAAGGCGGCCGGCGGCGGTGGCGGGCGCGGCATGCGCGTCGTGCACACCGAGGCGGCCCTGGTGCACGCCGTGCAGACGACGCGGGCCGAAGCGGGCGCGGCCTTCGGCAATCCCGAGGTCTACATGGAGAAGTTCCTGGAGAACCCACGCCATGTGGAGATCCAGATCCTGGCCGACACCTTCAAGAACGCCGTCTGGCTGGGCGAGCGCGACTGTTCCATGCAGCGCCGCCACCAGAAGATCATCGAGGAGGCGCCGGCGCCCGGCATTCCCCGCCGCAACATCGAGAAGGTGGGCGACCGCTGCGCCGCCGCCTGCAAGAAGATGGGCTACCGCGGCGCGGGCACCTTCGAGTTCCTCTACGAGAACGGCGAGTTCTACTTCATCGAGATGAACACCCGCGTGCAGGTCGAGCATCCGGTCACCGAGATGGTCACCGGCATCGACATCGTGCAGCAACAGATCAAGATCGCCGCCGGCGAGAAGCTGCCCTTCACGCAGCGCCAGATCGAAATGCGCGGCCACGCCATCGAGTGCCGCATCAACGCCGAAGACCCGGTCAAGTTCGTGCCCTCGCCCGGCCGCATCACGATGTGGCACGCCCCTGGCGGCCCCGGCGTGCGCGTGGACTCACATGCCTACACGAACTACTTCGTGCCGCCCAACTACGACTCCATGATCGGCAAGATCATCGTCCACGGCGACACGCGCGAGCAGGCGCTGGCCCGCATGCGCATCGCGCTGAGCGAGACGGTGGTCGAAGGCATCCAGACCAACATCCCGCTGCACCGCGAGCTGATGGCGGATGCCAAGTTCATCGAGGGCGGAACGTCCATCCATTACCTCGAAGGTTGGATGGCTGCACACAAGCGATGAAGGCGGCGGCAGTCGCGGGACAATAGGCGCATGAGTCACTTGTTTGAACTTGCGCTGGTCTGCCGCGAGGCCGACGTCGAGATCGTCAGCGATGCGCTGATGGAAATCGACGCCCTCGCCGTGTCCGTTGAAGACGCCGATGCCGACACCGATGCCGAGCACGCCCTGTTCGGCGAGCCCGGCATGCCGGCACCCAAGGCCGGCTGGGAACGCTCGGTCGTGAAGGCCCTCTTCCCGAGCGAGCCCGAAGCCACCGAGGCCGCCACCCTGCTGCTGGCCCAGGACTGGGCCGCCGACGTCCACGTGCAGGCCATCCAGGCCGTGCCCGAGCAGGACTGGGTGCGCTTGACGCAAAGCCAGTTCGCGCCGGTCGAGATCACGCCGGAGTTCTGGATCGTGCCAAGCTGGCATCAGGCCCCGCCGCAAGCCCAGCGCGTCATGCGCCTGGACCCCGGCCTGGCCTTCGGCACCGGCACGCACCCGACCACGCGCATGTGCCTGCGCTGGATCGCCACCCATGCTCAAGCGTGGCCGCGTGTCCTCGACTACGGTTGCGGCTCCGGCATCCTCGCCATCGGCGCGGCCCTGCATGGCGCCCACGACATCGACGCCGTCGACATCGACCCGGCTGCCATCACCTCGTCGCGCGACAATGCGACGGCCAATGGCGTCAAGCTGAATCAGGGCCTGCCCGAGCTGGCCAACGGCGAGTACCCGCTGGTCATCGCCAACATCCTGGCCCAGCCGCTGAAGTTGCTGGCCCCCCTGCTCTGTGCCCATGTCGCACCGGGCGGCAACCTCATCCTGGCCGGCATCCTGAGCCGCCAGGCCGACGAGCTGAAGGCTGCCTACGCGCCGTGGCTGGCCCTCGAGGTCACCGATGAAGAAGACGGCTGGATCCTCATGACGGCCCGACGCGCTGCATGAGTCTCGCGACGCGTTGCACCGCCTGCGGCACGATCTTCAGGATCGTCGAGGATCAGCTGCGCGTGTCCGACGGCTGGGTGCGTTGCGGCCGTTGCGCCGAAATCTTCGATGCGCGTGAACTGCTGTTCGACATCGAACGGGAGGCGCCGCCGCCCTGGCCGGTGCAGTACGCGCCGGCCGCGGTTGCGCCCGAACCCGAGCCCCTGCCTCCTCCGCCACCACCACCACCACCGCCACCTCCTCCCGCCCCGGTCTACACGCCGCCGCCGGACTGGATGCCACCGCCAGAGCCCGAGGCACGCAGCGAGGCCTTGCCCACCGGGTGGCCAACGGAGTACGGCCGCCAGGAAACCCGGCCCGAGCCGCAGTGGGTCGCGAGCGACCCCACGCCCGAACCGGTCGCCGAACCGCCGCCGCCCATGGTTGCGCGCGAGACGGAGCCCGAGCCCTCGATGGCCGAGATGGCGCCCATCACGGCGGAGCCTGCCGAGCGGCCTGGCAAGCCGGCCAAGGCGCCCAAGACGCCCAAGACGCCCAAGCCACAGAAGCCCGCCAAGAGCGAGTCCACCATGCCGGAGTTCATGCGGCAGGCTGAAACCAGCGCGCGCTGGAATCGCCCGGCCGTGCGCGTGGCCCTGGGTGCAACGTCCGTGGTTCTCGCGGCCTTGCTGGTTCTGCAGGTCATGCTGCACTTCCGGGACGCACTGGCCGCCCTGCATCCACCCCTGCGTGAGCCGCTGAAGGCCCTGTGCAGTGCAGCCGGCTGCGAGATCAAACCCTGGCGCCGCATCGAGGCCCTCAGTATCGAATCGACGGCCTTGAGCCCGGTGGGCAGCAGCTACAAGCTCACGCTCTCGCTGCGCAACAAGACGGCGGTCGACGTGGCCGCGCCCTGGGTGGAACTCAGCCTGACCGACGCCAGCGGTGCCGCCTTCTCCCGCCGCGTGCTGGGTCCCGAGACCCTGACGCCGACGCTGACCCAGCTGAATGCCGAATCCGAGCAATCCCTGAGCCTGGTGTTCAGTACGGGAGGCCAGAAGGTGAGCGGCTACAGCGTGAACATCTTCTATCCCTGAGGGCGGCCCTCAGCCCGTGCCCGTTCAGCCGCGCCCGACAAGAGCGGCGGCCAAGGAAAGACGCAGAGCCCAAGCGCGTCCCCGAGACTTCAGCACGCCGGCCGACGTTCAACATCAAGGCTGGCACACGCTGTCGTGCAACGGGAAGAGAGGCAAGGGGTCTGCGTCCGAAGACCACTCTAGGTCGCCAGACTCATGCTTCGCGTAGGACGGGAGCTCGTCGATCGGACAAGCCGTTAGCGGATGCATCGGGCGCACCGAGTGACGCAGGAATTGTTTCAGCCAATAAAAAACCCGGCACCGAGAGACTCGGGCCGGGTTGGCTGGATTCACCGGGCTCCGGGTGGACAAGCCACCCGGCGGCGAGTCAGCAGGTAGCCGGATTAGGGCTTGTTGCCGGTCGGGAAGGGCCAGGCAGCTTGCGGGCTCAGAGCCGTCTTGGCGGCAGGAGCGGGCGCAGCAGCGGCAGGCTTGGCAGCAGGGGCAGGCTTGGCGGCGGCCTTCTTCGGAGCAGCGGCCTTCTTGGCAGCAGGCTTCGCAGCAGGCTTGGCAGCGGCCTTCTTGGGCGCAGCGGCTTTCTTGGGGGCAGCGGCCTTCTTGGGAGCAGCCGCCTTCTTGGCCGGAGCGGCCTTCTTGGCGGGAGCAGCCTTCTTGGCCGGAGCGGCCTTCTTGGCCGGAGCAGCCTTCTTGGCCGGAGCGGCCTTCTTGGCCGGAGCGGCCTTCTTCGCCGGAGCAGCCTTCTTGGCCGGAGCGGCCTTCTTCGCCGGAGCAGCCTTCTTGGCCGGAGCAGCCTTCTTCGCCGGCGTCTTCTTGGCCGGAGCGGCCTTCTTCGCCGGAGCGGCCTTCTTCGCCGGAGCGGCCTTCTTGGCCGGAGCGGCCTTCTTCGCCGGGGCAGCCTTCTTGGCGGCGGCCTTCTTCGGTGCGGCCTTAGCCGGGGTCTTTGCAGTTGCCATGGTTTTCTCCTTGATCAAGTGGAAAAGACACCGTCCCGCACGGACCGGTCCGTGCAGCTACGGTTATTCACCGTCCGAGAGTCGCTCAGGAGGAACGCCTCGGTACGGTGAATGGGATCGCCATGCAGCCCCGCCACCTCGAGGGTGTTGATGCGGGTTTCGCTCGGTGACTGCATTGGCCAGGTCTTGATCGGTTGCGGCTGGGGTTCAGTCCCAGCTCAGGGCCCCGCCCGATTGATATTCGATGACGCGCGTCTCGAAGAAGTTGCGTTCCTTCTTCAAGTCGATCATCTCGGACATCCACGGGAAGGGGTTTTCTTCGTTCGGGAACAGGGCTTCGAGGCCGATCTGCACCGCACGGCGGTTGGCGATGAAGCGCAGATAGCCCTTGAACATCGAGGCATTGAGGCCCAGCACGCCGCGCGGCATGGTGTCCTCGGCGTAGCGGTATTCGAGCTCGACGGCCTTCAGGAACAGCGCCTTGATCTCGGCCTTGAACTCGGCCGTCCACAAGTGCGGGTTCTCCAACTTGATCTGGTTGATCAGGTCGATGCCGAAATTGCAGTGCATGGACTCGTCGCGCAGGATGTACTGGTACTGCTCTGCCGCACCCGTCATCTTGTTCTGGCGGCCCATGGCCAGGATCTGCGTGAAGCCGACGTAGAAGAACATGCCTTCCATCAGGCAGGCGAAGACGATCAGGCTCTTCAGCAGGGTCTGGTCGGTCTCGGGCGTGCCGGTGTGGAAGTTCGGGTCCATGATCGCGCCGATGAAGGGGATCAGGAACTCGTCCTTGTCGCGGATGGACTGGACTTCGTTGTAGGCGTTGAAGATCTCGCTCTCGTCCAGGCCCAGGCTTTCAACGATGTATTGATAGGCGTGGGTGTGGATGGCTTCTTCAAAGGCCTGGCGCAGCAGGAACTGGCGAGCCTCGGGCGCCGTGATGTGGCGGTAGGTGCCCAGCACGATGTTGTTGGCGGCCAGCGAGTCGGCAGTGACGAAAAAGCCGAGGTTGCGCTTGATGATGCGGCGCTCGTCTTCGGTCAGGCCGTTGGGGTCCTTCCAGAGCGCGATGTCGCGGCTCATGTTCACTTCCTGCGGCATCCAGTGGTTGGCGCAGGTGGCGAGGTACTTCTCCCAGGCCCACTTGTACTTGAACGGCACCAGCTGATTGACGTCGGTCTGGCCGTTGATGATGCGCTTGTCGGCGGCCTTCACACGACGTGCCGTCGTGGACTCACCGGACAGTTGGGGAGAGGGCATCGAGACGCTGGATGCTTCGCGCAGAGACGCCGAAGCGTGCGTCGCCGAAGGCATGGCCGCGAGAGGTTTCGCGGTGGGGGTATCAGTGGACTTCAGGTCTTCGTCCCAATCCAGCATGGTGTGCTTCCTATCACTTCGAATTATCCGCAGTGCTTGTGCAAATCAACAAGAACCAGCAACTGCTATTTGCATCATTCGCGCAAAGTTTGTTGCGCGACGACATCGAAAACACGCAGTGCGAACTTGTCTATACAAGTTCGCACTGCCGCTTCGATTACTGGCAGGCCTCGCAACCGGGGTCGTCGATGGCGCAGAACTTCATGTCGGTGGCCGGCAGTTCCGGCTCGACGACAGCGACCGGCGCGGCCGGTGCAGCCATCACCGGCGTGGCACCGGACGACACCGCGTTGAGCTGACCGGAGCGCGTCACCGTGCTCTTCTCGGCCTGCGTCGCGCTGATGGTGCGCAGGTAGTAGGTCGTCTTCAGGCCGCGGCTCCAGGCCAGCTTGTAGGTCTCATCGAGCTTCTTGCCCGAGGCGCCGGCCATGTAGATGTTCAGGCTCTGCGCCTGGTCGATCCACTTCTGGCGACGCGCGCCGGCTTCGATCAGCCACACGGTGTCGACTTCGAAGGCGGTCGCGTACAGCGCCTTGATGTCCTCGGGCACGCGGTCGATGCGGCGCAGCGAGCCGTCGAAGTGCTTGAGGTCCATGACCATCACGTCGTCCCACAGGCCCAGGGCCTTGAGATCGCGCACCAGCGATTCGTTGATGACGGTGAACTCGCCGGACAGGTTGGACTTGACCGACAGGTTGCCGAAGCAAGGCTCGATCGAAGCGTCCACGCCGATGATGTTGGAGATGGTGGCGGTCGGTGCGATGGCGACGCAGTTGCTGTTGCGCATGCCGAAGGTACCGATGCGGCCGCGCAGCGCGTCCCAGTCCAGCGTCGTCGAGCGATCGACGTCGACGTAACCGCCACGGGCTTCGGCCAGCAGGTCGAGCGAGTCGATCGGCAGGATGCCGCGGTCCCACAGCGAGCCCTTGTACGAGGAATAGCGACCACGCTCTTCCGCCAGTTCGGTCGAGGCCCAGTAGGCGTGATAGCAAACGGCTTCCATCGAGCGGTCGGCGAATTCGACGGCGGCTTCGGAGGCGTAGGGCGTGCGCAGTTGGTACAGCGCGTCCTGGAAGCCCATGATGCCCAGGCCCACCGGACGGTGGCGCAGGTTGGAATCGCGGGCCTTCTTGACGGCGTAGTAGTTGATGTCGATGACGTTGTCGAGCATGCGCATGGCCGTGCGCGTCGTCTTCTTCAGCTTGACCTGGTCGATCTGGCCATCCTTGATGTGCTGGGCCAAGTTGACGGAGCCGAGGTTGCAGACGGCAATCTCGCTGTCGTTGGTGTTCAGCGTGATCTCGGTGCACAGATTGGACGAGTGCACCACGCCGACGTGCTGCTGCGGGCTGCGCACATTGCAGGCGTCCTTGAACGTGATCCAGGGGTGACCCGTCTCGAACAGCATCGACAGCATCTTGCGCCACAGGTCCTTGGCCGGCATGCGCTTGAAGAGCTTCAGCTCGCCGCGATCAACCTTGTTCTCGTAGCCGACATAGGCTTCCTCGAAGGCCTTGCCGAACTTGTCGTGCAGGTCCGGGCAGGTCGAGGGGCTGAACAGCGTCCAGTGGCCACCGTCCATCACGCGCTTCATGAACAGATCGGGAATCCAGTTCGCCGTGTTCATGTCGTGGGTGCGGCGACGGTCGTCGCCGGTGTTCTTGCGCAGGTCCAGGAACTCTTCGATGTCCAGGTGCCAGGTTTCCAGATAGGCGCAGACGGCGCCCTTGCGCTTGCCGCCCTGGTTCACGGCGACCGCCGTGTCGTTGACGACCTTCAGGAAGGGCACGACGCCTTGCGACTTGCCGTTGGTGCCCTTGATGTGCGAACCCAGGGCACGCACCGGGGTCCAGTCATTGCCCAGGCCGCCGGCGAACTTGGACAGCAGCGCGTTTTCCTTCAGCGCCTCGTAGATGCCGTCGAGGTCGTCGGACACCGTCGTCAGATAGCAGGACGACAGCTGCGAGCGGCGCGTGCCGGCATTGAAGAGGGTCGGCGTGCTCGACATGAAGTCGAAGCTGGACAGCACTTCGTAGAACTCGATGGCACGGGCTTCGCGGTCGATCTCGCCCAGGGCCAGGCCCATGGCGACGCGCATGAAGAAGGCCTGCGGCATTTCGATGCGCACGTCTTCGATGTGCAGGAAGTAGCGGTCGTACAGGGTCTGCAGGCCGAGGTAGTCGAACTGCAGGTCGCGTTCGGCCTTCAGCGCGGCGCCCAGCTTGGCCAGGTCGTACTGGCCCAGCTTCTCGTCCAGCAACTCGGCGGCGATGCCCTTCTTGATATAGCCGGGGAAGTACTCGGCATAGCGGGTCTGCATCTCGCCTTGCGTGACTTCACCACCAATGATTTCGCGGCGGATGGTGTGCAGCAGCAGGCGGGCGGTGGCGCGGCTGTAGCCGGGGTCCTTCTCGATCAGCGTGCGGGCGGCCAGGATGGCGGCCTTGTAGACCTCGTCGATGGCGACGCCGTCATACAGATTGCGCTGGGTCTCGGCCAGCACGGGATCGGGCTTCACATCGGCGCCGAGGTTTTCGCAGGCCGAGGCGATCAGCGACTTCAGCGCGCCGAGGTCCAGCGGGCGGCGCTCGCCACGGTCCACCACCATCAGCTGCGGCTCGGCGGCGCGGGTGGCCTCGCCCTGGGCGGCACGCTCCTGGGTGCGGCGCTCGCGGTAGAGCACATAGGCGCGGGCCACGTCGTGCTGGCCGCTGCGCATCAGGCCCAGCTCGACCTGGTCCTGCACGTCTTCGATATGGAAGGTGCCGCCGCTCGGACGCGAGCGCAGCAGGGCGCGCACGACGTTCTGGGTCAGCTGTTCCACCGTCTCACGGACGCTGGCCGAAGCTGCGCCGCTGGTGCCGTGCACCGCCAGGAAGGCCTTCATCAGCGCGACGGCGATCTTGCTCGGCTCGAACGAGACCACGGCGCCGTTGCGGCGAATGATCTGGTAGGCCTGGTAGGTCGACAACGTGGGCTGGGTGGCGGCTGCGGTCGCGTCGGATTCAAACGCGACCGGAACTGCGGTGGCCGTGGCCTGACCGGAGACGGCTTGTTGCATAAGGGAATCCTTTATCGAAAAACTGCAAAACGATGCGCGGCTTCCACCCGGGGGCGGGCCATCGCATCGTGGGGGGCTTCTAAAGAGGTGTTTCGTCCCTGCCGATCCATGACGTGGCCGGCTTGGCGGCACGTCTCCCTGGTGTGTTGCCGTGGGCCACGGGCCTCGGCAAACAGCGCGTCCAGGAAGATGGTCATGTGGGGTCGACTGGGTCAGCAGGATAGCACGAGAGACCACTATATATGTGGCACCCTCCCCCCTCAAGCCACTAGGGATAGTGTGAAACCCCGGGTCACCCTTTTCCTCAAAACAGAGGAGTCAGGCGTCTTTCCCCGATCAATACGGCACTCAGCGCGAGCAACCCGCGTCGGTATTGAGGATGCGGGCCGAAACTGCTCGCGAGCCCGCGCCGATGCAGCGTTTGCGATGCATTGGCAGGCTGCGCGAAACGTGCCGCCAGGTATTCAAGCAGGGCAAATCCCGAGAAGAGATTTCGTTCAACTGTCACCGGCCGAGATCGCCAGCCGCGCCATGCGATAGCGGATCTGGCGCAGCGACAGGCCCAGGCTGGCCGCCGCCGCCGTGCGGTTGAAGCGGTGCACCTCCAGGGCCCGCAGCAGGATGGCGCGCTCGACCTCGTCGAGATAGCGCGCGAGGTCCGAAGGCAGCTCCTCGGGCAGGGACACATCCTCGGCGACATGCGGGGCCTCGACGGGCAGGTCGACCAGCCCGCCGAACTGGGATTCGCTGCGGCCCTCGTCCAGCAGCGTATCGGGCAGGCCCAGGTCGCCGGCGTCGATCCACTCGCCGCCGGCCAGGGCCAGGGCCCGGTGCAGCAGGTTCTCGAGTTCGCGCACGTTGCCGGGGAAGGCATAGCGGGACAGGGTCTGCAGTGCGGCAGCCGTCAGGCGCGGCGCCGGCGACACGCCCGCGTCCTGGGCGATGCGCGTCAGCACGCGCGTGCTGATCAGGCCCAGGTCCTCCAGCCGCTCGCGCAGCGGCGGCACGCGGATCTGGATGACGTTGAGGCGGTAGAACAAGTCCTGGCGGAAGCGCCCCGCCGCCACCTCGCTGGCCAGATCCTTGTGCGTGGCGCTGAGGATGCGCACATTGATGGGACTCTCGGCCGTTGCGCCCACCGGGCGCACCGAGCGCTCCTGGATGACGCGCAGCAACTTGCTCTGCATGGCCAACGGCAGATCGCCGATCTCGTCGAGGAAGAGCGTGCCGCCGTCGGCCGCCTGGAAGAAGCCCTCGCGATCCTCGTTGGCACCGGTGAAGGCACCCTTGCGATAACCGAAGAACTCGGCCTCCAGCAGATTCTCCGGAATCGCACCGCAGTTGACGGCGACAAAACGCGCTTCGGCACGCACGCCATGGTCGTGGATGGCGCGCGCCACCAGTTCCTTGCCGGTGCCCGACTCGCCCTGCACCAGCACCGGCGCCATGCTGCGCGCGACCTTTTCGATCAAGACCCGCACCGCGCGGATGGCCGCGGATTCCCCCACCAGGCGCAGCGCCGTGGCAGGCCCGACCACAGGCGTCGGCGCCGTCGTGATCGGCGTGGGCTCGGCCACGACCCGCCCCAGGGCCGAGCCGACGACGAGGCGGAACTGGCGCAGGTCGACCGGCTTGGTGAGGTAGTCGAAGGCCCCGGCCTTCAGCGCCTCGACAGCGTTCTCGGCCGAGCCGAAGGCCGTGATGACGATGGCCTTCTCCGGCCGGCCCGCCTGCTCCAGCCAGCGCAGCAGCGCGAGGCCGGAGCCGTCGGGCAGCTTCATGTCGGTGATGACGGCGCTGTACGTCTCGGCCTGCAGATGCTCCAGCGCCTCGCCCACCGAGCCGGCGCTGTCGATCTCATAGCCTTCGCGCAGCAGCGTCAGCTCGTAGAGCGTGCGCAGGTCGGGCTCGTCATCGACGACCAGCAGGCGAGCGGGCGGAGTAGTCATGCAGAAAGTGCAGATGGGGGCGTGCGCAGGCGCACGCAGAACTCGTTGGCGGCCGCGTCGACGGCGCGGCGGTAATCGATGTGGGCGCCATGGCGCTCGCACAGTTCACGGCAAATATAGAGGCCCAGGCCGGAGCCGCGGCTGCGCGTTGAAAGAAAGGCTCGAAGAGATGGCGCTCGATCTCGGGCGGCACCGGTGCACCAGCGCTGCGCACGACGAGGTTGAGCGCAGCGCCATCACGGTCCAGGGCAACCTGGATGGCGCCTACGCCCGGGTCGGCGTGGCGATGGGCGTTGTCCAGCAGGTTGACGAGGATGCGACGCAGGTGCTCGGCATCGAACAGGCCCATCAGGCCGGCCTCGCTCATCTGCAGGCGAAAGCGGCTCTGCTCGCCGGGCCGCACGTCGTTGACCCGGGTCCATTCGAAGCAGGTCTGCTGCACGATGGCGCCGACGTCCAGGGCCTGGGTGTCGGGTTGCACGCCGGGGGCCAGCTCGCTGACGTCGTCCACCAGGCGCTTGAGACGCTGCACATTGGAAGCCACCATCTGCGTCAGCTGCTCGGCCCGCATGCCCGCCACGTCCTCGGCGATCAGCGCGTTCGCCTGCGCGATGGCCGCGAGCGGGTTGCGGATCTCGTGCGCGATGCCGGCCGACACCCGCCCCATCGCAGCCAGCTTCTCCTGGCGGGTGCGCGCCAGCAGCTCGCGGTTGTCCTCGACAAAGAGCACGCACAGCTCCTCGCTGCCCTCGCGCTGGCGCGTGAAACGCAGCCGCAGGCGCAGGCTGCGCGTGGCGCCGCTGTCCAGGGCCAGGGCGACGTCGAGCTCGGCGCCGGTACTGCCGGCATTCACCGCATAAGCCTGCTCCAGCGCCTGCACCAGCGGCTGCCAGTCCGTGCGGCCGCGCAACTGCCAGCTCAGCTCGCCGTCCGCGGCACCGAGCAGTTCATGCGCCGCCGGGTTCATCGCCCGCACGCGGCCGCGCCGGTCGACGACGAGGACACCCTCCTGCATCTCGTCGATGACGAGGCGGTTCAGCTGCTCCTGCTGGCGCGCCAGCGCCAGACTGCCGCGCGCCGCCCTCTCCTCTCGGGCCAAGCGCGCGCTCAGCTCGCCAGCCAGCAGGCTGACCGCGAACAGGCCGCTGCCGACCAGGCCGGCCTGGGTCGTCTTCAGGCCCACGTCCGCGCCGGACAGCAGCGACCAACCCGCCGCCCCCAGCAAGCCCAGCGTCGCCGCAGCCGCTGTCGCCAGCGCCAGCAGCCGCGGGCACAGCACCGCCGACATCAGCACCGGCATGACGAAGAGGGCGCCGTAGTTGACGCCGCTCGGGTCCAGCGCGTGCAGCACGCCGAACAGGATGAGGTCGATGCCGATGGCGCTCCACCAGTGCGGGCTGCTGATGCGGGCCAGGGTGCGCGCCGAGGCGCCGCGGCGCAGTTGGGGCATCAGCCACAGGGCCACGGCCGCCACGGCATAGGAGACGCTCAGGGCCAGCGTCGAGCGCGCCGGCGGCGTGCCCAGCGAGGCCGAGATCAGCTGCGCCATCACCAGGGCCAGGCCCAGGGCACCACGCGCCGACAGGAAGGCGCGATAGAGCCGCTCGAAGGAAGCGCTGGCCTCGGCCGGCGGCTCCGCCAGCGGCTGCTCGACGAACCAGCTTCCTGCGCCGGCCACCTTCAGGCCTGGCCCTGGCGGGCTTCGAAGCTCGCGCGATGCGCGGCGCTGCAGAACACGCCCCCCTTGCCGGGCAGCGCCTCGTCGGCCGGCAGGTGCATGCCGCATTCGGCGCAGCGCAGCATGGCTTGCGGCGGCACGGGCGACGCCGGCTTGCGCACCTCGGGCTCGCTCGGCCGGCCGCTCCGGGAGCGCAACACGAAGAAGACAACGCCCAGGCCGATCAGCAGCAGCAGGTATTTCATGCGCCGCCTCCCGTGGCGCCGCGCTGCAGGATGACCTCCAGCACGAAGCGCGAACCGGCATAGGACAGCAACAGCAAGGCAGCGCCGGCATAGAGCCAGCGCGTGGCGCGGCGACCGCGCCAGCCGTAGACGCGGCGGCCAACCAGCAGGCCCGTCAGCACCAGCCAACCCAGCACGGCGAGCAGATTCTTGTGGTCCCAGCGCCAATGCGGCGTGAACCACCAGCCCAGCAGGATGGCCAGGGACAGCACGCCGACGCCGGCGGCGACGAACTGGAAGGTCAGGCGTTCCAGGCGCAGCAGCGGCAGACCGGCAGGGGCCGCCTGCTTGCCGCGCAGGCGCGACTCGGCGCGGTTCATCAGCGCGGCATGCAGCACCGCCACGCCGAACAGGCCATAGGAGGCCAGGCCCAGCACCCAGTGCAGCGGCGCCCACGGCGAGGCGGCCGTCGGCCGGCTCTCGCCCGGAAAACCCCAGGCCAGCAGCACAGCCGCCGCCGCCAGCCAGGCCAGCACGCGGCGCACGCTGTGCAGGGGCAGGAAGCGGCTTTCGACCAGATAGACCGTCAGCACCAGCCAGGTCGTCATCGACAGCGCCGGCGCAAAGCCGAAGCGCGCGCCGGGCTCGGCCAGGCCATAGCCGCTGATATCTATATAGAGGGCGATGAACTGGGCCGTCCAGGCCAGGGCCATGGGTGGCACCGAACGCAGGGGCCGGCGCAAGTCGGCGTCGGCGTCGGCTGCGCGCGAACGCAGCAGGCCGACCCAGACATAGCCCAGCAGCGCCAGGCCGCTGGCGATGGCCAAAGCCGGCCCGGGCCCGACCGCGCCGACCGTGGCGGCGTCTCCAAGAGGGGCGGGCGATAAACTCATGGCTGCAGTGTACTTTTGGGCTGTCGCCGTTCTGGCGTCCGCGGCCCCCTCCCAACGCCATGGCTTCCAACCTCACCGACCGCCTGAGTCGCCTCGTCAAGACGATGCGCGGCCAGGCCCGCATCACCGAAAGCAATGTGCAGGACATGCTGCGCGAGGTGCGCATGGCCTTGCTGGAGGCCGACGTGGCCCTGCCAGTGGTGCGCGACTTCATCGCACGGGTCAAGGAGAAGGCCCTCGGCCAGGAGGTCGTCGGCTCGCTGAACCCGGGCCAGGTGCTGGTCTCGGTCGTGCACAAGGAACTCGCCGCCACCATGGGCGAGGGCGTGGCCGACATCAACCTGGCCGCCCAGCCGCCCGCCGTCATCCTGATGGCCGGCCTGCAGGGCGCCGGCAAGACGACGACGACGGCCAAGCTCACCAAGCACCTGATCGACAAGCGCAAGAAGAAGGTGCTGACGGTCTCCGCCGACGTCTACCGACCCGCCGCCATCGAGCAGCTGAAGACGGTCACCAAGCAGGCCGGCGGCGAATGGTTCCCGTCCGCGCCCGAGCAGAAGCCGCGCGACATCGCGCTGGCGGCGCTGGACTACGCCAGGCGCCACTACATCGACGTGCTGCTGGTCGACACGGCCGGCCGCCTGGCCATCGACGAAGCACTGATGGCCGAGATCAAGGAGCTGCACGGCATCCTGAACCCGGTGGAGACACTGTTCGTCGTCGACGCCATGCAGGGCCAGGACGCGGTCAACACCGCCAAGGCCTTCAAGGAAGCCCTGCCACTGACCGGCGTCATCCTGACCAAGCTGGACGGTGACTCGCGCGGCGGCGCGGCCCTGTCGGTGCGCCAGATCACCGGCGCGCCCATCAAGTTCGCCGGCGTGTCCGAGAAGATCGATGGCCTGGAGGTCTTCGATGCCGAGCGCCACGCCGGCCGCGTGCTGGGCATGGGCGACATCGTCGCCCTGGTCGAGCAGGTCACGCAGAACGTCGACCTGGCCTCGGCCCAGGCCATGGCCGAGAAGCTCAAGAGCGGCAGCGGCTTCGACCTGAACGACTTCCTGCAGCAGATCGCGCAGATGAAGAAGATGGGCGGCCTCGGCGGCCTGATGGACAAGCTGCCGCAGAACATGATGGGCAACAAGCAGCCCGGCCAGGCCGACATGGATCGCGCCGAACGCGACATGAAGCGCATGGAAGGCATCCTGCGCGCCATGACGGCCAAAGAGCGCGCCCAGCCCACCCTGCTGATGGACGGCAAGAGCAAGGCCAGCCGCAAGCGTCGCATTGCGGCCGGTGCCGGCGTGCAGATCCAGGACGTCAACCGCCTGCTGAACCAGTTCGACCAGATGCAGGGGATGATGAAAAAGATGAAGGGCGGCGGCCTGATGAAGATGATGAAGCGCATGGGCGGCATGAAGGGGCTGCCGGGGATGTGAAGCGCATCGGGCGGCAGTGGCCAAGGCCGCTGCGGCCAGGGTGGGCGTGGAATTTTTCTGTTTGAGGCGACGGCTGTGGTCGCAGGCCTCGTTGAGGTGTTGGACGATGGCGGCTGTATGGCCCACCAGACATCGACCCCATGACCGCGCGCTTCGTCCGATTCCTGCTGCTTCTGTGCCTGGCACTGCCGGCATTCGCCGAGGCCAAACCCGCTCTGATCGTCTTCAACTATGGCGAGGAACTCTTCGAGCTTCCTCCCCTCGGGGCCATGCCGGCGGGCAAGCCGGATGGCGCAGGCGCCAAGCTCGGCTACAAGTGCAGCCACTTCGGCATCATGTGGGCGGACGTGTGGACCTGGGATTGCCGCCCCGTGCTGATCGCGGGCGAAGATCGCTACCTTGAGCTTCCGCCGGCCACTGCTTCGGTGGTGACAACGGACCCACGGTCACGCTTTTCCAAGGTCAAGCGCAGCTTCTGGAACAAATACGCCTTCTGGCTTGCGCTGGCAGGCCTGCTGGTGTGGCAGCTGCGCTGGTCTCGGCGCCGGGCGGCACAGCAGCGCGGCGCGGCAGCACGCCCGCGAGACCGCTCCGCCGTCGCGGCCGCGCACGGTGATTTCGAACCGACGGTCCCTGCGCCGGGGCCGACCCGCTGATTGAAGGGCTGCTGATCAGCAGCATGAAGGACTTGATGTCGCCGTCGGCGAGTGCCTCGCGAGGCTTGCCGGGCATGTGATGGTCTGACCGCCTAGGGTCAACCAGAAGCAAAACCGTCGTCGGCCTGTCCGGCGAAACAAGTCCTCACACTTGGTCCCAGGCTCAAGGGACAAGGCCGCATGGTCAAGCATCGCGGTGGCCGATAGCGTCGCGCGCATGCTGAATCTCCATCTCCCCCGCGCCTTCGGCAACTGGCTGAGCAACCTGACCGGGCAGACCCCGCCCCGTCGCCGGGTCGACGCTTCCGACACCGTCATGCATTGGCCGCCCACGGCCGCGCGCGTGCTGGTGAGTTCGGAGCGCCATGCCCACAAGAGCATCTCGCACGCACTGGCCCTGGAGCATCCCAAGGGCTTTCTGCTGGCCCATGTGCCGCTGCACAAGCTGGTGCGCGTGCCCAAGCAATACTCCTATCGCGAATGGCTGTCGCGCACCGGCCTGCTGACCGTCGACTTCGCCCTGTGCGACGAACACGGCTATGTGCGCTCGGTCGTGCTGCTGCCGGTCGCCGAGGACCAGGCCCGCCACTCGCGCAAACGCGAGCGCCTGCTGCGGGTGCTGAGCGCCACCGAACTGGCCGTCACGCATTGGGAGCGCGACTGGCAGAACGACACGGCCGACAGGCTGCGCGACCGCTTGTTCCCGAAATCGAAGGCGTCCGGCTACTACGCCGACACACCCCACTCGCACTGAACTGGATTACTCCAGCAGGGCCCGCGCGAACTCGCGGGCGCTGAAGGTCTCGAGGTCTTCCAGCTTCTCGCCCACGCCGATGAAATAGACCGGCACGGGACGCTCGCGCGCGATGGCGGCGAGCACCCCGCCCTTGGCCGTACCGTCGAGCTTGGTGACGATCAGGCCGGTCAGGCCCAGGGCCTCATCAAACGCCTTGACCTGGTTCAGCGCGTTCTGGCCGGTGTTGCCATCCACCACCAGCAGCACCTCGTGGGGCGCGCCCTCCTGGGCCTTGTTGATGACGCGCTTGATCTTCTTCAGCTCCTCCATCAGGTGGATCTGCGTCGGCAGGCGGCCGGCGGTGTCGGCGATGACGACATCGGCGCCGCGCGCCTTGCCGGCGTTCACTGCATCGAAGGACACGGCCGCCGGGTCGCCCCCCTCCTGGCTGACGATCTCGACCTGGGCGCGGTCGGCCCAGACACCGAGCTGCTCGCGCGCGGCGGCGCGGAAGGTGTCCGCAGCGGCCAGCAGCACCTTCTGCTCGGCCTCCGCGAGATGGCGGGTCAGCTTGCCGATGCTGGTCGTCTTGCCAGCGCCGTTGACGCCAACGACCATCATCACCGTCGGCGTGAAGCGGCCGACTTCCAGGCCCTTCTCCAGCGGCGCCAGCAGTTCGGCCAGCGCATCGACAAGCAGGCCGCGCACGGCTTGCGGATCGCTGGCCCTGGCCTCCTTGACACGGCGCTTCAGGTCGTCGAGCAGGAACTGCGTCGCCTTGACGCCCGCATCGGCCATCAACAGCGCTTCTTCCAGCTCCTCGTAGAGCTGGTCGTCGATCTTGGTGCCACTGAAGACGCCGGCAATGCTGCTGCCGGTCTTGCGCAGGCCGTTGCGCAGGCGGTCCATCCAGCTGGCGCGAGGCGCGGGCGCCGGGGCCACGACGGGGGGCGGGGGCGGCGCCGAAACGATGACCGGCGCTGGCACGGGCGCAGGGACCGGGGCAGCAACAGGGGCAACAGGGGCGACCACAGGCGCCGAGGCCGGTACAGCGACCGGGGCTGCCACGGGAGTGGGTTCCGGCGCGGGCTTGCTGGCGGGCTTGGTGACCCAACCGTCCGGCAGCAGGGTCGGCGCCTCGTCGGCGGGCGCGGGAGGCGGGGGCGCCTTCTTGAAGAAACTGAACATAGGCCGCCATTTTCGCCTGCCCTTGTGAAAGCCCTCCGGCGAACGTTTCTCGCACGCGCTTGATTTTTTGGCGGACAGGAACCGGGTGACACTGATTCAGGCTTCCCGCACTCCCGGTCCTCCATGCCCGCTGCCCTGCCCTCTGCCCTGCTCAAGCTCGCCGCGCTGCTGCTGTGCGCGGCTGCCATCGCGCAGGATCTGCCCGGGCAACTGCCGCCGACGACCGTCGCCGCGCCGGCCCTGCCGACGAAGCCGCCGGCCAGGGCCGAGCGCACCTTCCTGATGTCCGCCTTCATGGCGACCTCGCAGAACAAGCTCAGCCTGTTCACTTCGGCCGACGGCGTCACCTTCACCTCGCTGGGTTCCGAGGTCTACCAGCCGCCCAAGGATCTGCTGCGCGACCCGTCCATCGTCCGCGCGGAGGAGGGTCTGTACTACATCGCCTACACGACGAACTGGGCGGGCTCGACCTTCGGCATCGCGAAGTCGGCGGACTTGAGGAACTGGACGCATGTGGCCGCCGTGCCCGTCAGGCTGGCGGGTGTCTCCAACGTCTGGGCGCCCGAATGGTTCCGCGACAGCGACGGCAGCCTGAAGCTCGTCGTCAGCCTGTCGAAGTCGGGCACGCCAGGCCCCTTCGCGGCCTATTACGTCAAGGCGCTGGACGCCGGCTTCACGAAGTTCTCCGACCCCGTGCCCATGCGGGGGCTGGAGAACAACTTCATCGACAGCTTCGTCATCCGCCACGACGGTCGCTACGTCGCCTTCACCAAGAACGAGACGACCAAGTTCATCGAGCTGGCCACCGCGCCTTCGCTGGACGGCCCGTGGACGCTCGACAAGACCGGCGACTGGGCCGGCTGGGGCGCCCCGTCGGAGGGCCAGGCCCTGGTGCCCATCCCCGGCGGCTGGCGCATCTACTTCGACGACTACACGAGCAAGCGCTACTGGTACTCGGACAGCCTGGACGGCCTGAAAACCTGGACGCCCAAGAAGGAACTGGGCGGCGTGTCGGGCACGGTGCGGCACTTCACCGTGATCTCGGAAGAGACGGCGCAGCTGGAGCGCACCACGGCGCCGAAGAACAAGCCCAAGGCCATCACCTGGGACCGTCACTCGCTGCTCATCGACGGCAAGCGCGAGATGATCTTCGCGGGCGAGTTCCACCCCTTCCGCCTGCCCTCACCCAGCTTGTGGCGCGACGTGCTGCAGAAGATGAAGGCGTCGGGCCTGAACGCCGTGTCCCTCTATTTCAGCTGGGGCTACCACTCGGCCAAGCCCGGCCACTACGACTTCTCCGGCGTGCGCAACATCGAGCGCGCCCTCCAGATGGCCGAAGAGGAAGGCCTCTACGTCATCGCCCGCATGGGGCCTTACGTCAATGCCGAGCTGACCGCCGGCGGCTTCCCCGGCTGGCTGCTGCGCCAGCGCGCCGAGGCCCGCACCGACGCGGCCGAGTACCAAGTCGCGGCCGACGAGTGGATGACGCAGATCAACGCCATCCTGGCCCGCCACCAGATCACCAATGGCGGCGGCAACGTCATTGCCTACCAGCTGGAGAACGAGCTGTTCTCGGTGCAGCCCAAGAACATCCGTCACATGCAGCACCTGGCGGACAAGGCGCGCGCCGACGGCATCACCGTGCCTCTCTTTCACAACGCCGCCTCGCGCCTGCCGGACTGGACGCCGAAGAACTCCACCGCCCCCTTCGCCAACCCGGGCCCGACGGACCTCTATGCCTTCGACGGCTATCCCGGCGGCGTTTGCGGCGTGGATGGCCAACCCGGCGCGCCCGCCCCGGTGCCCGACTGGGGCCTCTACGGCAAGAACTATCCCAAGGTCGGGTCGCAGGCCTCGCCCAACACACCTGGCTTCGTCGCCGAGATCGGCGCGGGCTGGTTCGACTACTGGGGCTCCAACGGCACCTATGAGTGCACGGCCCAGCGTCAGGGCCCGGGCTACCAGCGCGTGTTCTATGGCAGCAGCCTCATCAATGCGCTGACCCTCCATTCCATCTACATGGCCTATGGCGGCACCAGCTGGGGCTGGCAGCCCGGGCCCATCGTCTACACCAGCTACGACTACGGCTCGCCCATCAGCGAAGCCCGCGTCATGCGCGACAAGGCCCTGGTGCTCAAGCAGATGGGCGGCTTCGTGCAGGCAGCCACGCCGGTGCTCACACAGATGGACAAGGGCGAGGCGCTCGACCCCGGCAACGCCCAGGTCAGGCTGTATCACAACGTCAACCCGGCCCTGGGAAGCCATGTGCTGCTGGCTCAGCACAACCAGCGGGGGGGCACCGAGGCCTTCAGCTTCAAGCTGCAGACGCGCGACGGCAGCTACCAGATCCCGCAGGCCGGCAAGCTGACCCTGACGGGTCAGGACGCCAAGATGCTGCTGGCCTCGTACGCACTGGAGCGCCAGCACCTCGTCTACAGCACCAGCGAGCTGCAGGCGCAGCTGCAGCAGGGCCCGCGAGACCTGGCCCTGCTCTACGGCCGCAACAGTGACGACGGCGAGACCGTACTGCGCTATGCCGCCAAGCCCAGCGTGAAGCTGCTGCGCGGCAAGGTCCGGACCCACTGGGACGCCAGGACCGGTGACCTGCGGCTGAACTACCAGCACACCGGCCTCATCGAAATGCTGATCGGCGGCGGCGACCGTGCGCCGCTGCTGCTGCTGATCGCCGACGAGAAGACAGCGCAGCAGTTCTGGCGCCAGCAGGCCGTGCTGGTGCGCAGCCAGGCCCTCATACGCAGCGCATCCATTGGCGGCAAGACGCTGAATCTGAGCGGCGACACGACCGCGCCGAGCGCACTGCGCGCCTGGGTGCCCGATGGCATCACCGGCTTGAACTTCAACGGCCAGCCCGTCGCCGTGTCGGCGCAGGATTTCAGCCTCACGGCCCGCAACGCCCTGCCCGGTCCGGAGGCCATCCAGCTGCCCGACCTGATGCAGCTCGCCTGGACGCGGCGCTTCGACTCCCGCGAAGCCGCGCCTGGCTTCGACGACAGCGCCTGGCGCAAGACCGACGCCACGGTCTCGGCCGCCAACGTCTACACCGCGCCCGACAAGGGTCAGCCGGTGCTGGCGATGAGCGACTACGGCTTTCACCACGGCGACGTCTGGTACCGCGGCCGCTTCACGACCAGCGATGCCAGGCCCATGCAGCTGGAACTCTTCTTTGGCGCGGGTGGCGCCGGCATGGTCCAGGTCTGGCTGGACGGCAGGTTCATCGGCCAGCAGGAGAACGACACCGGCCGGCCCTTCCCAGAGACGACCGACACCTTCAAGCAATGGCTGAGGGATCTGCCCGCAGGCGAGCATGTGCTGGCCGTCGTCGTGCGCAACAACTCGCACAACTGGGACCTGTTCGCCGACGACGCACACAAGGAGGCCCGCGGCCTCATCGCCGCGTCGATCGCGCCCAGGGGTGGCCAACGCTTTGCGGTTCCCATCGCCTGGAAGATCCAGGGCAACAAGGGCGGCGAGGACATCGCCGACCTCGTCCGCGGCCCCATGAACAACGGCGGCCTGCACGGCGAGCGCATGGGCTGGCATCTGCCCATCGACGCTGCCAAGCCGCAAGCCGGCTGGGAGACGAGCACCGTCAGCGCAGTGCCGCCCGCGCCCGGCAGCTACTGGCTGCGCACCAACTTCAAGCTGGACCTGCCGCAAGGTCATGACGTGCAGCTGGGCCTGGCCTTCGGCGACACAACGAAGCCGCGCTCCGAGGTCGAGAACCGCGCGCTGATCTTCGTCAACGGCTGGAACCTGGGCCAGTTCATCGCCCACATCGGCCCGCAGCGCGTCTTCGTGCTGCCGCCGGGCATCCTGAATCCCAACGGCGACAACACGCTGACGCTGGCCGTCACGACCGACGGCCAGGCGTCCAATGCGCTGGAAGCCGTGCACCTGGTGCCGCTGGCCGTCGCGCGCGGCGGCGTGCCCGTCGATGCGGTGCCGCAGCCGCGCAGCCTGCAGCGCTGAGCTTCAAAAGTATCCGGAGACAAGACATGCCCCAACAGATCCTCAAGCCCGTCGACTCCTCCAAGATCCATCCGCTGCTGGCCCATCACACGGCCGGCCTGGGCGCAGACCGCGACGACATCCGCGGCGCCATCGACCGCCTCATCCACAACCTCGTCAACATCGAAGACCAGGACGGCCAATTCCTGCTGCGCCTGGATGACGGCCGGGTGCTGGACACCAAGGGCTGGAACGGCTTCGAGTGGACCCACGGCGTCGGCCTGTACGGCGTCTACAAGGTCTGGGAGCTGACCGGCGACGCCAAGGCCTGGGACATCATGAAGAGCTGGTTCGAGGCGCGTTTCGCGGAAGGCATGCCCAGCCGCAACATCAACACGGTCGCGCCCTTCCTGACGTTGGCCTATCTTTTCGACCGCACCGGTGACCGACGCTTCCTGCCCTACATCGACCGCTGGGCCGAGTGGGTCTACAAGGACCTGCCGCGCACCGAGGAAGGCGGCTTCCAGCACATCGTCTACAACAGCGTGAACCACCAGCAGCTGTGGGACGACACGCTGATGATGTCGGTGCTGCCGCTGGCCAAGTTCGGGCTGCTGCTGAACCGGCCGCACTACGTCGAGGAGGCCAAGCGCCAGTTCCTCGTCCACATCAAATACCTGGCCGACCGCAAGACGGGGCTGTGGTTCCACGGCTGGACCTTCGAGGGCCGACACAATTTCGCCAACGCACTTTGGGCGCGCGGCAACTCCTGGGTCACCATCGTCATCCCGGAGTTCATCGAGCTGCTGAACCTGCCCGAGGGCGACGCCTTCCGCCAGTTCCTGGTCTCGACGCTGGAGGCGCAGGTCAAGGCCCTCAGCGTATGCCAATCGCCTTCGGGCCTCTGGCCCACGCTGCTGGACGACCCGACCTCCTATGACGAAGCCGCCGCCTCGGCCGGCTTCGCCTACGGCATCCTGAAGGCCGTCCGCAAAGGCTATCTGTCCCAGGACTATGAGGCCGTCGGCCTGAAGGCCGCACTGGCCGTGCGCAGCAAGATCAACGACGCGGGCGAGCTGACGCAGGTCAGCTTCGGCACGCCGGTCTTCAACACGCTGCAGCAATACAAGGACATCCCGCTGACGTCCATGCCCTTCGGCCAGGCCATGGCCCTGCTGGCCATGGGCGAGCTGCTGGTGCGCTTCATCTGATCATGAAGAACCTGCACCCCTCGGCCCGCGAACCGGGCTGGATCAACTACTGGGGCTGGGGCTCGGGCGACATGCTGGGCGCCGGCGCCCAGGCCGTCATCACCGGCTGGCTGTTCTATTTCTTCACCACCTTCTGCGGCTTGAGCGCCGTCGAGGCTGGACTGATCCTCGGCCTGCCGCGGCTGCTGGAGGCCATCACCTGCCCACTGATCGGCTATGTGTCCGACAACCTGCGCCACACCTGGGTGGGCCGCAGGATCGGCCGGCGCAAACTCTTCCTGCTCATCACCATCCCGCTGCTGCCCAGCTTCGCGCTGATCTTCCGCACCGGCCACAGCTTCAGCTACTACCTGCTCGCCTTCGTCTTCTTCGAGCTGCTCTACACGATGTTTCTCATCCCCTGGGAGACGCTGGCGGCCGAAATGACCAAGGACTACAAGCGCAAAGCCAGGTTCGCCGGCGCACGCATGATCGTCGCGCAGAGCTCGGCCATCCTGGCCTCCTACCTGCCCACGCTGCTGATCAGCCAATTCGGCGGCAAGGACTCGCCCGACACCTTCTTCTGGATGGCGGCCATCTTCGGCGTCATCTTCTCGCTGGTCGTCACCCTCGTCGTGCTGACGACCTGGGAGCGGCCCTATGGCACGCGCGAGCAGGCCGTGCTGTCGCAGACCTATGGCGGTGTGACGCTGAAGGCGGCGCTGGCCCTGCCGGTCAAGATGTTCGGCGACCTGTTCTCGACGCTGAAGATCCGCGCCTTCCGCCAGCACCTGTCCATCTACCTCGGCGGCTACCTGTCGCAGGACATCTTCAACACCGCCTTCCCCATCTTCGTGGCGACGGTGCTGATGGGCGCCACCCTCGTCATCTCGCAGTTGATGACGGTGATGTATGTGGCCCAGCTGATCTCGGTCATGGTCGCCATCCAGATCGTCATCCGCACCGGGCCGGTGCTGGCCTATCGCCTGGCTGTGGCGCTGTTTGGCGCGGCGCTGCTGCTGTATCTGGGCTTCTTCCTGGCGCGGCCTGAGGGCTTCGAAGCCGGTTTCAAGACCCTGGGCGTCAACCTCTTCGGCGCGCTGGACCCGACCCGCGAAGGCTTTTCCCGCAGCCTGATCTTCTGGCTCTTCCTGCCCATCGTGCTGGCGGGCCTGGGCCGCGGCACGCTGAACTTCGTGCCCTGGTCGGTCTACAACTACCTGCCCGACATTGACGAGGCCGTCACCGGCCAGCGCCGCGAAGGCATCTTCGCCGGCGTGATGACGCTGGTGCGCAAGCTGGCCCAGAGTGCCGCCATCATCGCCAGCGGCTGGATCATCGACCTGGGCGGCTATGTCTCGCCCAAGAGTCGTCCGGGCGAAGTCATCGTTCAAAGCCCCGACGCCATCCAGACCATCACGGCGCTGCTGGTGGGCGGGCCGCTGCTGATGATGCTGCTCGGCCTCATCGCCTCCTGGCGCTTCCGGCTGAATGCGAGCACGCATGCGGTGCTGGTGCATGAGGTGGAGCGCCTGCGCAGCGGGGCCACCGAGGCCGAGAGCGACACCAACCGCCGCATCGTCGAAGACCTGACCGGTTGGCCCTACGACCGCCTCTGGGGCCGCGGCAGCGGACACGCCGCCAACTCCTCGCTGCAACCCCTGCAAGCCCGCCCATGACCGACTTCAGCCGCCGCAACTTCTTCAAGACCGCGTCCCTGCCCCTGGGACTGACGGGCCTGGCCACGGCCGCCACGGCAGCGCCGGCTCCCGCGCCCGCTGCCGTTTCGACAGACGCGGGCGCGCTGCGCTGGCTGGATGGGGCCGCAGCCGAGCTGATGCTCGGCGCCACGCTGGGCCTGCCCTGGCCGCGTGGCCAGCAGAAGAAGGGCCAGGAGTTCAACGCCGTCGACGCCCAGGGCAAACCGCTGCCGCTGCAAACCTGGCCGCTCGCATACTGGCCCGACGGCTCATTGAAGTGGACGGCTCATGCCCTGCCTGCCGGCATCGATGCCGGCGCGGCGCCCCGCATCCAGCCGGGCAAGAACACCGCTGCCGGCGCCGTGGTCAGCGTCAAGGAGAGTGCCGACTTCATCGAGGTCGACACCGGCATCATCCGCGCCCGCCTGCCGCGCAGCGGCACCCAGCTCGTGCGCAGCATCGAACGCGACGGCCGCGAGATCCTGCGCGCCGCCACGCTGATCGCCCAGACCGACGACAAGCCCGATGCCGGTGATGGCACCGTCACCCAGACCCGCTTCGACAGCCGCATCGCCAAGCTGACCGTCGAGCAGACCGGCCCGGTGCGCGCCGTCGTCAAGGTCGACGGCCAGCATCGCAGCGCCGCCGGCCGCGAGTGGCTGCCCTTCTCGGTGCGCCTGTATTTCTACGCCGGCGCCGAGTCGCTGCGTGTCATGCACACCTTCGTCTTCGACGGCGACGAGAACCAGGACTATCTGCGCGGCGTCGGCCTGCGCTTCGAAGTCCCGATGCGTGACGCGCTCTACGACCGCCACGTGCGTTTTGCTGGCGAATCGGGCGGCTTGTGGGCCGAAGGCGTGCGCAACCTGACCGGCCTGCGCCGCGACCCGGGTGCGGCCGTGCGCGAGGCCCAGCTCGCCGGCCGCGCCACGCCGCCGCCGGCGCAATGGGGCAAGCAGGTGCGCGAGCTGCAGCACCGCATCCCGGCCTGGGGCGACTACAGCTTGAGCCAGCTCAGCGCCGACGGCTTCCAGATCAAGAAGCGCACCAAGGCCGGCCACGGCTGGATTCCCGCCGCCTTCGGCAAGCGCGCGCCGGGCAGCGGCTATATCGGCGGCGCGACCGGCGGCGTGGCCTTCGGCCTGCGCGACTTCTGGCAGCGCCACCCGACGCAGCTCGACATCCGCAACGCCCACACCGACGCAGCCGAGGTCACCGTCTGGATGCACTCGCCCGAGGCGCCGGCCATGGACCTGCGCTTCTATCACGACGGTCTGGGCATGGAGACTCACGAGCAGGAGCTCGAAGGTCTCGAGATCACCTACGAGGACTACGAGAAAGGCTTCGGCACGCCGGTCGGCATTGCCCGCAGCAGCGAGATCACGCTGTGGGCTTTGAGCGCCACGCCGACGCGTGAACGCCTCGTGCAGATGGCCGCGGCTGTGCAGATGCCTCCGCAGCTGGCCGCGTCACCGCAGCGCTATTTGCAGGCAGGCGTGTTCGGCAAGCTGTGGAGCCTGCCCGATCGCAGCACGCCCGCACGCCGCAAGATCGAGGACAAGCTGGACTTCCTGTTCGGCTTCTATGCCAGGGAGGTCGAGCAGCGCCACTGGTATGGCTTCTGGGACTATGGCGACGTCCGCCACACCTACGATGCCGACCGCCACGAGTGGCGCTACGACGTCGGCGGCTTCGCCTGGGACAACTCGGAGCTCTCGCCCGACCTCTGGCTCTGGTACAGCTGGTTGCGCACGGGCCGTGCCGACATCTTCCGCTTTGCCGAGGCCATGGTGCGCCACACCAGCGAGGTCGACATCTATCACGCCGGCCGCTTCCAGGGCCTGGGCTCGCGGCACAACGTGCAGCACTGGGGCTGCAGCGCCAAGCAGGCGCGCATCTCGACCTCGGCCTACCGGCGCTTCTACTACTACCTGACGGCCGACGAGCGCACCGGCGACGTCATGCGCGAGGTGCTGAGCGCCGACACCAAGATGGACGAGGTCGACCCGGTGCGCAAGATCGCCGGTCGCGTCGACAAAGGCCCCTGGCCGGCGCGCATCGGCTTCGGCACCGACTGGGGTTCGGTCGTCGCCAATGTGCTGACCGAATGGGAGCGCACCGGCGACGTGCGCTGGCGCAACAAGCTGCTGCGCGGCATGAAGGGCATCGCGGCCATGCCGCATGGCTTCTTCACCGGCAGCGGCGGCTACGAGCCCAGCGGGCCCAATGAAGGCGCTTTCCACAACGTCAGCGGCGACAAGCTCAGCGCCAGCCACCTCAGCGCCGTCTTCGGCGCCGTGGAGATGATGGCCGAGCTCGTGGAGCTCATCGACGAGCCCGCCTTCAAAGCGGCCTGGCTGCAGTATTGCGAGCTCTACAACGCGCCGCGCGAGCAGCAGGTCAAGGCCCTCGGCGCGCCGCACGGCGGCGGCACGGTGCTGAGCGTCGGTCACTCGCGCTTGTCCGCCTATGCCGCCAAGAGCAAGCAGGACAAGGTCCTGGCCCAGCGCGCCTGGCGCGAGTTCCAGGCCGACGACCCGCGCGGCGTCAAGACGCTGAAGACCACGCGGGTTGCGGGTCCCTGGGTGCTGAACCCGGTCGACGAAGCACCGGCGATCAGCACCAACGATACGGCGCAATGGGGCCTCGCGGCCATCCAGAACCTGGCGCTGATCGGCGACCAACTCAGCGACTGACATGAAGCGCCTCCTCCTCATCGCCAGCCTGCTGGCAGCGCCGGCCTGGGCTGCCGACAAGGCCCTGAGCTTTGACCTGGGAGCCGAGCCCGTCTACCGCCGCGAGCTGGGTCACGGCTTCGAGCCGGGCGCGCCGGCCAACGCCGCGGGCCAGCCCAGCTTCTTCTCGGTCGACCTGCCTGAAGGCAACTACCGCGTCACCGCGACGCTGGGCGGCGCCGAGGCCAGCGACACGACGATCAAGGCCGAGCTGCGCCGCTTGATGCTGGACGAGGTGCGCCTGCTCGTGGGCGCCCATGAGACGCGCAGCTTCATCGTCAACGTCCGCACCGCCGACATCGCCGCCGCGCCGGGCATCGAAGCCGGTCGCGTCCGGCTCAAGGAGCGCGAGATCGCGAGCGAGGCCTGGGCCTGGGACCGTCGCCTGACACTGGAGATCAACGGCGCCCACCCGGCCCTGCGTCGCCTCGTCATCGAGCCGGTGCAAGTCCCGACCGTCTTCCTGCTGGGCGACTCGACCGTGGCCGACCAAAGCGGCGAGCCCTATGCGAGCTGGGGCCAGATGTTGACGGCCTTGTTCAAGCCGACGGTGGCCGTGGCCAACCATGCCGAGTCGGGCGAGACCTACCGCGACTCGCTGGCGCGCCGGCGCATCGACAAAATCCTGTCCGTCATGCAGCCCGGCGACACCGTGCTGCTGCAGTTCGGCCACAACGACCAGAAGCAGCAGAAGGACGGCAGCGGCAATGCCGAGACCTACAAAGCCGAGCTGCGCATCCATGCCGAACGCATCCTGGCGCGCGGCGGCGTGCCCGTCGTCCTGTCATCCATGGAGAGGCGCAACTTCGACGCGCAGACCGGCAATCTCAAGCCCAGCCTGACCGAATACGCCGACGCCGCACGCTCGGTGGCCGCTGACATGAAGCTGGCCTTCATCGACCTCAACGCCATGAGCCAGCAGTTCTACGCCGCCCTCGGCCCCGAGCGCTCCCAGGCCGCCCATCCGATGAACGCCGGCAAGCTGGACAACACCCACCACAGCAACTACGGCGCCATGCAGTTGGCGCGTTGTGTTGCACTCGGCCTCAGGGAAGCCCGGCTGCCGGTGGCCAAGGAGCTGCGGGATGATCTCGGCGTCATCGAGCCGGGCCAACCGCAGCCGCCAGAACAGTTCCACCTGGCGGCGAGCCCCGGCTTTACCAACCAACGGCCCCTCGGCGACTGATGAAGCACACCGTCCTCGCGTTGGCGTTCGCCTGCGCCGCACTCACGCATGCACCGGCGGCAACGGCCGCACCGCCCCAAACCGCCCTCGTCGCCGGCTTTTCGCCCGAACGCCTGAAGCGCCTCGACGCTGCGATCGCTGAGCAGATCGCCAGCAAACAGCTGGCCGGCGGGGTGATGACGGTGCTGCGCGATGGCAAGCCCGTCGTCTTCAAGGCCTATGGCCAGCGTGACATCGAAGCGGCCAAGCCGATGCGCACCGACACCATCTTCCGCATCGCCTCCATGACCAAGGCGCTGACGACCGTCGCGGCCATGATGCTCTACGAGGAGGGCCGCTTCCTGCTGAAGGACCCGGTGTCGCGCTATCTGCCGGCCTTCGCCCATATGCAGGTCGCCCTGCCCGGCGGTGGCACCGAGAAGGCGCGCCGGCCCCTCACCATCCATGACCTGCTGACCCACACGGCCGGCATGAGCTATGGCCCCGGCCCGGCCTCGGCCGCCTATGCCAAGGCTGGCCTGACCGACTGGTATCTGGTCGGCAACGATGAGACGCTGGCGCAGTGGACGGAGCGCTTCGCCGCGCTGCCCCTGCAAGGCCAGCCGGGCGAAGCCTTCATCTACGGCTATGCCACCGACGTGCTGGGCCGCCTCGTGGAGGTGGTGTCGGGCATGCCGCTGGATCGCTTCATCACGGAGCGCATCACCGACCCACTGCGCATGCCGGACACCAGCTTCTGGCTGCCACCGGAAAAGCTCGACCGCCTGGCCAACGTCTACGGCCTGGAGGGCGGCCAGCTCCAGCTGATGGAGACGCCGGCCCGCAGCGACTTCGTCAATGGTCCGCGCAAGCTGCTGTCCGGCGGCGCCGGCATGCTGTCCACGGCGGGCGACTACACGCGCTTGCTGCAGATGCTGCTCAACCAGGGTGAGCTGGATGGCGTGCGCCTGCTCTCGCCGCACACCGTGGCGCTGATGACGGCCGACCATCTCGGCAGCAAGTCGGGCGGCGATGCCGATGGGTTCGGCCTGGGCTTCTGGGTCAATGTGAGACGCGGCGGCTTCAGGGAGCTGGGCAGCGAAGGCGCCTTCGGCTGGGGCAGCGCCTATTTCCCGCAGTACACGGTGGACCCGAAAGAGAGGCTGGTCATCCTCTTCATGACGCAGTTGCGCCCCGCAGGCAACTCCACGTTGCACCTGCGCGTACGCAACCTGACCTATCAGGCCTTGATGAAGTGAGTCGCGATGCCTCATTGGGTATCGCAAACGCCGTGTTAGCGCGCATCAAATCGGCGCGCCAACGACGCGTTTGAAACGCGGTCCAAACGCTCACTGGGTTGAGTACACGTGATGAGGTCCCCTGCCTAGAGTCCGCTCCGCTGACGGCACCGTCAGCGTGAACAACGACACCAGGAGACCTCATGAACACCCTCTGCTCGCGCCCGCCATGGACGCGTTGGCTGGCCGCCGGCCTGCTCGCCACGCTGGCTCCCGCCGCCATGGCGGCCTTCAGCATCACCACGGTCTGGGACAGCGGCAACGCCGCCAAGCCCCAATACATCGTCGACACCGACGCCGGCCTGGTGTTCAAGGTGCGCGCCTATGACAACGGCGCCAGCACCACGTCCTCGGGCGACATCTCCAGCCTGGTCTACAAGGGCGTCGAGTACGCCGATCCCACCAAGGGCACGCAACTGAATTCCGGCGCCGACTGGCTCTACACCAATGTCAGCGCGCTGACCGTCAAGGCCGAGCTGGTCGATGCCAACGGCGTGGCCACGCCAGCAGCCAACAGCAACGGCGGCATCGTCATCGGCAGCGACTTCATCAAGATCACGCTGACCAGCACCAGCACCAAGGGCGGCGCTCTGACCCAGTACTACCTCGTCAAGAAGGGCCAGCCCCACATCCACATGGGCACGCACTTCACCGAGGAGCCCGACGTGCACGGCCTGGTGCGCTTCATCGCTCGCGTGCCCATCGCCAGGCTGCCCAACGGCGGCCCGCCCGAAACCGCCGGCGGCCTCGTGACCTACAACGGCACCGGTTTCTGGGCCGAGGACCTGCGCGGCACCAGCGGGGCCATCGAGTCGGCCGACGTGTTCGGCTTCACCGCGCCCGACGCGCGCGCCGGCGAGTCGCGCTCCAAGCACTACTCCAATCGCCGCTTGAAAGACTGGCAGATCCTCGGCGGCACGGGCCCCGGCGTCGGCCTATGGTTCTGGCGCGACAACCATGAAGGCGATTCGGGCGGGCCGTTCTACCGCAGCCTGCTGCAGCAGATCACCGACACGACCAACGAGCTGACCTATATGGTCAATTACGGCGAGGCCCAGACCGAGGCCTTCCGCCTCGGCATCCTCAACACCTACATCCTGATGTTCACCGACGGCGCGCTGCCGACCGCGAGGCCGGACACCAGCTGGTACGGCACGCTCAACCTCGTCGGCTATGTGCCGCCGGCGGGCCGCGGCTCGGTCAGCGTGGCCGGGCTGAACGGCCGCGTCGCCGGCGTGCCATACACCGTCGGCTTCGCCAACAGCAAGGCGCAGTACTGGGTGGACGCCGATCCCGTCGACGGCCACTTCACGGCCGAAGGCCTGCTGCCCGGCACGTACACGATGACCGTCTACAAGGGCGAACTGGAAGTGCAGACGGCCCAGGTCACCGTGACGGCCAATGCCAACTACGCGCTGAACCCGGTCACCATCACCGCCGACCCGGCCGCCACGCCGGCCCTCTGGCGCATCGGCCAATGGGATGGCTCACCGCAGGAATTCATCAACGGCGACAAGCTGACGTTCATGCACCCGCAGGACGTGCGCATGGCATCTTGGAATGTCGGGCCTTACGTCATCGGCACATCCATGCCCGCCACCGGCTGGCCGGCCTATCAGTGGAAGGACGTCAACAACGGCCTGCAGGTGCGCTTCACGCTGAAGCGCGGCCAGAACGCCGCGCCGCTGCGGCTGCGCATCGGCCTCACCGCCGACTTCGCTGGCGCCCGCCCGCAAGTCACGGTCAACAGCTGGACCTCGGCCATTCCGGCCGCGCCGCCCAAGGTGTCGCGCAACATGACCGTGGGCACCTACCGCGGCGTGAACCGCCTCTACGCCTTCGACATCCCGGCCAGCCAGCTCGTCGTCGGCACCAATGTGCTGACGATCAACACCGTCAGCGGCACCGCCGGCGCCAAATTCCTCAGCCCCAGCATCTCCTTCGATGCCATCGACCTCGTCCAGGTGCCCTGACATCATGAAAACCAAACTTCTGCTTTCTCTCTCCGCGTTGTTCGCTGCACCCGCCATGGCCGCCGTCGTGCAGACCACCGGCGCCGGCAGCGCCACACCGGGCGCTGCCCATGTGACCGCTGCCGCCGACTTCGAGGCCAACACCAGCCTTGACAGCCCCTGGTCGGAAGGCGGCCTGCTGTTCAGCCACACGGGCCTGGCCAACGACAACGGCGGCTGCGGCTACGCAGGCGGCAACTGCGTCGACCTGAATGCCGGCGAGACCTACAGCCAGTCCTTCAGCGGCAACTACTTCGCCGCCGCGGGCATGAACGCCTATCTGTCCATCCGCAGCGCGACGCGCGACATGAACGGCATCGAGTTCGCCGTCGACTCGGGCTACGCCAACATCTATCTGATGTGGCAGACCTGGTTGGACGGCGTGCAGACCAGCACGGGCCGCGTCTCGCTCGGCGCGGCCGGCATCGGCAGCGTGCTGGGCTTGAGCGATCTGGTCGGCTTCGACGAAGTACGGGTCTACGCCTTCGACAGCGCCAGCGACACCAGCGGCTACAGCGTGCCGGCCATCGACAGCGTGCGGGCCTTCAGCATTCCGGAACCGACGTCGCTGGCCCTGGTGTCGCTGGCCGGTGTCGCCGCCCTGCGCCGTCGCCGCCGCTGAAGCTTCGAGGCCTGCCAATGAGAACAGCCGGCATGGGCCGGCTGTTTGTCTTCAGGTTGCGCCGGCCTGTCTGCGCCATGCATCGCGGTAGGCCCGCCATCCGGTCGGGTTCCATGCATCCACAGGCGCCGCCGCCGCCGCCGCCGCTGCCTGGCCCCAGGCTGCCAGCATGCCCGCGCCGCAGGTCGTGCCGCTGCTGTCGTCTGACACGCTGACCTCGCGCTCCTCGGCAAGGCCGGCCAGCAGCGGGCCGAACCAGGGGTTGGCCGTGAAGGCCCCCTCGACGACGACGCGTCCACGACTGCCCAGGGCGGCCAGGCAGTGGTCGGTCATCAGCACCACATACAGGGTAGCCAGCGCGGCCCGCTCGGCCTGCGTGTCGGGTTCCGGTCCCTGGATGCGGCCGGCCTGGCCGGCAAAGGGGCCGCCGGTCTCGGCAAAGCAGGGCAAGGCCAGCGTGCGCTGGCCGATCAGCTTCTCGAGGTCGGCCGCCCCGAAGGGCGCGGGCTCGGCGCCCGCGATGGCGCCGAACTCCCGCCCGCCCATGAAGCGCATGCAGGGCACGGCCTCACCGAAGACGTTGCAGTTGGCCAGCATGTCCTGGGCTTCGACCAGGGGCCGGGTCGCCGAACCGAGAGCCGCGGCGATGACCCAGGTGCCGGTGGACAGCACCGTGCACGGTCCGCTGCGTTGCAGCGTCAACAGATGGCGCAGCAGGGAGGCGTTGCTGTCATGGACGCCACAGACGACTTCACAATCTGCTGCCAGGCCAGCGCTCTCGGCCACCTCGGGCCGCAAGCTGCCGAGCCGCGTCCAGGCTTCGCGCCGTGGCGGGAAGAACCGCTCCCAGCCCAGCCTCTCGACCAGGCTGGACCAACGGCCCACGCGCGGCCGCCACAAGTCGGTGTGGCAGCCCAGCGAAGTGACTTCGCTCGCCGCGACGCCGCACAAGCGCCAGGCCCAGTATTGCGGGTACATCAGGACATGCCGGGCGCGCGCAAAGTCGGAAGGGAAGCGCGCCTGCAGCCAATCCAGCTGGCGGCCCAGGTTGAGGCCGGCCGGCAGTTGCGGCGAACCGCTTTCCTCGAAGGACGGGCGCAGGGCTTCGTAGCGTGCCGCATCCACGGCATCGCCGGGCACATGCTCGTAGTCGGGCACCGGCAGCACCAGGCCCGCATCGTCGACCAGGGCCGCGGTCGCGCCATGCGTGACGGGCACGATGCAGCGGATGTCGGCCAGGCTGCCCAGCTCGCGCAGCCCGGTCAGCATCCAGTCCCACAGCCTTTCGGTGTCGTGATGCGGATAGGGGCCGTCTCGGCGCACCGTGTTGGGCGTGCGCTTTTCGGCCAGGGCGCGGCCGGCCGCGTCGATGAGGGTGAGCTTGGCGTTGGTCTTGCCGATGTCGAGGACGGCGGTAGCCGGCGCACCTGGGCTCAAGAGTGCAGCCCCGCAGGCAGGTGGTAAGCGCCGGACTCCAGCACGGCCGCATAGTCATGCGAACTCATGGCCGAAGCCTCCACCACCCGCGGGTCCACCGCTTCGGGCTCCACGGTGATGACGCGCACGCCGTAGTGCTCGAGCAGCTGCACGGCGCTGTCCGACGCACCGGTGTCGGTGATGACGGTGGACACCCGGTTCAAGCCGCACAGCACCAGGCCGGCCTTGCGCTGGAACTTGGAGCTGTCCACCAGCACGACCAGCTCTTCCGCCTGGCCGATGAGGCGTTTCTCGGCCTGGATCAGCAGCGGGTCGGCTTCCATCAGGCCCAGGATGGACAGGCCGTAGACGCCCATGAACATCTTGGCCGCGTAGTGGTGCTGGGCGACGTCGTTCTCGAAGGGGCTGAGGATGACGTTCTGCTCCCGGTAGACCTTGCCGCCCGGCAGGATGATTTCGTTGTCGCTGGTGACGAGCAGACGCTCAGCCATCAAAAATGAATTGGTGAGAATCTTCAGCTGTTTCTCGACGAGAAACTCCGCCATCATGAAAGTCGTAGTGCCACCGTTGATGATGATGGTTTCGCCGTTGTTGCACATCGAGGTGGCATAACGTGCGATGGCACGCTTCGCGGCGGTATTTTGCTGGGCGTTGCTTTGAAAAGTCTCACTGGACAATGTGTAGGACTTTTTCTTTTGCTCCAGCCTTTGCGCACCACCCCGGGTGCGCGTCAACTGGTTTTTTGCCGCCAGCCAGGAGATATCCCTGCGCACGGTGGCGGCCGAAGCCGACAGCCATTCCATCAATTGCTGCACGCTGGCATGCTCGCGCTCGTCCAGCAGTTTAAGCAGACGCTTGTGACGCTTGTGATTGATCATCGGATCACCTTTATCGGGCGCTCCGGAGATACCGGCGGCGACCGTTGTCTCATCGTTATGGCATCCAGCCTCTGCAGGGCGGACGTCGCTTGGCTTGGCGGCCCGGCTCGGGCCAGGTCCTGAGTCACGGCCGGTGAGCGTAGGCGCCGGTCGCTACAGCCCTCTCCACTCATACTCAGAAGCAATCAAAGCCTGGGTGAAACGCTGTTCCAAGTGCAGATTACGTCAGCCGCATGACGAGGTCAATCAGCAAACGCTCAATCCCGTGAGCGTTTCGTGAGCGGCGGCGGCGCGGCGACGGCTTTCGATCATCCTTTTGATTTACTGCAGCGGCACCGCGCATGGCGCCGGGTTTGAGCCCACACTGCGTTCCGCTTACCCGCAAATGGCGGGCCCCGCAGTGCACGAAGCGCTCACGGGATGAATGACGAATCGAATACAGGCAAGCTGATGACTGCAAATTCCCAAACCCCTGCCGAATCTTCCAAGCCAGCGCCCATCGTCTCGAAATGGGACGATGCCGTGGCGGCCAAGCTGAGCGAACCCGAGCTGCTGCTTTATCGCTCCAATCTGCTGGGATCGGATTTGCGCGTGACGAATTTTGGCGGTGGCAATACCTCGGCCAAGGTGAAGATGCGCGACCAACTGACCGGCGAGGATGTCGAGGTGCTGTGGGTGAAAGGCTCGGGCGGCGACCTGGGTTCCATCAAGCTCGATGGTTTCTCCACCCTGTATATGGGCAAGCTGCAGGCGCTCAAACAACGTTACCGCGGCCTGGAACAGGAAGACGAGATGGTGGATTACCTGCCGCACTGCACGTTCAACCTGAATCCGCGTGCAGCGAGTATCGACACGCCGCTGCACGCCTACATTCCGAAGGCGCATGTCGACCACATGCATCCCGACGCCATCATCGCCATCGCCGCCTGCGCGGACAGCCGCCGCCTGACCGAGGTCATCTTCGGCGGCCAGCTGGGTTGGCTGCCCTGGCAGCGCCCCGGCTACGACCTCGGGCTGAAGCTCGAAGCCCTGGCGACGTCCCAGCCCCAGCTCAAGGGCATCATCCTGGAAGGCCATGGCCTCTTCACATGGGGCGACACGGCCAAGTCCTGCTACGAGATCACGCTGGAAATGATCCGCCTGGCCGAGCAATGGCTGGCCGAGAACGTCAGGCAGCCGGTGTTCGGTGGCGTGAAGACGATCACTCTGCCCGCTGAAGAGCGCGCGGCACTCGCCGCCAGGCTGATGCCCACCCTGCGTGGCCGCATCAGCGCCGGTGAGCGCAAGCTGGGCGACTTCAACGACAGCGCCGCGGTGCTGGAGTTCGTCGCCAGCAACGACCTCGCCAAGCTGGCCGCTCTCGGCACCTCCTGCCCCGACCACTTCCTGCGCACCAAGATCCGCCCCCTGGTGCTGGACTTCGACCCCGCCAAGCCCGACGTCGAGGCGCTGCTCGCCGGCCTGGACGCCGCCCTGGAGGCCTACCGCGCCGACTACACGGCCTACTACGAGCGCTGCAAGCGCGCCAACAGCCCGGCCGTGCGCGACGCCAACCCCGTCATCTACCTGATCCCCGGCGTCGGCATGCTGTCCTTCGCCAAGGACAAGGCCACCGCCCGCATCGCCGGCGAGTTCTACATCAACGCCATCAACGTGATGCGCGGCGCCAATGGCGTCGACAAGTACGTGGGCCTGCCCGAGCAGGAGGCCTTCGACATCGAGTACTGGCTGCTCGAGGAAGCCAAGCTGCAGCGCATGCCCAAGCCCAAGAGCCTGGCCGGCCGCGTGGCCCTGGTCACCGGCGGCGCGGGCGGCATCGGCCAGGCCGTGGCCCGCCAGTTGCTGCAGGAAGGTGCCTGCGTGATGCTGACCGACATCGACGCCGAGGCGCTGGCGGAAGCCCAGGCCAACCTGCTCAAGGTCGGCGGCAAGGACAACGTCGCCATCGTGCGCGGTGACATCACGTCGGAGACCGAAGTCGAAGCGCTGCTCTCCACCACGGCCTTGCGCTTTGGTGGCCTGGACATCCTGGTGTCCAACGCCGGCATCGCCTCCGCCGCACCGCTGGAAGACACCACGCTGGAGATCTGGAACCGCAATCAGAACATCCTCGTCACCGGCTACTTCCTGGTCAGCCGCGGCGCCTTCCGCCTGATGAAGCAGCAGAAGATCGGCGGCAGCATGGTGTTCGTGGCCAGCAAGAACGGCCTGGTCGCCTCCGCCGGCGCGTCGGCCTACTGCACGGCCAAGGCGGCCGAGATCCATCTGGCCCGCTGCGTGGCGCTGGAAGGCGCGGCAGTCGGCGTGCGCGTCAACGTCGTCAACCCCGACGCCGTCATCCGCGGCTCGCGCATCTGGGACGGCAAGTGGAAGGAAGAACGCGCCGCCTCCAACAAGATCGAGACCGACAACATCGAAGAGTTCTACCGCCAGCGCAGCATGCTCAAACTCAGCGTGCTGCCCGAAGACATCGCCGAGGCGGTGTACTTCCTGGCCAGCGACAAGTCGGGCAAGAGCACCGGGAACGTTTTGAACGTCGATGCGGGCAACGCCGCCGCGTTCACCCGCTAACAATCGGCGGGCAGGAGACAAACATGACGACGCAAATCATCGACGCCGGCCAGGTCGAGCAACACAACGCCGCGCAACGCGCCACGCTGCAGGCCGACTACGACGCCCTGGGCGGCATGCTGTCGCGCCGCGGCGTGGACATCGAGAAGCTGACCTCGCTGGCCCAGACCTTTGCCGTGGCCGTGCCCAGCTGGGGCGTGGGCACCGGCGGCACGCGCTTCGCGCGCTTCCCCGGCAAGGGCGAGCCGCGCGACGTGACCGAGAAGCTGGAGGACTGCGCCGTCATCCACCAGCTCACCCGCGCCACGCCGACCGTGTCGCTGCATTTCCCCTGGGACAAGCCGGCCGACCCCGGGGCCCTGCGCCAGCAGGCCGATGCGCTGGGCCTGGGCTTTGACGCGGTCAACTCCAACACCTTCCAGGACCAGGCCGGCCAGGCGCATACCTACAAGTACGGTAGCCTGAGCTCCCAAAGCGCTGCCGCCCGCGAGCAGGCCGTGGCCCACAACATCGACTGCATCGAGCTGGGCAAGCAGCTTGGCTCCAAGGGCCTGACGGTCTGGGTCGGTGACGGTGCCAACTTCCCCGGCCAGCACAACCTGCGTGGCGCGCTGGAGCGTTATCTCGACGCTGCCCGCGGCATCTACGCCGCCCTGCCCGACGACTGGCTGATGTACATCGAGCACAAGCTGTTCGAGCCGGCCTTCTACTGCACCGTCATCGCCGACTGGGGCACCAGCTTCGCCGCGGCCCAGACCCTGGGCGACAAGGCCAAGTGCCTGGTGGACCTGGGCCACCACGCGCCCAACACCAACATCGAGATGATCGTGGCCCGCCTGGCCCAGTTCGGCAAGCTCGGCGGCTTCCACTTCAACGACAGCAAATACGGCGACGACGACCTGGACTCGGGGGCCATCGATCCCTTCCAGCTCTTCCTGGTCTTCAACGAACTGGCCGACGCCACGCTGCGCGACGGCACGTTCAAGCCCGCCTACATGCTGGACCAGTCGCACAACGTGACCGATCCCATCGAAAGCCTGATGAGCAGCGCCGTCGAGGTGCAGCGCGCCTTTGTGCAGGCCGCACTGGTGGACCGCGCCGCACTGGCCGGCTTCCAGGAAGCCAACGACGCGCTGCAGTCGGCCCAGGCTTTGAAGAAGGCCTTCCGCACCGACGTCAGCCCCATTCTCGGCATGGCCCGCCTGCGTGCCGGTGGCGCCATCGACCCGGTGGCGGCCTACCGCGCCAGCGGCTACCGCGAGCAGCTCGCCTTGAAGCGTCCTCCGAAAGCAGGCCCGTCCGGCAGCGGCATCGTCTAAAACATGGCGCCCCTCGTCCAAGGGGTACCTTGGCCGGTCCCCCGAGGGGACGACGATGCTTGCCGGATGGACCGGCAAGCACATCGCCTGAGCGTGCCGGCTAGGGAGCGGCCCGGCGCTCGGCCCGCAACCATTCACTGCGGCCATGCCCAATGAGATGAATGCGCAGGCCTTTGGCGCCCGCGGCGACGGCATCGCCCTCGACACGAACGCGCTTCAGGCGGCCATCGACGCCGCGGCCCTGCAGCGCACGACGCTGCGCATCCCGCCCGGCACCTACCTGACCGGCTCGCTCTTCCTGAAGAGTGGCATGACGCTGCACCTGGAGCGCGGCGCCACGCTGCTGGGCTCGCGCAACCTGGCTGACTACCCGCTGCTGCCCACACGCGTCTCCGGCATCGAGATGCGCTGGCCCGCCGCCCTCGTCAACATCTACGGCGAGCATGACGTCAAGCTTGTCGGCGAAGGCTGCATCGACGGCGATGGCCAGATGTTCTGGGACAGCTACTGGGCCCTGCGCGCCCGCTACGAGCCGCGCGGCCTGCGCTGGGCGTCGGACTACGACGCACAGCGGCCGCGCCTGATCCAGGTCTTCGAGTCGGCCCGCATCCACATCGGCGACGGGTTGCTGCTGCGCCGCTCGGGCTTCTGGACCCTGCACCTCTGCTATAGCCAGGACGTCACGGTCGACAGCCTCATCATCCGCAACAACGACGGCGACGCGCGCGGCCCGTCCACCGACGGCATCGACATCGACTCCTCGTGCCGCGTCACCATCCGCCGTGTCGACATCGCCGTCAACGACGACGCCCTCTGCCTGAAGGCCGGACGCGACGCCGACGGCCTGCGCGTCGCCCGCCCTTGCGAGGACATCAGCATCAGCGACTGCATCGTCCGCGAAGGCGCCGCGGGCCTGACCTTCGGCAGCGAAACCTCGGGCGGTTTCCGGCGCATCACGGCGCGGCGCATCGAGGTGCATGCGCCCGTGCCCGTCGGCCTGCTGTTCAAGAGCGCGCCCAGCCGCGGCGGCTTCATCGAAGGCGTGACGGTCAGCGACCTGTCCCTGCATGAAGTGCCCACTGCCCTGCGCGTGACCATGAACTGGAATCCTGCCTTCAGCCGCGCCGCCATTCCCGCGGCCGAGTTGGCCGACGCACCGGCGCACTGGCGCAACCTGGCCACGCCGGTGCCCGCCGAGCAGGGGCGCGTGCGGGTGAACGGTGTACGGCTCGAGCGCTTCAAGGCGCGCGGCGCAGCCGTTGCCTTCGAGGTCGACGCCTATGCCGAGGCGCCGCTGCTTGGCTTTCACTTCACCGGCCTGGACATCGAGGCCCGGCGCGGCGGACATGTGCAGGACGCCGTGGATTGGCGTTTTGCCGACAGCCGGCTGACGCTGGACGAGCCGGTCGCCGTCGGCGCTGACGTCGAGCTGACCGGCCTGGGGGCGGCCTGCTGGCGCCATGACCCAGCCCTGCGCCGGCGCGATGTGTCGGCCCTGCCGATGGCGGAGCAGGACGTTCAATGAGACGAGGAGACAAGCAATGAGCGACAGTCCAACCCTGGCCTTCAAGATGCAGCTCAAGCCGGGCGTCGTGGCCGAGTACCAGCGCCGCCACGACGAGCTCTGGCCCGACCTGGCCGAGGCCCTGCGCGGCGCCGGCATCCACGACTACTGGATCTTCCTGGACGAAGACACGCTCAGCCTCTTCGCCGTGCTCAAGCGCAAGCCCGGTGCTGCCTTCGACGCCCTGCCCCAGCAAGCCGTCATGCGCCGCTGGTGGGACTACATGGCCGACCTGATGGAAGTCGAGCCCGACAACAAGCCGCGCCAGTGGCCATTGACGCCTCTCTTCCATTTCGATTGAACGCCAGCCATGACATCGCGGCGCCTGCTGCTGGCTGCCCTGCTGTGCACGGCACTGCCCTTGAAGGCCGAATCCGCGACCTGGCCGAATCCGCTGATCCCGCAGCGCGCCGACCCGCAGGTGCTGCGTCACGACGGTTGGTACTACCTGATGGCCACCGTGCCTGAGTACGACCGTCTGGAGTTGCGCCGCGCGCCCTCCATCGCCGCCCTCGCGACGGTCGAGCCCCAGGTCATCTGGCGCCAGCACGACAGCGGTCCCATGAGCCGCCACATCTGGGCACCCGAACTGCACCGGCTCGACGGTCGCTGGTTCATCTATTTCAGCGCCGCAGAGGCCGGCGAGCCCTGGAAGATCCGCCTCTGGGTGCTGGAGAACACCTCGCCCGACCCCATGCAGGGCAAGTGGATCGAGCGCGGCCAGATCAAGACGCAGTGGGAGAGCTTCACGCTGGACGCCACCGTCTTCGAGCACCGCGGCCGGCGCTACATGGCCTGGGCCCAGACCGACCCGGCGCGCAAGAACCACAGCACCGACATCTACCTCTCGCGCATGAAAAGCCCGACCGAACTCGAAGGCCCGCAGGTGAAGCTCAGCCAGCCCGACTACAGCTGGGAAAAGGTGCGCCACAGCGTCAACGAGGCACCAGCCGTCCTCATCCACGGCGGCCGCATCTTCATGACCTATTCGGCCGCCGGCACCGGCGCGGAGTACTGCCTGGGCCTGCTCGGGGCCGATGGGAACGCCGACCTGCTCGACGCCAAGAGCTGGCGCAAGTCGCGCGACCCGGTCTTCACCAGCAGCGCCGAGAACGGCATCTACGGCCCCGGCCACAACAGCTTCATCACCGAGCCCGACGGCCAGGTGCTGAACATCTTCCACGCTCGCAACTACCGGGACATCGCCGGCGACCCGCTGAAGGACAGGGGCCGGGCGACGCGCGTACAGGCCCTCGGCTTCACGGCCGATGGCATGCCCGACTTCGGCCCGCCGCTGAAGGAGACACCGTGACCGTCATCGCCCTGTCCGGCGGCGCACCCAATGCTTTCGAGGGAGCTGCGCCCGACCGCATCTGCCGGCGGCCCACACGCGCCGAGCTGCATGCCTATCCCTCGCCGACACCGGCCCGCGGCCGCGCCCTCGTCTACGCCGGCGGCGGCTATCTGCAGCTGATGCATGACAAGGAAGGCGTCGAGATCGCGCAGTGGCTGAACACGTTGGGGCTGGATGCCTATGTCCTCGTGCACCGCCTGCCCGGCCAGGACAGCCAGCCCTTCGACATCGCGCTGCAGGACGGCCTGCTCGCCCTGGACCATCTGGCCACGCTGCCGCCGCTGCCGCTGCTGCACGTGGGCCTGTCCTCCGGCGGCCACCTGGCTGGCGTGATGGCCTGCCAGCGCCATCCGCTCGAAGGGGCGGGCGCCGTCATCGCCTACGCGCCGCTGAACGCCAACCACCGCGACCACAAGTTCCCACCGGGCAAGCCCGACTTCGCGCCGCCCGAGAAGCAGGCCTTCTACGACGCCTGGCCCATCGGCATCGCCAGCGAGCCCCACGGCCTGCCGCGCTGCCCGGTCTTCCTGGCCTATGCCCTGCACGACACCATCGTGCCGGTGCAGCACGCCCTCAACCTGATCGTCGCGGCGCAACAGCAGCGGCTGGACGTGGAAGCCCATGTCTTCCCCCAGGCCGAGCACGGATTTGCGCTGCGCGAACTGGTTGGAACCCAGGACCAATGGCCGGTTCTGGCGGCCCGCTGGATGGCCGCGAAACTCGGTGTTCCAAACTTCGCCTAATCTTGCGCGCTTGTCGAGGCAACGAACCAAGCATGCTGCAAGAGATCAATACCTGGGCCGACTACCGTTCAAAGGTGCGCGAATTTGACGCCGTGCTGGAGTATGGCCGGGCCGTGGCGTCGGCGCTGGCCGGCATGACGGCCACCACCGCGCGCGTCGGCTACGGCGCGCAGATCTTCATCAAGCTGCTGTCTCACTGCGTCGCGCTGCGCGGCATGGCAGCCGATCCCAACAAGAGAACCTCGCGGGAGCTGTTGGACATCCCGTCCCTGTGCGCCATCAGCCGCTGCGTGCTGGAGGCCCACGATGCCTTCGAATACATCGCCGGCCACGAGATCACCGACGTCGAGCGCGCGTTTCGCGTGCAGCTGTGGGAGCTGCAGGACAAGACTCGCCTGCTGAAGCTGGTGGACCGAGACGACCTGCGCGCCGACATCGCGCGGCGCCGGACGGCTCTCGAAGCCCATGAATTCTTCCTGGCCATGCCCACGCGTCTGCAGGCCTTGCTGAGTGAGCGTCTGGCCAAGGGCGACCCGCCGGCCTTCCACCTGAACCAGAAGACGCGCTGCGCAGCCAGCGGCGTGAATGCCGACTGGCACAACACGGTCGCGCTGCAGCTGGCCCAGCATGTGCACACGCTGCCGACCGCCATGCACCAGCTGTTCGAGCTCCAGCCCGACACGCCCGAAGCGTTGCGCCAGATGGCCATGCCGCTTCTGATCGCCCTGCCCCTGCTCGCCCGGCTCATCACCGCCATGGAGCAGCTGATCCCCGGTCGCGTGCCCAAGCCACCGAGCCGCACGGCCCGCACCATGGCGGTCTGGCGTGCCGTGGCCGAAGGCCGCACCCGCGCCTAGGTGGATCGCGCGGCGTTCAACGGGCCTTGAAGCCCGCTCTCAGATCGGGCGGCGGCGCGTGGCGGTCGACCGCCAGCCAGCCGTCCAGCAGCTTGATCTCGGCGACCTGGATGACCGTGCGCTGCTGCCAGCGATCGTCCATCTTCGCCTCGGGCTCGCCGCCCTGGTGCACGAAATAGAAGAGATAGGCCCGACCATCGACAACCTGCACGTCGGGATGCTGGCCGCGGGCGCGGTCGGTGGGCGCGCTGCCGATGTCGGCCAGCAGGCGGGCGGGCTGCTCTTGCCAATGCTCGGCGTCGTCGGAGCGCAGCACCAGCAGCCCCTTCCACAGATCGGCCACCAGCCACCACCGGCCCGCAAAGAAGAAGACCTTGGGACCCTCGGCGGGCAACGGACTCACCGCGCCGCGCGGCGTCCAGGCCTGCAGGTCGTCACTGTCGGCAACCTTCAGCCGGCTGCCGCCCTCTTCATCCTTGTACCAAAGCCGCCAGCCGCCATCGGGTCGGCGGATGACAGAGGCGTCGATGACCCTGCTCGATCCCAGCTCGACACGGCCGGCGCAGGTCCAGCTGCGCAAATCGGTGCTGGTCAGGTGCTCGACGCGACGCTCGCCGGTCCAGCTCTTGTGCACACCGGGCACGACGGTCAGCCACAGGTGGTAGAGGCCGTCGTGGTCGAGGATCTCGGGCGCCCACAGCGTAGCGCCGGTGCATTCGCCCGGAAACTTCGCCTCGCCCGCCGCGCGCCAATGGTTGCCATCGTCCGTCGTTGCGATGGCTATGGGCGTGGCATGGACCCAGCTGACGTCCTTGGGGTCGTCCAGCCTCAGCGTGGCGCGGCGATTGGTATAGAACATCTCCCAGCGCTTCAAGCCCCGGTTGAAGACCAGGGACACATCGGCGGCGCCGTCCAGCACCGGGTCGCGATACAGCGGCCGCGGCGCGGGCTCTGTTGCGGCACAGCCTGCCAAAGCGGCGAGCAGCAACAGGGCCGACCACTTCATGGCGTGGTGATCGGCAGATAACGCGGCGGCTTCATGCCGTGGCCGAGATGAAAGCTGGTGTGCGGCGGCTGGTTGTAGCCGGCGTTCTGGGCTGCCACCTGCACGCGGTACTGCGGGTCGTGCATCAACGTGACAAGGCGGCGCTCGGTGGGGATGGCGGTCGAGAAGATCAGCAGGGCCGTGCTGTCCTCGTTGCGCCAGACCACCTCCTCGCGCCAGTCGCCGAAGAGGTCGGCCGACAGCACCGGATTGCCCTTGGTGCCATTGTTGGACGCCGCGCCGAAGGCCTTGCCGTTCAGCAGGTTCTCGAACCTGAACTTCGCCGGATTCCACTTGTCGATGGACACATGGTCCAGCGACTCGCGCAGCAGGTCGCCGTCCCACCAGATCGCGAAGTTGTAGCGATTCGGGTGCTGCTCGCTGATGAGCTGGCCGCCCACACTCATCAGGCCGCCGACCGAGCCCCAGCATTCGGCGCCGGGGTAAGCCGGGTCGATGTCGAAGCAGACGCCGCGGCCGACATCGTTGTTCCTGCCGGACATGCTCCACAGGACCTTGCCGGTGGCCGCATCGTGCATCTCCAAACCATGCTCGCCATAGCAGTGCGGCGTCTCGTGCACCATGAAGATCTGCAGACCCTCGCGCGCCGGGTCGAAGGCACTGACGTGCAGTGCGTCGCCGTGGCAAAGCCCCGTGCTGTAGAGCAGCTTGCCGGTGCTCGCGATGGTGGCCGCGCCGTAGATGATGTCATCGCGACCATCGCCGTCGACATCGGCCACGGAGAACCAATGCGCGCCCTGCCCGGCCGCGGGTTTGCTGGCTTCATCGCTGTCGCTATCGAAAATCCAGCGCCGCGTCAGCTTGCCGTCGCGCCAGTCCCACGCCGCCAGCACGGCACGGGTGTAGTAGCCGCGCGAGAACACGGCGCTGGGGCGCTGGCCGTCGAGATAGGCCACGCCGGCCAGGAAGCGGTCGACGCGGTTGCCATAGGCGTCGCCCCAGGCCGTCACCACGCCGCGCGGCGGCGTGTAGGGCGCGCTCGCCAGGGCCGCGCCGGTCAGGCCGTCGAAGACGGTCAGGAACTCGGGACCGGCCAGCACATAGCCGGCCTCGTTGCGGTAGTCGGCCTTGGCGTCGCCGATGACTTTGCCGCGGCCGTCCACCGTACCGTCGGCCGTCTTCATCATGAGTTCGGCCTTGCCATCGCCATCGAAGTCGTAGGCCAGGAAGCTGGTGTAGTGGGCACCGGCGCGGATGTTGGGCCCGAGATCGATGCGCCACAGCCGCGTGCCGTCGAGTTTGTACGCATCCAGCAGCGTGGGGCCGGTGTGGCCCTTGTGCGAGTTGTCGTGGGCATTGGTGGGCTGCCACTTCACGACGAGCTCGTACTGGCCGTCACCGTCCAGGTCGGCGGCCGCACCGTCGTTGGCCTCGTAGCTGTAGGCCACGCCGTCCGGTGTCACGCCGCCGGCGGGCCTTTGCAGCGGCACGCGCAGATAGGGCTGGCTCCAGGGCCTGGCGGCGGTGGAGGCAGCCTGCTCCTGGCCGTTGATGACGGCGCACACCGTGTAGAGACTGTCGCTGCGGCCTTGCGTATCAACCACGTTGGTCAGCGCCTGCGGCTCACGGTTGATGCGCTTGCCGTCTCGGTAGACATTGAAGCTCACCTCGGTCGGCTCAGTGCCGAGCAGGCGCCAGCTGATGAAGACTCCATGCTCGGTCTTCAGCGCGACGACGCCCCGGTCGAGCTTTTCCATCTGCTTGGGTTGTTGGGCCTGGGCGACGCCGACCAGCAGCAGGCAACAGGCGAGGAGATGGCGCAGAGGTTTCATGGCGACGGACAAAAAAACGGCCCCAGCGGAAGCGGGGCCGGCGCGCTCGATGAGCGCAACTACGCAAGGCCATGCCGGCCCGGAGGGATGAATCGGATCAGAGCTTGTAGCCAAGGGTGATGTAGTAGCGGCGGCCCGACCAGGCCAGCTCGTTGGGGCGGCCCAGGTCGCCGGCATAGGTCAGCTCGGCCTGGTTGGTGAGGTTCTTGGCTTCGAGGGCCAGCGTGAAGTTCTGCGTCGCCTTCCACTGGATCTTGGCGTCCAGGTAGCCGGTCTTGTCGTTGAAGTTCGGGTTGCCCGACACGTCGTTCAAGCCGGTGTAGTACTTGTCGCGGTAGGCGTAGGCCAGGCGGGCGTTGAAGTTGCCGTCGTCGTACCAGAGGCCAAGGTTGTAGGAGTTCTTCGACAGGCCCGGGTAGGGGAGGATGGAGTTGTCCAGCGGGCTGATCAACTCGTTGCCCTTGGCATAGCTGAAGGCCATGCGGGTGTAGTTGACGTCCACACCGAAGTTGCCCAGCCAGCCCGGCAGGAAGGACAGGGCCGTGCGGCCGGCCAGCTCGATGCCCTGGGTCTTGGCGCCCTCGCCGTTGATGGCCTGGGTCACGTCGAACAGGCGGCCGTCGCCGTAGAAGTCGACGCCACGGTTCACGATGCCCTTGCGGACATAGGTGCCGATATTGGTCCGGAAAGTGGCCAGGCTCACCTGGGTGTCGCGACTGGGGTAGTACTCCAGGCTCAGGTCGTACTTGGTGGCGCGGTAGGGCTTGAGGTCGGGGTTGCCGGCCGTGCAGTCGTCGGTACCGTCGCCGCCACGCGCCGGGTCGCCGCTGCCGGTGGTGCAGGTGACGTTGGGCGCCAGCAGGTCGATGGCGGGACGTGCCATCACCTTGGCGGCGCCGGCACGCACCAGCAGCTTGCCGTTGATGAGCTGCAGCGTGCCGTTCAGGCTGGGCAGCACGTCGCTGTAGCTGTTGCTGAGAGACACCACGGTATTGCTGTTGACGAGGACCGAGCAGGTCGACACGGTGGCCGGGTTGCAGGTGCGGTCGGTGCGGATGCCGGTCGAGGTCACGTCGGTGCGGGTGTAGCGCACGCCGACATTGCCATCCAGCGGCAGGCCGAAGATCTCGGTGCCCCAGTCCAGGCGCACATAGCCCGCCTTGACCTTCTCGGTGATGTCGAAGGCCGGGATCTGCGGATAGGTCTTGCCGTCGTTGCCGGGCGTGTTGTAGAGGTATTTCTGCGAGAAGTCGCTGGTGTCGAAGATGCCCGAGGCCACCGTCGCCGCATAGCTGGGTGCCGTCCAGTTGGCGGGCACGCCGGAGACATCGGCATAGCCCCCCATGAAGGTGCCGGGCGACTTGGTGCGGATGGCGTTGACGATCTCCTGCATGCGCGCGCTGGTCACGTAGGACGTCTTGTAGCCGCTGTTGATATAGGTCTGCACATCGTTGGGGCGCTGCGCCGTGCCGGTGTAGAGCGGGTCCCAGATGAGGGTCTGGTTGATGTTGGCGGTGCGGGCATTGATGTCCACCGCTTCATCGGTCGCCGTCAGGCTGCCGTTGTTCTGGACCAGGTAGCCGCCGCCGTTGTACTGGCGCGAGCTGGACTCGCGCATCTGGCCGCCAAACCACAGGCTCTGGAAGAAGCTGTGGTCGAAGTTGTACTGAAGGTCCAGCTTGCCGTTGCGCTCGGTGTTCTTGGTGGCCGACGGCCGGTACTGCAGCTGCGCCTGCACATAGGACGAGGCGTTGTCGGGGCTGTAGGCCGACGGGAAGGTGAACTGCGGCAGGCGGTCGCTGTCGAGCTTGACGACCAGGCCGGGCGCATTCTGCGTCAGCACGATGTTGTTGCTCTCGCTCTTGTAGTCCGACTTGGAGTCGCCCAGCAGGCCTTCGATGCGCCAGCTGTTGTTCTTGAACCTGAAGCCGGCGGTCGTGTACTTGGAGTCGATGTCCAGCGCGAAGTCGCGCGCCGAGGTGCTGAACGCGCCCTGACCACCCTGGCCCGCCACGTTGAGGCAGTTGCCCACGGTGAACTGGGTGACGTGGTGGTTGTCCACCACCATGCCGGCCGGCGTGGTGGTGGTCGGCGCGGCCGTGCAGGTGCCGGCCGTCAGCACCGTGGCGTCGGCGCGGTAGACCGGCGCCGTGCCCGCCGAGGCCAGCCGCGTCACCGCCGAGAAGTCGGTGCCGTAGTTCATGTCGTTGAGCCGCTGGGCCTGCTTGTTGGCCTGGTAGCTCACATAGGCGTCCAGCTCGGGCGTGAACTGGTATTGCGCCGTCACTTCGGCGGAGCTGCGCTTGTGGTCACGAGTCCAGATGCCGTAGCGCGAGATGCGCGGCGAGTAGTCGAACCACTGGGCCAGGCAGGCGTTGCGGTCGGTGGTGTTGGTCAGCGCGGCACAACCGGCCGAGGTGGTCACGGCGGCGGCGTTGGCGTTCAGGCTGGTCAGCGTCTTGTCGGCTGAAAAGTCCCAGTCGCGCAGGAAGGCCCAGGACGTGTTTCGCGAGAAGTCGCCCCGCGTGAAGATCTTGTCGTAGACCAGGTTGGCCATCAGGCCCAGCTTGTTGTCCAGGAATTTGTCGGCCAGCAGCAGGGTGCCGCGCGGCTGCAGGCCGCCGCGCAGGCTGCCTTGCTCGGCCGCCAGCGTGCCGGCGATGGTGCGCTTGGTGAAGTCCAGCGGCTTGCGCGTCTTGATGTCCACGGTGCCGCCGATGCCGCCTTCGGTCAGGTCGGCCGTGGAGCCCTTGATGACGTCGATGGAAGCGATCAGCTCCGACGCCAGCTCGCGCAGCTCGGCACCGCGGCCGGCCCCGCCGTTGGTGCCCAGCACCGACATGCCGTTGATCTGGACGCGGTTCAGGTCGGGCTCGACGCCGCGGATGGACACCTGCGAGCCTTCGCCGAACGAGCGCGACAGCTGCACGCCGGTGATGCGCGACAGGGCCTCGCCGACGTTCTTGTCGGGGAACTGGTCGATGTCTTCCGCGACGATGCTGTCGCTGACGGTGGACGCGTTCTTCTTGCGGTCGATGGCGCTCTGGATGGAGCGGCGGATGCCGGTGACGGTGACGGTGTCCAGTTGCTGGGCTTTCGCGGCCGGGGCTGGGGCGGGCGCCGAGGCGGCTTCTGCCGGCGCGGCAGCCTGCTGGGCCTGGGCCTGGCCGGCCACGGCGGCCGAAATTGCCAGGGCCAGCGGCGTCCAACGCGAAACCGGCATGTCGCCGTGAATCTTCTTCAGCATTTTCTGTCTCCGAAATATCAACCGGGGAGAGTTTGAAATGGCTCTCTTTATTGCCCCGGAACACAGTCTAGGGTCCGGTTTTGCGCTGTGTTCACACAGCAGCAAAGAATCATGACCTTGATTGCTTCGCCCCCGCAAAAACCCTTGAACGGCTCAGCTTCCGATCAAATTCTTGATTACCCCGCCCCGTGGCTGCCCGGTTGGCCGCCGCGCCGCCTGCGATGGGCCCGAGCGGGCGAGGCAGCGGCGCGCCACAGTTTGGGCGCCAAGCTGCCGGCGAAAACACTTGCCATATGAAGAAACCCGCCGGCGGGCGGGTTTCATTGCAATATTCGAATATCAGAACTCAAATTCTCTACAGCACGGTCAATATTAATATTCCAAGCTTTGAAAACTCAGGGGCGCCGTTCCAGCCAGGACTTGGGCACCGGCACGATGCAGATATTCATCTCACGGGCATCGGCGGCCAGCATCGCAGACTGGATCTGGATCTTCTTGCCGTCGGGGCTGAAGGTCGGATGCACATGGTCGCGCGCCGTCGTCTTGTGGCCGGTCGTCAGCAGCAGCATCTCGCGCGTGCGACGGTCGATCAGGTAGAGGCTGCGGCTGAAGTCGTCGCCGACGGCGAAGCGGCCGTCCGGCGATCCATGCACATGCCACAGGCCGCTGCCCGAAGGCGTCTGGCCGACGAGGTTCACCTCGCGCGTGCGCAGGTTGACGATGGCCAGTCCGGTCGGCTTCTCGCGCGTACCGGCATCGCCCCAGGCAGCGTCATGGCCCGGGTTGGCGCCTTCGACACCCGTGGCCGCCGCGCGGTTGGGGTCGACGACGCCGGGAATGGCGCGATGGCCCATGATGGCCAAAGCCACCTCGTCCTTGCCGATGAAGGCCTCATGCGTGACCCACTCATGGGGCGCCTCCGGGTAGAGCGGCCGCAGGCCGGTGCCGTCGCCCTTGACGGTCCAGGTCCGCTGCGGCGACTTGCCCCCGGTCTCCCAGCTGAACACCAGCTCGCCCGGATTCCAGCTGTTGCTCTGGATGTGGCCGATCTGGAAAGGCACCGAGACGACGTGTTTGATCTCGCCCGTCTGCACGTGGATCTTGCCGATGGCATGCGGCCCGGCGCCCATGCCGCGCGGACCGAAGGGCGGCTCGATCTTGGTGCCGGCCGGCAGCCGCGCACTGGCGTAGGCCTTGCCCTGGATGCGGAAGTAGAACCACTGGCCGTCGGCATCCAGCGCGTTGTCGCCCACGGCTTCCAACTCGGGCGGCAGCGTGCCGATGACGCGCTGGTAGCTGCCGGCCGGTTTCATCGCGCCGGCCTGGCTGTCGGCAAAGACGCGGTCCAGGTCCACCTCGATGGCCTGCATGGCCTTCGGCTCAGGCGCCTTGCGCAGGAAGTAGAGCTTGTTGCCGCCGGACTGGGCGAGGTTGAGCATGCCCTCGTAGCCGCCTTCGGTGACCTGCACCATGTCACCGCTCGCCTCGTTGACCGCGATGGCCTCGCCCTTGACGCGGTTGGAGCGGAACACCAGCCACCGGCCATCGGCCGTCCACTGCGGATGGCTGGGATAGATCTTGGAGTCGCCGCGCGGCTGGGTGGTCAGGAAGGTCAGCGGCGTGCCGGTGACGGGGTCGTTGACAACGCGCTTCTCCGACGGAAAGCGCTGGCCGATCTGAGCCCAGGCAGGCAGCGTGGCCAACAGCAGACCGAGCAACAGGGAAGTCTTGCGAAGCAACATGGCGAAGGGTCCGGGATCGAGGTGGCCGCGACTCTAGGACCGCCTCCTTTGCTGGATGTTGCTGGGTCTCAATCGCTCAAGAACTTGCGCCATCCCAGCCGCCTCTGCTCCTAGCATCCGCGCCATGCACCGCCTCCTTACCGCCCTGCTCTCGCTGTTCGCCCTGCCCATGGCCCCCGCCCAGACCTTCACCGCCGCGACCGATCCGGCGCGCGCCCAGGTCACGCTGCCTGCACCCGCCCGACCGGAGCTGCCCTCCCTCATCCTCATCGGCGACTCGACGGTGCGCAACGGCCATGACGATGGCCAGGGCAAAGGGCCGGAAGGCCAATGGGGCTGGGGCAACCCCATCGCCGCCTACCTGGATGCCAGCAAGGTCAATCTCGTCAACCGCGCCGTCGGCGGCTTGAGCAGCCGCACCTACCGGACCAGCGGGCATTGGGACAAGACCCGGGCCTTCATCAAGAAGGGCGACTGGGTGCTGATGCAGTTCGGTCACAACGATGCCAGCCCCGTCAACGACAACAGTCGCGCCCGCGGCGTGCTGCGCGGCACGGGGCCGGAGAAGGAAGACATCGACAACCAGCTGACGGGCCGGCGCGAGACGGTCTACACCTACGGCGCCTATCTGCGCGGCTACATCGCCGAGATCCGCGCCCTAGGCGCCACGCCCGTCGTCTGCTCGCCCGTCATCCGCAAGCGCTGGGAGGCCGATGGCCTGAAGGTGCAGCGCGCCGGCGGCAACTACGCGGCCTGGGCGGCCGAGGTGGCGACGCAGGAAGGCGTGGCCTTCATCGATCTCAATGAGTGGGGCGCGCTGCGCTACGACGCCCTGGGCAAGGCGGAGGTGGAAAGGCTCTTCCCCTCGGACACGCCGCAGGAGACCGTCCACACCAACTGGCTGGGCGCGGCCGTCAACGCCCAACTCGTCATCGCCGGGCTGATCCAGAACAAGCTGCTGCCCGACGCCTTCTACCTGCGCCGCTTCGCGCCCGACGGCAGCGATGACCGTCCCGTCGTCGACGCTCGCAAGGTCAAGGTCGAGGCCCCGCGCGATCCTGGCCTGCCCAGCCTGGTGCTGATCGGCGACTCCACGGTGCGCAGCGGCGGCCAGAACGGCGCCTGGGGCTGGGGCGAGCGCCTCGCGCCCTTCTTCGACACCCGGCGCATCAACGTCGTCAACAACGCCATCGGGGGGCGCAGCAGCCGCAGCTTCTTCACCGAAGGCCGCTGGGCCACCGTGCTCGATCAGCTGAAGGCCGGCGACACGCTGCTGATCCAGTTCGGCCACAACGACGGCGCCCGTATCGGCGACCCCGCCGGCAAGAACCGCGGCTCGGTGCCGGGCACCGGCCCCGAGACCGTCGAGGACACCCTGGCCGACGGCAGCAGGCAGACGGTGCAGAGCTTCGGCTGGTATCTGAAGCGCTACGTCAGCGATGCCCGGGCCAAGGGCGTGAGCGTCGTCATCCTGTCGCCCATCCCGCACAAGGACCACTGGCAGGCCGGCCAGACGCGCGACTTCGAGAACTACGCCGCCTGGGGCGAGCAGGTGGCACGCGAGACCGGCGCGCAGTTCATTGATTTGACGATGCTCATCACCGAGGCCTACCGTGCCGTCGGTACCGAACGCGTCGAGGCCTATTTTGCCGACGCCCGCACCCACACCAACGAGGCGGGCGCCGTGTTCAATGCCACCCAGGTCGTCCAGGGCCTCAAGCACCTGCCGGGTCAGCCCCTGCAGACCTATCTGCGCGAGCCCAGACCCTGATTTTTTGCGGCGCTCTTGCCAGCCTGAAAAAACTTCGCTTAGAATGGCGGGCTCAGGCGCTTTAGCTCAGTTGGTTAGAGCGATGGAATCATAATCCACAGGTCCGGGGTTCGAGTCCCTGAAGCGCCACCAAAATCCGAACGGCCCGAGCATTGCTCGGGCCGTTTGTCTTTGTTGCAGCCACTGGACAAATACCATGTACCGCTGTGTCATTCCCCTGGCCCTCGCCGCCAGCTGTCTCGTCGCCCAGGCGCAGACCCACCGCTTCTTCCCTCCCACGGCCCTGCGTGGCGAACTCGTCGTCACCCAGTACCCCGATGTGCTGCTGAATGGCAGGCCCGCGCGCCTGGCGCCCGGCAGCCGCATCAAGGGCGAGACCAACCTCTGGATTCCGCCGGCCGGCCTGACAGGCCAGAAGCTCATCGTCCATTACACGGTCGAGACCGGCGGCCTGATCATGGACGTCTGGGTGCTCAACCCCGTCGAACTCGCCAACAAGCCCTGGCCGACCAAGCCGTCGGAAAGCGCCACCTGGGCCTTCAATCCCGGCAACCAGACCTGGATCAAGCCATGAGCGCCGACGTGATCGGCAAGAAGGTCTACATCAAGACCTTCGGCTGCCAGATGAATGAGTACGACTCGGACAAGATGGCCGACGTGCTGGGTGCCGCCAAGGGCTACACGCCCACCGACGACCCCGAGCAGGCCGACCTCATCCTGTTCAACACCTGTTCGGTGCGCGAGAAGGCGCAGGAGAAGGTCTTCAGCGACCTCGGCCGCGTGAAGCACCTGAAGGCCAAGGGCGTGATGATCGGCGTCGGCGGCTGCGTCGCCTCGCAGGAAGGCGCGGCCATCATCGAGCGCGCGCCCTATGTGGACGTCGTCTTCGGCCCGCAGACCCTGCACCGCCTTCCTGCGATGCTGGAAGCCCGCCGCGAGCAGCGCCGCCCGCAGGTCGACATCTCCTTCCCCGAGATCGAGAAGTTCGACCACCTGCCGCCGGCCAAGGTCGAGGGCGCCTCGGCCTTCGTCTCCATCATGGAAGGCTGCTCCAAGTACTGCAGCTACTGCGTGGTGCCCTACACCCGCGGCGAGGAGGTCTCGCGGCCTTTCGACGACGTGCTGACCGAGATCGCCGGCCTGGCCGACCAGGGCGTCATGGAGATCAACCTCCTCGGCCAGAACGTCAATGCCTACCGCGGCAAGATGGGCGACACGGCCGAGTTCGCCGACCTAGCCCTGCTGCTGGAATACGCGGCCGAGATCCCCGGCATCCAGCGCCTGCGCTTCACGACCAGCCACCCCAACGAGTTCAGCCCCCGCCTCATCGAGGCCTACGGCAAGATTCCCCAGCTGGTGAACCATCTGCACCTGCCGGTGCAGCATGGCAGCGACCGCATCCTGATGGCCATGAAGCGTGGCTACACAGCGCTGGAGTTCAAGAGCATCGTGCGCAAGCTGCGCGCCATCCGCCCGGACCTGCGCCTGGCCAGCGACTTCATCGTCGGCTTCCCCGGCGAAACCGACGACGACCACGCCAAGCTGATGAAGCTGGTGCACGACGTCGGCTTCGACGCTTCGTTCAGCTTCATCTTCAGCCCCCGCCCCGGCACGCCGGCCGCGGCGCTGAAGGACACGACGCCGTACGAGGTCAAGGTCAAGCGACTGCAGGAGCTGCAGGCGGCCATCGAGGCGCATGCCATCACCATTTCGCAAGGCATGGTCGGCAAGGTCGAGAAGGTGCTCGTCACCGGCAACGCCCGCAAGGACGCCAACGAGTTGATGGGCCGCACCGAGTGCAACCGCATCGTCAACTTCCCTGGCTCACCGCGGCTGATGAACCAGCTCGTCGACGTGCGCATCACGACGGCCTTCGCGCATTCCCTGCGCGGCGAGGTCGTGACGACTGAGGAGGTGCTCAGCGCTTGAAGCTGAGCCAATACCACTGCGGAAGGGCGACGCCGAGCACCAGCAAGGCGTAACCGGCCATCCGGCCGTCACGACCCAACAGCACGAGCGAGATGACCACGGCGGCGCTGCCGCCGGCCGCGCCCCAGGCCCACAGCCTTCGCCAACCCAGAGACTTCGCCTCACGCCGCCACAACCCCTTGATCGCCAAAGCCAGCAGTGCCGCCAGACCCCAGGCCGGGGCGAACAGGTTGGCGATGTGCCAAAAGGCGTCGAGTGGACTCATTTCGAGAAAGCTTAGGCGGCGGCTGAAAGGGCCGCGAATCCTACAATTCAAGCCATGTCGGTCTTTGCTCTCGGCCTGAACCACAACACCGCCCCGCTCGATCTGCGCGGGCGGTTCGCGTTCACCCTTGAGCAATTGGCGCCCTCGCTGACCGGCCTGCGCCAGAAGCTCTCGGGCCCCGAAGCAGCCATCCTGTCCACTTGCAACCGCACCGAGGTCTATGTGGCCGCGCCGTCGGCCCTGGTGCAACCCGCCATTGCCTGGCTGGCCGACACCGGTGGCGTGCAGGCCGGCGAGCTGCGCGAGCACGCCTATGTGATGCAGGGCAGCGATGCCGCTCGCCACGCCTTCCGCGTCGCGGCCGGGCTGGACTCCATGGTGCTGGGCGAGCCGCAGATCCTCGGCCAGATGAAGCAGGCCGTGCGCGAGGCCGAGAACGCCGGCGCCCTGGGCACGACCCTGCACCAGCTCTTCCAGCGCAGCTTCTCGGTCGCCAAGGAAGTGCGCTCCTCCACCGAGATCGGCGCCCACTCCATCAGCATGGCCGCCGCGGCCGTGCGCCTGGCCGGCCAGCTCTTCGAAGACCTGGCCAAGACGCGCGTCCTCTTCGTCGGCGCGGGCGAGATGATCGAGCTGACCGCGACCCATTTCGCGGCCAGGACGCCGCGCCAGATGGCCGTCGCCAACCGCACGCTGGAGCGCGGCGAAAAGCTGGCCACGCATTTCGGCGCAGAGGCCATGCGCCTGTCCGACCTGCCCGAGCGCCTGCACGAGTTCGACATCGTCGTCAGTTGCACCGCGTCCAGCCTGCCGCTGATCGGCCTGGGTGCCGTCGAGCGTGCGCTGAAGAAGCGCAAGCACCGCCCGATGTTCATGGTCGACCTGGCCGTGCCGCGCGACATCGAACCCGAGGTCGCCCAGCTGGACGACGTCTACCTCTACACCGTCGACGAGCTCGCCGCCCAGGTGCAGACCGCCGGCGAGAAGCGCCAGGCCGCCGTCGCCCAGGCCGAGGCCATCGTCGAGACCGGCGTGCAGAGCTTCATGCACTGGCTGGACCAGCGCCACACGGTGCCGCTGATCCAGGCCCTGCACGCCCAGGCCGACGACTGGCGCGCGCTGGAGATCGCCCGCGCCCGCAAGCTGCTGGCCAAGGGCGCGGATGTGGACGAGGTGCTGGACGCGCTGTCCAAGGGCATCACCCAGAAGCTGCTGCACGGCACCCTGGCCGAGCTGAACAGCAGCGACGGTGAGCAGCGCCTGCAACTGGCCCAGACCGTGTCGCGCCTCTTCCTGCGCGGCAAGCAGTCTTAGCGGCGCTCTCAGCCGCCGCCCGGCGCCTCTGCTGCGCCGCCCCTGACTGCCTTCCCGTATCCACCCATGAACGACTCCCTGCGCCAGCAGTTCGAACGCCTCGGCTTCCGTCTCGCCGAGCTCGACGCCCTCCTCGCCGACGGCAGCATCGCCGCTGACATGAAGCGCTACCGCGCCGTGACCAAGGAACAGGCCGAGGTGTCGGGCCTGGTCGAGCGCTACCGCCGCTACCAGACGCACGAGACCGACCTCGCCGCCGCGCGCGAGATGCTCGACGACCCGGAGATGGCCGAGATGGCCCGCGAGGAGATCGCCGCCAACGAAGCCGCTCTCGTCGCACTGGACCAGGAGCTGCAGCTCGCGCTGATCCCCAAGGACCCCGACGACGAGCGCAACGCCTTCCTCGAAATCCGCGCCGGCACCGGCGGCGACGAGTCAGCCCTGTTCGCCGGCGACCTGGCGCGCATGTATCTGCGCTTTGCCGAAGGCCAGGGCTGGCGCACCGAGATCCTGTCGGAGAACGTCTCCGACCTGGGCGGCTACAAGGAACTGGTCGTGCGCGTCGAGGGCGACGGCGTCTATGGCCGTCTGAAGTTCGAGAGCGGCGGCCACCGCGTGCAGCGCGTGCCGGCCACCGAAACCCAGGGCCGCATCCACACCAGCGCCTGCACCATCGCGGTGATGCCCGAGCCCGACGAGGCCGAGGCCATCACGCTGAACCCGGCCGACCTGCGCATTGACACCTTCCGTGCCAGCGGCGCCGGTGGCCAGCACATCAACAAGACCGATTCCGCAGTGCGCGTCGTCCACCTGCCCACCGGCATCGTGGCCGAATGCCAGGATGGCCGCAGCCAGCACAGCAACAAGGCCAAGGCGCTGCAGGTGCTGCAGGCCCGCATCCAGGAGAAGGAGCGCAGCGAGCGCGCCGCCAAGGAAGCCGCCACGCGCAAGGGCCTCATCGGCACGGGCGACCGCAGCGACCGCATCCGCACCTACAACTTCCCGCAGGGCCGGCTCACCGACCACCGCATCAACCTGACGCTCTACAAGCTCGGGCAGATCATGGACGGCGACCTCGACGACGTCATCCAGGGCCTGCTGGCCGCCCAGGCTGCGGAGCAGCTGGCCGAACTGGAAACCGGCCGCGCATGACGGTTGACGAGGCTCTGGCCCTCGCCCGCCAGCTCGGCGTCGAGCGCGGCGATGCCCAGGCCCTGCTCGGCCATCTGACCGGCCAGAGCCGCGCCTGGCTGATCACGCATGGCGATGCGCCCGTGGACGCCGAACCCGCCTTGCGCCGCCTGGCCGCCGGCGAGCCCCTCGCCCATCTGACCGGCTGGCAGCCCTTCCACGGCCTGGAGCTGCAGGTCACGTCCGCGACTCTGATCCCGCGGCCCGATACCGAGACCCTGGTGGACTGGGCGCTGGAACTGCTTGCCGCCCTGCCCGGCCAGCCGAGCGTCGTTGACCTGGGCACCGGCAGCGGCGCCATCGCGCTGGCCATCAAGGCCGCCTGCCCGCGTGCCCGGATCACGGCCGTCGACTTCAGCGCCGACGCCCTGGCCGTCGCCCGCGCCAACGGTGAACGGCTCGCACTGGAGGTCGACTGGCGCTCAGGCAACTGGTTCCAGCCCCTGGCCGGCCAGCGCTTTGACCTTGTCGTCAGCAACCCGCCCTACATCGCCGGCGACGACCCGCACCTTCCGGCCTTGCGCCACGAGCCCCTGACGGCACTGACGCCTGGCGGCGATGGCCTGGCCGATCTGCGCACCCTGGTCGATGATGCACCGCAACATCTGAACGCAGGCGGCTGGCTGCTGATGGAACACGGCTGGGACCAGGCCGAAGCCGTCGCTGCCCTGCTGGCCGCGCGGGGCTTTGCCGAAGCAGCGCTGCGTCACGACCTGGCCGACCGTCCCCGGGCCAGCGGGGCTCGCTGGGGTGCAACCAGCTGAAACCCCCCAGAAATGTGTGATGTATTGCAGCCAGTTCTTGATTCCCGTAACCGACTGGCGGGCGTAGTATCAAATCCCGGTGCCACCCGATGTACCGGCAGGAGACGATCATGGCCCGCCTCGCCAGCGCTGCAGTACTGAGCTTCTCTGTTCTCTTCACCGCGTCTGCCTTGGCGGCGGACAGCGATGCCAATCCGCGCTGGCAGGCGCGATTGCAGCTCAGCAGCGTCGACGGCGGCAGCGAGGCCCAACAGCCTCACCTGGGGGGCTCGCGCGTCCTCAGCGCCAACCTGCTCGGCGACTACTACCTCACCAGTTCCGGTTTTTCCAGCCTGCGCGGCGGCCTGCGCGCCACCGGCGGCCTGCTGATGGGGCCGCTGTCCATGTCACAAAGCAGCGGCGGCTTGGCCCTGGGCAGCGGCCCGGTCTCCGCCGGGCGGCGCAGCCTGTCGTTGAGCGGCCCTGACAGCTATTCGGTGGACAACGCCAACCTTTCCTATGTCGGCATCGGCTATACCGGTCGTGTACACAACAGCGGCCTGGCCTTCAGCGCCGACTTCGGCCTGATGTCGGGCTCCTTCGGCGGCCTGCGCCTGGGCCGCAGCAACGCCCAGGGCTTCGAGGACGCCATGCGCGATCTGCGCTTCAAGCCCCTGCTGCAACTGGGTTTGGCTTACAGCTATTGATGCTGCGGACGCAGCGTCTCGGATAATCGGGTTTTTGCCTTTCCGAGAACTGCAATGAGCGACGTTCAGCAACGCATTGACGACCTGGTCAAGTCCAACCGTGTCGTGCTCTTCATGAAGGGCACGGCCCAGTTCCCTATGTGCGGCTTCTCCGGCCGCGCCATCCAGATCCTGAAGGCCGCCGGCGTCACCGACCTGAAGACCTTCAACGTGCTGGAAGACGAGGAAGTGCGCCAGGGCATCAAGGACTACGCCAACTGGCCCACAATCCCCCAGCTCTACATCAAAGGCGAGTTCCTTGGCGGCTCGGACATCATGATGGAGATGTACGAGTCGGGCGAGCTGCAGCAAGCCCTGGCCACTGCTTGATGGCCCAGCGGCTCGTCGTCGGGCTGACGGGCGCCACGGGCGCGGCCTATGCGCTGCGCCTGCTGCGCCGCTCGCGCGAGCTGGGCGTCGAGACCCATCTGATAGCGACGCCTGCCGGCATCCTGAACGCCCACCACGAGCTCGGCCTGGACCGCTCCACGCTGGAAGCCGAGGCCGATCATGCCTACGCGCCCGGTGACATCGGCGCCTGCATCGCCAGCGGCAGCTTCACCACGGCGGCCATGGTGGTGGCGCCCTGCTCGATGAAGTCGCTCGCCGCGATTGCGCATGGTCTGGGCGACAACCTGCTGACCCGCGCCGCCGACGTGACGCTGAAGGAGCGCCGCCGCCTCCTCCTGATGGTGCGCGAGACGCCCTTCAACCTGGCCCATCTGCGCAATATGGTCGCCGTGACCGAGATGGGCGGCATCTGCTTTCCGCCGCTGCCGGCCTTCTATCACCACCCCAAGACCATCGAGGAGATGGTCAACGAGACGGCGGAAAGGGTGCTGGAGCTGGCGGGCGTGGCCCAGGCCCAGCCCAAGGCCTGGACGGGCCTGTAGACGCGCGTCAATGACGATCAGCGGGGCATTCCCCGCTCAGCTGGCCCGTTTGCCCTCGCAGCGCTAGCGCAAGATGTCGGCATCCACTGGCTTCATGGGTGCGCCATGCTTTCTGGCCTCAACAGCTCCCTGCTCAGCTATCTGAGCCCGCAAGGCCAGGACAGCACAGCGACCAACAACAGCGGCGCCACCGCCAGCAAGACCGGCTCGCCGACCATCTCGTCTGCCGCCATGCAGCGCGCCGCGGCCACCACCAAATCGGCAACGGCCGCCCACAACCTCGACGTCAGCCAGAAGAAGCTGGCGACAGACCTGCGCGCCGCCATGAACAAGGCCGGCGTCCACCTGACGGGCGCCATCGATTTCTCGGTCAAGAGCGACGGCAGCGTCGACATCAAGGGTTCGGACGCCGACAAGGCCGCCACCCAGGCCTTCCTGAAGGCTGACACCAGCCAGCCCAGCTTCGCCAACCGCATCGCCACCCAGGCGCGCGACGCCATGAAGCTGTCGGCCACCATCCAGCAGAGCGCCGCCATCTCGCAGGCGGCCAAGCTCGCCAGGACCTCGGGCGGCGTGATGTCGCTCTACACCTCGCTGATGCAGCAGAGCGCCAGCACCAGCGTGGTGTTTTCGATCTCGGCGAACTCGAGTTCGCTGACCTACCCGGGCTCGCTCGCGACCAACGCCTGACGAACCCGGGCCGCCCTCAGGCTCAGGGCTTTTGCACCACCAGGCCGCGACGTTCCAGCAGCGGCTTGATGTCGGGCTCGTGGCCGACGAGGTTGCGGAACAGCACCATCGCGTCTTCCGAACCGCCACGCGACAGCAGCTTGGCGCGCAGCGCATCGCCGTTGGCGCGCTTCAGGCCGCCGTTGGCCTTCAGCCATTCGACCGTGTCGGCGTCCAGAACCTCACTCCAGATGTACGCGTAGTAGCCGGCCGAGTAGCCACCCATGATGTGGCTGAAGTAAGGCAGGCGGTAGCGCGGCGGCACGGGGCCGAAGGCAATGCCCTCGTCCTTCAGCACCTTGGCCTCGAAAGCCATGATGCCGTCGGCGGCCGGGATCTCGCCAGCCTTGAGCTGGTGCAGGCGCTGGTCGACGATGGCTGCGCTCAGATAGGACAGCGTCGTGTAGCCCTGGTTGAAGCGCTTGGCGCGCGCCACCTTGTCCAGCAGCTCGCGCGGCATGGGCTCGCCGGTCTTGTAGTGCCTGGCGTAGTTGGCCAGCACGCTGGGCCAGTCGGCCCAGACCTCGTTGACCTGCGACGGGTACTCGACGAAGTCGCGCGGCACGCGGCCGAGGCTGGGGTATTGGCCCTCGTTGAACATGCCGTGCAGGGCATGGCCGAACTCGTGGAACAGCGTGTTGACCTCGTCCCAGGTCAGCAGCGTCGGCTCGCCGACCGGCGGCTTGGGGATGTTGAGGTGGTTGGCGACGACGGGCTGGGTGCCCTCCAGCGGGTTCTGGTTGACGTAGGCGTTCATCCACGCACCGCCACGCTTGCTGGGGCGGGCATAGAGGTCGGCGATGAAGATGGCAAGCTGCTTGCCGTTGGTGTCGAAGACGTCGTAGGTGCGCACATCGTCGCGGTAGACCGGCAGGTCGGTGCGGCGCTTGAAGCTGATGCCGTAGAGCTGGTGGGCCGCGTAGAACACGCCCTTCTCCAGCACGCTGGTCAGCTCCAGATAGGGCTTGAGCTGGCTTTCGTCAAAGCCGTACCTGGCGGCGCGCAGCTTCTCCGAGTAATAGCTCCAGTCCCAGGGCTGCAGCTCGAAGCTGGTCTGCTGCTTGGCCGACTGGTCGGCGTCGATGAGTTTCTGCAGCTCGGTGGCTTCCTGCTTCGCCGAAGCGACGGCGGCCGGGCCCAGCTTGCCCAGCATGGCGTTGACGGCATCGGCCGACTTGGCGGTCTCCTCCTCCAGCACGAAGGCGGCCGGCGTCGCGTAGCCCAGCAGTGCCGCGCGCTCCTGGCGCAGGGCGATCACGCGGGCAATGATCCCCGTCGTGTCATTGGCATTGCCGCGGCTGCCGCGCGCGACGGAGGCCAGGTGCAGACGCTCACGCACCGCACGGTTTTGCAGCTCGGTCTCCTGCGGCTGGATGGTGGTGTTCAGCAGCGTCAGGACATATTTGCCTTCCAGGCCCTTCTTCTTGGCGGCCTCGGCGGCGGCAGAGATCTGGGCCGGCGTCAGGCCAGCCAGTTCCTCGGCGCTGTCGACGACGACGGCGGAGTCGTTCACCTCTGCCAGCACGGCCTTGTTGAAACGCGCGCCCAGCGTCGCCAGTTCGGCATTGATGGCCCGCATGCGCGTCTTCTGCTCGTCATTCAGCTGGGCGCCGGCGCGCACCATGTCGCGGCGGTAGCGCTCGATGAGGCGCTTGCCTTCGGCATTCGGGGCGGCCTTGTCGCGGGCGGCGTACAGGGCTTCGATGCGGGCGAACAGCTTGGGGTTGAGCTGGATGGCGTCGCGGTGGGCGGCCAGCTTGGCGGCGTAGTCGGTCTGCAGCTGCTGGCGGGCCGGGTTGGCATCAGCGCCGATCAGGCTGAACAGCAGGACGCTGGTGCGACCCAGCAGGCGGCCACTCTTCTCCATCGCGATGATGGTGTTGTCGAAGGTGGGCGCCGCGGGGTTGTCGGCGATGGACTGGATCTCGGCCAGCTGCTCGGCCATGCCCTTGTCCAGGGCCGGGCCGAAGTGCTCGTCCTTCACCTTGTCGAACTGCGGGTATTGCAGCGGCAGCGGGCTGGGCTTGAAGAGAGGGTTGTCGGCGGGCTGCTGGGCCCAGCTCAAGCCGGTGGCGAGCAGGGCGGACAGCAGCAAGGGCGCAAAGCGTTTGGCAGCGGGCATGGGCGGCTTGTCTTGTGGACGAAACCCAGAAGCCTAACGCGCCAAGCCGTCCACGCCACAAGCCACGCCGGGAAAGCCCTGAGGGGCTTTACCGACCCTTCACTTCTCACCAGGCAGCAGCCACTGCCGCCTTGCGGCAAACACCATGTTCGGATACTCGGGCTTGCCGCGGCTGCCGTTGTAGCGGCCCAGGGCCATGTACATGTCGCCCTTTTCGATATCCAGATAGTGGCGCAGGATGACGCAACCGAAGCGCAGATTGCTCTGCATGTGAAAGAGCCGCGCGGCGTCGCCATCGCCGATCAGCTTGGCCCAGAAAGGCATGACCTGCATATAGCCGCGAGCGCCGGCGATGCTGATGGCGTATTTGCGAAACCCGCTCTCGACCTGCGCCAGCCCCAGCACCAGGCTGGGCTCCAGGCCCGCGCGCTTGGCCTCGTACCAGACGGTCTCGAGGAACTCGATGCGGATCTGCGTCTCGCTCAGGCGCTTCTTGAGCCGCTCGCTCATGGTGCCCAGCCACAGCAGATAGGCCATGCGCTCTTCGACCTGGTTGGCCTCGAACTTAGCACGTGGCGGCGCACTCTGCGCGATGGAAGCGCTGAGCGCGGAGCGCATCGAATCCGCCAGCGGCTCCTCGACCTGGGCACCCGCCCGCGCCGCCAGCGGCGCGGCGAGCAGGCTGGACAGCAGCAGCCGACGCTTCAAAGCTTGAGCAGGCCCTTCAGATGGCCGACCACATCATTGACGCCGAGCTTGGTGGCGGCTTCATCACGGCGCCCCTGGTACTCGACCTGGCCTTCCTTGAGGCCGCGATCGCCCAGCACCACGCGGTGCGGCACGCCGATGAGTTCCCAGTCGGCGAACATCGCGCCGGGGCGCTCGCCGCGGTCGTCCAGCAGCACGTCCACGCCGAGAGCCTTCAGATCTTCGTAGAGCTTGTTGGAAGCGTTCTTCACGTCCTCGCTGCGGTCCGCACCGATGGGGCAGACCACGACCGTGAACGGGGCAATGGCGTCCGGCCAGATGATGCCGCGCGCATCGTGGTTCTGCTCGATGGCCGCGCCCAGGATGCGGGTCACGCCGATGCCGTAGCAGCCCATTTCCATCAGGGCCGGCTTGCCGTTCTCGTCCAGGAAGGTCGCATTCATCGCCCTGCTGTACTTGGTGCCCAGATAGAACACATGGCCGACTTCGATGCCGCGCTGGATGGCCAGCAGTCCCTTGCCGTCGGGCGACGGGTCGCCGGCAACGACATTGCGGATGTCGGCGATGACATCGGGCTCGGGCAGGTCACGGCCCCAGTTGACGCCCGTCAGGTGGAAATCGGCCTCGTTGGCACCACAGATGAAGTCACTCATGACGGCGACGGTGCGGTCGGCCACGATCTTGACGGGCTTCTTCAGGCCGATGGGGCCCAGGTAGCCGGGCTTGCAGCCGAAGTGGTCGATGATTTCGCCGACAGTGGCGAAGCGGAAGCCGCCCTTCAGGCCTTCGACCTTGCCGGCCTTGACCTCGTTCAGGTCGTGGTCGCCGCGCACCAGCAGCAGCCACACCTGCGTCTTGACGATGTTGCCGTCCTTGTCGAGCTCATCGGTCGCCAACACCAGGGACTTGACGGTCTGTGCCAGCGGCAGGCCGAGCAGCAGCGCGACTTCCTCGCAGGTGGACTTGCCCGGGGTAGGCGTCTTGGCCAGCGTCTGCAGGGCCTCGCCACGCGCGGGCATCAGGGCCACGCCCTCGGCCAACTCGATGTTGGCGGCGTAGTCGCTGGTCGGGCAGTAGACGATGGCGTCTTCGCCGGTCTCGGCGATGACCTGGAACTCGTGCGAGCGGTCGCCGCCGATGGCGCCGGTGTCGGCGGCCACGGCGCGGTACTGCAGCCCGAAGCGGTCGAAGATCTTGCAGTAGGCCGCGTACATGTTGTCGTAGCTGCGACCGGCGGCGTCCTTGTCACGGTCGAAGGAATAGGCGTCCTTCATCGTGAACTCGCGGCCACGCATCAGACCGAAGCGCGGCCGACGCTCGTCGCGGAACTTGGTCTGGATGTGATAGAAATTTTTCGGCAGCTGGCGGTAGCTGCGCAGCTCCTGGCGGGCGATGTCGGTGATGACCTCTTCGCTGGTCGGCTGGACGATGAAGTCGCGACCATGACGATCCTTCACGCGCAGCAGTTCCGGGCCCATCTTGTCGAAGCGGCCGGTCTCCTGCCAGAGCTCGGCGGGCTGGATGACGGGCATCAGGCACTCGACAGCGCCAGCGGCGTCCATCTCCTCACGGATGATCTTCTCGACCTTGCGGATGACGCGAAGACCCATGGGCATGTAGTTGTAAATGCCGGCGCCCAAGCGCTTGATCATGCCGGCGCGCATCATCAGCTTGTGGCTGACGATTTCCGCATCAGCGGGAGCTTCCTTGAGCGTGGAGATGAAGAACTGGGAGGCTTTCATGGGCGGTACTAAATGCGAAGGCCGGGTGAAAACCCGGCCAAGTCACGACAAAACAGGGAGAAATCTTCGGGTTAGCGAGGGCGCTGTGGCGATCGTGGCCCGATGCAATAATCGAACCAACTAGAGATTTGAGGTTGATTATGCTCGACCGTGAAGGCTTCCGCCCCAACGTCGGCATCATCCTGCTCAACCAGCGCAACGAGGTGTTTTGGGGCAAGCGCATCCGAACGCACTCGTGGCAGTTCCCGCAAGGGGGCATCAAGCACGGTGAAACGCCTGAGCAGGCGATGTTCCGAGAGCTCCACGAAGAGGTGGGGCTCACGCCAGAGCATGTGCGCATCATCGCGAGAACACGCGACTGGCTGCGCTATGAAGTGCCCGAGCACTTCATCCGGCGCGACGCACGTGGCCACTACCGCGGCCAGAAGCAGATCTGGTTCCTGCTGCAGATGATGGGCCGCGATTGCGACATGAATCTGCGCGCCACCGACCACCCCGAGTTCGATGCCTGGCGCTGGAACGAGTACTGGGTGCCGCTCGAAGCCGTCATCGAGTTCAAGCGCGGCGTCTACGAGATGGCGCTGACGGAGCTGGCGCGTTATCTGCCCCGCATCAACCACCACAACCGCTATCTGCGCGCGGGCATGCGGCCGGCGCACCGGGAGCGCAACAGCGGGCCGGTGCCGTTGGACAGCGGCAGCGGGCCAGTGCCACTGGAGACGACGTTGACACCGCCGGATGGCGAGCCGCAGAGCTGAGTCAGCGCAGGACCAGGTTGTCTCTGTGGATCAGTTCGGGCTCTGCCGCATAGCCCAGCAACGCCTCAAACTCCGATGACGGCTTGCGGGCGATCAGCCGCGCCTCCGACGCTGAATAGTTGGCCAGGCCGCGCGCCAACTCGACGCCTTCTGTCGTCTGCACGGCGATGACGTCGCCGCGGTGGAACCCGCCCTGCACTTCGACGACACCGATGGGCAGCAGGCTCTTGCCTTCGTCGCGCAGCTTGACCGCCGCGCCGGCATCGACCTTGACGGAGCCGCGCAGCTGCAGGTGATCGACCATCCACTGCTTGCGCGCCGCCAGCTTGGGCGTGGCTGCATGCAGGGCCGTGCCGATGGCCTCGCCGGCGCCCAAGCGCACCAGCACATCGGGCTCGCGGCCCCAGGCGATGACGGTGCCGGCACCGCTGCCGGCCGCGCGCTTGGCGGCCAGGATCTTGGTGATCATGCCGCCGCGGCCGATGCTGGAACCCGCGCCGCCAGCCATGCGTTCCAGCTCGGGGTCGCCAGCCTGGGCGTTGTCGATGAAGCGGGCGTTGGGGTCCTTGCGCGGGTCGGCCGAGTACAGGCCACGCTGGTCGGTCAGGATGACGAGGGCATCGGCCTCCACCAGGTTGGCCACCAGCGCCCCCAGCGTGTCGTTGTCGCCGAACTTGATCTCGTCGTTGACGACGGTGTCGTTCTCGTTGATGACGGGCAGCACGCGATGGGCCAGCAGCGTCAGCAATGTCGAGCGGGCATTGAGATAACGCTCGCGGTCGGCCAGGTCAGCGTGAGTCAGCAGCACCTGCGCGCTGGCCATGCCCTGTGCGCTGAGCTGGCTTTCGTACATCTGGGCCAGGCCCATCTGCCCGACAGCCGCCGCGGCCTGCAATTCATGCAGCTCTTTGGGGCGCGTCGCCCAACCGAGGCGCTTCATGCCTTCGGCAATGGCGCCGCTGGACACCATGACCAGTTCGCGCCCTTCGTTGGCCAGCACCGCCAGCTGGCGGCTCCAGTTCGCGATCGCTTCGGCATCAACGCCGCGGCCCTCGTTGGTGACGAGGCTGGAGCCGACTTTGACAACGATGCGGCGCGCGCTGGACAGCAGACTCATTCGGTGGAATCGGGCGAATCGAAACGGACGTCGCGCTCTTCGATGACGCGCTGCTCGGCAGCGACGTGATCGTAGATGGCGTGGATCAGCGGCTGGCAGCCTTGACGGGTCAGGGCCGAGATCTCGAAGACCGGGCCCTTCCACTTGTAGCGCTTGACGAAGTCCTTCACGCGCGCGGCGCGCTCTTCCTCGGGCACCATGTCCAGCTTGTTCAGCACCAGCCAGCGCGGCTTGTCGTGCAGCTCGGGGTCGTACTTCTTCAGCTCGGCCACGATGGCCTTGGCTTCCTTGACCGGATCGACTTCGGGGTCGAAGGGCGCCAGGTCGACGACGTGCAGCAGCAGACGGGTGCGCTGCAGATGGCGCAGGAACTGATGACCCAGGCCGGCGCCTTCCGCTGCACCTTCGATCAGGCCGGGGATGTCGGCGACGACAAAGCTCTTCTCCGGCGCGACGCGCACGACGCCCAGGTTGGGATGCAGGGTCGTGAACGGGTAGTCAGCGATCTTGGGCTTGGCATTGGACACCGCCGTGATCAGTGTGGACTTGCCCGCGTTGGGCTGGCCCAGCAGGCCGACATCGGCCAGCACGCGCAACTCCAGCCGCACCTTCTTGATCTCGCCCGGCCAGCCCGGCGTCTTCTGGCGCGGCGCCCGGTTCGTCGAGGTCTTGAAATGCAGATTGCCGAAGCCGCCGTCACCGCCCTTGCAGAGCAGGATGCGCTCACCGGGCTCGAGCAGTTCGCCGATGACGGACTCGGTCTCGAGGTCGGTAATGATGGTGCCGACCGGCATGCGCAGGATGATGTCGTCGGCCGCAGCGCCGAAGCAGTCGGAGCCACGGCCGGCCTCGCCATTGCGCGCCTCGTGGCGGCGGGCGTAGCGGTAGTCGATCAGCGTGTTGAGGTTGCGATCGGCCTCGGCCCAGACGCTGCCGCCCTTGCCGCCGTCACCACCGTCCGGCCCGCCAAAGGGGATGAATTTCTCGCGGCGAAAGCTCGCGCAGCCAGCGCCACCGTTACCGGCGGCGACATCGATGGTGGCTTCGTCAACGAATTTCATGGCGGGTAGCAGCCATCGTAATGGCTGGCAAATGTTTGGATCGGGACCGACGCGCCGTCGTGCGGCGCACCAGACTTCAGAAATGACAAAGCCCCGGCGAGCCGGGGCTTGGGCTTTCGGGCGATGTTGCCGCCCGAACCTTGCCGACCTTAAGCGGCCAGCGGGGTCACGACAACCGTCGAACGGTTGTTGGCGCCCTTGGTGGTGAAGCTCACGTGGCCATCAACCAGCGCGAACAGCGTGTGGTCCTTGCCGATGCCGACGTTGACGCCGGGGTGGAACTTCGTGCCGCGTTGGCGGACGATGATCGAGCCAGCGGAGATCAGTTCACCGCCGTAAGCCTTGACGCCCAGCATCTTGGGCTTGGAGTCGCGGCCGTTCCGTGTAGAACCGCCGCCCTTTTTCTGTGCCATGTTTAGCTCCTAGAAATTAGCGAAAGAAGAGAACTGAGGATCAGCCGTTGACCGCGCTGATTTCCAGCTCGGTGTAGTTCTGGCGATGGCCCTGGCTCTTCTTGTAGTGCTTGCGACGGCGCATCTTGAAGATGCGAACCTTGTCGTGCTTGCCGTGGCTGACGACCTTGGCGCTGACCGTAGCGCCGGCGACCAGCGGAGCGCCGACCGTCAGGCCGTCACCGCTGCCAACTGCCAGCACCTGGTCAAGCGTGACCTCAGCGCCAACTTCCGCGTCGAGCAGCTCGACCTTGATCTTTTCACCAGCAGCAACCTTGTATTGCTTGCCGCCGGTTTTGATGACCGCGTACATATTCATCCTTCCGCACCTGGGGGTGCATTCACCCGGCTCCAGCGGCTCAGGCCCTCGTCATCAGACTCGCGCCACCGCCCTCGTCGGGCCTTTTTGTCGGTTTTGGTCTCCCGACGACCGCTACACCACGAAGGCGCACGAATCGCAAAGAGCCCACGAGTATACCCTGAGCGTGCAACGGAAGGCAAACTGCCTGGCGACCTGTCGCGCAAGGCCCGGGACAACTGCGCACTCCGGCCTTGCCCCAGGAGAGGCGGACACCGTTTCTATAATCGGCCATCCCTTGCTTGAGAGTCCAGAGTGCGCGTCGAGACTGCCTCGCCCCCATCCCAAGTCGCCGAGGTACTCGCCCTGCTGGCCGCCGAAATGGCCCAGGTCGACGCCGTCATCGCACAGCGCCTGTCCTCCGACGTGGCGCTGATCGACCAGATCGCCCACTACATCGTGCACGCTGGCGGCAAGCGCATGCGCCCCAAGCTCGTGCTGCTGTTCGCCAATGCGCTGGGTTTCGACAAGCCGGCACGCTTCGAGCTCGCCGCCGTCGTCGAGTTCATCCACACGGCCACGCTGCTGCATGACGACGTCGTCGACGAGTCCTCGCTGCGCCGCGGCAAGCCGACGGCCAACGCGCTGTTCGGCAATGCGGCCAGCGTGCTTGTCGGCGACTTCCTCTACTCGCGCGCCTTCCAGATGATGGTCTCGGTCGACCGCATGCGTGTGCTGGAGGTGCTGGCGGAAGCCACCAACGTCATCGCCGAGGGCGAGGTCCTGCAATTGATGAACATGCACGACCCGGACATCACGGTGGAGAGCTATCTGCGCGTGATCCGCTTCAAGACCGCCAAGCTCTTCGAAGCCAGCGCCCGCCTGGGCGCCGTGCTGGCCAATGCATCACCCGAGGTCGAGGAAGCCTGCGCAGCCTACGGCCGCGCCCTGGGCACGGCCTTCCAGCTCATCGATGATGTGCTGGACTACGAGGGCGATGCCCAGGAACTCGGCAAGAACATCGGCGACGATCTGCGCGAAGGCAAGACGACGCTGCCGCTGCTGATCGCGATGGAACGCGCCACGCCCGAACAGCGCGCCCTGCTGCGCCACGCCATCGAGGAAGGCGAGCAGGAAAAGCTGCAGGAGATCGTCGCTATCGTGCGCTCGACGGGCGCGCTGGAATCCACTCGCGAGGCCGCGCGCACCGAGGCTCGGCATGCCGCCGACTGCCTCAGCCATCTGCCTCCAAACAAGTGGACCGAATCTCTGCTAGAATTCGCAATTCAGTCGGTTGAGCGACATTCCTGAACGCGGCACGCAAGTGCCGCGGTGAAAGGAGCGCGCAGCAGAAGACATCGGGGTGTAGCTTAGCCTGGTAGAGCGCTACGTTCGGGACGTAGAGGCCGGAGGTTCGAATCCTCTCACCCCGACCAGTTTTCTGACATTCCCTCGGGATGAGGGAGCCGTCCAGCCGACCGGGTCGCCGTCGGCAACCCTGAAAACCTGACGTTATCCCTGGAAATCGTTTGCGTCGAGCTCGCCTGACGGCTGGCACAATCGGTGGACTCCGCTCCTTCCGTCGTCGACGCAACTGCCTGTGGAAACACCGCTCGCCGAGCCGCTCCAGTCTTCCCTGTCGGGCGTTGCGCGCATGCTCGTGCATGCCGGCAAGCTCCAGGCCAAGGCGGCCGAAGATCTCGTCAGACAGGCGAGAGAAAAAAAGACCAGCTTCGTCAATGCCGTGATCGCCAGCGGCCAGGTGTCGCCTGTCGATCTCGCCCACACGCTGTCCAGCGCCCTGGCCCTGCCGCTGCTGGATCTGTCGGCGATGGACCCGCAGCGCATGCCGCAGAACGTCATCGACGGCAAGCTGGCGCAGCAATACCAGGTCGTCGCCCTGTCCCGGCGCGGCAGCCGCCTCTTTGTCGGGGGCGCCGATCCGACCGATCTCGAGGTCATCGAGCGCATCAAGTTCGCGACGCAGCTGCAGCCCGAGTGGGTCATCGTCGAGCACGACAAGCTCGCGAAGATGCTGGCCAACGCCGGCTCGAGCACGACGGAATCGCTGGAGAGCATGTCCGGCGGCGACTTCGACTTCGACATCGCGGAAGAGGATGCAACGCCGCAGCAGGAGGCCGCCGAGCTCGCTGACGTCGAGGACGCGCCCGTCGTGCGCTTTCTGCAGAAGATGCTGGTCGACGCGATCAACCTGCGCGCGTCCGACCTGCACTTCGAGCCTTACGAGTACCACTACCGCGTGCGCTTCCGCGTCGACGGCGAATTGCGCGAGATCACTCAGCCGCCCATCGCCATCAAGGACAAGCTGGCCTCGCGCATCAAGGTGATCTCGCGCCTGGACATTGCCGAGAAGCGCATTCCGCAAGACGGGCGCATGAAGTTGAAGTTCGGCGCCAAGTCCATCGATTTCCGCGTCAGCACCCTGCCCACGCTGTTTGGCGAGAAGATCGTCATCCGTATCCTGGACTCCTCGTCGGCCAAGCTCGGCATTGACGCCCTGGGCTACGAGAAGATCGAGAAGGAGCGCCTGCTCACCGCCATCTACCGCCCTTACGGCATGGTGCTGGTGACCGGTCCGACCGGCTCGGGCAAGACGGTGTCGCTCTACACCTGCCTGAACATCCTGAACCAGCCGGGCGTCAACATCTCCACCGTCGAGGATCCGGCCGAAATCAACCTGCCCGGCATCAACCAGGTCAACGTCAACGACAAGGCGGGCCTGAACTTCTCGGCCGCGCTGAAGTCCTTCCTGCGCCAGGATCCGGACATCATCATGGTGGGCGAAATCCGTGACCTGGAGACGGCCGACATCGCCATCAAGGCCGCGCAGACCGGCCACATGGTCATGTCGACGCTGCACACCAACGACGCGCCCAAGACGCTGACCCGTCTGCTCAACATGGGCGTGGCGCCCTTCAACATCGCGTCCAGCGTGCTGCTCATCACCGCACAGCGCCTGGTGCGCCGCCTGTGTGAAAACTGCAAGGTGCCGGCCGACTACCCGCGTGAAGCGCTGCTCAAGGCCGGCTTCGCCGAGGACGACTTCGACGGCAGCTGGAAGCCCTACCGCGCCGTGGGCTGCAGCAGTTGCACAAATGGTTACCGTGGGCGTGTCGGCGTTTACCAAGTCATGCCGATCACCGAGGACATCCAGCGCATCATCCTGGCTGAGGGAACGGCGATGGACATCGCCGTGCAGGCCAAGAAGGATGGTGTGCGCGACCTGCGCCAGTTTGGGCTGGTGAAGGTGCGCGTCGGCGTTACGACGCTCGAAGAAGTGCTGTCGGCCACCAACGAATAATCAGACTCGAGGAGAGCGCATGGCCACCGCCACCGCTGCAGCAGCAAAAGGCGTCAAGGACTTTGTCTTTGAGTGGGAAGGCAAGGATCGCAACGGCAAGATCGTTCGGGGCGAATTGCGCGCCGGCGGCGAGGCCATGGTCAGCGCCACCCTGCGCCGCCAGGGCATCCTGGTCAACAAGGTCAAGAAGCGCCGCTCCAGCGGGGGCAGCGCGATCAAGCACAAGGACATCGCCGTCTTCACGCGTCAATTGGCGACCATGATGCGCGCCGGCGTGCCTTTGCTGCAAGCTTTCGACATCGTCGCCCGCGGCGCCACCAACCCGCGCTTGACGCGGCTCTTGAACGACATCCGCCAGGACGTCGAGACGGGCACCAGCCTGTCCTCGGCCTTCCGCAAGCATCCGATGTATTTCGACGCCCTGTACTGCAACCTCGTCGAGGCCGGTGAGGCGGGCGGTATCCTGGAAGCACTGCTGGATCGCCTGGCCGTCTACCAGGAGAAGACGGTCGCCATCAAGAACAAGATCAAGTCGGCGCTGACCTATCCGGTCGCCGTCATGGTCGTGGCCTTCATCGTCGTGGCCGTCATCATGATCTTCGTGGTGCCGGCCTTCGAGGACGTCTTCAAGTCCTTCGGCGCCGATCTGCCGGCGCCCACGATGATGGTCATCCACCTGTCGAAGTTCTTCGTCAGCTACTGGTGGGCCATCTTCGGCTCCATCGGCGGCGGCGTCTACTTCTTCCTGCAGACCTGGAAGCGCTCGGAGAAGATGCAGAAGCGCATGGACCGGCTGCTGCTGAAGGTGCCCGTCTTCGGTGACCTCATGTACAAGTCCGCCGTGGCGCGCTGGACGCGCACGCTGTCGACCATGTTCGCGGCCGGCGTGCCGCTGGTCGAGGCCCTGGACTCCGTCGGCGGCGCCTCGGGGAACGCCGTGTTCCAGGAAGCGACCGAACAGATCCAGCGCGACGTCTCCACCGGCGCGGCCCTGACCACGTCGATGCAGACGACGGCCATCTTCCCGACCATGGTGCTGCAGATGGCGTCCATCGGTGAAGAATCCGGCTCGCTGGACCACATGCTGGCCAAGGCCGCCGAGTTCTACGAGGACGAGGTGGACGAGGCGGTCAAGGCCCTGTCCAGCCTCATGGAACCTTTCATCATCGTCATCCTGGGCGGCCTGATCGGCGGCATCGTGGTGTCGATGTACCTGCCGATCTTCAAGCTCGGTCAGGTGGTTTGATGACGGTGGACTACGGCGCGCTGCTGTCGCCCTGGGCTCTTGGCATCTTCGGTCTGTGCATCGGCAGTTTCCTGAACGTCGTCATCTACCGGCTGCCGCTGATGCTGGAGCGGCAGTGGCTGCATGAGTCCGCGGCCCAGCTGACCGACGCGCTGGCCATGGCGCGCGTCGCCGGCGTGCCCCTGCCCGAGGCCGAGAAGCTGGCCAAGGCCGTCGATGCCTATGGCTGCAAGATCGAGGCCTTGCCCCCGTTCACCATCGCTGCACCGCGTTCGCGCTGCCCGCACTGCGGCCACCAGCTGCGCTGGCACGAGAACCTGCCCGTCATCGGCTGGCTGCGCCTGGGCGGCAAGTGCGCCAACTGCAAAGCGCCGATCTCCAAGCGCTATCCCCTCATCGAACTGGTCACCGGCATCGCCTTCGCCGCCCTGTCATGGCGCTTCGGCGCCCAGCCGACGACGCTGCTCTGGTGCGGCTTTGTCGCCGCGCTGATCGCGCTGGCGATGATCGACTGGGACACGACGCTGCTGCCCGACGCCATCAACCAGCCCCTGCTGTGGGCCGGCCTCGCCGCCGCGCTGATGGGCTGGACGATTCCGCTGGACAAGGCCCTGATCGGCGCCCTCGCCGGCTATCTGTCACTGTGGTCGGTCTATTGGGCGTTCAAGCTCCTGACCAAGAAAGAGGGCATGGGCTACGGCGACTTCAAGCTGCTCGCAGCCCTGGGCGCCTGGCTGGGCTGGCAGATGATCCTGCCCATCGTGCTCGGCGCCTCGGCCATCGGTGCCGTCATCGGCATCATCATGAAGATGAACGCCGGCCTGCGCGAAGGCCGCTACGTGCCCTTTGGCCCCTTCCTGGCGGGCGGCGGCCTCGTCGTGCTGTTTGCCGGCCAGGCAACGGTGCTGGGGTGGCTGGGCTGGGCCTGACGCCTCGATGAGAGTCGGGCTGACCGGCGGCATCGGCAGCGGCAAGAGCACGGTCGCCGGCTTTCTGCGCGAGGCCGGTGCTGCCCTCGTCGACACGGACGCCATCTCCCGCGCCCTGACCGTCCCCGGCGGCGCGGCCATGCCCGCAATTGCCGAGCAGTTCGGTGTCGAGTTTGTCGGAGCCGATGGCGCCCTGGACCGCGACCGCATGCGCGCCCTGGCCTTCTCGGATGCGGGCGCCAAGCGCCGGCTCGAGGCCATCCTGCATCCGCTGATCACTGCTGAGGCCCTGGCCCAGGCCGACGCGGCCACCGCGCCGCTGATCGTCTTCGACGTACCCCTGCTCGTCGAATCCGGCCGCTGGCGACCACGCCTGGCGCGCGTACTGGTCGTCGACTGCTCCGCCGAGACCCAGATCGAGCGCGTGCTGCAGCGCCCCGGTTGGACGCGTGAGCGAGTGCTGGGCGCCCTGGCCGCACAAACGACGCGCGAGGCGCGCCGCGCGGCGGCCGATGTTGTGCTGCTGAACGAAGGCCTGCCCCTTGTTGCGCTCAGAAACGAGGTTCACGACCTGGCCGGACGCTGGGGCTGTGAAACAATGCCCAGGCCCTGATTGCAGTCATCCCGAGGCGCCCTTTGGTCCTGTACGAGTACCCGTTCAACGAAAGCATCCGCACGATGCTTCGCCTCGAACATCTGTTCGACCGTCTCGGAACGCTGATGGCGCGCGAGCCCGCGCTGGACCATCACTTCGCCCTGGTCACTCTGTTCGAGATCATGGACGTCGCCTCGCGCGCCGATCTCAAGAGCGACCTGCTCAAGGAACTCGAGAAGCACAAGGCGCAGTTCATGTCCTACCGCGGCAGCCCCGGCGTTGACGAGGCGCGCTTGGACGAGGTCGTGGCACGAATCGACGGCGCCTTCGGTCGCCTGAATGCGCTGGCTGGCAAGGCTGGCGCGGCACTGACCGGCAACGAGTGGCTGATGAGCATCCGCAGCCGCATCAGCATCCCCGGCGGGACCTGCGAGTTCGACCTGCCGGCCTACTACAACTGGCAGCAACTGCTGCCGGTGCGTCGTCGCAAGGACCTGATGACCTGGGCCCAGACGCTGATGCCGCTGGCCGAGGCCCTGCAGGTGCTGCTCGGCCTGCTGCGCGACTCGGGCACGCCGCACAAGGTTGCGGCCACCGCAGGCCAGTTCCAGCAAAGCCTGCCTGCCGGCCGTGTCTATCAGTTGCTGCGCATGCGCATCGACCCCAGCCTGGGTCTGATCCCCGAGATTTCAGGCCACCGCCTGATGGTCTCCATCCGCCTGATGCGCCAGGACGAGGAAGGCCGGCTCAAGCTGGCCGCTGAAGACAGCGGTTTCGAACTCGCACTTTGCCAATGAAGACGAACGCCCAAGGCGAGCGCCTCGTGCGCTGCCCGCAATGCAGCGGCGACAGCGTGTTCGCGCCGAGCAACAAGTGGCGACCCTTCTGCAGCGAACGCTGCCGCCAGATCGACCTCGGCGCCTGGGCCAGCGAATCCTTCCGCGTGCCGGCCACGCCGCCCCAGGATCCCGATGAGTTCGGGCCGGACGGCGAGCCACTGGTGCACTAGGCGCTGAGCAAGCCCCGCGACACCAGCTCCCGTCGCACGCTGGCGGTGTCGGTGAACAACACAGCCTGCCAGCCGCGCGCCTGGGCCGCGTTGACGTTGGCGGGATGGTCATCCAGGAACAGCAAATCCTGAGGCGGCACGCCAAAACGCCGCTCGGCGATGGCGAAGATCTCGACGCTCGGCTTGATCTGCTTCACATGGCAGGAGAACACGCCCGACTCGAACCATTCGGCCAGCGGGTGCGTCTTCACCAGATGGTCCGCATATGGCTCGGGCATGTTGGACAGGAAATGCAGCGTGTGCCCTGCGGCGCGCAGATCGCGAATCAGCACCGCCGTGGCGGGGATCAACATCAGCTCGTCCGGCACGGCGCGCACGACGGCCGCGACATCGCTGCGTGACCACCCGGTGCGTGCCGAGATGCGGCGCACCACCTCGTCGGCGCCGATCAGGCCCCGGTCGAACAGGCCCCAGTCGCCGCCATAGTTCTGGAAGAAGGTCGCCGCCGCGGCCGCGCCCTGCTCCAGCGTCTCGATGCGATGCGGCCACATGCGGGCGAGGAAACTGGCCGGATGCCAGCGGAACACCACGCCGCCGAAGTCGAAGACGATCCTCATGCGGCCACCAGTCGCGTCAAGAGGCCGGCCGTCGAGCCGTCCAGGCCCGCGGTGTCACCCGAGTCCAGGCGCGGCAGCAGTTGGTTGCACAGCGCCTTGCCCAGCTCCACGCCCCACTGGTCGAAGCTGTTGATACCCCACAACGCGCCGGTCACGAAGACGCGATGCTCGTAGAGGGCAATCAGGGCGCCCAGCGAACGCGGCGTCAGCGCGTCCAGCACCAGGGTCGTGCTGGGGCGGTTGCCGGGGAAGCTGCGGTGGCGGGACAGCACGTCGCGGTCCAGCGTGGCCGAGGCGGTCGGTGCCTTCTCGGTCAGCGCCTCGGCGGCCGTCTTGCCCTGCATCAGGGCCTGGCTCTGGGCCAGGCAGTTGGCCAGCAGCTTGCGATGCTGATCGAGGAGCTTCTCGGCCAGTTCACCGCCGACGCCATGGTTGGGGCGCTTGACGGCAACGAACTCGACCGGGATGACGTCCGTCCCCTGGTGCAGCATCTGGAAATAGGCATGCTGGCCATTGGTACCAGCCTCACCCCAGACCACCGGCGACGTGCCCAGCGACAGCGCGTTGCCATCCAGGTCCACGCCCTTGCCATTGCTCTCCATCTCCAGTTGCTGCAGATAGGCCGGCAGGCGGCGCAGACCCTGGTGATAGGGCGCCACGCTGCGGCTGGTGAAGCCGTGGAAGTTGCGATACCAGATGTCGACGAGGCCCAGCAGCACCGGCAGGTTCCTGTCCAGCGGCGTGGTGGCGAAGTGCTGGTCCATCGCATGCGCGCCAGCCAGCAGCTCGCGGAAATTGTCGGCACCCACCGCAATCGCGATGGGCAGGCCGATGACCGACCACAGCGAATAGCGGCCACCGACCCAGTCCCAGAAGCCGAAGGCGGTGTCGATGCCGAAGGCCGCGGCCGCAGCGGTGTTGCTGCTGGTGGCGACAAAGTGCCGCGCCACGTCCGTGCCCCCTGCGGCCAGAAACCAGGCCTTGGCCGCTTGCGCATTGGCCAGGGTTTCCTGCGTCGTGAAGGTCTTGGAGGCGATGACGAACAACGTGTGCTTCGCGTCCAGGCTCGCGAGCACAGGCGCAAGGTCATGGCCGTCGACGTTGGAGACGAAATGCAGCTTCAGGTCGCGGCGGCCAAAGGCCTGCAGGGCCTGCACGACCATGGCCGGGCCCAGATCGCTGCCGCCGATGCCGATGTGCACGACATCGGTGATCTCACCGCGCTCGCCGCGGCGTACGCTTTCGGCAAAGGCCAGCATGGCGTCCAGCGACGCCTGCACTTCGGCATTGAAGGGCGCTTTGCTGCCAGCCGGCGCGCGCAGCGCCGTGTGCAGCACCGCGCGGCCCTCTGTGTGGTTGACCGGGTCGCCGCGTAGCAGCGCATCGCGGCGCGCCTCCAGGCCGCAGTCGCGCGCCAGCTTCAGCAGCAGGGCCAGCGTCGGCGCGTCGATGCGATTCTTGGACAGGTCGGCAAAGACCTCGGGCGCTTCGAAGGAGAGCGCGCCGAAACGGCCCGCATCGGCCTTGAAGGCGTCGCGGATGTCGAAGCCGCGACCGCTCGCGGCGTAGCAGGCTTGCAGTTCAGCCCAGACGGGAGACAGGTCGCAGCGGTTCGTCATGGTCAGGCGGCTTCGATGAGCTTGTCGAGCTTGCCCGCGTCGACGGCGAACAGGCGGATGCCCTCGGCCAGCTTCTCGGTCGCCATCGCGTCCTCGTTCAGCGCGAAGCGGAACGCGGCCTCGTCCAGGTGGATCAGCGGCATGGTCTGCACGCGAGCCGGGTCGAGGGCCCGCTCCAGCGGCGAGTCGGCGCCCTGCAGTTGGGCCAGCAGGTCGGGGCTGATGGTCAGCAGGTCGCAGCCGGCCAGCGCGCGGATCTGGCCGACGTTGCGGAAGCTCGCGCCCATGACCTCGGTCTTGATGCCGTGCTGCTTGAAGTAGGCGTAGATCTGGCTCACCGACTTCACGCCGGGGTCGTTGGCACCGGCCATCGCCGCCTCGTCCCACGCCGCGCCGGCCGACTTCTTGTACCAGTCGTAGATGCGGCCGACGAAGGGCGAAATCAGCTGCACCTTGGCTTCACCGCAGGCCACGGCCTGGGCAAAGGCGAACAGCAGCGTCAGATTGCAGTGGATGCCCTCGTGCTCCAGTTCGGCGGCGGCCTGGATGCCTTCCCATGTCGAGGCCAGCTTGATCAGCACGCGATCGCGGCCGATGCCGGCGGCTTCGTACAGGCTGATGATGCGACGCGCACGCGCCAGCGATGCGGCCTTGTCAAAGCTCAGGCGGGCATCGACCTCGGTCGACACGCGGCCCGGCACGACCTTGAGGATCTCCAGGCCGAAGCGCACGAGGACGTGATCGACGATTTCGTCCAGGGGCTTGCCGCGATGGGCCTCGACGGTTTCCTTCAGCAGCGGCGCGTAGTCGGGCGACTGCACGGCCTTCAGGATCAGCGAAGGATTGGTCGTCGCGTCGCGCGGGGCGAACTGGGCGAGCTGCAGGAAGTTGCCCGTGTCGGCGACGACGGTGGTGAAGGCCTTGAGTTGGTCGAGCTGGTTCATGGTTTTGCCTGTCCTCGGGTCACGGATTGACCCGGCGAAGAAACTGCTGCATAGTATTTCACGAAACTTAGTTACACAACGGTTAGCCCTCCTGTGAGGCGCTGGCCTGGAGACCCCGCAGATGTCTTTCGATCTCGTGTTCTTTGGCGGTACTGGCGACCTGACATGGCGCAAGCTGATGCCCGCGCTGTTCCAGGCCTTCCGGCACGGCAAGCTGCCCGAAGGCGGCCGTATTCTCGCCGTCGCCCGCGACGACCAGTCCGACGAGCGTTACCGCGAATGGCTGAAGGAGCGCTTCCGCGAAGTGGACGGCGCCAAGCGCCCCAGCGACGAGGAGTTCGAGAAGTTCGCGGCCCTCCTCCACTACCGCCGCATGGACCTGTCGCAGCCCGAGCACTATCAGGGGTTGAAGGACTGGCTGGATGCGCGCAATGCCGACACCGTCGTCCTCTACCTGGCCACCAGCCCCTACCTGTTCACCGGCATCTGCCAGCAGCTCGGCGCCGTCGGCCTGAACCACGACAAGGTGCGCGTGGTGCTCGAGAAGCCGCTGGGCCACGACCTGGCCAGCGCACAGGAGATCAACCGTGCCGTGCGTGCGGTGTTCGCTGAAAGCCAGGCCTTCCGCATCGACCACTATCTCGGCAAGCCTTCGGTGCAGAACCTGATGGCGCTGCGCTTCGGCAATGCACTGTTCGAGCCGCTGTGGCGCCGCGAGAGCATCGCCAACATCCAGATCACGCTGGCCGAGCGCCTGGGCGTGGGCACGCGCGGCGCCTTCTACGACGGCACCGGCGCGCTGCGCGACATGATCCAGAACCATGCGCTGCAACTGCTGACCATGATCGCGATGGAGCCGCCGTCCAGCAACGACGCCGATGCCATCCGCGACGAAAAGCTCAAGGTGCTGCGCTCGCTGAAGCCCTTCACGCCCGACAGCGTGGCCCGCGACGTGGTGCGCGGCCAGTACCGCGCCGGCAACATCGAGGGCACCGCGGTCCCGGGCTATCTGGAGGAGGTCAAGGTGCCGCCCGAAAGCCAGTGCGAGACCTTCGTCGCGCTGCGCACCGAGATCAACAATTGGCGCTGGGCCGGCGTGCCCTTCTACCTGCGCACCGGCAAGCGTCTGGCGGAGCGCGACGCGCAGATCGTCGTCAACTTCCGCCCGGTGCCGCACAAGATCTTCGCCGGTGGCGGCCAACCGAACCGCCTCGTCATCAAGCTGCAGCCCGAGGATGGTCTCGAGCTGCAACTGCTGGCCCAGAAGGGCGCCGGCGCCGGCGAGCAACTGACGCCGGTGTCGCTGGACCTGGATTTCGACAAGGCCTTCGCCACCCAGCGCGTCGGCGCCTACGAGCGCCTGCTGCTGGATGCCATCGCCGGTCGCCTCAACCTGTTCGTGCGCAGCGACGAGCAGGAACAGGCCTGGCGCTGGGTCGAGCCCATCCTGAATGCGTGGACTGCCGACACCAGCGGTCCGCGGCCCTATTCCGCCGGCTCCTGGGGCCCGGCCGCCGCGAGCGCGTTGGTCGCCAGAGACGGTTTTTCCTGGGCTGAAGAAGCATGATGGCCGCCACGCAAACTTCGTTTGCTGCCCCCCAGGGGGGCGCAGACCTTCCTAGGGGCGGCCCGTCGGAAGGTCTGGTATGAGCATCCTCGAACGCGTCAAGGCGGCCCTGCCCGCCCTCCCTCCGGCAGAACAGCGGGTCGCCAAGCTGCTGCTGGCCGACGCGCGCAGCTTCGCCAGCCTGCCCGTCAGCGAGCTGGCGGACCGCTCCCATGTGTCCAAGCCGACGGTGGTGCGCTTCTGCCGCAGCGTCGGCTATGACGGCCTGGCCGACTTCAAGCTGAAGCTGGCCGGCAGCGTCAACGAGGGCGTGCCCTTCGTGCACCGTGCGGTGGACGAGGACGACAAGCCGGCCGACATCATCGTGAAGGTGGTCGACAACGCCGTTGCGGCCCTGCTGCACTACCGCAACGACGCAGCCAGCCATGCCTTCGAGCGCGCCATCGAGGCGATGGCCGACTCGGCTCGCCACAACAAGCGCATCGAGTTCTACGGCGTCGGCAACTCCGGCATCGTGGCCCAGGACGCCCAGCACAAGTTCTTCCGCCTCGGCGTGAACACCGTCGCCACGAGCGACGGCCATGTGCAGCTGATGAGCGCCACCATGCTGCAGCCGGGCGACTGCGCCGTCATCATCAGCAACTCGGGCCGCAGCCGCGACCTGCTGGACGCGGCCGAGATCGCGCGCAAGAAGGGCGCGACCATCATCATCATCACGGCCAGCGCCTCGCCGCTGGCGCAGCTGGCGCTGGGCCCAAGCCAGATCCTGCTGGCGGTGGACCACCCCGAGGACTTCGACCGCTACAGCCCCATGGTGTCGCGGCTGCTGCACCTGATCGCGGTGGACATCCTGACGACGGGCGTGGCTCTGAAGCTGGGCCAGCATCTGCGGCCCGTGCTTCAGGAGATCAAGAAGAATCTGCGCGCCAAGCGTTACGCCGGTTAAGGCTGCGCCGGCTGAGCAGGTTCAGGCCGCAGTCACCGCCGCCGGCCAGAACAGCTCCGACACGCCATAGACGCGCGCCAGTTCGCGCAGCTTCTCGGGCGCGTCGTCGAGCTTGAGCGTCGCGCCCTGCTCGGTGCACTGGCGCGCGGCCGAGAGCAGCAGGCTGAGGGCCGACGAATCGAAATCCGTCAGCCCGGACGCCGACAGCCGCACCTCACGGCCGGCCGCCGCCAGCACCTGGGCGGCCTCGGCACGCAGGGCCGGCGACATCTGCGCCCAGGCGGCGCGAGCGCCGTCCATGCGCAGCCGCGAGGGCAGCTTCAAGCCACTCAAGATCAGCCCTTGGCGGCCGGGGCACCAGCCTTGGCGTTCTTGTCGGCCAGGCTCTTGATCAGACCATCGATGCCGTTGGCGCCGATCTCCTGGGCGAAGCTGTTGCGGTATTGGTCGGCCAGCCAGATGCCCAGCACATTGACGTCGTAGATCTTCCACTCGGCGCCGGCCTTCTCCAGGCGGTAGTCGAGCTGGATGGCGTCACCCTTGCCGCGGATCTCGGTGCGCACGACGACTTCGGTGTCGGTCGGCTGAGCACGCAGGGGCTTGAGGCCGATGGTCTGGTCCTTGACCTGGGTCAGCGCGCCGGCATAGGTGCGCACCAGCAGGGTCTTGAATTCGGCCTGCAGCTTGGTCTGCTGCTCGGGCGTGGCCTGGCGCCAGAAGCGGCCGACGGCGGAGGCCGTCATGCGCTGGAAGTTCACGTGAGGCATCACCTTGGCATCCACCAGGGCGATGATCTTGTTGATGTTGCCGGCCTGGATCTCCTTGTCGGCCTTGACGGCTTCGATGGTTTCCAGGGACAGCTGGCGGATCAGCTGGTCGGGGGCGCTGGCGTCGGCCGCATGGGCGGCGTGCACGAAACCGAGGCCGAGGGTGGCCACGGCAAGCAGGCGGCGCAGGGAAGTCAGCAAGGTCATGGTGTCGCTTTCTCTGAACAGGGATGGGCGCTCAACGCACCAGTCCGGATTTTGGTTGGCTGTTGCGGCGTAACCATTGGCACGCGGCTCACCGCGACGCCGCGGAGGCCGGTTCGGCGGGCTTGTTCACCGTGGACGCGGCTTCGGACGCTGCGGCTTCAGGTGCCGAAGCCGGCGCTGCCGGCGCCGAGGCCCCATTGCCCGGCACCAGCACCTCGACCGCATCGTCATCATCGAAGCTGCCGCGGCGTTGCAGGTAAGCGTCCCGGTAAAAGGTGTATTTATCCAGCGCAATGCCGTCCAGCATTTCGCCGGCACGCAGGAAGTTGGCCCGCGTGTTGACGAGGTTGAGCGCGGTGATGGCCACCTTCTTGCGCCCGTCGTCAAAGATCACGCCTGGCGAGGCCTGCCAATCCACCGGCAGGGCCAGCGAATCACGCACCGACGACGGGCCGAACAGGGGCCAGACGATATAGGCACCGGTGCCCATGCCCCATTTGCCCAGCGTCTTGCCGAAGTCCTGGCTGTTCTTTTCCAGCCCGGCCTCGGTGGCGATGTCCAGCACGCCCGCCAGGCCCAGGGTGGAGTTGACGGCAAAGCGCATGCCCTGCTCGACCCCCGCCTTGAACCGCCCCTGCAGGAAAAGGTTGACCGCCGACCAAGCGTCACCGATGTTGCCGAAGAAGTTGTCGATGCCCGTGCGGATGGGCGACGGCACGATCTCGGTATAGGCCGTCGCGACCGGCTTCAGCACGTTCTCGTCCAGCTTTTCGTTGAAGGCGAAGACCTTGCGGTTCCACGACTCCCAGGGGTCCAGCTTCTGGCCCTTGGAACCCATGACCTTGTCGACAGCGCCCTGCAGCTTGTTGCCGACCTTCTGCACGGTCTGGCAACCGCCCAGGCACAGCGCGAGGGTCAGTACCGCCAAGATCTTGAACAGGCGACTCACGGCTTGCTCCCGGAAGCCGCCGGCTGGGCCGGGGCGCTGCCCATGTCGGCAGCCTTGCTGTTGATGAATTGGCCGATGAGGTTCTCCAGCACGACGGCGCTCTGCGTCTGCTTGATGACATCGCCAGCAACGAGGTTCTTCTCGTCGGCGCCGGGCTCCAGGCCAATGTACTGCTCGCCGAGCAGGCCCGAGGTCAGGATCTTGGCCGAACTGTCCTTGGGAAACTGGGTGTTCCTGTACATGTTCAGCAACACCTTGGCCTGGAAGGTCTTGTCGTCGAAGCTGATGGACTCGACCCGGCCGACCACGACGCCGGCGCTCTTGACCGCGGCATTGGGCTTGAGCCCGCCGATGTTGTCGAAACGTGCCGACACCTGGTAGGTGGCGTCGAAATTGAGGCTCAGCAGATTGCCGGCCTTGAGCGCCAGGAACAGCAGGGCCGCGCCGCCAATCAGCACGAACAGGCCCACCCAGGCGTCATAACGAGAGGATTGCATCCTTCCTTCTCCCTAAATCGAAAACATCATCGCGGTCAGCATGAAGTCCAGGGCCAGCACGGCCAGGGACGACAGCACGACAGTTCGCGTGGTAGCCGCCGACACCCCTTCGGGCGTGGGCCGGCAGGTGTAGCCCTGCAGCAGCGAAACGAAGGTGACCGCCACCCCGAAGACCATGCTCTTGACGACACCGTTGCCGACGTCTGCGAACACGCCGACGTTGCCCTGCATCTGCGACCAGAAGGCGCCACCGTCGATGCCGATCAAGGGCACCGCCACCAGCCAGCCGCCGATGATGCCGACTGCAGAGAAGACCGCGGCCAGCAAGGGCATGGCAATGAAGCCCCCCCAGAAGCGCGGCGCCAGCACGCGCTGCACCGGATCGACGGCCATCATCTCCATCGCCGTGAGCTGCTCGCCGGCCTTCATCAGGCCGATCTCTGCCGTCAGCGACGTGCCGGCCCGGCCCGCGAACAGCAGCGCCGTGACGACCGGGCCCAGCTCGCGCACCAGGCTGAGCGCCACCAGGGCACCCACGGCCTCCGACGAGCCGTAGCGCTGCAGCGTGTAATAGCCCTGCAGGGCTAGCACGAAGCCGACGAACAGCCCCGACACGCCGATGATGGACAGCGATTTGTTGCCCAGGTGGAAGACCTGTTCGCGCACCAGCACGAAGCGGGCCAGCGCCTTGGGCGAGCGGGCCAGCAGACTGAAGAAGAGCTGCGCTGACGCGCCGATGTCGGCCAGCTTCAGGCGCACGCCGGCGCCAATGCGGGTCGCCAGCGCCATCATGGCGTCACCCCGAAGTCCTGGGCCACGGGCACGGCCGGCTGGTGGAAGCGTACCGGCCCATCCGCCTCGGCACCGACAAACTGGCGCACCAACGGGTCGTCGCTGTGGCGCAGCTCGTCCGGCGTGCCCTGGGCGACGACGCGGCCGTTGGCGACCATGGCGACATGGTCGGCGATCTCGAAGGTCTCGTGCAGGTCGTGGGAGACGATGACGCTGGTCAGGCCAAGCGCGTCGTTGAGGTCGCGGATCAGGCGGGCGGCAACGCCCAGCGAGATCGGGTCCAGCCCGGCGAAGGGCTCGTCGTACAGCACCAAGTCGGGGTCCAGCGCGATGGCACGGGCCAGGGCCACGCGGCGGGCCATGCCGCCGGAAACCTCGCTGGGCAGCAGGTCGCGCGCGCCGCGCAGGCCCACGGCATTGAGCTTCATCAGCACCAGGTCGCGGATCATGGCCTCGGACAGGTCGGTGTGCTCGCGCAGCGGGAAGGCGACGTTCTCGAAGACGCTGAGGTCGGTGAACAGCGCGCCGAACTGGAACAGCATGCCCATGCGCCGGCGCACGGCATAGAGCTCGTCCAGGTTCAGCGGCGCCAGATCCTGCCCGTCGAACAGCACCTGGCCGCTCATGGGCCTGAGCTGGCGCCCCAGCAAGCGCAGCACGGTGGTCTTGCCGCCGCCCGAGGTGCCGATCAGCGCCAGCACCTTGCCTCGCTCCAGCTTCAGGTTGACGCCGTCCAGGATCACGCGGTCGCCGTAGCCGACGCTGACGTTGCGCAGTTCGATCAGAGGTGCGGTTGCCAATTGATTCACGCGGACAGGCCGGAGCCGGGGCGGAAGAAAGGGCGCCATGATAGGGGAAACACCAAGCCTTCCCGCACATCCGGGCTTAATGCGGCGCGACCGGTGTCCCCGACTCGAAGCTCACCTCGATGCGCACCCACGACTTGACCGCCCGGCCGTCGACCTGCCCCGGGCTGAAGTCGGCCGCCATGAAGGCCTGGCGCGCCGTCTCGAACAGCGCGTCGGGCAACACGGCATCACCGTCGGGCTCGACCCGGTCGACCCGGCCCTCCTCGTCCAGATACAGCCTGAGGATGGCGGTGTAGGAGCGCCGCAGCGGCCAGGTCGCGGGCCATTGCAGCAGCACGGGCGTGCGCGCCACGGGCCCCACGCTGAGCAGCGACCTCGGCACATAGACGGCCGGTTCGAAGGCAGGCGCCACAGGTTGCGGCGCAGGCGAAGAAGCTTGCGCATCCGGCGGCCGCTCCGCCACCGGGCCGGAGGCGGGTGCTTCTGACGGTGCCAGAGCGGCGACCGGCGCTGGGTCGGCGGCCAGCGGCTGCTCCACGGTCAACCCCGGCGGCACGTCGGCCGGCTCGGCCATCACCCGGACCTTCAGCGCCACCGGCGTGTCGACGGCCTTGGACAGCAACTGCTGCCGCTTCCAGTCGCTGAGGGCCTGCGCGCCGGTTGCGAGCAGCGCCAGGTGCGCCAGCGCGGCCCCGGTCAGGCACCACCAGGGCACCCGGGCCGGGCCGGCGGCGCGCTTCGCTGTTGTCAGTTCATCAGCTCGCGCCATGAGGTGCGACGCAGGGTGCCGGGCGGCACATTGATCGGGTCTGCACCTGCACGGGAGATGTTCTTGCCGTCGACCTGCTGCACGAGGGTCAGCAGCTTGCCGGTGGAACTGACGATGGACGTGATACCGGCCACCAGCGTGGTGCTGGAATAGGTCAGCAGCGGCTTGCCGGAGCCGACGTCCAGGTAGTACAGCCAGGACGTGCCACCCGGCGAGCAGACGGTCGGCTGCGGGATGTTGGTGGCGACGATGAGCTGGTTGAGCTGCTGGTCGAAGTCGACGTTGACCCGCTCGCCGGAGCTGAGGTTGAAATCGACGTACCAGCCCTTCTGGGTGGTCCAGTTGATCGTGGCACCGGCCACCAGGCCGCTGCGGTCGGCCTTCAGCGTCTGCTTGACCATGCCGGGATTGCTGCGCAGGGCGCCCAGGCCGGTCACGGTCAGGTCATCCTTGAAGGTGTAGATGGATTGCAGATTGGTGTCCCCGACGTCGCCGGTACCCAGGTAGCGCCCCGTGGCCACGGAGATCACCGGGTATTTGTAGTTGCCGTCGATGATCTCGGTCAGCACGGGCTTGGTCGTGACGGGCTGGTTGCTGCCGGTCGTGCCCAGCAGCATGCTTTCCTTGCCAGCCAGGCCGTAGTTGTCGTCGAAGTCGAAGCGCCAGATGTTGCCGAGCATGTCGGCGCCGTAGACGCGCGAGGCGACAGCGAGCTTGTCGTCATCCACCCAGGCGTTGATCTTGCCCAGGTTGCTGGGTGTGCCGGGGTCGCCCGCAGCGGTCTTGATCTTGCTGCTGGCATCCACCAGCGATCCGGTCACGGCATCCAGCACGTAGAGATAGCCCACGCCCGAGGCATTGTTGTAGCCCGAGGTGAACATCACGACCCACTTGCCCGCCTTGTTCTTGGTGATGACGGGGTTGCCGTAGCTGTAGCCCAGGTCGGAGTCGCTGCTGTACTCCCACAAAGCCTTGGGGGAGGCAGGATCGGTGATGTCGAGGGCGTAATAGCCCTTGCCACCCTTGCCCAGGCCGCCGACCAGGATGGTGCGCCACTTGGTGCCGTCGTACACATCGCCCACCACGGGCGCGCCGTCGACGAAGAAGCGATGCTTGGATTCATAGGCGGCGTCGGCCAGCAGGTACATGTTGGACATGACCATGGACGGCACATAGGCCCACAGCTCCGTGCCGCCGGTGACGTCGCTCACGTTGTCCGACACCTTGATGGCATGAAGCATGCCGTCGTTGGCGCCCACGTAGAGCACGCCTTGGCGGGTGGCCGTGGTCGCGGCGAACGTGGCGTAGCCGGCATCGGACAAGCCCAGCGGCGACTTCTTCACGTAGACGGGCGCCCCGTTGACGATGTCGCCCATCGGTCCCGGGCGGGTGCGGAACACCTTGTCGGCATCGGCGCTGGCCGACTGCTCATAGGTGGTGGTACCGCGCAGGTAGTTGATCAGGTTGGCGGCCGTGGCCTTGGTCTTGGCGGTCGCGTCCATCGTCGTGCACTGGGTCAGCTTTTCCGCGCCCGCGGTGCACAGGTTCTGGAAGCTGCCCACCTTGCCGGCGGCGGTGAGGTTGGCCTCAGTGAAGTCGACGAGGCTGTTGCTGCCGTTGTTGAACATGATGGTGCGCGAAGCCTGACCCTTGATGCGGGTGGCGGCCGACCAGATCGGCGTGCCGGGGTTCAGGATGGCACCCGTGCCGGTGTCGATCTTGAACGCGTTGACCGTGCCGTCCCAGGTCTTGGTCGTGTACAGGGGGATGAACAGCCAGTCGTCACCCGCCGACGGCGTCAGCGAGCTGGTGGCCGCCGCGGCCGAGCTGCCGGTGGCCGCATCGATGCGGCTCAGCGCGTCCACCAGGCTGGCGGCCATCTCGGATGCGTTGCTGGCGCTGTAATAGGTGCCTCGTCCGTTCACCGCAGCGTGCCAGAGGTCGTCGACGGCCGTCAGCGTGTTGGACTTCGGCTGGGGCCAGACCTTGGTGCCCTGCTTGATGTCGAAGAAGTCGCCGCTGCGCTGGCTCTCGTAGTTCTTGTCGTAGGTCAAGGTCCCGCTCAGGCCCAGACCCATCGTGAACGTGGTCATGTGCTGGGCCGAATTCGTGTCCTTGGTGTCGACCGGCACGATGTTCTCGCAAACATCCTGGTTGGCGACCGAGCCCGTGCAGTTGCCCAAGGCTGACGTGCGCAGGTCGGTGACGTAGTAGTACTGGGCCACGTCCGCCAGCGTGTCGGCGTAACCGGCACCGCTGTTGGCCTCATCGCGCATCGGCCGCGCCACCGAGGTGCCCGCATCGGTGTTGCCGACACCCACGTCACCGTTCAGGTTCTTGTGGGTCATGCTGCTCTCGTTCCAGTAACCGTCGGTCGAGAGGATGGTGTAGTTGCGCTGGCAGGCGTACTGCATCGGGTCGCTCTGCCCAGTCAGCTTGTTGGCGAAATAGCGGCCCGCCCGCGCCAGCGCTGGCCGCAGCGGCGTGGTGCTGTTGCCCGAAGTGCTGTACAGGCGGCTGAAGAAGTCGGCCTTCTGCGTGCCGCCATCAAAGTCGCGGACGTTCAGGAAGCCCGTGCCGTCGGCTCCTTCCTGGTTGTATTCACTGATCTTGGAAAAACCGACACGGAATCGCGAGGCGTCGATCTTTGCGAATGCCATGCCGGCACCGGCCCGGATGGCCAGCATGCGGGTGCGGTAGTAGGAGAACCAGTTGGCGTAGTTCTGCTTCTGCGTGGCGTTCGTGTTCTCGGCGCGCACGATGTCGAAATCCGAGCCCAGGCAGCTCGCGCCCGTCTTGCCGGTCTTGGGCGTCGACCACAGGAAGGGGCCCCAGTCGCCCTGGGTCTTGGTGGTCGTGGTGGTGGTCCGGATGGAGCAGCTGTTCGAGACGTTGTTCTTGCAGGTCTTGCCGGGCGCGTCGATGAGCTCACGGACGTAGGTCAGCGTGGTCGTCGTGTTGCTGGCGCTGTCATACGTCGACGTGAAGGTCGTGGCGAGATTGCTGCCTTTGCAGTTGTTGTCATTCTTGGCGCCGCAGACCGCGGAACTGACCGAATCGGTGGGCGTGCCAATCGTCGCCCCGTAGGTGTTGGGCGTCTCGGGGTTGTCTTTGCTCAGGTCGACCGTGCCCGAGCCGCTCTTGTAGCCGTCGCTCCAGGCCGCCGTGAAGGTGGCGTTCGCCATCGAGGTGCCGTCGTACTTCAACGGCGCTGGATAGGTGCGGTTGGGGTCGTAGGCAATCATGTTGGCGCCCACCCAGCCGAAGCACACGTCGCCGGTGGGCGCGTCGTCGGGCAGGTAGTTGTCGTTCATGGAGCCCGAGTCGTCGAGCACGAACATCAGGTTGGCGCGCACGACCGTGCCGTTGGCCATGCTGCTCAGCGGCCTGTCGGCCAGATCGGCCTGTCCTGCGCTGGCGGTCATCGCGGTCAACAGCAAGGGCAGCCCGCCCAGCATCCACCGCAGCCCGGAGAGAAGAGAAGTCGATTTCATGCTTGATCTCCTGCGTGGCCTACAGCTGGACCATGGTTTCGGTGAACGAGACGGTGCCGCGGGCGCTGGTGGCGCGCACGACGATGCGGTAGTACTGCGAATTCACGACGACGGTCTGCGCCTTGCCATCCTTGTAGCTCTGCGCCGCCTTGTTGCCGCCGCCCGTGAGCGCCGAACCGGTCGGCACCGCGCAGTCGATGGCTGCCGGCGCACCTTCGGACACGCACAGCCGCGTGATGATGAAACGCGCCGTGTTGGCGCCGCCATTGAGGCTGATCTCGGCGGAGGGGCTCACGCAGTTGCCGAAGCTGCCCGCCGCGTAAAGGGCGCAGTTGCCCGTGCCGGTCCAGTCCACCACCGCCCGCGTGTTGCTGGTGGAGCCCTGGCCGGTCATGTCCAGCGTATCGCGGCTGCTGGCGTAGTAGCCGGCGCCGGCCTGGTCGGTGTTCAGGGTCGCGCCGACGTTGGCATTCAGGTAGGCCACGGCCGACTCGGCCGCCTGGCTGGCTGCCGACGTCGCATCCTGCTTGAACCCGAGGTTGCCGATGACCAGGGAGCTGGTGTCCACCGAGCGCACCAGCGCCACCGCCGCCAGGGAGATGACCACGAGGGCGATCAGCGCAAAGACCAGGGAGACGCCCCGCTGCCGGAGCGTCGGCGTGGTGCGGATTGCGTAGCAGTTCGTCATTTCATCGTCCCCAGATCACGTTGCGCAGGGGTGCCGTCACTTCGAACACCGAGTAGCGGTAATGCTTCCAGTCCGGCACGCCGCTGATCGTCAGGTCCACGCAGTTGCTGCTGCCGCAGGCCGCAGCGCCCGTCACGGCCGTCGCCTTGCCAACGTCCCACTGGGGCGCGGCCACGGTCACTTCGTCCTTCTGGTAGCTGCTGCTGCGCGCGACCAGAGCGATACGAACGGCCTCCACCTGCCGCCAGCCGGCATTGGTGGTGGGCGTCACGTTGTCGTAGGTGTCCACGACGCCGTCGGCATTGGTGTCCTTGCCATACAGGGCTCGCAACATGACGATCTGCGGAAACAGCTCCTGCGACTGCGTCCCGCCCGAGGCCAGATCCAGCGTCTGCTGCACCAGGCTGTAGTTGGCATCCAGCGCAAAGGTGCGCAGCACCAGTTGACCCGCGTTGATCAACCTGTCGCCCGCAACATAGCCCGCAGCCGGAGCCACCTGGGCGCCGCTGTTCCACGGCGAAGTCACGCCATGCACGGCCTGGTTGCTGTTGGCAATCTGCGTCACCCGGTAGGCACCGCACCAGTTGGTGGCGGAATAGCCGGCTGTCGGCATGGCGATCAGCATGTCGTTCGCCGTGATCCCCACAGTCGATCGCAGGGTGAAGCGATCCGCCGTGATCGGGTGGTCGACGCTGATGATGCCCGGCACCGAGTAGGCGCGGCCCGAAGACATGACCGTGACGCTGTCGGGCGCACCATTGGCTCCCGCGGTGATCACCACGGGCACCAGCGTCCAGTTGAGGGCGCCCACCGCGGTATGGTTGGCGTGAACCGGGCAACCCAGCGAGTTCAGATCATTGATGAGGCCATAGCCGGCCATCTGGATTTCGCGCTGCAGGGTGTAAAGCCCCAGCGAGCCATTGACCTGGGCATCGGCGCCACCGGTCGTCACGCGCTTCTGCCCTTCGGCAAAGGACAACACCTGGGCAGTGACCAGCACGACGACCAGGCCGAGCAGCAGCCCGATCATCAACTCGATCAGGGTCACGCCGCGCACGCTCGCGCGACGCAGGGCCAGCTTGGAATGCAAGACCATCACGACAGCGGCCCTCAGTTGATGGACGTGGACATGGTGAATCGGCTCTGCGACTCACCCGCCGCCGTCCAGCGGATCTCGATGGACACCACGCCCGTGTTCGCCACGGTCACGGTGGATTGGCCGCCGGGCAGTCGGGCCGCCACGCGGGCCTGCCAGTCCGTACAGGCAGCGCCGCAAGTGGTCGTGGCATAAGTGCTGAGATGGGTGCTGTCGGTCCACATTTCGCCGAGCAATTGCTGCGCAAGGAAGGCGGCCTCGGCACGGAAGGTGGCGGACGTCTGGGCGCGCGTCATGGCACCCTGCAGCCCCACGACGCCCAGCACGCCCATCGCGCAGATCAGCAGCGCGACCAGGGCCTCGAGCATCGCAAAGCCGGTGTGCTGGCTGCGGCCAGCCTTCGGGTTCGAGCTTGTTTTCATGCCTGGGACTCCATGGTGCATCGGGTCAGCACTTGCGGGGATCGGTGCTGGAAGTGACCTGGGGCTCGCACATCCGGATCGTGCCGCCGGCGCCGATGACGATGCGCAGAGGCCGGTAGTCACTGCCGCCGACGATGTTGTCGACACCCACCGTCGCCAGCGTCGTTGCGGGCGACATGTCGACAACGCGGCCGAAGCCGTTGAAGACCACGGTGTCCGCGTCTTTGCCGGTGGGATCGTCCCCACTCACCACGATCGACTGACCACCGCTGCCGGCCGCCTGCTTGTCCAGGATGCGGGGTGCCGTCGTGTCGCTGACCGCGGTTGCGCACAGGCCGGTCGGGTTGTCGAGGCTGACCACCCACGACTTGCCGGTTTCGTCGACCGCGCAGCTGTTGTCCATCACCGCCGGGTTGCTCAGGGTCACGAGCGAGAAGCGCACATTGACGTTGCGCCGCATCGCCTCGGCGCGGGCACGCTGCAGTCCGAGCTGCACGGAGGTGGCCACGTTGCGGATCTGGGTGTTGCGAATCCAGGCCATGGCGCTGGGAATCACGGCCATGAGCAGCATGGCCAGCAGGGCCACAACCACCACCAGCTCGATCAAGGTGACACCCCGCAGGGCCGGCCGCTTCATGTCCATCTCAGCACTCGGTGCCCTTGGCGAGCCAGCAGGTCTTGGCCACAGCCGTACCCTTGAAGGTCGTCGTGGCCTGCACGTTGGCCTGGTTGATGGTGTAGACATGCCCCACCGACACCGTCCCCGTCTTGCCGGTGGCCGTGATGGTGTAGCCCTGCCCGGAGTTGGTCAGTCCGCAGACGTAGCCGAAGTTCTTGGCGCCGTTGGGCACGAAGGTCTTCCAGGCCGGGGCGGCCGCACCGTCGGCACAGGTCGTGGTCCCGTAGCTGCGGTTGTCCTGGTAGTACTGCTCCATCTTGACCCGATAGTCCGACAGCTGGGAGAAGGCCTCGGACAAGGAGCCGCGGCGCACATAGTCCTTGTATTGCGGCACAGCCACCGACGCCAGGATGCCCACGATGGCCACGGCGATCAGGAGCTCGATCAGCGTGAAGCCGCGGTGGCGCTTGGGAGGCACAAATTGGGACATGGGCAGTTCCTGTGGTGCGAAGACGAGGCGAAAAGCGCCCGCTAGGGAGACCCTTGAGAGGTCGTTTCGGGGCATTCTGCGGCAGCGCGGGCGTGAATGTCGTGCAAAACTGCGCACCGCGGGACGCCTTCTCGACGGGCGTTTGCACCGCCGCGACGAACGGCAGGCGCCCGTAAGCAATTGCTACGGCGCCATGAAAAACGCGACCCGGAGGTCGCGTTGCGGGGGCGGCAGCGGTGCGATCAGCGTGGCAGCGTCGTCGAACCCATCAGGAATTCGTCCACCGCCCGGGCGGCCTGGCGGCCTTCGCGGATGGCCCAGACCACCAGGCTCTGGCCGCGGCGCATGTCGCCGGCGGCGAAGACCTTGTCGACATTGGTCTTGTAGGCGTTGGCGCCTTCCGTGCTCGCCTTGCCGTTGCCGCGGGCGTCCTTGTCGACGCCGAAGGCCTCGAGGATGGTGGCCACCGGGGACACGAAGCCCATGGCCAGGAAGGCGATGTCGGCCTTCAGGATCTGCTCGCTGCCCTCGACCTCGGTCATCTTGCCGCCCTGCCACTGCAGGCGCACGGTCTTGATACCGGTCAGCTTGCCCTTCTCGCCGATGAACTCCTTGGTGGCGATGGCGAACTCGCGCTCGCAGCCTTCTTCATGGCTGGACGAGGTGCGCAGCTTGATCGGCCAGTAGGGCCAGGTCAGCGGGCGGTCTTCCACTTCGGGCGGCTGGGGCAGCAGCTCGAACTGGGTCACGCTCTTGGCGCCATGGCGGTTGCTGGTGCCGACGCAGTCGGAGCCGGTGTCACCGCCACCGATGACGATGACATGCTTGCCAGCGGCCGTGATCTGGCCCTTGAGCTTGTCGCCGGCATTGACCTTGTTCTGCTGCGGCAGGAACTCCATCGCGAAATGCACGCCGGAGAGCTCGCGGCCCGGCACGGGCAGGTCGCGCGACTGCTCGGCGCCGCCGGTCAGCACGATGGCGTCGAACTGGCTCTTCAGCTCGTCGGCGGTGACGGTTTCCCTGGCCCAATTGGTGACCTTGCTGCCTTCCGGCAGCGCAGCGACCATCACGCCGGTGCGGAACTCCACGCCCTCGGCCTTCATCTGCTCGACGCGGCGGTCGATGTGGGACTTCTCCATCTTGAAGTCCGGGATGCCGTAGCGCAGCAGGCCGCCGACGCGGTCGTTCTTCTCGAAGACGGTGACGCTGTGACCCACGCGAGCCAGCTGCTGGGCCGCGGCCAGGCCGGCCGGGCCGGCGCCGACGACGGCGACTCGTCTGCCCGTCTTGACTTTGGGAGGCTGGGCATGCACCCAGCCCTCGGCCCAGGCGCGGTCGATGATGGCGTGCTCGATGGACTTGATGCCCACGGCGTCGTCATTGACATTCAGCGTGCAGGCCGCCTCGCAAGGCGCGGGGCAGATGCGGCCGGTGAACTCGGGGAAGTTGTTGGTGCTGTGCAGCACCGTGATGGCGTTCTTCCAGTCTTCCGCGCGGCCCTTGTAGACCAGGTCGTTGAAGTCGGGAATGACGTTGTTGACCGGGCAGCCGTTGTTGCAGAACGGCGTGCCGCAGTCCATGCAGCGGGCGCCCTGCTGCTTGGCCTGGTCGACGTTCAACGCGATGACGAATTCCTTGTAGTTCTTGACGCGAGCGACGACGGGCTCGTAGCCCTCCTCGAGGCGCTCGTACTCCATGAAGCCGGTGACCTTGCCCATGCTTTGACTCCTTAGACCTTGGCAGCTGCAGGCGCCTTGGCCTGAGCGATGGTGGTGGCGGCTTCCTTGGCGGCGTTGATCTCACCCAGGGCACGGCGGTATTCGTTGGGGAACACCTTGACGAACTTGGCGCGCGACTCGGCCCAGTGGTCGAGGATGTCGCGGGCGCGCTGGCTGCCGGTCCAGCGGTGGTGGTCTTCCAGCAGCTTGCGCAGGATGGCCTCGTCGGTCTGAGCCTCGCGGTCCACGCCGTCAACGGCCTTGGTGCGGTGCCAGATGGCCTTGTCGACCGTGGCTTCCTGTTCATGCGCCGGCAGCAGCTTCTCCAGCGATACCATGCTGGTGTTGCAGCGCTTGGCGAAGTGGCCGTCCTCGTCATAGACGTAGGCGATGCCGCCGCTCATGCCGGCGGCGAAGTTGCGGCCGGTCTTGCCCAGCACGGCGACGGTGCCGCCGGTCATGTACTCGCAGCCATGGTCGCCCGTGCCTTCGACGACGGCCGTGGCGCCCGACAGGCGCACCGCGAAGCGCTCGCCGGCCACGCCGCGGAAGAAGGCCTCGCCGCGGGTCGCGCCGTAGAGCGCGGTGTTGCCGACGATGATGTTCTTGGTCGCGTCGCCGCGGAAGTCGATGCTGGGGCGCACGACGACGCGGCCGCCGGACATGCCCTTGCCGGTGTAGTCGTTGGCATCACCGATCAGATAGAAGGTGATGCCCTGGGCCAGGAAGGCGCCGAAGCTCTGGCCGCCCGTGCCTTCCATCTGGATGAAGATGGTGTGGTCGGGCAGGCCCTCGGGCTTGCGGCGGATCAGCTCGCCCGAGAGGCGTGCACCGACCGAGCGGCGCACATTGGTCACTTCCTGCATGAACTGAACCTTCTCGCCCTTGTCGAAGGCGGGCAGGCACTTCTCGATGAGCTTGACGTCCAGCGCGCGCTCCAGGCCGTGGTCCTGCACATCGTTGTGGATGCGCGCCACGTCGGCCGGCACATTGGGGCGATGGAAGATGCGGGCGAAGTCCAGGCCCTTGGCCTTCCAGTGCGAGATGGCCTTCCTGGTGTCCAGCCAGTCACTGCGTCCGATCAGTTCGTCGAACTTGCGCACGCCGAGCTGGGCCATGATCTGGCGCGCTTCCTCGGCGACGAAGAAGAAGTAGTTGACGACGTGCTCGGGGCGGCCGGTGAACTTCTTGCGCAGCACCGGGTCCTGAGTCGCCACACCCACCGGGCAGGTGTTGAGGTGGCACTTGCGCATCATGATGCAGCCCTCGGCCACCAGCGGTGCGGTGGCGAAGCCGAACTCGTCGGCACCCAGCAGCGCGCCGATGACGACGTCCCGGCCGGTCTTCATCTGGCCGTCGGCCTGCACGCGCACGCGGCCGCGCAGGCGGTTCAGCACCAGGGTCTGCTGGGCTTCGGCCAGGCCCAGTTCCCACGGCGTGCCGCAGTGCTTGATGGAGGACCAGGGCGAGGCGCCCGTGCCGCCGTCATGGCCGGCGATGACGATGTGGTCGGCCTTGCACTTGGCCACGCCGGTGGCGACCGTGCCCACGCCGACTTCCGACACCAGCTTGACCGACACGTCCGCCTTCGGGTTGACGTTCTTCAGGTCGTGGATGAGCTGGGCCAGGTCCTCGATGGAATAGATGTCGTGGTGGGGCGGCGGGCTGATGAGGCCGACGCCCGGCACCGAGTGGCGCAGCATGCCGATGTACTCGGACACCTTGCCGCCGGGCAGCTGGCCGCCCTCGCCGGGCTTGGCGCCCTGGGCCATCTTGATCTGGATCTGGTCGGCGCTGACCAGGTATTCGGTGGTGACACCGAAGCGGCCCGAGGCGACCTGCTTGATCTTGGAGCGCAGGCTGTCGCCTTCCTTGAGCTCGTAGTCGGCCTCCATGATCTTGTGGCCGAGCACATCGCCGACCTTGCTGCCGCCGGTGATCTTGATGCCCTTGAGCTCGTTGCGGTAGCGGGCCGGGTCTTCGCCGCCCTCACCCGTGTTGCTCTTGCCGCCGATGCGGTTCATGGCCACAGCCAGCGTGGCGTGGGCTTCGGTGGAGATGGAGCCCAGCGACATGGCGCCGGTGGCGAAGCGCTTGACGATGTCGGCGGCCGATTCGACCTCGTCCAGCGGCACGGCCTTGGAAGGATCGAACTTGAACTCGAACAGGCCACGCAGCGTCATGTGGCGCTTGCTCTGGTCGTTGATGATCTGGGCGTATTCCTTGTAGGTCTCGAACTTGCCACTGCGCGAGCTGTGCTGCAGCTTGGCGATGGCGTCCGGCGTCCACATATGTTCTTCGCCGCGGGTGCGCCAGGCGTACTCGCCGCCGGTCTCCAGCATGCTGTCCAGCAGCGGGTCGTCACCGAAGGCGCCCTCGTGCATGCGGATGGCCTCTTCGGCCACCTCAAACACGCCGATGCCGCCGACCTGGGTGGCCGTGCCACGGAAGTACTTCTCGACGAAGTCCGCCTTCAGGCCGATGGCCTCGAAGATCTGCGCGCCGCAGTAGGACATATAGGTCGAGATACCCATCTTGGACATGATCTTGGACAGACCCTTGCCCACGGCCTTGATGTAGTTGTAGCGGGCCTGTTCGGCTGTCAGCTTGGGCGGCAGCTCGTCGCCCATGGCCTCGAGGGTTTCGAGGGCCAGGTAGGGGTGGACGGCTTCTGCGCCGTAGCCGGCCAGCACGGCGAAGTGGTGCACCTCGCGGGCCGTGCCGGTCTCAACCACCAGGCCGGCCGTCGTACGCAGGCCTTCACGCACCAGGTGGTGGTGGACGGCGGACAGGGCCAGCAGCGCGGGGATGGCGATGCGGTCGGCACTGAGATGCCGGTCCGTGATGATGAGGATGTTGTGGCCGGTCTTGATGGCGTCCACGGCCGAGGCGCACAGCGAGGCGAGCTGGGCTTCGACACCGGCGCGCCCCCAGTCGCGCGGGTAGGTGATGTCCAGCTCGCTGGGCTTGAACTTGCCGTTGGTGGGCGCCTCGATGCCGCGCAGGCGGGCCATGTCGTCGAAGTCCAGGATGGGCTGGCTGACTTCGAGGCGCATCGGCGGGTTGATGGCGTTGATGTCCAGCAGATTCGGCTTGGGGCCGATGAAGCTGTTCAGCGACATCACGATGTTTTCGCGGATCGGGTCGATCGGCGGGTTCGTGACCTGGGCGAAGAGCTGCTTGAAGTAGTTGTACAGCGGCTTGTTCTTGCCCGACAGCACCGCCAGCGGCGAGTCGTTGCCCATGGAGCCAATGCCCTCTTCGCCGTTGGCGGCCATGGGGGCGAGCAGGAACTTGATGTCTTCCTGCGTGGTGCCGAAGGCCTGCTGGCGGTCGAGCAGCGTCGTCGTGAAGCCAGGGCGGGCGGCGTCGGGCACGCTGATGTCGTCCAGCTTGACGCGGACGTTCTCGATCCACTGGCGGTAGGGGCGAGCGTTGGCGAACTGGTTCTTGAGTTCCTCGTCGTCGACGATGCGCCCCTGCTCCAGGTCGATGAGGAACATCTTGCCGGGCTGCAGGCGCCACTTCTTGACGATCTTGGCTTCAGGAATCGGCAGCACGCCTGACTCGGACGCCATGACGACGAGGTCGTCATCGGTAATGCAGTAGCGGGCCGGGCGCAGGCCATTGCGGTCGAGCGCGGCGCAGACCTGGCGGCCGTCGGTGAAGGCCATGGCGGCGGGGCCGTCCCACGGCTCCATCATGGCGGCGTGATATTCGTAGAAGGCGCGGCGGCGCTCGTCCATGCCTTCGTGCTGCTCCCAGGCTTCCGGGATCATCATCATGGCCGCGTGGGCGAGCGGGTAGCCGCTCATCGTCAGCAGCTCGATGGCGTTGTCGAAGGTGGCCGTGTCGGACTGGTGCTCGAAGCTGATCGGGTAGAGCTTCTTCAGGTCGTCACCCAGCACCGGCGACTTCATGACGCCTTCGCGGGCGCGCATCCAGTTGAAGTTGCCCTTGACCGTGTTGATCTCGCCGTTGTGGCAGACCATGCGGTAGGGGTGGGCCAGCGGCCACTCGGGGAAGGTGTTGGTGGAGAAGCGCTGGTGCACCAGGGCGATGGCCGAGGTGACGCGCTCGTCGGCCAGGTCCAGGTAGTACTTGCCGACCTGGTCGGCCAGCAGCAGGCCTTTGTAGATGACGGTGCGGCAGCTCATCGACGGCACGTAGTACTCGCGGCTGTGCGTGAGCTTGAGTGCCTGGATGGCGCTGGAGGCCGTCTTGCGGATGACGTAGAGCTTTCGCTCCAGGGCGTCGGGCACGATGATGTCCGGGCCGCGGCCGATGAAGATCTGGCGGATCACCGGCTCCTTCTCGCGCACGGTGGGCGACATGGGCATGTCGCGGTCCACCGGCACGTCGCGCCAGCCGATCAGCACCTGGCCTTCGGCCTTGATGGCGCGCGCGAGTTCCTGTTCGCAGGCCAGGCGGGAGGCGTGCTCCTTGGGCAGGAAGATCATGCCGACGCCGTACTCGCCCGGCGGCGGCAGGTGGATGCCCTGCTTGGCCATCTCCTCGCGGTAGTACTCGTCCGGGATCTGGATCAGGATGCCGGCGCCGTCGCCCATCAGCTTGTCGGCCCCCACCGCGCCGCGGTGGTCCAGGTTCTCGAGGATCTTCAAACCCTGCTGGACGATGTGATGCGCCTTCTGTCCTTTGATATGAGCCACGAAGCCGAGCCCGCAGGCGTCCTTTTCGTTGCCCGGCCGGTAGAGCCCGTGCTCGGCAAGGTCTTGGATCTCGGCTTGAATCTGCGCGGCGTGGCTCATGGCGCCCTCCTGGAACACAACAGGGCGCGAGGTTAATGCAGTGCAGCAAATGCGGCAACTTCATTAATATGGGGTCAGAGTCAGTTTATACGACGCCAAATCCTCGTTCGAATATATATGGGGCCATAGTCAGCGGCCTGAATTACGGCTGCTCTGTTACCGGCCCTATCTTGCGGGGACGACCGCGCGGACGCTTCACCGCCACCCTGGGATGCGTGTCTGCAAGAGGCTTCAGGAAGTCATCGCTGGCGACGGGCCGACCACGCAAAACGGCCTCGGTGAACAGCGCCTGCTCGGCCGGAGAGACACCCTGCCCCATCAACTCCCGATAGGCATGCTCGCGCTCGAAGGGTGTGTTTCCCAAGGACCAATACAGCTCGTGCTCCGTCACCAATGGACTGCGGCTCAGTCCGAGGTGATGTGCAGCGCTCGACCAGGGCCACTGCGTTGCCTCCTGGCACAGCCCCGCTCGCACAGGATTCAGTTCGATATAGCGCATGCAGGCCAGCAAGTGCCGCTCGCCCTCGATGAGGCCAGCGCGAAATCGCCCTTCCCACAGCGTGCCGCTGCGTTGATGGCGGACGTTGAACCAGGCCACATAACGCCGCCCGAGCGCCTGCATCATGCGACTCAGGGCACCGGGCTCAGGCGGCGTCAGCAGCAGATGCAGGTGGTTGTCCATCAACACATAGGCATGGATGGCCACCCGGTACAGCGCTGCCACCTCGCCCAGCGTCGCCAGCATGTGCTGGCGATCGTGATCGCTGAAGAAGATGGCCTGGCGATTGTTGCCGCGCAGGATGACATGGTGGGGCTGACCCGGCAGGATCAGTCGGGGGAGACGGGCCATGGATGCGTCCCTTTCGGCTCAACGACCGGAGTGGAAGCACTCAGGATAATCGACTCCGACCCCAATTTCTCAGAACAGGCTCTTTCCTGTGAGCCTCAGGTGCTCGCGGATGGCAAACCTGTCCGTCATGCCGGCGATGTAGTCCGCACAGGCGCGCTCTCGGTCGGGGCGGTCAGCGAAGTCGGAGGGCATCTGGCTCGCGTCGGACGAATAGGCCGCGAACAGATCGCGCAACACCTGCTCGGCCCGCGCCCGCGTGCCCTGCACCTGGGGATGGCGGTAGAGGTTGGCGAACAGGAAGCGCTTCAAGGCCGTGCTCTTGGTACGCATTTCCGGGCTGAAGCGCAGCAGCGGCTTGTCGGCGCCGCGCACGGCCTCGACGTCAGCCGGCGCGGCTTCAGCCAGAGCGGCACGCGTGGCGTCGATGATGTCGTAGACCTGGGCCGACAACATGCGGCGAATGGTCTCAAAGAGCAGGCGCTTGCCAGACAGACCGGGATGGGCGTCCAGCGCGGCTTGCCAGTGCTCGCGCACCAGGTCCACTTCCAGCAACTGCTCGAGTTCGATCAGGCCCGAGCGCACGCCGTCGTCGACGTCATGCGCGTTGTAGGCGACCTCGTCGGCGAGATTGCAGAGCTGGGCCTCCAGGCTGGTCTGGCCGCCGTGCAGAAAACGCTTCGCGATGCCATCGGGCTCGACCGCTTCAATCTGTTCGGCATTGCGCCTCGAACAGTGCTTGAGGATGCCCTCGCGCGTCTCGAAGCAGAGGTTGAGTCCGTCGAAGGCCGGGTAGCGCTGCTCGAGATGGTCGACCACCCGCAACGACTGCAGGTTGTGTTCGAAGCCGCCATGGCTCTTCATGCAGTCGTCCAGCACGTCCTGTCCGGCATGGCCGAAGGGCGTGTGGCCGAGGTCGTGGGCCAGGGCGACGGCTTCGACCAGGTCCTCGTCCAACCCCAGGCTGCGCGCGATGGAGCGGCCCAGTTGCGCCACCTCCAGCGAATGCGTCAGCCGCGTGCGGAACAGATCGCCCTCGTGGTTGAGGAAGACCTGGGTCTTGTAGACCAGGCGCCGGAAGGCCGTGCTGTGGATGATGCGATCGCGATCGCGCTGGAATTCGCTGCGCGTGGGGGCAGCCGGTTCGGGAAGACGGCGGCCACGGCTGCGCGCCGGGTCGGCCGCGTAGAGAGGGCGCGTCGCCGACACCTCAGGCGGCTCCGTAGGCCGTCAGCGTTTCAACGATGCGCGCGTCCGGCACCGGATGCAGACCGGCGCGGCCCAGCGCTTCGATCAGAACGAAGCGGATCTCGCCCGCCTCGGCTTTCTTGTCCACCCGCATCAACGACAGATAGCGATCGGCGCCCAGCTTGGGCGGCTGCACCGGCAGCCCCGTCTTTTCGATGAGCTGCCGCAGGCGATCGACGAAGCCCGCAGGCATCAGGCCCATGCGCTGCGACAGATCGGCCGCCAGCACCATGCCGCAGGCCACTGCTTCACCATGCAACCAGGCGCCATAGCCCATGCCGGCCTCGATGGCGTGTCCGATGGTGTGGCCGAAGTTCAGGATGGCGCGCAAGCCCTGCTCGCGCTCGTCCTGGCCCACCACGTCGGCCTTGATCTCGCAGCTGCGCCGCACGGCGTAGCCAAGCACTGCCTTGTCACGGACCAGCAGGGCATCCAGGTTGTCCTCGATCCAGCACAGGAAGCCCGCATCGGCGATCGGGCCGTATTTGATGACCTCGGCGAGGCCCGCGCGCAGCTCGCGATCCGGCAGGCTGTCCAACGTGTCGAGGTCGGCAATGACGCGCTCGGGCTGGTAGAAAGCACCGATCATGTTCTTGCCGAGCGGGTGGTTGATGGCTGTCTTGCCGCCCACTGAAGAGTCGACCTGGGCCAGCAATGTCGTGGGGACCTGCACAAAGGGCACGCCGCGCATGTAGATGGCCGCGGCGAAACCGGTCATGTCGCCGATGACGCCACCGCCCAGCGCGAACAGCACGGTCTTGCGGTCCAGGGCCTCGCCCAGCAGGTGGTCGCAGATGCGGTTCAGGCTGGCCCAGTCCTTGTGCTGCTCACCGTCGGGCAGCACGACGACGTCGACGCGTTGGTAAACGGCCAGCAGACGCTCGCGCAGCCGCGCGGCATACAGCGGTGCGACCGTCTCGTTGCTGACGATGACGGCCGTCGACGCCTTGGGCAACTGCTGCCAGCTGGCCGCGTCGTCCAGCAGCCCCGAGCCGATGCGGATCTCGTAGTCGCGGTCGTCGGGAAGCTGGATGCGGACGGTGTCGGTGGCGGGCATCGCTCGAGTGTAAGAGCCGCCTCGCCGGCCGCCCTCCGCTTCCCGTCAAGCCGGCATCAAAGCGGCTCGGCGCCGACAGTGGCCGCCACACGGGACGGGTCGAGCAGACCGGCCAGCTCCAGCTGCATCAGCGCCATGTTGACGAGGGCGTGCACCGAAGGCCGCGCACTCTCGAGCACATAGTGGGCGCAGCGGCGGTAGAGGGGGTCGCGCTGCTGGTGCAGCTCGCGCAGCTTGGCCAGGGGGTCGCGCACCTGCAGCAGTGGCCGCGTCGTGTCGTGGCGCAGGCGGCGGAACAGGTCCTCGGGGGTGGAGCGCAGATAGAGCACCGTCGTGCCGCTGTGCAGCAGCTCGCGGTTGCGCTCCCGCAGCACCGCACCACCGCCGGTGGCCAGAACGCATTCACCCGAACGGGCCACCAGCTCCGCGATGACTTCGGTCTCGATGTCGCGGAAGGCGTCTTCGCCGTGGCGCTCGAAGAACTGCTTGATGCTGCCGCCGATGCGCTGCTCGATTTCGTGGTCCGAATCGACAAAAGGCACGCCGATTTGGCGTGCCAGTTGTTTGCCGACGGTGGACTTGCCACCGCCGGGCATGCCCACCAAGGCGATCACGTCACTTGGTCGATTCGCAATCGGTGGACAAGCCATAGGGGCTGGTTTGGAACGGCGGTGCCGGTGCCTTCACGGTCAGGTCCTCCGTGGCAACGGGGAGCCATGCATAGGTGTAAAGGTAGTCGTCCAGCTGAGTTCGGCTCTTGCCCAATGCAGCCCAGGACATGGAGGGCAGCGGCACCGGGATGCCCAGAGGATAGTAGGCCGGCGGGCTCAAGACACCTGCCGCGGTCACGGTGATCTTGAACTTGACCCAGCTGCCCAGGCTCTTCGGGTATTCGAGCTGCAGGATCGCCACGCCGTTGGCGTCGGTCTTGGTCGCACCGACCAGCGTGATGGCCACGTCGGACTTGCGCGGATCCAGCTGCAGGTTGCCGTTGACGTCTTCGCCCGTGTCGATGACGCCATTGCGATTCAGGTCCTCATTCGAGCAGACCGCCGCCACATAGCCGAATGGGGCAGTACCCGACCAGGGGGTGGCGCTGTTGTTGCGCACCCAGGTGTTCTCGACGCTGTTGAACGCCCAATCACCCTTGCCATACCCACCCAGATCCACCGAGGGCGTGATCTGGACATCGGGCTTGGGGTTGCCGGCAGAGTCGACGACCAGCACCGCGTACTTCTTGACGTAGGTCAGGCTGGAAGGGCCGCTCGTGATCTTGTTGTCCGTACCGATGGAAATCGAGACCGGATTCGACACGATGGTCAGCGTGGTGGTCAGCAGGTTGGCGGCCGGGCAGCTTGCCACGCTCTCACCCGCGACGAAATCGCTGGTCTTCCAGCAGGCCCGGACGATGACACCATTGGTGGGGCTGCTGACCGCGCCCGGCTTGTAGGTCGTCGTGGCCGTTCCCGAGGCGTCCGAAAGCACCGAATTGTTGACCGCGGGGGTCTTCGTGTAGTCGGTCGAGCCGATCGCACCGGTGCCGTTGTCACCCGTCGTGTCGAACAGCACACGCACATTGGGAATGGGCGCGTTGGCGCCATCACGGAATATGGCGTAGATGGACACCTGATTGGCGGATGTGGGGGTATTGACCGACACCACGTTCGCAGACAGGTTCAAGGTCTTGGACACCGGCGTGGTGTTGGCGTTGGGCACCGTCGTCGAGCCACCGGCAATGGTCACCGTCACGGGGTAATCCACCCCACCCGCCGAAGCCTTGAACTGCAGGATTTCGCCAGGCGTGTTGGGCGCCGTGTAGTTGAAGGTGAATTCGCCGTTCAGATTGGTCGTGCCGGATTGGCTGGTGACGCCACTGCCTGTCACGTTGATGGGAATACCCCGCATCGGGTTGTTGTTAACGTCGGACAGGGTGTAGAGCACCTTGCCCGCCTGCCCGGCCGTCACGACCGACGGCACAGGGCTGGCCTGGGTGAACTGGGTACCGGTCACCTGGAAGGCTGCCGTTGCGGTCAAGGCGCCACTCGTCGCCGTCACCGTCACCGTGCGATTGGAATGATCCGAGCCGATGTTGATCGTGCCGCTCACCTGGCCGTTGGCACCGGTCTGTGTCGCATTGGCGATCACGAACGAGCTGGGGGCGTTGGTCGCCAGAGGCAGGCCATCGGCCACCGACAGCTGGATCGGAATGCCAGACAGCGCATTCTGATTGGCGTCAATGGCAGCGGCCGTGGCCGTCACCTCCGCGCTGCCCGAATTGGTGACGCTGAACGCGTTCAGATTCAGCGTCAGCCGAGCCGCCTGCGGGTTGGTGGGCGACGAGTTCTGGACGACGTTGAACGTCACCGCCCGCGTGACCTCACCGGACTTGACGGTGAGGGTCACGGGACGGACGGACGCGTCAGAGCCTTGCGTGATGGTGGCCGTCAGCACGCCACTGGCGTTGGTCGCCGTGGCGCCGGCGGTCGTCGCAACCACTGCATTCGCGTTCACGCCCACGGTGACCGGCACATTGCCGATGGCAGCGCGGTTGGCGTCGATGGACGTGATCGTCGCGGTGATCGAATCCGTTCCGGAGTTGATCAGCGTGGCCTTGCTCAGCACGACGACAAGATCCGACGCCACAGCGCTGGCCGGCGTCGACGGACTGGTCGGACTGGACGCCGGATTCTCAAAAACGGGAGTACCCGCATTGCCACCGCCGCCACCGCAGGCCGTGAGGGCCGCGGCAATGAGGCCGCCGCCCAGCACACGAATCGCCGTCCGGCTCCAAACATCAAACTTCAACATCTCAGCTCACTCCCGTGTGCAGCCAGCACAGCCGACACATCGTCAATTCAGTGGATCCTTCAGCGCACCGTCTGCCGTTCGCTGACGACCTTGGGCGTCAGGAAGATCAGCAGTTCGGTTTTCGCCGTCGTACGGGTCTTGTTCTTGAACAGGTTGCCCAGCAGGGGCACATCGCCCAGCAGCGGCACCTTGTTGATGGTTTCGCCCTCATCCTGGGTGTAGATGCCGCCGATGACAACCGTACCGCCGTTCTCGACCAGAACCTGCGTCTGAACGTGCTTGGTATTGATGGCATAGCCCTGGGGCGTCAGCGTACCGCGGCTGTCCTTGTTGACATCCACGCTCAGGATGACGCTGCCCTCGGGCGTGATCTGCGGCGTCACTTCCAGCTTCAGGTTGGCCTTGCGGAACTGCACCGAAGTCGCACCGCTGGCCGTCGCCACCTGGTAGGGCAGTTCTTCACCCTGCTCGATCAGGGCCTTGACCTGGTCGGCGGTGATGACGCGCGGGCTGGACACGACCTTGCCCTTGCCATCCGACTCGAGGGCCGAGATTTCCAGGTTCAGGAAGCGGTTGGCCGTGGCGCTGAACAGAGACAGGGCCACCTGGGCTGCCGTACCGCCGCTGAAGGCATCGGACGACACGTTGGCCGGCAGGTTCACGAACTGCGTGTTGTTGTAGTTGTTGTCCGTCGTCAGCCCGGTCTGGTAGCCCACGCCGTTGTAGTTGCCGCCGACGGTCACGTAGTTGCCGCCGCCGACGCTGTAGCCCGGGATGCCGCCCTGCAGGCCGCGCACGTCCGCCGCGCCGAGCTTGACGCCCAGTGAGCGACCGAACTTGTCGTTGGCTTCAACGATGCGGGCCTCGATCAACACCTGGCGCACCGGGATGTCGATCTTGGCGATCATGGCCTGGATCTCCTCGAGCTTGCTCGGGATGTCGGACACGAAGAGCTGGTTGGTGCGCGGCTCGAAGATGACGCTGCCGCGGGTCGACAGGATGCGCGTGCCGCTGCTGCTACCACTGCTGCTGCTGCTGCCGCCGCCGCTGATGGCCTGGCCGGTCAGGCCCTTGGCGATGTCTTCGGCCTTGACATAGTTGAGCTGGAAGGACTGCGTGCGCAGGGGCTCGAGCTGGGCGATGGCCGCCTTGGCTTCGAGATCCAGCTTCTCCTTGGCCGCCAACTCGTCCTTGGGCGCGATCCACAGCACGTTGCCGGACTTCCTCAGGCCCAGGCCCTTGGCCTGCATGATGATGTCCAGGGCCTGATCCCAGGGCACGTCCTTCAGACGCAGCGTGACGCTGCCGGTGACAGTGTCGCTGGTGACGACGTTGAAGTTGGTGAAGTCGGCGATGACCTGCAGCAGCGCGCGAACTTCGATGTTCTGGAAGTTCAGCGACAGTTTGTCACCGGCATAGCCAGGACCTTGGGTCAGCTTGTTCGGATCGACCTTCTGCGGCCGCACTTCGAGCACGAACTGATTGTCGCTCTGGTAGGCGCTGTGCTCCCAGTTGCCCTTGGGCTCGACGAGCATGCGCACCCGGTCGCCGACCTGGGTCGTGGAGATGGTCTGCACCGGCGTGCCGAAGTCGACGACATCGATCTTGCGGCGCAGGTTCTCAGGCAGGCTGGAACGCAGGAATTCCACCACCAGGCTCTGGCCCTGCTGCTGGATATCCACACCGACCTGGTTGCTCGGCAGGTTGACGATGACGCGACCGGCATCGTCCGCACCGCGGCGGAAGTCGATGTCGCGCAGGGGCAACGGCGCGGCGTTCAGGCTCTGGGCGAAGTGCACGGGCTCGCCGGCCGCCTGCGGCTGAGCCACGGTGGCTTGCGCGCCATCCAACACCAGCACCAGGGAATTGCCCTCAAGCTTGGCGCTGTAACCCGAGGCGTGGCGCAGGTTCAGCACGACGCGGGAGCGGTCACCCGCTTGAGCCACGTTGGCCGAGCGCAGGTTGCCCTGGTTGATGTCGACCTGGTTGCGGCCCATGGCGTTCACGACGCCCGGCAGATCAATGGCGATCCGCGGTGGCGCTTGAATCGTGAAGCCCGTCGGCAGGGCCGCTAGCGGCTCACTCAATTCGATGCGCACGACTTCCACCCCAGCCTGCTGGCTGGTGTTGATCGTGCGTATCTGCGTTTGCGCCCAGGCGGCCGGCACAGCCAGCAGCGTGAGTGCGAATCCCAGCAACCAGCCACGGCCCATCGACTTGTTCTCCTGCAATGTCTTCATCGTCCCTTCTCCTGTAGCTGGAGGGTACTGGTGCGCTCGATCCACTCGCCCGCAGCGTCCTGGACGACTTCTCGCAACGTGATCTCGGTCTCGCTGATCTTGGTGATGCGACCGAAGTTCTGACCGAGATAATCCCCGGCCTTGACCTGATACAGCAGGTTGTCGACGCGCAACAACGCATAGCGGCGGTTGTCGCGCGTCAGGCTGCCCACCATGGCCATGCCATCCAGCGGATAAGCCTCCAGCGGTTCCTTGCGTCGGTTGATCTCGGCCGTCAGCAGCGAGTTCGGCTGGGCCGCTTCCTGCTTGATCGCGACGCTGAGCTTCTGCGGACTGAAGGGGTCCACACCGGCGGCCGACTCATAGGGCTGGGGCAAGAATTTCTTGGGCGGCAGCAGCGGCGTGACGGTGGTCTTGGCGTCCTTCTGCTCCTGCGCCATCCATTGGCGCAGCTCATCCATGTCGCTGCCGCAACCGGCCAGCGACAGCAGGGCTGCCAGGGGGATCAGCAGGCGCTTCATTTCTTGGCTCCCGCCTTGGCCGCGGCCGCAGCCTTCTTCTGCTCGGCGACTTCAGCCGAGTCGAGGTAGCGATAGGTGCGCGCGGTCGCTTCCATGCTGAGGGGCCCATTCGCGTCGCGCGGCCCCTGTGGGGCGACAACGACGAGGTTGTGCAGGGTCACGATGCGCGACAGGTTGGACACGTCCGCCGCAAAGGCGCCGATGTCGTGATAACGGCCCGACACCTTGACCGCGATCGGCAGCTCGGCGTAGTAGTCCTTGATCAAGACCTGCCCAGGCCGGAACAGCTCGAACTGCAGGCCGCGGCCGACGCCGGCACTGCTGATGTCGGACAGCAGGGAGTCGATCTCGGCCTTGCCCGGCAGCTGCTTCTCGAGCTGGGTCACGTACTCCTCGACCTGGCTCTTCTGCTTGCGCAATTCGGGCAGATTGACGGCCTGGGCCAGCTTGTTGTGATAGTCCTGGCGCAGCTGCGGTTCGCGATCGCGCTCCGCGTCCAGGCCTGCCTGCACATCGGACAGCACGAAGATATAACCCGCAATGGCAACCGCGAGCATGACGAAGGCAGAAGCCGCCAGTTTGGGCAGCAGCGGCCACTGACCGGGTTCCTTGGGGTTCAGCCCCTGGAACTGGCTCGCGACGTCGGCGAACCAGGCGTTCAGGTCGAATTTGGAGTTGGAGGTGGCCATGGCGATCAGCTCTTATTAGGCGCGGAAGCACCCGCCGCAGCCGGCACACCCTGCGCGGCTTCGCGGACCGGGGTCTTGATCGAGACCTTCATCGAAAAGTCCAGCAGACGGCGGGGGTCACGCGTATTGGTCGTGACGCTGGCCAGCTTGACTTCGATGAGGTCGGGCTTCTCCAGCCATTCGGAGCTGCGCGACACGTTGCGCAGGAACTCGGAGACACGCTCGTTGGTCTGGGCGATGCCGCTGACGGTGACGAGCTTGCCGTCCTGCTTGATGGCCGTCAGGTAGATGCCTTCCGGTGCCAGGCGTGCGAGGTCGTTGAGCAGCTGCACCGGCGTGTTGCGATCGGTCTGCAGGTCTTCCACGGCGCGCTGGCGGGCCTTCAGGGACTCGATCTCGGCCTTCAGGTCGGCGATGTCCTTGATCTGCGCTTCGAGCCGCGTGATCTCGCTCTGGATGTACTGGTTGTGCGACTGTTGTTCGGCCGTCAGGAACTGCAGCATCAGATAGGCAGCCACGACGAGGCCAGCCCCCACCAGGGCCGCGAGCCCGAGGCCCGCGAAGAAGGCTGCCTTGCGCCGCTTGCGCCGCTCTTCGCGGTAAGGCAGCAGGTTGATCAGGATCACTGGAAGAACCTCCGCATCGCGAGGCCGCAGGCGGTCAGATAAGACGGTGCTTCACGCTGCAGCCTGGACTCCCGCACGGCCGTGCCCATGCCCATGTTCTCGAAGGGATTGACCACCATGCAGGCGAAGCCCGTCAGGTCGGTCACACGCTCCTTCAGGCCCGGCAAAGTCGCCGTGCCGCCAGCCAGCATCACGTAGTGCACCTTGTGATGCGGTGTGCTGGTGAAGAAGTACTGCAGGGCCCGGCCGATCTCCTGGGACAGGCTGTCGACGAAGGGGTTGAGCACGCTGCTCTCGTAGTCTTCGGGCAGCTCGTTGGCCAGCTTCTTCTGCTCGGCCTCCTCAAAGGAGAAGCCGTACTGGCGTGAAATGAGTTGCGTCAGCTGGGATCCCCCGAAGGACTGGTCCCGGTCGTAGAGCAGTTCATCGTCACGCAGCACCTTGAGGCTGGTGGTGTCGGCGCCGATCTCGAACAGGGCGACGAGAGCATCTTTGCCTTCGTTGGGCAGAGCGGCGATCAAGCGGCCCATGGCCATGCGCGAGGCGTGGGACTCGATGTCCAGCACGACGGGACGCAGCCCCGCTGCTTCCGCCAGACCCTGGCGGTCCTGCACGCGGTCCTTGCGCGAGGCGGCAATCAGCACCTCGACGTCGCCCACCGACGTGGGGCTGGGGCCGATGACACAGAAGTCCAGACTCACCTCGTCCAGCGAGAACGGAATGTATTGGTTGGCCTCGGCTTCAACCTGCAGCTCGAGTTCTTCCTCGCGCAGGCCGGCCGGCAGCATGATCTTCTTCGTGATGACGGCCGACTGCGGCATGGCCAGGGCCGCATCACGGGTCCTGCTGCCACTGCGCGCCACGACACGACGCACAGCGTCCGCCACCTCGTCGAATTTCTCGATCTGGCCGTCAGCGATCCAGCCCTTCTCGAAGGGCTCGCTCGCGAAACGCTCCAGAACGAATTCGCCGCTCTTGGTCTGGCTCAATTCCACCAGCTTGACGCTGGAAGAACTGATATCCAGGCCAATCAGGGGGGCGTGCTTGCGACCCAAAAGTGCGTCAAGTATTCCCATGCCCTTTATCTCCGAGACGCTCCCCGACACGCGAGTTACGTTCTGGACTATTAATAAGTTACTTGAATGCTAGCAGCAAAGCTGTTGACGCCGAACGGAAATTCGGCGCGAGCTGGTAACGCCACGTTGCTAAACATACACGATTCAACTGACTTGCAAGCTACTGAAAAACACATGGGAAGCGGTCGTTTGGCACGGCATTTGGGGAGCCCATGCGTATACAAGGCGGTGTCGACGGCCCTTCCTATAATCCGCCGCCTCCTCCCAACGCGCCCGCGGGCGCGCCCCGCCGGCTCATGAATGACAAGCCCCGCTCCGCTGCATCCAGTCCTTCGCCCGCCGGCGCGTCCACTTCCCCTCCCCCCTCCCGTCTGAGCTCCCGCCTCGGCCGCTGGGCCTTGTGGGGCGTGGGCCTGCTGGCTGGCGGCGTCTTGGCGGTGGCCCTGCTGCTCGGCCTGGGCCTGGCCCTGGCCTATCCCAACCTGCCCGACATCAGCGGCCTGACCGACTACCGGCCCAAGCTGCCCATGCGAGTGCTGTCCAGCGACGGCGTGCTGCTGGGAGAGTTCGGCGAGGAGCGCCGCAGCTATCTGCCGATCAAGGAGATTCCGAAGGTCATGCAGGAGGCCGTGCTGGCCATCGAGGATTCGCGCTTCTATCAGCACGGCGGCGTGGACTATCTGGGCGTCATCCGTGCCGGCCTGGCCAATGTCGGCGAGTCGCGCAGCCAGGGCGCATCCACCATCACCATGCAGGTGGCGCGCAACTTCTATCTGTCCACGGAGAAGACCTTCACCCGCAAGATCTACGAGATCCTGCTGGCGCTGAAGATCGAGTCGGCCCTGTCCAAGGAAAAGATCCTCGAGATCTACATGAACCAGATCTTCCTGGGCCACCGCGCGCACGGCTTCGCGGCAGCCAGCGAGATCTATTTCGGCAAACCCATCGACAAGCTCAGCGTTGCCGAGGCCGCCATGCTGGCCGGCCTGCCCAAGGCACCGTCGGCCTACAACCCCATCAACAACCCCAAGCGCGCCACCATCCGCCAGCAATACATCATCGAGCGGATGTACGAGACGGGCTACATCACCGAGGAACAGCGCGACGAGGCCAAGGCCGAGAAGCTGCGCATCCGCCCGGTGCAGGAGTCGGTCTCGCACGCCGAGTTCGTCGCCGAGGCAGCGCGTCAATTGATCTTCAACCAGTATGGCGACGAGGCCTACTCACGCGGCCTGAATGTCTATCTGACGCTGAACAGCGGAGAACAGAACACGGCCTATCGCGCGCTGCGCCGCGGCATCCTCGACTACGAGAAGCGCCAGGTCTACCGCGGTCCCGAGGCCTATGCCGATCTGCCCAGCGACGCCAAGGCCCTGGACACCCGCATCGCCGAAGCCCTGGCCGATCACCCGGCCAACGACGAGTTGCTGGCTGCCGTCGTGCTGGACGCCGACCCTAAAAAGGTGACAGCGGTGTTGCAGAGCGGCGACGCCATCAGCATCACCGGCGACGGGCTCAAGCCCGCCACCTCCGGCCTGTCGGACAAGGGCAACCCCAAGACCCGCATCCGTCGCGGCGCCGTCATCCGCGTCGTCAAGGGCGTCAAGCAGAAAGACGGCAACGAGTGGACCATCACCCAGCTGCCGGAGGTCGAAGGTGCCTTCGTGTCGATGAACCCCAGGACGGGCCAGGTGCAGGCCATGGTCGGCGGCTTCGACTACAACAAGAACAAGTTCAACCACGTGACTCAGGCCTGGCGCCAGCCGGGCTCCAGCTTCAAGCCCTTCATCTACTCGGCGGCGCTTGAAAAGGGCTTCACGCCGGCGACCGTCGTCAATGACGCGCCACTGTTCTTCGACGCCGGTACGACGGGCAGCCAGCCCTGGGAGCCCAAGAACTACGACGGCAAGTTCGAAGGCCCGATGCCGCTACGCACTGCCCTGGCCAAGTCCAAGAACATGGTCTCCATCCGCGTGCTGCACTCCATCGGGGTGAAGTACGCCCAGGACTGGATCACCCGCTTCGGCTTCGAGGCCGAGAAGCACCCGGCCTATCTGACCATGGCCCTGGGCGCCGGTTCGGTGACGCCCATGCAGATGGCTCAGGGCTATGCGGTGTTCGCCAACGGCGGCTACCGCGTCAGCCCGCAGCTCATCAATCGCATCACGGACAACAAGGGCCGGCTGCTCTACGAGGCCCTGCCGACGACGCTGGGTGACGACGCCCGCGCCATCGAGCCCCGCAACGCCTTCCTGATGAGCAGCCTGCTGCAGGAGGTCACGCGCAGCGGCACGGCGGCACGCGCCCAGGCCACGCTGAAGCGCCCCGACATCTACGGCAAGACCGGCACGACCAACGACTCCATGGACGCGTGGTTCGCCGGTTACCAGAAGGACCTGGTCGCCATCGTCTGGATCGGCTACGACCAGCCGCGCAAGCTGGGCGACCGCGAGACCGGTGGCGGCCTGAGCCTGCCGGTCTGGATCGAATACATGGGCTTTGCGCTGAAGGGCAAGCCCGTCGACGAGATGACGCCGCCCGAGGGTGTCGTCAACGTCAATGGCGAGTGGTTCTACGAGGAATACACCAGCGGCAACGGTGTGCGTGAGCTGTCCAACGAACCGACGACCGTGCCGGGCGCGGCGACCGAGGACGAGAAGAAGTCCATCCTGGACCTCTTCAAGCGATAGTGCTCAGGCGCTGAACTTCAGTGCCTGGCCGGACTGCTCGCTGGCGCAGCGTGACAGGCGCGCCAGGAACTCCTGGCCTTCGCGGTCGACCCACTGCGAGCCGTCCCACTTGAAGTGGTAGCCGCCCGAGCGCGCCGCCATCCAGAGTTCCTGCAACGGTGGCTGGGTGTTCAGCACGATCTTGCTGCCACCCGGCATGCTGAGCTCCAGCAACCCGCCGGTGCGGTGCGTGTCGATGTCCACCACGTCGGCCTCGAGCCAGGCATCGATCTGCTCCTCGATGCGAGCGAGCAGGGCATGGGCCTTGGCGTGGTAGTCGGCGTCGGACAGGGACATAAACTCGGTGGATGAAGAAGACTGCCGCCAGTTTAGGTGCCCTGCTGATCACCCTTACCGCCCTCATGGGTTGCGGGCAGAAGGGACCGCTGATACTGCCCAAGCCGGCAGCAGCCGCCTCGGCAGCGTCGGCACCCTTGCGCTGATCAGGCCGCCCGCCCCTCTTCCACTGCGTGGCATGCCACGCGCACGCCCTTGATCTCCAGCAGCGCGGGTCGCTCGGCCTTGCAGCGCGCATTGGCGAGCGGGCAACGCGGATGGAAGCTGCAGCCGCTGGGCGGATTCAGCGGGTTGGGCACTTCACCCTGCACCGGCGTGCGGGCGCGGCCCGTCATGTGGATGTCGGGAATCGCATCCAGCAGCATGCGCGTGTAGGGGTGGCGCGGGCGCGTGAACAGATCGGCCTTGTCGGCCACCTCGACCATGCGACCGAGGTACATGACGCCGACCTGGTCGGCCACATGACGCACGACGGCCAGGTTGTGCGAGATGAAGAGATAGGTCAGCCCCTGCTGGCGCTGCAGGTCCTTCATGATGTTGAGGACCTGGGCCTGCACCGAGACGTCCAGGGCCGAGGTCGGCTCGTCGCAGACCAGGAACTCGGGCTGGGTCGCCAGCGCCCGCGCGATGGAGATGCGCTGGCGCTGGCCGCCGGAGAATTGGTGCGGAAACTTCTCGGCATCCGCCGGGTTCAGCCCGACCGAGCTCAGCAGTTCGGCCACGCGCACCCGCGCCTCGGCGTTGTCGCGCAGCAGACCATGCTCGCGCAATGGCTCGGCGACGATGTCCAGCACCTTCCAGCGCGGGTTCAGCGACGCATACGGATCCTGGAAGATCATCTGCATGCGCCGGCGCAGCTTGGAGGCTCCCGAGCCACCCAGCGTCTTGGCGATGTCTTCGCCGTCGAAGCGCACCGCACCGCGCGTTGCGCCATACAGACCGACAAGCAGGCGAGCGACCGTGCTCTTGCCGCAGCCGCTTTCGCCGACCAGGGCCAGCGTCTTGCCGCGCTGGATGCTGAAGGACACGCCGTCCACGGCATGCACGAAGGCCTTGGGCTTGCCTTCGACAACGCGGTTCAACCACGGCGGCGACACATCAAAGATCTTGGCGAGGTCCTGGACCTCGACGAGGGGCGCGCTCATCGCGGGGCCTCCACGGTGACAGGACGCCAGCAGGCAGCGCTCGTGGCGCCAACCTCGGCCAGCTCGGGACGCTCGCTGCGGCAGCGGTCGAAGACGCGCGTGCAGCGCGGGTTGAAGGCGCAGCCGGGTGGGATGGCAGTGAGGCGCGGCATGGCGCCGTCGATCTGCAGCAGGCGCTCGCGGTCCTCGTCCATGGCCGGGATGGAGCCCATCAGGCCGACCGTGTAGGGATGGGCCGGGCGATGGATGACATCCGCCACCGGGCCGATCTCGGCGACGCGTCCTGCATACATGACGGCGACGCGATCGCAGGTCTCGGCGATGACGCCCATGTCGTGGGTGACCAGCATGACGGCCGCGCCCTGCTCGCGGCAGACCTTCTTCAGCAGCGCAATGATCTGCGCCTGGATGGACACATCCAGCGCCGTGGTCGGCTCGTCGGCGACGATGAGCTTGGGGTTGGCGGCCAGCGCCAGTGCGATGACGACGCGCTGGCGCATGCCACCCGAGAACTGGTGCGGAAAATGGTCGACGCGCGCCTCGGGGGCCGGAATGCCCGTCGACGCGAGCAACTCGATGGCCCGAACGCGGGCCTGCGACGCCGTCAGGTTGAGATGGGTCGTGATGGTTTCGGTGATCTGGCGGCCGACCGTGTAGAGCGGGTTCAGCGAGGTCAGCGGGTCCTGGAAGACGGCGCCGATCTCCTTGCCGCGGATGCGACGCATCTGCTCGTAAGGCAGGTTGTCGATGCGCCGGCCCGCCAGCTTGATCTCGCCGGCAGCAATGCGCCCCGGCGGATCGAGCAGGCCGATGATGGCGGCACCCGTCAGCGACTTGCCGGCACCGGATTCGCCGACGACGCCGAGGATCTCGCCCGGCGCGATGGAAAAGGAGATGTCGTCCAGCGCCAGCAGCGTGCCGCGTCGGGTCGGGAACTCCACCCGCAGGTGGCTGACTTCGAGCAGAGGTGCAGTCATCGCAGGCGGGGATTCAGGGCGTCGCGCAGCCAGTCGCCCAGCAGGTTCACGCTGAGGGTGATCAGCACCAGGGTCAGGCTGGGCCAGGCGGTGATCCACCACTCGCCCGAGAACAGATAGTCGTTGCCGTTGCGGATCAGCGTGCCGAGCGAGGGGCTGGTGGCCGGCACGCCGACGCCGAGGAAGGACAGGGTTGCCTCGGTGATGATGGCCGAGGCGACCTGGATGGTGGCCAGCACCAGCACGGGGCCCAGCACATTGGGCAGCACATGGCGGCGCATGATGCGCAGCGAGCCGACGCCGATGACGCGGGCGGCCTGCACGTACTCCTTGTTGCGCTCCACCAGCGTCGAGCCGCGCACGGTGCGCGCGTACTGCACCCAGCCCGTCAGCGCGATGGCCAACACGAGCACGACGAAGGCCAGCATGTCGGGCGCATGCGGGAACAGGCTGCGGCCGACGCCGCTGATCATCAGCGCGACCAGGATGGACGGGAAGGACAGCATCACGTCGCAGATGCGCATGATGAAGGCGTCGGTCCGCCCGCCGACAAAGCCTGCGAGCAACCCGAGGCTGACGCCGATCAGGATGGACAGCAGCACCGAGGCGATGCCCACCAGCAGCGAGATGCGCGCGCCGTACATCAAGGCCGACAGGATGTCGCGCCCCTGGCCGTCGGTGCCCAGGCTGTACTTGGCCTCGCCGCCTTCGACCCAGGCCGGCGGCTTCAGCGAATCGAGCAGCTCCAGCGTCGCAAGATCAAAGGGGTTGTGGGGCGCCACGAATTCGGCGAACAGCGCGCAGACCAGGCAGGTCAGCGCGATGGCCGCGGCCAACATGGCGACCGGCGAGGTTCGGAAGGAATACCAGACGTCGCCATCGAAGAAGCCGTGCAAGGCTGAGGCCGAGGCGGTGGGTTTGGAGTCGGCGTCAACGGCCATGGTCAATGCGCCTTGCCTTCGACGCGCAGGCGCGGGTCGACAGCGAAATAGAGCAGATCCACGCCGAGGTTGATGACGACGAAGATCAGGGAGATCAGGCAGAGATAGGCCGCCATGACGGGGATGTCGGCGAACTGCACGGCCTGGATGAAGAGCAGGCCCATGCCCGGCCACTGGAAGACCTGCTCGGTGATGATGGCGAAGGCGATCAGCGAACCGAGCTGCAGGCCGGTGATGGTGATGACGGGCACCAGCGTGTTCTTCAGCGCATGGCCGAAGTAGACGCTGCGATCACTGAGGCCGCGGGCGCGGGCAAAGCGGATGTAGTCCGTACGCAGCACTTCCAGCATCTCGGCGCGCACCAGGCGCATGATGAGCGTCAGCTGGAAGGCCGACAGCGTGAATGCCGGCAGGATGAGGTGCAGCAGCCCGTCGCGCGTCAGCAGGCCCGAGGTCCAGGAGCCGAGTGCGACGACGTCGCCCCGGCCGAAGCTGGGCAACCATTTGAGCTCGACCGCGAAGATCCAGATCAGCACGATGCCGATGACGAAATTGGGCAGGCTGACGCCGAACAGCGTGCCCGTCATCAGGATCTGCGCACTGGCCTTGCCCCGACGCAACGCTGCGTAGACACCAAGGGGAATGCCGAGGCCGAGCGCGATCAGGCCGGCGACCAACGCCAGCTCCAGCGTCGCCGGAAAGCGTTCGACGATGAGGCTGGACACCTTGCGGCCCTGGCGCAGGCTGATGCCGAACTCGCCCTGGGCCGCATTGACGGCAAAGCGCGCGAACTGCACTGGAAAAGGCTGGTCCAGGCCCAGGTCCTTTCGCAGCGCGACGCGCTGCTCCTCGGTCGCATCCTGGCCCAGCAGATTGGTGACGGGATCGCCGACATACTGGAACAGCATGAAGGCGATGAAGGCCACCGCCAGCATGACGACAAGAGCCTGGACCAGACGGCGAAGGATGAATACCAGCATGAGGACTTCTGAACGGGCGCGTCGTCTGTGCCGCGCGAAGGCGGGATCATGTCTGTGCGTCAAGCGCTCAGCCCCCCGGGGAAGCCCTAGCTGAGCCACCAGTGAATCGAGCCGCTGTCGCGGCTCGATCGCAGAAAGCAGAACGGGCCGCAAGAGCGGCCCGTCGAGAGGGTGCCAGCGGGGTCGGGCCCCGCAGCAACATCAGAAACGGTGACGCAGGCCCACCATGGTGCCGCCACGCTTGTTGGCGCCGTTCAGGAACAGAACTTCACCCTTCAGCTTGGTGTAGTCCATTTCGAAGTAGGCGTCGGTACGCTTGGAGAAGGCGTAGTCGAGGACGACGGCGAAGAAGTCAGCCTTGGACTTGGTGTTGGCGTCCGTCGAGAAGCCCAGCGCATTGCGGAAAGGCAGCAGCAGGTTCTGCACGGTGCCGTAGTGCGTCTGCTCCGTCAGCCAGGCGTTGGCGCCGACGTTCAGCTGAGGGGTCAGCTGGTACGTCGCGCCGAACATCACCATGGTGCGCTTCTTGATATCGGCCGAGTCGGTATTGAAGACGTTGGCGCCCAGGATGCCGCTGGTGTAGGCGCCACGGGTCGTCAGCGCGATATTGGCCGGCGAGCCCGCTGCAGCGGAAGCACCGAAAGCCGCCGCGCTGCTCTGGTTCAGCAGCGTGAAGGGGTTGTCGAACTTGTTCTCACCCCAGGATGCGTGCACATACAGCGGACCGTCGGTGTAGGAAGCACCCAGGACCATCGCCTTGATCTTCTTGCCGGTCTGCTCAGTGGCCTGCAGATAGGCACCACCTGCGCCGAACTTGCCGTCGTTGTAGCGGACCAGGCCGCCGATGGTCTTGTTCGGCTGCGCAGCGGCAGCACCCGACTGGCCTTCGCCAGCACTGACCTGGACTTCGGCGTAGAAGCTGCCGAACTGGGCCAGGTACTTGACCATATTGTCCTGACGGGCCGTCATGGACATGCCGATTTCGGGCTTGTAGGCCTCGATGTACGGCGAGTAGCGGAAGGAGGCGAAGGTCGACGTGTAGACGTCGAACAGGATGTTGTATTGACGGCCGAGGCGGATCTGGCCGAGGTCATTGGACTGCAGGCCCACCCAGGCCTGGCGCCAGAAATCGGTGGCCGACGAGGCAGCGCCGGTGTCCGAATTCAGGCGGTGCTCCATGTTCACCAGAGCCTTGAGACCACCACCCATGTCTTCGGTGACGTTCACGCCCAGACGGCTTTGAGACATGCCGCCAGGAATCAGCTGCTTGGGTGCAACGCCAGGATTGACATTGGTGGTGTAACGCGCAGCAGCGTCCACGATGCCATACAGGGTCACGCTGGACTGGGCCCAGGCGGAAGAGGTGCAAGCGGCCAGGGCGGCGATTGCCAGAGTGGCTTTTTTCATCAAGGTTGTCTCCTGCGAAGAAAAGTGAACCTTTTGATTCTCAGCGAAGCGCCCTGCCATAACGTGTGGCTTGTTGTGGATTGCCCACAGCAATTCCCCTGTCTCCCACGGGACAAATTAACGGCCAAAAGAAAAGCCGCCCGAAGGCGGCTTGGCTGATTCGCAGCGGCCCGCGGGCCGCAGGAGATCAGAAGCTGTGGCGGATGCCGACGTCGTAGCCGGTCGACTTTTGGCCGTTTGCCGTGGCAGCGGGGGCGCCACCCAGAGCAAAGCGAGTCGTGCCGTCGTTCTTGAGCTGAGCGAACGTCGTGTACAGCGCGGTGCGCTTGGACAGGTTGTAGATGTAGCCGAGGGCGAACAGCTTGGGCGTGCCGATCGTGGCGAAACCGACTTCGCCAGTGGTCTTGGCTTCGCTGTACGAACCCCACAGCTGGCCTTGGCCCAGAGGAGCCGTCAGCGAGGCGGTCAGGACCTTCTGCTTGCGCGCCTGGAACTTGGACTCGGTGTACGACAGCGACGGGCGGACCACGCCGAAATCGTAAGCGCCGCCGATAGAGGCCAGCTTGAACTTGTCGTTGTCGGCGGCATTGGACGTGCTGGCGTAGGCGCCCGACACGTGCAGGGGACCCTGCTTGAAGCCCAGACGGACCGACTGGCCCTTGTTCGTGCCAACGCCTTCGCCGGCCGACACATCGACGCCGCCGTAGAAGCCACCGATGTTGTTCGGCAGAGAGTAGGACACGAGGTTGTCGGCGCGACCGAAGGAGGTGCCGTTGCCGCTGCCCAGGTTGCTGTACAGCACGCTGACGCTGCCCAGACCGGTGAATGCGGACGGGTCGAAGTCTTCGATGTGCAGGCGCGAGACGGTCTTGTTGCGGCCCAGCCGCACTTCACCGAAGTCGCCAGCCAGGCTCACCGTGGCACGACGGCCCCAGAAGGCAGCGCCGCCGCCGGCGACGCCGGTGTCGACGTCCACTTGCGATTCCAGCCAGAAGCCAGCCTTCAGGCCGCCGCCCAGATCTTCAGTGCCACGCACGCCGAAACGGCTGGTGTTCAGGCCACTGGAGTCCAGCTTCTTCATCGTGAGGCCGCCGGTCTTGACGTACTTCACGTCGGCATCCAGGACGCCGAACAGAGTGACGGACGATTGCGCGACGGCTGCGCCGCCAGTCAGGCCCAGAACGGCCAGGGCAATCAGAGCTTTTTTCATTCAATACTCCTAGGTATTCATTTCGAGCCGGGGCTGGGACAGCGCAGCGACTCACCTCCTGTGAGGAAGTGGGCGTATTCCACCAGAGCTTGGGACCCTTCGGGAATTCACGGATATGAAATTGTGTGTTGCCGTTGCTGGACCACAACGTCATCCCTAGTTCACGATTTCTTCATGGCAACACTGCTTAACTGAATGCATCCGCCTGCAAGCCATATTCATCCGCGCCAGCTGAATTTCGGAGACCGCTTCATCAGCGCTCTCGATTCCGGGCTGCGCACAGTCTTTGCGCCCACCCGAGCCACGCGCCCATCGCCTGCCGCAAACATCGAGGCGCCCGCGCTGAACTCTGAACAGAGACGGGAAGCTGGCGCATTGATGCGGGTCAACCATGTCGGGGAGATCTGCGCCCAGGCTCTTTATCAGTCGCAGGCATTGTTCAGCCGGACCGATGAATTGCGCCAGCATTTCAACGCCGCGGCCGAAGAAGAACTGGACCATCTCGCCTGGACGGCCGATCGCATTGGCGAGCTGGGCACTCACACCAGCCACCTGGCGCCGCTCTGGTGGGCCGGCGCCTTCGCCTGGGGCAGCCTTGCCGGCCTGGCGGGTGACAAATGGAGCCTGGGCTTTGTCGTCGAGACGGAACGCCAGGTGGAGGCCCATCTGGCCTCGCATCTGGACCGCCTGCCCGTGGAGGACGCTTCTTCGCGGGTCATCGTCGATCAGATGAAGCGCGAGGAAGCCGAGCACGCCGACGCGGCGCTGGCGGCCGGCGCATTGCCGTTGCCGGCGCCGATTCAGGATTTGATGCGCATGGCGGCCAAGGTCATGACGACCGTGGCGCACCGGGTCTGATCAGACCTCGACCACCTCGAAGGAGGTGCTGATGGCCGAAGTCTTGGCCAGCATGGCCGTCGCCGAGCAGTATTTCTCGTGCGACAGCGCCACGGCCCTCTCGACGATCTCAGGCTTGAGCCCCTTGCCGCTGACGATGAAATGGAAATGGATGGCCGTGAAGACCTTGGGATCGCTGGTGGCGCGTTCCGCCTTCAGCGTCACCTTGCAACCGCGCACATCGTGGCGTCCTCGCTTCAGGATGAGCACGACGTCATAGGCCGTGCAGCCGCCGGTACCGGCCAACACCGTCTCCATGGGCCGCGGCGCCAGGTTGCGGCCGCCGCCGTCGGGCGCCCCGTCCATGGACAGCACATGACCGCTGCCGGTCTCGGCAACAAAGCTCATGCCACTCGGGCCCTCGGGACCCAGCCAACTGACCGTGCATTCCATGCTCATCTAGAGTCAAAGCTCCAATTCGTTCACGAAAAATATTGCAGCGCAGCATAACTCGGCGCTAAACTGCCTCTCAAGCGAAAACGTTTTCGCACCGATTGTCTCCTCCACCGCCTCCATGGTGGATTCAACCCGAGCTTGCAAGAGCTCGGGTTTTTTTTCGCCGAAGGCTGGCTGCGGCGCCGCACGAGGGTCCTCCCCTATCATGCGGCGCCGCAACAAGACTGTTTGGAGACCCGATGAGCTCGCCTTCGCGACGCCGCCCGTCCGCCGCCAAGGCGCTATCGGAAACGTCCTCCAAGGTGCCCGCGATGCTGCCTCCCGGCAGCAGCTATCTGCAGCGAATTCTGAACGCGCGGGTCTACGAAGTCGCTCGCGAGACCCACCTCCACGCCGCGATCAAACTTTCCAAGCGCCTCTCCAACAAGGTCTGGCTCAAGCGCGAGGACGAGCAGGACGTCTTCAGCTTCAAGCTGCGCGGCGCCTACAACAAGATGGCCCATCTGTCGGCAAAGCAGCGCGCCGCCGGCGTCATCTGCGCCTCGGCCGGCAACCATGCGCAAGGCGTGGCCCTGTCGGCGAGGAAGCTGGGCTGTCGCGCCGTCATCGTGATGCCGGTGACGACGCCCCAGGTCAAGGTTGACGCAGTGCGCGGCCATGGCGGTGAGGTCGTGCTGTTCGGTGAAAGCTTCACCGACGCCTACGGCCACGCCAAGGAGCTCGAGACCCAGCAGGGCCTGACCTTCGTCCACCCCTTCGACGACCCCGACGTCATCGCCGGCCAGGGCACCATCGCCATGGAGCTGCTGCGCCAGCACCCCGGCCCCATCGACGCCATCTTCGTGGCCATCGGCGGCGGCGGCCTCATCTCGGGCGTCGCCGCCTACGTCAAGGCCCTGCGCCCCGAGATCAAGATCATCGGCGTGCAGACCACCGACTCCGACGCCATGCTGCGCTCGGTCAAGGCCGGCAAGCGCGTGACGCTGAACGACGTCGGCCTGTTCGCCGACGGCACGGCCGTCAAGCTGGTGGGCGAGGAGACCTTCCGCATCGCCCGCGAGCTGGTCGACGATTACATCGTCGTCGACACCGACGCCGTCTGCGCCGCCATCAAGGACGTCTTCGAGGACACCCGCTCCATCCTCGAGCCCTCGGGCGCCATGAGCGTCGCCGCCGTCAAGCAGTACGCCGCCACGACCGGCGCCAAGGGGCAGACCCTGGTGGCCATCACCTGCGGCGCCAACATGAACTTCGACCGCCTGCGCTTCGTCGCCGAGCGCGCCGAGGTCGGCGAGCACCGTGAAGCCCTGTTCGCCGTCACCATTCCCGAGGCGCGCGGCAGCTTCAAGCGTTTCTGCGAACTGCTCGGCCCACGCAGCGTCACCGAGTTCAACTACCGCATCGCCGACTCGGACGTCGCCCACATCTTCGTCGGCATCGCCATCTCCAAGCCCGACGAAGCCGCCAAGCTGGCCCGCACCTTCAGCAAGGCCGGCTTCGAGACGCTGGATCTGACCAACGACGAGCTGGCCAAGCAGCATGTCCGCCACATGGTGGGCGGCCGCAGCGAGCTGGCCCGCCACGAGCGCCTCTACCGCTTCGTCTTCCCCGAGCGGCCGGGCGCGCTGATGCGTTTCCTGTCCAGCATGCACCCGGACTGGAACATCAGCCTCTTCCACTACCGCAACCAGGGCGCGGACTACGGCCGCATCCTGGTTGGCATCCAGGTTCCCAAGGGCGACGCGGCCGCCTTGCGCGAGTTTCTGGACGGCCTGAATTACCCCTTCGAAGACGAAACTGCCAATCCGGTCTACCGCTTGTTCCTGGCTTGAGTTGAAATGCGGGGTCTGACAACGCCTGCGCCATGACCGTCGCCCAACAGTCGCTGATCTCCCCCACCGCCAATCCAGAGCTGGAAAAAGCCCTGCGCGACCGCGTCGACCGGCGCTCGGCCATCGCCGGCGGTCTCGGCGAACTGGAACCCCTGGCCGTGCGCCTCGGCCTCGTGCAGAACAGCCTGACGCCGCGCTTCCGCGACCCGGTGCTCGGCCTGTTCGCCTCCGACCACGGCATCGTCGTGGACGGCGTCGGTGCCCAATGGGGCCGCGCCACCAAGGACCAGGTGCAGATGGCCCTGCACGCCCAGCTGCCGGTGTCGGTGTTCTCGCGCCTGCAGGGCCTGCACCTGACCGTCGTCGACTGCGGCGTGGCCGAAAATCTGCCGCCCCATGCCCGCCTGCTGGCGCGCAAGGTCTCCCACGGCACGCGCAACGCACGCACCGCCCATGCCATGACCGTCGAGCAGGCCCATGCCGGCGTGCGCGTCGGCATGGAGATCGCCGACAACCTGCCCGGCAATGTGCTGGCCTGCGCCGCCATGGGCCAGGGCTCGCCCGAGTGCGCCGCCCTCATCCTGGCGCGGCTGTCCGATCAATCGGTGCGCGATTTCGTCGTCTCCGGCCCCACCATGCGCCAGGACGATCTGGTCCATCTGCTGGACGTGCTGCAGGGCGCCCTGGCCCGCCACCGCGACGCCAAGGACCCCATGGACATCCTCGCGGCCTTCGGTGGCCACGAGATCGCCGTCATGGTGGGTGCCATGCTGGTGGCCGCCAGCAAGCGCAGCCTCATCATCGTGGACGGCATCGCTGCCTGCGCGGCCCTCAAGCTCGCGTCATTGATCTGCGCGCCGGTGACAGACTACGCGGTATTCTGCCGCAGCCACGTGCACCGCGGCCTGGACGAGGCCCTGGCCCTCTTCCACGCATCCGCGCTGCTGGAACTGGGCATGGACAGCGCCGACGGCACCGGTGCCGCCCTGGCCTGGCCCATGATCCGCGCCGCGGCGGCCCTGCTGACCGACCTGCACGAGGTCGCCGAGGCCCGCGTCGCCTCACGCCCCGAGTCTGGCGCCCAGGTCCCGACGCTGGGCGCCTGAAGCTCGCCGCTAGCGCTGCATCTCGTCGCCGCGCCCCGGCGCAGAAGCCGGCGGCGCGCCATAGACCGAAGGCATCGTGGCCTGCACCGGTGGCGGCACATTGGCGCGCAGCGGCACGCCGGGATTGGGCGGCGGGTTCGGATTGCCGCCCAGAACGACAGGCGAAGGCGCGGCTGGCGGCAAGGCGCCCGTGGCCGCGGCAGCCGGCGGCGTGATCTGCAGCACCTGGCTGGGCGACTGGCCCAGGCGGCCGAGGCTGGCGCTGCGCGCGTCCACCCTCAACAGATGCAACTCGCCATCAACGGGCGCGCCGACGCGCACCGTGCGCGCCACGCCATCCACCTCGATCAGCGCAACGCCTTCGCCGGCCTCGGCCGCCTTGGCGTTCTTGGGCGCCACCACGCCGAGCAGGCGCAGCCGTGTCGAAACCTGGACCTCGGGCTCGGGCGCCGTGTCCGCCACCGTCACGCCCAGCAGGCGGCTCAGGTCGACCGGGCCGCCGCGCGCCTCGCCGGCGGGCAGCACCGAAGCCGGCATGGGCAGGGGTCGAGCCAGCAATTGCAGGCTCCAGTAAGCCACCGAGCCGCCCAGCAGCAGCCACACCGTAAACGACATCGTTCGAGCAAGCATGGCCCATTATGATGGCCCGCTCACCGCTGCCCAGCGCTTCCACGCTCCCTGACATGCGCCGTTCCTCTCTTGCCCGCGGCTTCACGCTGATCGAACTGCTGGTCGTGCTCGTCATCATCGGCATCCTTGCGGCCCTTGTCGTGCCCAGTGTGCTGGACCGTGCCGAGGACGCCCGCGTCACCGCGGCTCGCACCGACGTCAACAACCTGATGCAGGCCCTGAAGATGTACAAGCTCGACAACCAGCGCTATCCCAGCGCCGAGCAGGGGCTGGACGCGCTCATCCACAAGCCCACCGCCGGCAACCCGCCACCGAACTGGAAGCCCTACCTCGAGAAGCTGCCCAACGACCCGTGGCAGCACCCCTATCAATACGCCAACCCGGGCGTGAAGGGTGAGATCGATGTCTACAGCTTTGGCGCTGATGGCCGCGCCGGCGGCGAGGGTCGTGACGCCGACATTGGCTCCTGGCAATAAGCCGCGCCGCGCGGCGAGCGGCTTCACGCTGATCGAGCTGCTGATCGTCGTTGCGCTGATTGCCATCACCAGCGCCACCATCACGCTGGCCCTGCGCGACCCGATGGAGTTGCAATTGCAGCGCGAGGCCCAGCGCCTGGCCGCGCTGCTCGAGACTGCGCGGGCCGAAAGCCGTGCCTCCGGCCTGACCGTGCGCTGGATCCCCAAGGGTCTCAAGACGGGCGAGGACTTCCGCTTCGAAGGCCTGCCGCGCACGCTGCAGCTGCCCACGCGCTGGCTGGGCGAGCCCGTGGCCGTGCAGATCGAGAACGCCACCGCCGCCAACCCCGGCCTCACCCTCGGACCCGAGCCCATCATCCCGGCCCAGCGCCTGCGCCTGCAGCTTGGCAACCAGCATCTGGTGCTTGCAACCGACGGCCTGGCGGCCTTCGACGTCGCCGACTCGCCATGAGGCACGGCTGTTCGCCCTCTCGCGTCTCAAGGACGCTGTCCGCGCGGGCTCGGCCGCCCAGGGGGGCGCCGGCCGGCCTGGGGCGGCCCGGCGCCTGCCGCGGCTTCACGCTGATCGAGGTCCTGGTGGCCCTCGTCATCGTCGCCATTGCCCTGGGTGCCGGCATCAAGGCGGCCGGCGCCCTGGGCAACAACGCCGAGCGTCTGGCCCAGGTCAGCGCCGGTCAATGGTGCGCCGAGAACCTGCTGACCGAGCTGCGCCTGTCCCAGCAGTTCCCGGACATCGGCGAATCGCCCTTCGGCTGCGAGCAGCTCGGCCGCGCCTACACCGGCAAGCTCAGGGTCAGCCCCACGCCCAACCCGCTGTTCCGCCGCGTCGACGCCGACGTCGTCGACGACCAGGGCCGGCCTGTACTCACACTCTCCACCATCATGGGGAAGTTCTAGCCATGAAGGCGCGCGGCTTCACCCTCGTCGAGGTCCTGGTCGCCCTCGTCGTCATGGCGACCATGGCGGCCATGGCCTGGCGCGGCATCGATGCCCTGGTCCGCAGCCGCGAGATCGCCCAGGCCCACCTGGCCCAGACCGCGCGGCTGCAGACCGTGCTGGCGCAGTGGGAGGTCGACGTGCGCGCCGTGCAGGACAGCCACAGCCCCTTGCCCCCCATCGCCTTCGACGGCGGCAACCTCGTCATGACACGCCAGGTGCCCGGCGGCCTGCAGGTCGTTGTCTGGAGCCTGCGCGAGAGCAGCCTGTGGCGCTGGGAAAGCCCGCCCCAGCGCACCGTGCAGGACCTGGAAGACCAGCGCCAGCGCGGTCTGCAGCAACTGGCCCAGCGCAACCCGGCCCTGCGCGCCTTCGATGGCGTGGCCGCCTGGCAGTTCTATTGCTACTGGGGCAATGCCTGGAGCAACTGCCAGTCCACGGGCGGCGACGCCAACAACGGCCCCATCAATCTGAGGGCAACCACCCAGCCCCCCGCCGGCCTGCGGGTGGCCATGCAATTCCGCGAGGGCAGCGGCCTCGCTGGCACGCTGACGCGCGAACTCGAGGTGACGGTCCGATGAAGCCCTGGCGCGAACGCGGTGCCGCCTTGCTGACGGCCATGATCATCGTCACGCTGATCGCCAGCCTGGCCGCCGGCATGGTCTGGCAGCAATACCGCGCCGTGCAGATCGAGGCCGCCGACCGCGCACGCGCGCAGAGTGCCTGGATCCTGCAGGGCGCGCTGGACTGGGCCCGCCTCATCCTGCGCGAAGACGCCCAGACCAACCAGCGGAACAAGAAGGTCGACCACCTCGGCGAACCCTGGGCGGTGCCGCTGGCCGAGGCGCGGCTGTCCACCTTCCTGGCCGCCGACAAGAGCAGCGCCAGCGACGACGAAGGCCCCGAGGCCTTCCTGTCGGGCACCATCGAGGACGCCCAGAGCCGCTACAACCTGCGCGCCCTGCTCGGCGGGCCCAAGGTGCCCGAGCTGGAGCAGCGCGTGCTGGAACGTCTGTGCAGCCAGGTCAACGCGCCACCGGGCACGGCGGCTCTCATCATCAATGGCCTGCGGGCGTCCTTCCCGGCGCAGGCGGCCAGCAGTCCCAGTGGCGTCAATGTCCCCGGCAATGGGGCCAGCGGGCCCCCCGTCAGCGAATCCGGCCCCCTGCAGCCCGCCGGCATCGACCAGCTGTCCTGGCTGGGCCTGGACGACGCCACCCTCAGGCGTCTGCAGCCCTATGTCGTGCTGCTGCCCAAGCCCACGCCGGTCAACCTGAACACTGCGCCGCGCGAAGTCATTGCCGCCCTGTTCGACGGCGTCACCCTGTCCGACGCCGAGCGCCTCGTGCAGGTGCGCAAGGCCCAGCCGCTGCAGGCCGTCGACGACGCCAAGAAGTCCCTCCCCGCCAACGTCGAGCTTGGCGCAGACCGCGCATCCGTGGACTCGTCCTACTTCATCGTCACCGGCCGGCTGCGCCTGGATGAGCGCCAGCTGGAGCAGCGTTCGTTGATCGAACGCCAGGGTCTGAACATGATCGTGCTGGCCCGCGAGCGCATCAACCAGCTGCTGGATCGGTGATTCCTTGAACTTGAACCCGGCTACACATCTTCACCGCCCGCGTGCCGCTCCCGCCGGGAAGGTCGCCGCCCCCTCCTAGAATGCGCCGCCCCCTGATTGCCCCATGAGCACCCTGCTGCTGTTCCTGCCCCCGCGGACGCGCCTGCGCGCCCTGGGCAAAGCCGCGCCCGCCGCGACCGAGCTGCCACGCCCCGACGCGCCACGCGAGTACGACTACGCGCTGACGCCGGACGGCCGCCAGATCACGGCCGAGGGCCGCGCCGCGCCGGCCGACCTGCCGGCCGCGGACAGCGTCATCGCCGTCGTGGGCGAGTCCGAGGTCGGCTGGCGCCGCGTCGAGCTGCCGCGGGCCGGCCGCCAGATGCGCGCGGCCCTGGCCGGCAAGCTCGAGGAAGCCCTGCTCGACGATCCCGACACCCTGCATTTCGCGCTCGAACCCGATGCGGTCGGCGGCGACAACGCCTGGGTCGCGATCACCTCGCGCCCCTGGCTGGCCGACCACCTGGCGCAGCTGGAGGCGGCCCAGATCTTCATCGAGCGCGTCGCGCCGCTGTCCTGGCCCGACGAGCTGGCGCGCGGCCATTTCCATGAAGCCAATGGCAGCGGCGTCGCGCTGCGCTGGAGCCACAGCGAAGGCGTCGCCACCCTGCCCCTGGACGGCGGGCTGGCGCGCCAGTTGTTCCCGCCTGGCCTGGTGCAGACGGCGCAATGGACGGCCACGCCGGGCGTGGCCACGGCCGCCGAGCGCTGGCTGGGCACCACCGTCACCGTGCAGACGCCGGCCCAGCGCGCACTGGCCGTCGCCGAGAACGCCTGGAACCTGCGTCAGTTCGACCTCGCCCCCCGCGCCCGCGGCACGCGCGCCCTGCGCCTGGTCAGCCGCGCGCTGATGCGCAAGCCCTGGCAGCCGGTGCGCCGTGGCCTCGCGGCGCTGCTCGTCGTGCAACTGCTCGGGCTCAACCTGTGGGCCTGGCACCAGCACCGCGAGGTGGCTGCACGGCGCGAGGCCGTCACGACGACGCTGACCGAGGCCTTCCCTCAAGTGCGCGCCATCCTCGATGCGCCGGCGCAGATGCAAAAGCAGCTCGACCTGCTGCGTGCCAGCGCGGGCGCCGTCGGCGACCAGGACCTGGAGGCCCTGTTCGCGGCCGCCGCCACGGCATGGCCCGCCGACCGACCGCCCGCCGAGGCCCTGGCCTTCGAGCCCGGCCGCCTCACGGTGTCGGCGCAGGGCTGGGCTGCCAACCAGATCGAGAACTTCCGCAACCAGCTGCGCAGCGAAGGCTGGCAGCTGGACACCAGCGAGGGCAAGCTGACCATCAGCCGCGCCAGCGCGCAAGGACGCAGCTGATGGCCCGCTTCAATTCCGGGGGCAGCGAGGGTCTCGCTGCCCAGTTCCGACAGGCCCGGGCCCAGGCCCAGGCGCAATGGCAGGCCCTGGGCGAGCGTGAACGGCTGGCCGTGGTCGCCGTGGGCGGATTGCTCAGCCTGCTGCTGGCCTGGAGCCTGTTGCTGGCACCGGCCCTGCGCACGCTGAAGACGGCGCCGGCCGAACTCGAGAAGCTGGAACTGCAGCTGCAGCAGATGCAGGCCCAGTCCCAGGAAGCCAAGGCCCTGCGTGCGGCGCCGCCGGTGCCACCCGACCAGGCTCAAGCCGCGCTGAAGGCCTCGGTGGAGCATCTGGGCGCCGCCGCCCGGCTGAGCCTGACGGGCGACCGCGCCGTCGTCAGCCTCACCAGCGTCGCGCCCGAGCTGCTGCAGGGCTGGCTGGGCGAGGTGCGCGCCGCGGCGCGGGCCCGTCCCATCGAGGCCCAGCTGACGCGTGGCCCCAAGGGCTATTCCGGCACCCTGGTGTTGAGCCTGGGAGGCGCCTGATGGCCTGGTTCGGCAAAAGAAGCGACACCACGACGCAGCAGCTGACCGACTCGGTGCTGGGCAACGGCAGCTACGGCGGGCGCGCGGTGCGCCACCGCACGCCGCGGCGCTGGGCCGTGGCGGGCGCCCTGGTTGGCGTGCTGGTCGCCCTCATCTTCTTCGCGCCGGCCAGCTGGCTCGCGCGCAGCCTGGCCTCGGCGACCGACGACCACGTGCTCATCGTCGACACGCACGGCAGCGTCTGGAATGGCTCGGGCGTGCTGGTGCTGACCGGCGGCCCCGGCAGCCGCGACGCGTCGGCCCTGCCCGGCCGCCTGCACTGGCGCATGAGCATCAAGGGCCTGGGCCTGCAACTCGCGGCGCGCCAGGACTGCTGCATCAACGGCGACCTGCTGCTGGGCATCAAGCCCGGCCTCGGCCGCATGGAGATCAGCGTCGACAACCAGTCCGACTGGCTGGCCCGCCTGCCGGCCGGCCTGCTGGCGGGCCTGGGCACGCCCTGGAACACCTTGCAGCTGGGCGGCTCGCTGCGCCTGTCGGCCCGCGAGCTGAAGCTGGAATCGGTGCAGGGCCGCTGGCGCCAGTTCGGCGAGCTGCAGCTGGACCTGCTCAACCTGTCCTCGCGCATCTCCACCGTCGCGCCGCTGGGCAGCTACCGCTTCACGGTGACGGGCGACCCCGCCAACGCGGGCGTCAGCACGCTGCGCCTGTCCACGCTGGAAGGCGCCCTGCAGCTCTCGGGCGCGGGCACCCTGAACAGCGGCGGCAAGAGCCGCTTCGAGGGCGAGGCCGGTGCCGCGCCGGGCCGCGAGGAAGCGCTGAACAATCTGCTGAACATCATCGGCCGCCGGCAAGGGGCGCGCTCCGTCTTGAAGATCGGATGATCATGAATCTCCAACGCACCGCCATCGCGTCGGCCACCGCGCTCTCCGTGCTGCTGACGTCCACGGGTGGCGCCTTCGCGCAGCCCGACAGCGCCGCCATCCAGCGCGGCCGCAGCAAGGGTCCGGCCGTGAAGGCCAGCTCGCCCGTCACGCTGAACTTCGTCAACGCCGACATCGAGGCCGTCACCCGCGCCATCGGCGTCATGCTGGACCGCCAGATCATCATCGACCCGCGCGTCAAGGGCACGATCACGGTCTACAGCGAACAGCCGGTGTCGGTGCGTGACGCCTATCTGAACTACCTTGCCGCCCTGCGCGGTCTGGGCTTCACCGTCGTCGAGGTGTCCGGCCTGCTCAAGGTGTTGCCCGAACCCGAGGCCAAGGTGCAGACGGGGGCCGTCGCGGTCGAATCGAGCAGCGCCCGAGGCGACCAGATCCTGACGCAGATCTTCCGCATCCAGCATGAGAACGCGAACAACCTCGTCGCCGTGCTGCGCCCCCTGATCAGTGCCAACAACACCATCAACGCCAATCCCGGCAACAACACCCTGGTCATCACCGACTACGCCGACAACCTGCAGCGCATCGCCAAGATCATTGCGGCGATGGACACGCCGGGCACCGGCGACATCGAGATCGTGCCGCTCAAGCACGCCGTGGCGGCCGACCTGGCGCCCCTGGTGCAGCGCCTGGCCGACGGCGGCAACTCGATCGGCGCCGCCGTGCCGGGTCAGAGCAGCAGCGCCGTCAGCGTGCTGGTGGACCCGCGCTCCAACGGCCTCATCCTGCGCGCCAGCAACCCGGCCCGCATGGCGTCCGTGCGGGCCATGGTCGACAAGCTCGACCAGCCCAGCGCCGATGGCGGCAACACCATCCGCGTCATCTACCTGAAGAACGCCGATGCGACCAAGCTGGCCACGGTGTTGCGCGCAGCCTTCGGCGCCGCCTCCTCGGGCAACAGCGGCAGCGGCAGTACCTCGGGCACCTCCGGCCTCAGCGGCAGCGGCACGCTGACCGGCGCCGCGCCGACGCTGAACGGCGGCAACAACCCCAACAGCGGCAGCACCAACGGCATCTCGGCGGCAGCGACCACGCCGCTGACGCAATCGGCCGGACCGTCCACCGGCGGGTTCGTGCAGGCCGACCCGTCGACCAACTCGCTGATCATCACGGCGCCCGAGCCGCTGTACCGCCAGGTCCGCGCCGTCGTCGAGCAGCTCGATTCGCGCCGCGCCCAGATCTACGTCGAATCGCTGATCGTCAAGATCGACAACGCCCAGGCCGGCCAGATCGGCGTGCAGTGGCAGAACCTGTTCGGCAGCAAGGGCGACGGCACCATCACCGGCGCCGGCACCAACTTCGGCTCCGGCCTGGCCAACATCATCAACGGCACGGTGGCTGTGGCCGGCGGCCACACCACCGTCGGCTCGGCGCTGAGCAACGGCTCCGCCCCGACGGGCCTGAACATCGGCGTGCTGAAGAAGGTCGGCGACTTCTACACCCTGGGCGCCATCGCCAACTTCTTCGAGAGCCAGAGCGGCACCAATGTGCTGTCCACGCCCAACCTGGTGACACTGGACAACGAGGAAGCCCGCATCGTCATCGGCCAGAACGTGCCCTTCGTGACCGGCTCCTACGCCAGCGCCGGCGCGAGCACCGGCGGCACAGTCAACCCTTTCCAGACCGTGGACCGCAAGGACGTCGGCCTGACGCTGAAGATCAAGAGCCAGATCGGCGAAGGCGGCACCATCCGCATGCAGGTCTACCAGGAGAATTCCAACGTCGTCTCCGGCGTCACCAGCACCGTGGGCCCGACGCTGGACAAGAGCGCCATCGAGACCACCGTGGTCGTCGACGACGGCGACATGATCGTGCTGGGCGGCCTGCTGAAGGACGAGTACACCGACGGCGACGATGGCGTTCCGGGCCTGTCCAAGATCCCGCTGCTGGGCAATCTGTTCAGCAGCAAGAGCCGCAAGCGCGTGAAGACCAATCTGATGGTCTTCCTGCGCCCCGTGGTGCTGCGCAGCGCCGACGGCGCCAACCAGCTGAGCCTGGACCGCTACGAGAGCATCCGTGCCGTGCAGCAGAACAGCCAGCCGCAGAAGCATCTGCTGCTGCCCGACACCGGCTCCCCGGTGCTGCCGGAACCCAAGACCTCGGCGCCCAACAAGGCCCTGCCCCAGCCCTCGCTGCAGCCGCCGCAGCAGAAGACGCCGCAGTAGGCGAGACATGGCCGCGACCCGCCACCCCCTGCCCTATGCCTTCGCCAAGGCCAACACCGTGCTGCTGGAGGACGACGGCAGCACCCTGACCTTGTGGGCGCCGCCCGAGGTCGGCTGGGCGACGCTGTCCGAGGTGCAGCGCCTGTACCTGGTGGACAGGCTCGAATCCGAGGCCGCCGGCCCGCTGGCCGAGCGCATCAACGCCGCCTACGCCGGCAGCGAGAGCAGCGCGGCCGTCGTCGTCGGCGAGGTCGAGAGCGCGGTCGACCTCTCGCGCATGATGCAGGACCTGCCCGCCGTGGAGGACCTGCTCGAGGCCGCCAACGACGCGCCCATCATCCGCATGCTGAACGCGCTGCTGACCCAGGCGGCCAAGGACGGCGCGAGTGACATCCACATCGAGCCCTACGAGCGCGCCTCGTCGGTGCGCTTCCGCGTCGACGGCACGCTGCGCGAGGTGGTGCAACCCAACCGCGGCCTGCACGCGGCCCTGATCTCGCGCCTGAAGATCATGGCCGAGCTCGACATCGCCGAGAAGCGTCTGCCCCAGGACGGCCGCATCTCGCTGCGCATCGGCGGCCGCGCCATCGACGTGCGCGTGTCGACGCTGCCCAGCGCCCATGGCGAGCGCGCCGTGCTGCGCCTGCTGGACAAGAGCGAATCCAAGTTCACGCTGGAAGGCCTGGGCATGGACGGCAATGTGCTGTCGGCCTTCAAGAAGCTGGTGCAGCAGCCGCACGGCATCGTGCTGGTCACCGGCCCGACCGGCTCGGGCAAGACGACGTCTCTCTATGCCTCGCTGCAGACCGTCGACACCAGCACCACCAATGTGCTGACCGTCGAGGACCCGATCGAATACGAGCTGCCCGGCATCGGCCAGACCCAGGTCAACAGCAAGATCGACCTGACCTTCGCCAAGGCCCTGCGCGCCATCCTGCGCCAGGACCCGGACGTCATCATGATCGGCGAAATCCGCGACTTCGAGACCGCGCAGATCGCCATCCAGGCTTCGCTGACGGGCCACCTGGTGCTGGCCACGCTGCACACCAACGACGCGCCCAGCGCCGTCACCCGCCTGACCGACATGGGCGTCGAGCCCTTCCTGCTCAGCAGCTCGCTGCTCGGCGTGCTGGCCCAGCGCCTGGTGCGGCGCCTGTGCCCCGTCTGCAAGCGCCAGGATGATCATGGCCGCTGGCACCCGGTCGGCTGCGACAGCTGTGGCCACACCGGCTACAAGGGCCGCACCGGCGTCTACGAGCTGATGGTGGCCAACGAGGCGGTGCGCAACCTGATCCACAACCGCGCTCCCGAAAGCCAGTTGCGGGCCGCCGCCGAAGCCGCCGGCCTGCGCTCCATGCGCGAGGATGGTGAGCGCCTCATCAATGCCGGTGTCACGTCGCTCGAAGAAGTGTTGCGCGTGACCCGAGAGGGCTGATCGCCGTGCCCGCGTACAAATACGAAGCCCTCTCCGATGCCGGACGCCAGAGCAGCGGCCTGATCGAGGCCGACAACCCGCGCGCGGCCCGCGCGGCGGTGCGTGCCCAGGGGCTGACGCCACTGTCCATCGAACAGGTGCAGCAGCACGGCGGCCAGGAAAGCAGCCGCTTCACGCGCCGTGTGTTCAGCGCGACGGCCCTGGCCGTCTGGACACGCCAGCTCGCCGGCCTGGTGGGCTCGGGCCTGCCCATCGAACGTGCCCTGACGGCACTGGCCGACGAGAGCGAGGACACCAAGCAGCGCGAGCTGATCTCGCAGCTCAAGGCCGAGGTCAACGCCGGCTCGGCCTTCGCCCGCGCCCTGGCCTCGGCCCCGCGCGAGTTCGACGAGGTCTTCCGCGGCGTGGTCGCTGCTGGCGAACAGAGCGGCGCCCTCGGTCAGGTGATGGAGAAGCTCGCCGACGACCTCGAGGAGCGCCAGGACCTGAAGGCCAAGCTCATCGGTGCCATGGCCTATCCGGCCATCGTGTCCCTGATCTCCGTCTTCATCGTTATCTTCCTGGTCACCTATGTGGTGCCGCAGATCGCCACGGTGTTCACCAGCTCCAAGCGCTCCCTGCCCGCGCTGACGGTCGCCATGCTGGCCATCAGCGACTTCGTGCGCAGCTGGGGTTGGGCCATGCTCGCCGCACTCATCGCCGGCGGCGCGGCCCTGCGTTTCGCGTTGAAGGCCCCGGCCTTCCGGCTGCGCTTTGATGCCGGCATCCTCGGCCTGCCCCTGCTCGGGCGGCTGGCACGCGGCTACAACGCGGCACGCTTTGCCGGCACCCTGGCCATGCTGGCCGGCGCCGGCGTGCCCATCCTGAAAGCCTTGCAGGCCGCCGCCGAGACCCTGTCCAACCGCGCCATGCAAGCCGACGCCCTCGACGCCCTGGTGCAGGTTCGCGAGGGCGCGCCCCTGGGGATGGCACTGGCGGGCAAGAAGCGCTTCCCCGGCATCCTGGCCATGTTCGCCCGCCTGGGCGAGCAGACCGGTGAACTGCCCGACATGCTGGGCCGTGCCGCACGCCAGCTCGGCACCGAAGTGCAACGCCGCTCCATGGCCGCGGCCACGCTGCTGGAGCCGCTGCTCATCGTCGCGATGGGGGCCGTGGTGCTGATGATCGTGCTGGCCGTGCTGCTGCCGATCATCCAGCTCAACAGCTGGGTGAAATAGACCACCCCTACCGGCTTTGCCGGCCCCTCAAGGGGCACTGCCAGCGGCCCGGCAAAGCCGGTTCCGCGGCAGTCGCTGGGGAAGGCACTACGGGGCGGAGAAGCGGCGCTCGGCAAGTTTTGCAACGCGCGTGAGGCCGAAGCACATCAGGAAGTAGCAGCCCGCCAGCGTCAGATAGATCTCCACCGGCTTGACCAGCACCTGGGCGTTGATCTGGTTGGCGATGAAGGACAGCTCGGACAGGCCGATGATGGTGCCGAGCGACGTCTCCTTGATGGTCGCGACGAACTGGTTGATCAGCGACGGCAGCATGTGGCGCAGGGCCTGGGGCAGCAGCACCGAGCGCAGCGCCTGGCCGCGCGTCATGCCCAGGGACATGGCTGCCTGCAGCTGGCCGCGTGGCAGGGCCTGCAAGCCGGCGTGGACGATCTCGGCGAGATAGGCCGCGTCGAAGATGATCAGCGCGACCAGCATGGTGCTGAACTGGTCGGTCTTGTGGCCGGTCACGGTGGGCAGGAAGAAATAGGCCCAGAACACCACCATCAGCAGCGGCGTGCCGCGCACGACCCAGACCCAGGCCGTCACCGGCCGGCGCAGCCAGGCGCGCGGGCTGAAGCGGGCCAGGCCGAGCAGCACGCCCAGCGGCAGCGCCAGCACCAGGCCAAGCGTGGCCAGGATGACCGTCAGCGCCAGGCCGCCCAACGGGCCATGCGGGTACTGGCCGACGAGGAAGTAGAGCCAGTAGGTGTCGACCAGCTCACTCATCGCCTCGCCTCCCGCGGCGACACGTGATGTTGGGCCCATTGCGCCAGGCCGGTCAGCACCAGCGACACCGACAGATAGGCCATGGTGACAAGGGCAAAGGTCTCGAAGCCGCGGAAGGTGGCGGACTCGACGCGCTGGGCCTCGGTCATCAGCTCGGCCGCGCCGATGACGGTGGCGATGCTGGTGTTCTTCCAGAGGTTCAGCGTCTGCGACAGCAGCGGGGGCAGCGTGATGCGCAGGGCCTGCGGCAGCACCACCAGGCGCATGCCGGCCAGATAGCTGAAGCCCAGGGCCATGGCCGCGTCGAGCTGGGCGCCGGGCACGGCGCGCACGCCGGAGCGGATGTCCTCCGACATATAGGCCGCCGTGTACAGCGTCAGCGCGGCCCAGGCGCTGAAGACCTCGACATTGCCGGCATAGACCTGCGCCTTGAGGCCGGCCGGCAGCAGCTCGGGCACGCCGAAATACCAGAACAGCATGTGCACCAGCAGCGGCACGCAGCGCACCGCCTCGACATAGCTCTCGCCGATGACGCGCAGCGGCGCCCAAGGCGACAGGCGCAGCAGCGCGATGAAGACGGCCAGCGGCAGCGCGGTCAGCAGCGTCAGGCCGGTCAACAGCAGCGACAGGCGCAGGCCTTCAAGCAACCAGGTGAGGTAGTCGCCCTGCAGCAGCGGGGCAAAGGACAGGACGGGCATGGGGTTCACCAACAAACAAGACAGCCGCCAGCCCTTGTGAGGCGGCGGCTGCGATCAATACGACGAGGAGTTAGCTTTCAACCCTGTCGCTGTCGATCTTGAAAGTGCGCTTGGGGAACTTCAGGCGCGTGTCCGGGCCGTACCACTTGACGAAGAGCTTGTCGGCGTCGCCGCCTTTCTCCAGGCCGGTCAGCGCGGCATCGACCTCGGCCTTCAGGCGCTTCTCGCCCTTCCTGATGCCGATGGCCAGCGGCTCGACACTGATGTTCTGGTCGAGGATGCGGTACTGGGCCGACGCAGCGCCGAGCTTGGCATGCTGGTCCAGCAGCGAGACCTCATCGTTGACAAAGGCCACGCCCTTGCCCTGCTGCAGGGCCTGGAAGGCCTGGGGGCCGGTGTCGAAGGTGACCACGTCGACCTGGGGCACGGCCTTGCGGATATTGGGCTCCTGGGTGCCGCCCTTGATGGTGACGACCTTCTTGCCCGCCAGCGCGGAGAGGCTCTGGATGCCGCTGTCGGCCTTGACCAGCACCTTCTGGCCGGTGACGAAGGTGGTCAGCGAGAAGTCGATGACTGCTTCGCGCTCCTTGTTGTGGGTCAGGGACGCGGCCAGCAGGTCGACATGGCCCTGCTGCAGCTCCGGGATGCGGGCAGCCACGGCGAGCTGCTTGATCTGCAGCTTGACGCCCAGCTTGGTCGCGATGGCGCGGGCCAGATCGACCTCGTAGCCGATGATTTCGCGCGTCCTGGGGTCGATGAAGCTGTTGGGCTCGTCGGTGCCGAGCACGCCGACGACGAGTTCACCCTTCTTCTTGATGTCGTCGAGCTGGTCGGCATGGGCGACTTGGGCAGCCTGGGCTGCGACAAGGCCGGTGGCAATGAGGACCTGGGTCAGCAGGCGGCGGGAGAGAGACATTTCGGCTTCCTTGTGGGATCAACGTGGCCGCACTCTAGGAATCGCATAAGCCCCCGTGAACGACGCTTTTCGCATTTGCTTGTGCGGCAGCGCTTTCATCGAAAAACGCGCAAGCTCAGGTGAAAAACGGGATTGCGCGCGAAGCCTGCCTTCGTATCCTGCGACGACTACCAAAATTGGCCGCGCCCGACCCGCGGCCCGATCCGTCATGACCGCTCGCCCCCCGCTCGAGGCCCGCCCCGCCGTGCTGGACCTCATCGGCAACACGCCGTTGTTGCCCGTGCAGCGCCTGGATACCGGCCTCTGCCAGCTGTTCCTCAAGCTCGAATCCCAGAACCCCGGCGGCTCCATCAAGGACCGCATCGGCCTGGCCATGATCGAGACGGCCGAGCGCGAGGGCCTGCTCAAACCCGGCGGCACCGTCGTCGAGGCCACGGCCGGCAACACCGGCCTGGGCCTGGCCCTCGTCGCCCGCGCCAAGGGCTACCAGGTGGCCCTGGTGGTGCCTGACAAGATGTCTGCCGAGAAAGTGCTGCAGCTCAAGGCCCTGGGCGCCCAGGTGCACCTGACGCGCTCCGACGTCGGCAAGGGCCATCCGGCCTATTACCAGGACGTGGCCGCCCGGCTCGTGAAGGAGATTCCTGGCGCCTGGTATGCCGACCAGTTCAACAACCCCGCCAACCCGCTGGCCCACGAGACGACGACGGCGCCCGAGATCTGGCAGCAGATGGGCCACGACGTCGACGCCATCGTCTGCGGCGTCGGCTCGGGCGGCACCATCACCGGCCTCTCCCGTTTCTTCCAGCGCGTGCGTCCCGGCATCGAGATGGTGCTGGCCGACCCGGTCGGCTCCATCCTGAAGGACTACATCGACACCGGCAAGTTCGGTGACGCCGGCTCCTGGGCCGTGGAAGGCATCGGCGAGGACTTCATCCCGCCCATCGCCGACCTCGGGCCCGTGCGCACGGCCTACAGCGTCAGCGACGCCGACAGCTTCGGCACCGCGCGCGAGCTCTACCGCGCTGAGGGCATCCTGGCCGGTTCGTCCACCGGCACGCTGCTCGCTGCGGCCCTGCGCTACTGCCGCGAGCAGACCACGCCCAAACGCGTCGTCACCTTCGTCTGCGACACCGGCACGCGCTATCTGTCCAAGGTCTACAACGACCATTGGATGTTCGACCAGGGCTTGCTGACCCGCCCGCGCCTCGGCGACTTGCGCGACCTGATCTCGCGCCCGGTGACCAGCGGGGGCGTCGTGTCGGTCGGTCCGGACGACACGCTGCAGACGGCCTTCTCGCGCATGCGCCAGGCCGATGTGTCGCAGCTGCCGGTGCTGGACAGCGGTCGCCTCGTCGGCCTGCTGGACGAATCCGACCTGCTGGCCCGCCTCCATGCCGACGCCGCGGCTTTTGGTGCCTTGGTACAAAGCGCCATGAACACCGATGTCATCACGCTGGCGCCCAGCGCCTCACTCACCGAACTGAACGAGCAGCTGCGCCGCGGCCTTGTGGCCGTCATTGCGGACGACGCCGGCTTCCACGGCCTCGTCACCCGCTTCGACCTCATCAACCACCTGCGCAAGGAGGTCGCGCGATGAGCAGCAGCAGCGACAACCGCCTGGACTTCTACACCCGCGTCATCCACGCGGGCCAGGAGCCCGACGCCGTCACCGGCGCCGTCATGCCGCCCATCTCGGTCAGCTCCACCTACCGCCAGCACGGCCCCGGCGACCACACCGGCTACGAATACGGCCGCACCCACAACCCGACCCGCCAGGCCTGGGAGCGCGCTGTCGCCGACCTCGAAGGTGGCGTGCAGGCCTATGCCTTCGCCTCCGGCCTGGCTGCCATGGCGACGGTGCTCGACACCCTGCCCGCCGGCGCCCACATCGTCGCCGGGGACGACCTCTACGGCGGCAGCTATCGCCTGTTCGAGCGGGTGCGCAAGCACAGCGCCGGCCTTCGCGTCACCTACGTGGACAGCCGCGACACCGAGGCCGTGCGCGCGGCCCTGCAGCCGGACACGAAGCTGATCTGGATCGAAACGCCCAGCAACCCGCTGCTGCGCCTCTCCGACCTGGCCGCCATAGCCAAACTGGCCCGCGACCACGGTGCCCTGGCCGTGGCCGACAACACCTTCGCCAGCCCCTGGGCCCAGCGCCCACTGGAGCTGGGCTTTGACCTGGTCGTGCACTCAGCGACGAAATACCTCAACGGCCACAGCGACGTCATCGGCGGCATCGCCGTCGTGGGCGGCGAGCCGCGCCAGGCCGAGCTGCGCGAGAAGCTCGAGTTCCTGCACAACGCGGTGGGCTCGGTGTCAGGTCCTTTTGACAGCTTCCTCGCGCTGCGCGGCCTCAAGACCCTGGCGCTGCGCATGGAGCGCCACAACGCCAGCGCTGCCGAACTGGCGGCCTGGCTGGCCCAGCAACCGCAGGTCGAGCGGGTGCTCTACCCGGGCCTGGAAAGCCATCCGCAACATGCCCTGGCCAAACGCCAGATGCGTGGCGGCGGCGGCATGATCAGCGTGGCACTGAAGACCGACCTGTCTGGCGCGCGCCGCTTTCTGCAGCGCGTCGAGCTGTTCACGCTGGCCGAGAGCCTGGGCGGTGTCGAGAGCCTGATCTCGCTGCCGGCGCTGATGACCCACGCCTCCATCCCGCCCGAGACGCGGGCGCGGCTGGGCATCACCGATTCGCTGGTGCGCCTGTCGGTCGGCATCGAGGCCGCGGACGACCTGAAGCGCGACCTCGCCACCGCGCTGGCTGCGATCTAGCGGTAGAAGTAGTAGGCCGCCGTGTAGGCCACACGGGCCTGCTGCCCGAGCTTTGCCGTCGTGCAAGGCTCGGCCGGCTCCACGCCGCCGCCGGTGTTCAGGCGCTGGATGCTGCGCACATTGGCGAACACGCCGCTGCCACTGTTGCTCTTGGCGGCCAGCAGCAGCCAGGGGATGGCGCTTTCCGGCGTGGGGCTGGGCGCGCGCGCCTTCACCTCGCCGACGACCTTGCTGCCGTCCGGCGCCTCCCAGGTCGGGCCGGCGTAATGCTTGCCCAGCGGGTTGCTGCGCTGGTCGGCCAGCGTGGCTTCCGGCGCCTTGAACACCCAGCCCGGGCCGCTGCCGTCGGCCTTGGCGGCGCAGTCGTAGATCTGCACGCCGCTGGCGAGGGCTTCCATGACGAAGGTCTGGCCGGCGGGCGGCTGCAGGTTCGCCGGCGCCTGGGGCGGCGTGGGCGTGGACGCGCAGGCGGCCAGCACGAGGACGGGGGACAGGGCAAACACGACGCGCATGGAGAACCTTTCGAGGGCTGAAGGCCGCAGTCTAGAAAGCCGCGGGGGTGGAGTCGCCCCCTATCATCGCCCGCCATGCCAGCCTCGCTTTCCGGTCAGCTCGTCGTCGCCATCTCCTCGCGCGCCCTCTTCGATTTCGAGGCCGAGAACGAAGTCTTCGAGGCCGGCGACGACCATGCCTACATGGCCCTGCAGCAGCAGCGCCTGGACGAACCCGCCCCGCCCGGCGTGGCCTTCTCGCTGGTCGAGAAGCTGCTGGCCTTCAATGCCGGCGGCGCGCCGCAGGTCGAGGTCGTCGTGCTGTCGCGCAACGACCCCATCTCCGGCATGCGCGTGTTCCGCTCGGCCAAGCATTACGGCCTGCCCATCGAGCGCGGCGTGTTCACACGCGGCGCCTCGCCGTGGCGCTACCTGAAGCCGCTGTCGGCCCAGCTTTTCCTCTCCACCAACGAGGCCGACGTGCGCCAGGCCCTGGGCGCCGGCGTGGCCGCGGCGCGCGTGATGCCGCTGGCCGCGCGCGCCTCGGCGGCGCATCCCAAGGAGCTGCGCATCGCCTTCGACGGCGACGCCGTGCTGTTCTCCGACGAGGCCGAGCAGGTCTTCCAGCGCGACGGCCTGGCGGCCTTTCGCGAGCATGAGCTGCAGCGCGCCCATCTGCCGCTGCAGGCCGGCCCCTTCAAGCCCATGCTGGAGGCCCTGCACCGGCTGCAGCAGTCGCGCGACAGCGGCATGACGGTGCGCACCGCCCTCGTCACCGCGCGCAGCGCGCCTGCGCATGAGCGCGCCATCCGCACGCTGATGGACTGGCAGATCGAGGTCGACGAGGCCATGTTCCTTGGCGGCCTGGCCAAGGGCGAATTCCTGCGCGAGTTCGAGCCCGACTTCTTCTTCGACGACCAGGTCGGCCATGTGACCAGCGCCGCGGCCCATGTGCCGGCGGGTCATGTCAGCGCCGGCATCGCCGCGGGCCGCATCTGAGTCCGGCATGACCGGATAGCGGCGCGGGCTGCGTCTGTGCATGCAGGGGCCATCTGCGTGGCTCCGGGGAGCATGCCGTGGCGAATCTGGACGTTTTCATTCCTCCTGCAGGCCCTGCCGCCCAGCAGGCTTTCGGTTTCTACTGGGAGATGCTGCATGAGCGCTCCGGCGAAGTCGTCGGCGATGGCTTCAGCCGCGCCACACTGCCGCAGCTGGACGCGCGGCCCGGCTACAGCTACCGCATCACGCCGCTGAGCCCGCAGGCGCCGCGGGAGGTCGTATGGCCGTCCTGATCGCGACGCTGCTGGACGCCGACGCGCTGGCCTTTGCCGCCGAGCCCGCCATGCAGGGCGTCAGCACGCGGCTGGAACAGGCGCTGAACGCTCATCTGCTGGACGTCGGCGGCAGCTTCGAGGTACCGCTGGCCGAGCTTGTCGACGAGGCGGGCAGCCTCATCCTGGCCCAGATGCTGCTGGCCCAGCTGCCACCGGGCCTGGCGCGCCTGGGAGCGCGCGACGTGGCCGGCAGGACGCTCGAAGGCAGCGCCGCACTGTCGGCGTGCGAAGCGGGGTTCGGCGTGCAGGCCGTCTACTACCGCTTCGACCTGGACTTGCTGCGCGAGCGCATGCGCCCGCTCAAGGCAGCAGGCTGAGGCCGAAGCTGCGCTCGACGCACCAGAGCAGCGCGAGAGCAGCGACCGCGCTGGAGCCGCCCGGCACGATCCAGCGCCGGTAGATGGTGGCCGAGCGCAGGGCCAGCGCCACCGGCAGCAGCAAAGCAACGACGGCCAACTGCCCCAGCTCGACGCCGAGGTTGAAGCCCAGCAGCGGCAGCACCAGCTCGCCGCCGCGCAGGCCCAGGTCCTTCAGCGGCCCGGCAAAACCCACGCCATGCACCAGGCCGAACAGCCCGACCATGCTCCAGCGCGGCCCGGGCACAAAGGGCTTGAGGTTGTCGACGGCAGCCAGCAGCACGGTCAACGCGATCAGCGATTCGATGACGGCGGCCGGAGGATCGATGGCCCCGCTGGCGGCCAGCGCCAGCGTGATGGAGTGAGCCAGCGTGAAGGCGGTGACGAGCTTGAGCGTCTCGGCCAGCGCGGCGCGGCCATTGGCGCGCGGCGCCCAGCCCTTGCCTTCGCGGCGCCAGACAGCCACCAGCAGCAGCGTGACGAGGAAGAGCACATGGTCCAGGCCGCTGGCGATATGGGCCATGCCCTCGACGACGAAGCCGCCAAAGCCGCGGCTTTCGAGGTTGAGGCGCTGCGGGCCGGCACCGGGTGTCAGTACCAGGGGCTCACCGGCCGCGCCGGCGAGGCGGGCCAGACCGCGGTGCGCCGTGTCGGTGGTGGCGAAGAGGCGGTAGTCGATGTCCAGCTCATGCACGGCGGCCGGGCAATGCCAATGGCTGACGAGGACGGCATGCATGCCGTCGCTGTGCGGGTCGAGCTGAGGCGTCGGGCGATCCTGCGGCGTACACGCCGCGCCATCGGCCGTGAAGCGAACACCAGCGCTCGCCAGAGCCTCGATATCGGCCCAGCGCAGGCGCACCTCGCCCCAGCTCAGATTGCCGTCGCCGTCGGCATCCAGTGCGAGATCGCGGTCCAGGTCGCGCAGCGCGATGTCCAGGCGCTGCTCGACGTCCGCGCCATCGACGCGGTAGTTCAGATAGGCCTCGCTGGCCTGGTGGGCCTGGGCCGCTCCGCACAGCAGCAGCGTCAGCCACAACAAGCAACGGATCACAGCGCAAAACTCCGGTCGAGGGCGGCAAGGCGTGCATCCTGCCAGCCCTTGGCGCGCAGCACACGCGCCAGCTCCAAGCGCGTCGCGTCGCCCTCACGGCCGGCGGCCAGGGCGGCGCGCAGCAGCAGCACGGCATCGACAGGTTCGCGCTGCATCGACCAATTGACCTGGGCCAGGCGCAAAGCCTCACGCGGCTGCTGTTCGACATCGAGGGCAAAACGGGCCTGCTCGCGCGCATGCTTGCCGGGCTCGCGGCGGTCCGCAGCGGCGAGGCGCTCGCGCATCAGGGCGGCGGGCACCGACGCATCGCGACCCAACTGGCGCAGGGCAATGACTTGGCGCAGCAGCAGTGCATCGGCCTCCGCATCGGCGCTGCGTTCGACCAGCACCAACGCCTCGGCCGCACGCTGGCGGGCCAGCAGCCAGTCTGCCAGCGCGGCGCGGGTGTAGACCTCGTCCTCGCCCGCCAGTGCGCTGCGGTAGAGGGCCGACGCGGCGGCTTCGTTGCCCAGGCGCTCGGCCAGCTCGGCACGCATCAGCGCCAGCCAGGGCGCCATGGAGCGGCCGGGGCTCAGTTGGGCCAGGGTCTGCTCGGCGGCGGGGCCCTGGCCCGACAGGCTGGCCAGCTCGGCCAGACAGGCCGTGGCCGGCACGGCGGCCAGGGGCTGCAACTGCTCGCACAGCGCGCGGGCCTCGGGCAGCTCGGCGCGCAGCTGGTGCAAAGCCGCGGCATCGAGCAGGGCCTGGGCGCGGTGGTCGGGCGCCAGCTCGCTGCGCGCCAGCAGGCGCTTCAGCTCGGCCAGGGCCGGCTCGAATTCGTGCCGCGCCTGCAGCACGCGGGCGCGCAGCAGCACGGCTTCGGCGGGCGCATCGGCCTGGCGCCACCAGGGGGCCAGCGCTGCCTGCGCGGCGCCAAGCTCGCGGGGGTCACCATGCACGCGGGCGCGCTGCAGCGCCGCGCGAGCGGTGGCGACAGCCAGCGGCAACTGTGCCGGGTCGCGCGCCAACGCCGCGCGGCGTTGGCGCTCGGCCGCATCGACGCGGTAGGGCAGGCGCTGCACGATCTCGGCGTCGTCCTTCGGCACGAAGGGCTCGGCCGAGACGGCCAGCGGGATGGCCAGCAGCAACGCCAGCAGCGGCTTCACAGCGTCTGCGGCTCTTCGGTCTCACTGACCGAGACCGTCACCGTCGGCAGCGTCAAGGCCTCCGTGGTCTCGTCATCGGTCTTCTGCGCCTTCAGGTAGGCGACGAGTGCGGTGGACGAAGCCACGGCGCTGTCGGGCACCGCGGTGGGCGGGG